>Ga0070766_10001900_pt1 | contig 10339 bp, 9 predicted proteins | sample HubBroMetageWFT6_FD_69782 | JGI IMG/M metagenome (GOLD analysis project Ga0070766, IMG submission 69782) | Warmed and freeze-thawed soil microbial communities from the Hubbard Brook experimental Forest, New Hampshire - Hubbard Brook CCASE Soil... | ecosystem: Environmental > Terrestrial > Soil >... | reverse complement strand
CACCGGCTCGATGGGCTCGGTGAGCCAGCTATCGCCGTACATGACGAGAAAGCGCGGGCCCAGCAGGGGCAGCGCGGCGCGCACAGCGCCTCCAGTGCCCAGCGACTCCTCGCCGTCGTGGCTGTAGGCGATAGAAAGGCCGAAACGGCTGCCGTCGCCCGCGAACTCCTCGATCTGGCCTCCGAGATGACCGCAGCAGATGACGATCTCGCGCAACCCATTGGCGCGCAGGCGCCGCAGTTGATGGGCGAGGAAAGGTTCACCGGCGACCGGGATCAGCGATTTCGGCGTGGTTGCGGTGATGGGTTGCAGGCGAGTGGCAAATCCGCCGGCGAGCAGAGCAAGGCGCGGGGGCCAGTAGCAATCAGTTTTGGAGAGTTCGTTCATCGTTCACAAGTTCCTGGAGGGATTGGCGCACCGCCTCCCGGCTGTTCCGTTTTGGGAACCAACCGAGCGATCGGATGCGCGCGGAGTCGAGACGGACCACGGGTACATCGCCGCGCCAGCCGCAGCGTCCGCCGGTGTATTCAAAGGCGGGTTTCGCGGCGAGGCCGAGAGCTTCTGCCGCCAGTTCGGCGATCTCCGTAACGGTCACCGCGTCATCGGTGGCGACATTAAAGGTGGAGAAGGGCGAGGTCGCCTGTTTGGCGGCGCAGAGCACTGCGTCCACGACATCGGAGACGTGAATGTAGGGCTTTGTCTGCCGGCCGTCGCCGAGGATGCGGAGCCGGTCCGGAGCGGCCGCGAGGCGACGGAGAAAGTCGTAGCCAACGCCATGCGTCTGCCGCGCTCCGACGACGTTGCCGAAGCGGAAAGCGCACGCGCGCAGCCCGAACATGGAACAGTAGCTGGCGATGAGCGCCTCCCCGGCGAGCTTGCTGGCGCCATACGTAGAGACAGGCCGCAGCGGCGCGAAGTCTTCGGCAACCACCTGTTCGCCCGCGTCGCCGTAGACGCCGCTTCCCGAGGCGTAGATGAGCCGTTTCACGTTCGCGCGGCGCATCGCTTCCACCACGTTGTTGGTGAGCATGGTCCCGCGGTAGAAGTCGATTTCGGGATTGTCGACAGCGAGCGCGATATCCGGATTCGAGGCCAGATGAATCACCCAGTCGTGACCGGCCATGGTGGCAGTAAGGGCATTCACGTCGCTCGCGTCAGCGTGAATGACAGTCAGGCGGAAATCTTTGCGGTGATGCGCATAGTGCCACTCGCGGCCCGAGGAAAAGTTGTCAAAGATGGTGACACGGCGCGTGAGCGGCGAGTCAAGCAACGCATCGATGAAGTGGCTGCCGATGAAACCGGCGCCTCCCACGACGAAGTAATTGCAATCGCACAACAGCATGAGCAAGGCTCCCCACCGAAACTGCAAAGAGATTGCCGAGTGACGGGTCGGTTGCAGCAAAATCGGCCCGTTTTGGGAATCTGAAAGTTATCGTCCGCTGCCGCATTGCTGCGTAGCAAGAGCCATCGTCGCCATCGACATTACCGAAGTCAGGAGGATTACCTGCGTCATATCCCCGCCAGAATTTGTCCCGTGAATTTATCGGGTGAAAAGTTATAAGTCATGCATAAGCACTCCTGTGCCGCGTGCAACCAGGCAGCACCTGCAATCAAGAAAGGGCCAACACCCGGAGTGAAAACCTGTCATCGTCCCGCTGTCACCGTGGGATTGCCCGTCTACAACGCGATGCCGTGGCTGCCGGAGGCGATCGAGAGCCTGCTCCGGCAGACCATCAGCGATTTCGAAATTCTGGCGATTGTGGATGGTGCCATTGACGGCAGCCTCGCGTATCTCCGCAGCGTCCGCGATGGCCGGCTGCGGGTGCTGGAGCAGCCCAACGCCGGCGTAACCGCGACCCTGAACCGGATGCTCTGCGAGACGCGCAGCGGATGGCTGGTGCGCCAGGATGCGGATGACATTTCTTACCCGCAACGCATGGAGAAGCTCATCGCGACGATGCGCAGATATCCCGACGCGGGTGTGATCTATTCGCTGGCGGACTATCATCCGCGCGAGCTTTGCGCTGGGCGGTTCCGCTGCTCGCGGGGAACGCCGCGGGAGTTGCGCTCCATCGTGGAGAACGGCTATCTGCTCTCGATATGTCATTCCACCGTCGCTATGAATGTGGAGAAAGCGCGCGCGGTCGGTGGATACCGCATGGATATCCACGCCGAGGATGCGGACTTGTGGTGGCGGATGGCGCGTAACTTCGAGTTGCACTGCGTTCCGGAGGCGCTGGTCGGATTTCGGCAGAACGCTGACAGTGTGAGCGCGCGCAACGGCGAAAAGCAGCAACTGGCCGGATTGTATGTACAGTATCTGCTGCTGTCGGAGCTGTGGGAGCTGCGCCCGCGGCCCCTGGCCGACGTCGCATGCACGCTGCTGGAGGGCTTGCTGCCCTCGCGCCTGGCGGCGAAGGAGTCGCTGCGCGCATGCAACATGCATTTGGCGGAGCGCAGGATTTTGCCCGCGCTGGAGTCCCTGGTGCGGGCGTGGTGGCAGTCGCCGCGCTATGTGGCCGAGCGGCTCCGTGACGAATTTCGCCCCGCGGTCATCGCCAATGGCGTCGCACCGCAATGGTTTATGGAGAGGAAGGAAGCGCTGTGGTCATGATGGAAACGGAAGTTCCTGCAGAGGCTGATTCGACACTGGGAGAAAGGTGCAACATCCTTCCGCGGCCGCCGCGTTTTGCGCTCGGGCGGACGGTCGTCGACCGTATTTCGATGGAATACGCTGCGGTGCTGATCACGGAGGCCCTGCTGCATCGCGGCGAATTGCCGCCGCTGACCATTGTGGGCCCCAATGCGTATCTGGTGACCCTGGCCGAGCGCGACGAGCGCTTTGCCGAGGCGATGCAGGCGGCGGATCTCGCCGTGCCGGACGGCATATCCGTGGTGATGGCCTCGCGCCTGCTCGGCACGCCGATTCCGGAGCGCGTGACCGGCGGCGATTTGATGGAGCGGCTGTGCGCCGAGGCGTCCCGCTTCGGCTTCCGCGTCTTCTTCCTCGGGGGCCTGCCAGGCGCCGCGGTGATGGCGGGGCATAACCTGCGCCTGCGGTATCCCGGCCTGCGCATTTGCGGCACCTATTGCCCGCCCCTCGGTTTCGAAAAGGATCCGGTAGAGATGTCCCACATCCGGAACGAGATTAATGAGGCCGCGCCGGATTTGCTGTGCGTAGCATTCGGCGCGCCCAAACAGGAGATCTGGATGCAGGCCAACCGTGGGAATCTGCGCGTGGGTGCGATTCTGCCGGTGGGTGCGGCGTTCGACACGCAGTCGGGGTTGCGGCATCGGGCGCCTCGATGGATGCAGCAGATCGGGATGGAGTGGTTCTTCCGTTTGGTGATGGAGCCGCGGCGCCTGTGGCGGCGATACCTTCTGGGAAATGCGGAGTTCATCGGGATCGTGCTGCGGCAGTGGCTGCACACACCCCGCGCTGCACAGAGCAGCGAAGCGGTTGGCACACACGCCATCCCAACCGGCGACGGAGATTGACGCATGCAGAACATTGCTGATCTCCATGTACAGATCTACAGCGACGGCGCCGACCTGTCGAACATCGTGGAGATGGCTGCCAGGCCATGGATTCGCGGGTTCACGACGAATCCAACGCTGATGCGGAAGGCTGGCATTCGGGACTACGAAGGGTTTGCGCGTTCGGTGCTGCAGGCCGTTCCCGACCGGCCCGTCTCGTTTGAAGTCTTCGCCGACGATCAGGCAGAGATGGAGAGACAAGCCCTGACGATCGCTGCGTGGGGGCCGAACGTAGATGTAAAAATACCGGTCACGAACCTGTCCGGCGTTTTCTCCGGGAGACTCATTCGCCGACTGGGCGAGGCCGGCGTCGCGGTCAACGTGACCGCGATTCTAACCCTCGATCAGGTGCGGAGGGTTGCTGAGGCGCTGGCGCCGGAGACGGCGGCGATCGTCTCGGTGTTCGCGGGCCGGATTGCGGATACCGGAATCGATCCGGTGCCGATCATGGTGGAAGCGAAGCGGCTGTTGCAGGCGAAGCCGCGCGCGCAGTTGCTGTGGGCGAGCCCGCGAGAACTGCTCAACATTTTTCAGGCGGAGACAGCCGGCTGCGACATCATCACGGTCCCGCCGGAAATTCTGCGCAAGATGGGGATCGTCGGTAAGAACCTCGCGGATTACTCGCGCGAGACGGTCGAGATGTTCTATCGCGATGCGGAGGCCTCGGCGTACCGGATCGATACGAGCGCTCTTGTGGCGGCGCAGCTCGATGGGCAGGGGTTAGCGAATCGGTTGACCGAGTATGACCTCAACCGCTTCCACCATGGATCCCACCGCGTAGTCGGCTGCGGGACTGCCCTTGTGGCCGGAGATGCCCGGAACTGAGCCGACGCGAATGGTGCGCGTGCCCGCGGATTTTCCGCACTGGATATCGGTGGGCTGGTCGCCGATCATCCAGCTTTCTGCCAGCGATAAACCAAAGTCGTCGCGCGCGCGCAGCAGAAACCATGGCGAAGGCTTGCGGCAAACGCAAAGTCCGGAATACCCCGGGAGCACGCCCTTCGGGTGGTGCAGGCAATAACAAACGCGTGTGAAATGGACCTGGTCGCGAATGAGTTCTGCGGCCAGCCGGTTGTGAATCACGCCCAGCGTATCGAGGGTGCATTTGCCCAGCGCGTAGTTCGGCTGATTGGATACCAGGACCAGAGAATAGCCCGCGCTCTGCAGGCGAAAGAGCGCGGGTGGCACGCCGGGAAGCACCTGCACCGCATCCGGCATCAGCGGCGACTCCATGCGGTCTGTCTTGGGATTGAGAACCAGCGCGTTGATCACGCCGTCGCGATCCAGAAAGACAGCCGGCCGGGTTAGATCGCCGATTCCCATTTCATCTCATGGGCGCGCAGCAGCGGATGCGAAACGATGAGGTGCCAGATCACCGCCTGGAACTCCTCGGTGTGCGGCGTGACGGTCTCCGCGCTGACCGTGGGGATGACGAGGCATGCGTCGGCAACCTGCGCGGTATAGCCTCCATCGCGCCCAACCACGCCGAGGATGCGTACTCCGCGCTCGCGCGCCAGCTTCAGGCTGACGACCAGGTTCATGCTTACGCGCCGTTCCGCATGGCCGCCGCCGACGGAGAAAACAAAGACGACATCGCGCGCGCATAGCCGGCTGCCGCGCAGCCAGTCGGCATAGCAGTTCTCCCAGCCGTCGTCGTTGATGCGCGCCGTCAGCTCGGAGACGTTATCGGTGGGCGCATAGCACTCAATGCCGGCGATCTTGCGGAAATCGTTGACCGCGTGGCCGGCGTGACCGGCGCCCCCGCCGACGCCGAGAAAGAAAATGCGGCCGCCCTGCTCGCGGGTCTCCACCAGCAGGCCCACCATGCGATCGATAGTTTCCGGATCGAGCATGGCCGCGAGGCGGCTGACCTCAGCGAGATAGGTGCGTGTGTAGCAGGTCGCAGGCAATGCGGTTCACTCCGGGGTCAGCGGGAAGTTCTGTGAAGGGTCCTGGGATTCGGGGTCCGCGAAAATGCGAGGCAGAGGCCCGGCGCGGCATCGGCAGGATCGCGGCGAGCTCGCACGGCATCGCGCAACCAGCGGCGGAGCGGCTCAGGCACCACGCTGAATACGAGAAAGTGGGCCGACGAGCGCCAGCCAGGCCTTCCCTCCAGCAAAAATGCGAAGAGGATGCGCATCCGCGCCGCCAGTCCGGCATGGCTCTTTTTCGCGCGCCAGACGCACTGGATGGCGACGAACGATGAAAACGCGTGCGGCGAGACGAAGCTCCGCAGCTCGCGAATCCAGGCAAGAGAATATTCCCAGTTGGAGATCCGTCCGACGCTGAGCCGCCCGTCTTCCACGCGCCAGATGATGAGCGGCCTGGGCAGCATGATCAGGTTCACTCCCTCGAACGAGGAGACGCGGATGACCCAGTCCCAGTCCTGATGCATCAGCAGGCCTTCGCGGAATGGCACGGCGAGCAGCAGTTCGCGTGGCGCCAGCAGCGTCGAGGTCTGCATCATCCCGCCAGGATCGGCGAGACCGCTGCGGCAGAAAAGATAATCGGCCACCGGCTGCAGGGAATCGTAAACGCGCTGCGGCAAAATGCGGCTGGTCGTGGGCGATTGCGCGATCACGCGGCAGGTGATCACCGGGAACCAGGCGGAGGTGTCCTCCACGGCGGCCATCTGGCGTGCGATTTTTTCCGGGAGCCACTCGTCGTCGTCGTCGAGGAAGGCGATCCACTCGCCGCGCGCTGCGCGAACGCCCGCATTGCGCGCCATGCTGCCCCCGCAGGTCTCCGGCATCACGATGCTGCGCAAACGACGGTCCGTGATGGTCGCCAGCAGGGCTTCAGATTCGGGATCGGGGCCGTCGAAGACGACGATGACTTCGATGTGCCGCCAGGTCTGGCGCAGAACGCTGCGTACGGCCGAGGCCAGCAACTGCGGGCGGCCGCGCGTGGGAATGACCGCTGAGACCAGCGCTCCGTTCGCCAGGTACTGAATATTCGCCATGGCTCGGCTCCCCAACGCTCCGATAGTTCTGAGCATAGGGGGCGCGAGGCGGTTCGAACAGGTTAGCTGCGCAAGATTCCCTGACCTAAGTAACGGAGATTCGTCACATATCTGGCGAACCTATGACGCAATGCGTCCGACTTATCCCGGATCAGGAATTTGCCCGGCTGCTGGCCTCATCGATGTAGCATCGGCGAGGCCGGCAGCGCTCAGCGATTCATGTTGTCGAGCACGGAGCCCACGATGCCGCCGAGCACGCCGGCCTGGGTTTCTCTTCGGCCTGCCGAGGGCATGTATTCCTGCAGTTGGTGCGCCAGGCGCGAGATGGGCAGCGTCTGCAGCCAGATGCGGCCGGGTCCGGTGAGCTGCGCGAGAAAAAGACCGTCGCCACCGAAGATGAGGTTCTTGATGCCGCGGACCATCGTGATCTGAAACGAGATGCTGCCCTGGAACGCGCCGACGTGTCCCGGGTGGACCAGCAGCGTTTCACCCGGCTGCAGGTCGCGGGTGACCACTTCGCCGGAAAGCTCGAGCCACGCCGTGCCCTGGCCGCCGACCTTCTGCAGCAGGAATCCGTCGCCGCCGAAGATACCCGCGCCAAGAGATTGCTGGAAGCCGACACTTAGATTGATACCGGCCGTCGCGCAAAGAAATCCATGGCGATGGATCATGTATTCATAGCCAGGTGCGATCTCCAGCGGCAGGATATGCCCCGGCACGCGGGTGGCGAAAGCCAGCTCGCCGGGCCCGCCCAGGGCGCGGTACTCGGTCATAAACAGGCTGCCGCCGCCGGCAATTCGCTTGAATGCGCCAAAGAGGCCCCCGCCTCCGGCGAACTGCGTGTGGGTGGTCATCTGGACGTTGGGGGACATCCAGGAAAGCTCGCCCGCCTCGGAAATGATGGCGTCGTTGTGCTCGAGCTGGAACTCGAGTACAGGCATGGTGGTGCCAGTGATGCGGTTTTGCATGCAAACAGGGTAATGGGTGCAGGGCACATTCGCCAGCAAAAGTCAGGCTGGCGGGGCGATTCGCCTGCAGCAGCGCATCCGCGTTCGAGTATGCGTGAGGCATACAGGTCGTATTCCTGCGACGACGTTCGCTGCGCCCCGGGAATTGCGCATACGCATGGACTTATTTTCGACTCCGAGTTTTTTGTAGGGAGTGAGGGTGGAACAGCGGCAGGGAAGTCGTTTCCTTCGCGGAGCGTGTTACGATAGTGCCATGACAATCAAAAGTAACTAAGCTTGCTGTAAGCGATCAATCGAAATGGAACCACCCCAGTAGCAGCCGCCGAGCGTTCCTTCCATTGGATCCCAGCATCCACTGCCTTCGAGGCAGATCCCACAACTGACTTGTTTATCTCGCATTAGCACTTGATGCGGTGCGGGAAACGTGTGCGTGGGACAGTACTCGGGGCTCAGTCCCAATCTGAGACATCATGCACTAAGGTAACCCTGCCTGGACACTATGGTGATCTAAATCACTCGTGAGACCGGGGTGGCTGGCCGATGATGCGGTCAGCGTCAGACCGATTTACTCCACGTGTTGGTTCGCCATGCTTGCCGCGCCGCTGTTATCGGGGCGGACAGTGGAGTTGTGTCCAGGCGCTTTTGAGGAGCAGCAATGGACAACTTCTTTATTCTCCCCTCCTTTGGCCGGTCCTTTCCGGTCTGCGATGGTCAGGCAGCAAATCACACTCCCCGCCAGGTTGGAAAGAGCGGGGCGAATCTTTGGCGGATCGGAAACCTGGCGATTCTATGTCTGCTCCTGCCGCTCGTAGTGCATGGCGAACGGACGGGCCCCAATGCCCTAAACGTAAGTGGGACCCGGCAGGCTATCTCGGACGCAGTCACTGAAACGACCGATGTCCCAGCGATCACCCTCTCTCCGGCAAGCGTTGCATTTGGAGTTCACGACCTCAATAACACCGGGAACCCTACATGGGTGACGCTCACCAACATCAGCAGTAGCACCGTGGGCTTCACTAGCCAACTGACCGGCGCAAATCCCGCCCAGTTTGGCAAGTGGACCAACTGTACGGCCACTCTGGCTGCAGGTGCATCCTGCTCCTATCGTCTCTACTTCACTCCAACTGTGGCAGGTGCAGCCACGGCGGCCCTGACCATTACCGACAATGCCGGTGATCCGCCGCAGTCCGTTGCCGTGTCCGGCACCGGAACAACGGCTGCACCGGCGGTGACCCTATCGCGAACCAGCGTTTCGTTCGGCAATCAGAACGTCAGCACCAGGAGCGCCGCTCAAGTGGTGACGATCACCAACAGCGGCGGTAGCAACCTGGATTACGAATACCTAATCACCGGCACGAATGCCTCCGAGTTTATCGTGTACCGCACCTGTACCGATCCCCTGCCGGCAGGTCCATCCTGCACTTTTTCTTTCTACTTCAATCCACAAGTGGCAGGCGCAGCCACAGCGGTTTTTACCATTACCGATAACACCGGTGGTGTGCCGAGGGCCTCGCAGCAGACGATCACCTTGAGCGGAACGGCCATCGGGCCTGCCGCGCTGGGTTCGATGAGTTGCAGTGCTGCGTCGGAGACGGGAGCGGCAACGGACGCCTGCGCGGTGACGCTGACAGCGCCTGCGCCGGCGGGCGGATTTGGGGTGGATCTGGCGAGCAGCAGTTCGGCGGTGACGGTACCGGCCTCGGTGACGGTGGCGGCAGGCGCGACCAGCGTGGCGTTCATGGCGACGACGTCGCCGGTGACAACGGCGCAGATGGCGACGCTGACCGCGGCTGCGAACGGGGATCCGACAACTTATTCGATCCAGTTGAACCCGGCAGTAGCGGGGTTGACGATGAGTTCGAGCAGTGTGGCCTTTGGCAACGTGGACCTGAGTTCGCCGTCGACGCAGTCGGTCCTGCTGACGTCCTCGGGGACGGCGGCGGTGACCATCAGTGGCGCATCGATTAAGGGTACCGGATTCAGCATGACGGGGGTAAGCGCGCCGGTTACTTTGAACCCGGGACAGAAGGCGACACTCAACGTGGAGTTCGATCCGACTACCGCGGGAGCAGCGACGGGAGCGGTGACGCTGACCAGCAACGCTTCCAGCGGAGGAACGGCGACGGTCACACTGACTGGAACAGGAGAGGCGCCATCCTACCAGGTGGACGTGACCTGGAACGCGCCAGTGGACAGCCTGGATCCGGTGGCCGGGTATAACGTCTACAAATCAATCAGCGGAAGCAATTCGTATCAGCTGGTGACTTCGTCGCCGACGGTGCCGACAAGCTACACGGACACCGCGGTGACGGCTGGGACGGCTTACACGTACTACGTGGAAAGCGTTGACGCAGAGGGGAAAACGAGCGTTCCATCGACCACGTTCAGCGTAACGATTCCCTGAGTCAGTGCTGGTCGTCGAAGCGATGAATCAAACGGTGGTCGCGCCTGGAAGGGCGGCCAGCGGGAGCGGGCATGGAATGCATGCCCGCTTTTCGCTGCTCGGAAAGGAAGAGGCGCGATTCGACCGATTTTTCGCAGTTTTTCTCCCGATTTGCATCTCAAAACAGATGATCCGGCCTTGTTTTCTCGTCGTGGATAAGCAGTATCCGGGCAGCATTTCCGCCCGCAAACTGGTGATCGAAACCGCCATGCTCAACGTCATCACCGCCTACAGCGCCGAAGAGGCCGTGCAAATGCTGAACCGCTTCCCCAAGGTGGACGGCGTGGTGATCGACACCGAGGTTTCTGGGATGACCTGCACAGAGCTGATCCGGCGGTTGCGGACGATCCGGCCGGATCTCCCGGTCATCACGGTCTCGCCCAGTGGGTATGAGCCATGCGGCGGCGAGCAGTTCCATGTCTCGTCGTA
>Ga0070766_10001899_pt1 | contig 10339 bp, 13 predicted proteins | sample HubBroMetageWFT6_FD_69782 | JGI IMG/M metagenome (GOLD analysis project Ga0070766, IMG submission 69782) | Warmed and freeze-thawed soil microbial communities from the Hubbard Brook experimental Forest, New Hampshire - Hubbard Brook CCASE Soil... | ecosystem: Environmental > Terrestrial > Soil... | reverse complement strand
TATGGTCGCGGTCAACGAGGCGCTCGGCTACGTAGTCACCGACTATGTCGACAGCTTCGAGCTCGGCGTGACCGCAGCTGCGGCCCTGCCGGTGTCAGTCGAAACGGTGTCAGTCGAAACCCAGGCGCCGTAGCTGGCGGGGATCGCGCTGCCAGTCCTTGGCCACCTTGACCCGCAGGTCCAGGTAGACCCGGCTGCCCAGCAACGCCTCGATCTGCTGGCGGGCGGCGGTGCCGACCTCCTTGAGCCGCGCCCCTTTCGGGCCGAGCACGATGGCCTTCTGGCTCGGCCGCTCCACGTACATGATCGCGTGCACGTCGATAAGGTCTTCCCGGCCGGGCCTCGGTCCCATCTCCTCGACCACGACCGCGATCGAATGCGGCAGCTCGTCCCGGACGCCCTCGAGTATCGCCTCGCGGATCAACTCGGCCGCGAGCATCTGCTCGGGCTCGTCGGTCAGGTCCCCGTCCGGATACAGCTGCCGGCCGGCCGGCAGGTACGAGACCAGCACGTCGGCCAGCACGTCCAGCTGAAACCCGTCCACCGCCGAGACCGGCACGATGTCAGCCCAGTCGCCGAGCTCGCTGACGGCGGCCAGCTGCGTGGCCACCTGCTCGCGAGAGGCCCGGTCGGTCTTGGTGACGATGGCCACCACGGGGGTCTTGCCGAGGCTCGTGAGCTCGGCGGCCAGGTACTTGTCGCCGGGACCGATCCGCTCGGCCGCGGGCACGCAGAAGCCGATGACGTCGACCTCGGTGAGGGTCGAGCGCGCCAGGCTGTCCAGCCGCTCGCCGAGCAGGGTGCGCGGCCGGTGCAGGCCGGGAGTGTCGATGATGATCAGCTGCGCATCGGGCCGGTGCACGATGCCGCGGATCGCCCGCCTCGTGGTCTGCGGCCGACTGCTGGTGATCGCGACCTTGGCGCCGACCAGCGCATTCATGAGCGTGGACTTGCCGACATTGGGCCGCCCGGCAAAGCAGGCGAAACCGGACCTGAACCCCGCCGGCGGGTCACCGGGGGTGGTCCCTCCAGGCTGAGGCCGCCTTGCCTGGCCACGCTGCGGCACGGCCGCTGACCGGCCCGACGGGGTTCCCACGGGCCGATTCTCCCCTACCAGGGCGGTCCGGGCTAACCCGGCGGGCTCGGAGGCGCCGGCCGACGGCCGACCGCGAGCGCGGCCAGCGCAAGCCCCACGAGGATCAGGCCGACCGTCGCGGTGGCCGTGAGTCGCTCGCCAAGTACGACGATCCCGAGCACCGCCGCGACGACCGGCTCGGCGAGCCCGAGAGTGACCGCCACGGGCACCGCGACGGTGCGCAGTCCGCGTCCGTAGAGCAGGTAGGCCATCACGGTCGTGACGATCCCCAGATAGGCCGTGACCGCCACCCCGCGCCCGGTCAGCAGCCAGCCCGGTGACGTCGCCGCGAGTACTGGTGCCAGCAGCACTGCCGCCCCGCCGAACAGGAGGCCCATGACGACTACGTCTGGCCGGCCAGAGGTGATGAGCCGCGCGGCCGCTACCGCGTAGATCGCGTAGCACAGGCCCGCGGCCAGCGCCAGGGCCAAGCCGCCGGGGTTAACGCCCGCCGACTTGCCGCCGGTCACCAGCACCGCGCAGCCCGCCACGGCGGCGGCCGTGGCGAGCAGCCAGCGCCGGTCGGGCCGCGGACCGCCGGTCAGGCGGCTCAGCGCCCCGGTGAACACGGGCGCGCTGCCGATCGCCACCACTGTGCCGATCGCCACCCCCGTCAGCCGGACCGCCGAGAAGAAACACAGCTGATAACCACCCACCGCGGCCGCGGCCAGTGCGACCGCGCCAGCCGACCTGATCCCGGCCGTCAGCAGCGCGCGGGCAGCGCGGCGGCCATCTGCGGTCCGGACGGCCAGCGCGAGCAGCAGCACTCCGCCCACTGCGATCCGCGCCGCGCCGATCGAGGCCGAGCTGGCCCCGGCCGGCGCAAAGTGCGCGGCGGTCCCGGTACTGCCGAAGGCCGCCGCGGCGGCCAGCACCGCGACCGCGCCGCCCGCCGAGGCTGCCGGCGAGGACCCGGCGGCTGGCTGGTCCGACTCGGCGCGCATCGCGCAAGTCTCCCATTCGCGAGATGTCCATCCGGTCCGACGCCGTTCGTCGCTATGACGAGTCGGCCGCACGCCGGGCACGTGCGGGCACCGGCGCGCGGCCGGCTCGCTCTGGATGGAGGGCAGTGCCCGCGATCGCGCTCGCCGCGGCCGGATACCCCGGGGTTAGGGACGCAGGGTCGCGAGCACGGTGCCGTCCGGCGCGGCGTGGAACACGACGGCCTCCGGACCCAGCTCGCGGACCGCGGCAATGTCGCCTGGATCCGGCGAGGCGCTGTCGCTGACGACGGCCGCGGCCTCCAGACTCGCCGCGCCGCTGGACGCCGCCATCGCCACGGCCAGGTGCAGAGCCGATAGCTGCAGCGACGGCAGGGAAACGGCTGCGGCCGCGTACGTGCGCCCGGTTTCGTCCCTGACCGCGGCGCCCTCGGCGGCCGCGACCCGGGCGCGCGCCGACCGGGCGAGAGTGATGATCTTGATGTCCTCCGGGCCGGGCTCGGCCAGCCCATCCTCGCTCACAGCGCTGATCCTAGACCGGCGGCGTGCCGCCCGAGGGATTCCGCGCGGTGTCCCCGCGCAGCTCCCCGTTCCCCTCAGCACGCGCGGTGGCCTGCGCCGGTCCGGCCGCCGCGGCCTCGCCGTCAGGCTGAGTCCGCTGCACGGTCACCGTGCCGATCCGGTTGCGGCGCCCGGCCAGGCTCTCCGCCGTCAGGCGCAGCCCCGCGACCGTCGCGACCGAGCCCGCGATGGGCACCTTGCCAAGCCGGTGCGCGAGCAGGCCGCCGACGGTCTCGACATCCTCGGCGTCGACCTTGACGTCGAAGAGCTCCTCGAACTCCTCGACCGACATCCGGGCGCTGACCTTGGCCGTGTCATCGCCAAGCCATTCGACCGCCGGCTGCTCCCGGTCGTACTCGTCGGCGATCTCGCCCACGATCTCCTCGAGGATGTCCTCGATGGTGACCAGGCCGGCCGTGCCGCCGTACTCGTCGATCACGATCGCTACGTGCACATGCCGCGCCTGCATCTCGCGGAGCAGGTCATCCACGGGCTTGCTCTCCGGCGCGAACGTGGCCGGCCGCATGATCGACTCGATCCGCTCGGTCGACTCGCCCTCCGGGTGCTCGTGGATGCGGGTCATGATGTCCTTGAGGTAGGCGATCCCCACGACGTCATCGAGGTTCTCCCCCACCACCGGGATCCGCGAGAAGCCGCTGCGCAGCGCCAGCGACAGGGTCTGGCGCAGCGTCTTGGATCCCTCCACGAACACCATGTCGGTGCGCGGCACCATCACCTCGCGCACGATCGTGTCGCCGAGCTCGAAGACGGAGTGGATCATCGCCCGCTCGCCGGGCTCGATGATCTGACGCTGCTCCAGCAGGTCGACCAGGCCGCGGAAGTCCTCTTCCGCTCCCGACTCCCTCGCCGCCGCCTGGCGCGGCGTCAGCGCGGTCCCGACCGCGGCGAGCAGCCGGGGCAGCGGTCCGAGCAGCCGGATCAGCGGCCGCAGGATCGTGGCGGCGGCGCTGGCTACGCGGACGGGATACTGCCGCCCGATGCTGCGCGGCACGATGCCCGCCAGCAGATAGCTGGCCACGGTCATGACGACCGCGGTGACGAGGAACGCGCGCCAGCCGACGCCCCACCATTGCACCAGCACGGCGGTGACCAGCACGGCCGAGGAGATCTCGGCAGCGACGCGGGCCAGCAGCACCACCGACAGATAGCGGGGCACCTCGGTGAGCACCGCCTGCAGCGGTTCCAGGGCCTCCCCGGCCGAGCGGCCGAGCTCCTTCGCGCCGGCGCGCGAGAGCCGCAGCAGGGCAACCTCCGCGCTCGTACACCAGCCAGCCACCAGCATCAGCGCCAGCGCGGCCAGGAATAGCCAGCCCATGAGGGGTTATCCGCTCTCTTCTGGCGGGTCGGGCCTGCTGGCCGTGACCTGCTCGCGCTCGGATCGCCAGGACGCCAGCAGGCGGTCCTGCAGGCCGAACATCTTGGCGTGCTCCTCAGGCTCGGCGTGGTCGTACCCGAGCAGGTGCAGGATGCCGTGCGTGCAGAGGAGGTCGATCTCGTCCTGCGTGTCGTGCTGGGCCTCGGCGGCCTGCGCCGCGGCCACCTGCGGGCAGATGACCACGTCTCCCAGCAGCGCCTCGCCGGCGTCGGGATCGGCGGCGGAGCGGTCATTGTGGGTGCCCGGCTGCGGCAGCCTGAGCTCGTCCATCGGGAACGCGAGCACGTCGGTAGGCCCGTCCTCGCCCATCCACCGCACGTGCAGTTCGGACATGGCCGGCTCATCCACGAGCAGCACCGACAGCTCGGCCAGCGGGTGCACGCGCATGCCGTCGAGCACGTGCCGGGCGAGGCCAGCCAGCAGCGCCTCGTCGACGTCGACGCCCGACTCGTTGGCGATCTCTATGGTCATGTGGCCCCCGCCTGTGTCCTGTCCCCGCGGCCGTCAGCGGGCCCGGTTGCCGTCCCGGCGCTGCCGCCCCGCCTGCAGCCTGCCCGGGTCGGCCTCGGCCTGCCTGGCGTCGTAGCGCTCATAGGCATCAACGATGTCAGCCACGAGCTTGTGCCGCACGACGTCGTGGCTGGTAAGCCGGGAGAAGTACACATCATCGACGCCCTCGAGAATGCCCTGCACCTGGCGCAGCCCGCTGGCCGTGCCCGATGGCAGGTCGACCTGGGTGACATCGCCGGTGACGACGATCTTGGAGCCGAAGCCGAGCCGGGTCAGGAACATCTTCATCTGCTCCGGCGAGGTGTTCTGGGCCTCGTCCAGGATGATAAAAGAGTCATTAAGGGTTCTACCACGCATATACGCCAACGGGGCGATCTCGATCGTGCCTGCTGCCGTCAGCCGGGGAATCGAGTCCGGGTCGATCATGTCGTGCAGTGCGTCGTACAGCGGCCGCAGGTAGGGATCGATCTTCTCGTAGAGGGTGCCGGGCAGGAACCCGAGGCGCTCGCCGGCCTCGACCGCTGGCCGCGTGAGGATGATCCGGGTGACCTCCTTGGCCTGCAGCGACTTGACCGCCTTGGCCATGGCCAGGTAGGTCTTGCCGGTGCCAGCAGGCCCGATCGCGAACACGATCGTGTGGTTGTCGATCGCGTCGACGTAGCGCTTCTGGTTCAGCGTCTTCGGCCTGATCGTCCGGCCGCGGCCAGACAGGATGTCCAGGTTGAGCACCTCAGCCGGGCGGGCGCCGGTCTTACGCCGCAGCATCGAGATGCTGTGCTCGACCGAGTCGGCGGTCAGCTCGGCCCCGCTGCCCACGAGCTGGGTCAGCTCCTCGAACAACCGCGACGCCAGCGCCGTCTCGGCCGCCGGTCCGCTGACGGTGATCTCGTTGCCGCGCACGTGGAAGTCCGCGTTCACCGCGTTCTCTATGACCCGCAGCAGCTCATCGCCGGATCCGAGCAGGCTGACCATCGAGTGCTCGTCCGGAATTGTGATCCGCACCTGAGCGCTGCCGTTATCGGGCCTGGCGCGCCTGCTTTGCTCGCTGTGATTATCAGTCAATGGCTCTTTCCTGCCGCAGTGTTTCTGCCAACACCGCCCGCGCTGGCCAGCGCATATTCCATGATATCGGCCCCGCCGGTCAGCCTGGCGGCCAGTGCATCGGCCGGCCGCCGAGCACGTGGGCATGGACGTGGCCGACGGTCTGGCCGCCATCCGGGCCGGTGTTGAAGACCACCCGGTGCCCCTCGGCGACGCCTTCCCTCGCCGCTACCTCCTGAGCCTGCTCGATGACCTCGGCCAGCAGGCCGTCGCCCGCGGCGGCCAGCTCAGCCAGGTTGGCGTGATGCTCGCGCGTGATCACCAGCACGTGCACCGGCGCTTGCGGATCGATGTCACGGAAAGCGACAGTTCGCGCGCTACTGGACACAACCGTGGCGGGAATATCCCCGGCGGCGATGCCGCAGAACAGGCAGTCAGGCACGTGGAAGATCTTAACGTGTGGCCGCTCCAGGCCGCCGCCGACATATATGGTTGCACTACTGCGAACCCACGGTGCACCACCCCTCTGGTGCAACGGTCCCGCCAGTTCTTTTGGCATTCCCCGTCGCCCAGGGTGGCGCAGCGCGGGTGCGCTGCGCAGTTATGAATGGGCGTGGGGGGAAGTGTAAAAGGTGAGGCAGGCCGATATAACCGCGGCACATCACGAAGACTCGTGATGACAGCGAGTGAACCTTCGGACGTGGCTGAGCGTCCAATCCATGTGACCGAAACCCTGGTGGCGGGTGTCGCCCTGGGTTCGATTGCGACCGACTGGAGCGCCGACCGGGCGGTGACGGAGCTGTACACGACGCATTACCGGTCGCTCGTGCGGCTCGCGGCACTGCTGGTACGCGATCTCGGAACCGCGGAGGAAGTAGTGCAGGACTCGTTCGTTGCCATGCATGGCGGCTTTGCCCGCCTGCGGGACAGCGAGAAAGCCCTGTCCTACTTGCGGCAGTCCGTGGTCAATAGATCACGCTCCGTGCTCCGGCACCGCGTCGTCGTCGACCGGAACGCACCGAAGCCGGCACCCGATATGCCGAGCGCTGAGCACGGCGCCATAGCCTCGCTCGAACGATCCGCCGTAATTTCCGCATTGCGGACATTGCCCGCAAGGCAACGCGAAGCGCTTGTACTAAGGTTTTATGCCGACATGTCGGAAGCGCAGATCGCGGACGCGATGCAGATCAGCAAGGGCGCGGTGAAGAGCCACACTGCCCGCGCGATGGCCACGCTGCGGACCGTGCTGGAGCGTGACGCATGAGCCGCGCGGTATTCGACCACGAGGCGGCACTGCGGTACGCGCTGCACGCCGCGGCTGACCAGGTCCAGCCCCGCGAGGACGGTCTCGAGCGCATTCAGGCCCGCCTGCGCGGGCCGCGGCTGCTGCCGGTGGCCTGGCTCGAGGTCGCCTGGACCCGGCTGTCGCTGCGGCTGCCCGAAGGATTCCACCTGCGGCCGGCCGCTGACCGGGTCAGGCAGGAGCTTCGGGTGGCCTGGGACCGCTTCGGCCCGCAGGCCGAGCGCGGGGTGAGGCTGGGCTGGCTGCGCCCCGTCGCCGCGATGAGCGTCGCGGTCTTCATCGTCGCGGCCGTCGTCTACACGGCGATCGAGGTGCCGCAGGTCGTCTCGCCGAGCAGTAACAACAGGGTCGCGAGCTCGCAGCACTCCGGCGGTCACGGCGGTCAGCCGGGTCAGGGCTATGGCAACGGCCACTCGCAGAGTCCGGGCAGCCAGTCCTCCGGCTCGGGCGCGTCGTCCGGCACGAACCGCTCGGCCTGTGCCACCTCGAGTCCGTCCACATCGGTGCCGGTGATCGCGCCTGAGCCATCGACAAGCTCGTCCACGCCGACGATCGGCCCGAGCTCGCCGTCAACGAACCCGAGCTCGCCGTCGACCAGCCCGAGTTCGTCGTCGACCAGCTCGCCCTCACCGTCAACGAGCCCGAGCTCGACGGGCAGCCCGAGCAGCACGCCGGTGAATCCCGGGTCAGGGAGCGGCTCGACCACGCCGTCCGTCTCAGCGGGCAGTAGCGCGGCCAGTGGCGGTCAGGCGGAAGGCGAGGGCGTCGCGTCCCCGTCCTCGTCCCCCAGTTCGGTCAAGCCGACGAGCAGCAGCTCGAAGACCAACCCGAGCGGCAGCGCCGTGGGGTCGCAGCGCGAGGCGAATGCGACGATCAGCCCGTGCCCGTCGCCGTCGCCGAGCAAGCACAAGGCGCATTCCACGGGCAGTCCGGCTGCGGCCGGGCCGGTCCTGACCCCGGCCGTCACCACCGGACAGCCGGGCACGGAGCCGGACGGACAGCTGTACTTCTAGTCGCAGGACCCGGTCACCAGCGGCCGGTCCGGCTGAGCACGATCCCGGCGGCGACGACGCCGGCCGAGGATGTCCGCAGCACGCTCGGCCCGAGCCGCGCCGACGCGGCCCCGGCGGCGGCGAGGGCGTGCTGCTCGGCCGGGGTGATGCCGCCTTCCGGGCCGACAACGAGGACGATCTCGCCGGACCCCGGCAGGCCGAGGTCGGCGAGCCGGTCCGGCGCGTCGGCGTCAAGCACCACGGCCAGCGCCGACGCACGCACCCTGGCCGCGACCCCGGCCAGGTCAGCCGGCTCCCCGATGCCCGGGATCCAGGCCCGCCGCGACTGCTTCGCCGCCTGCTGCGCGGTTGACCGCCACCGTGCGACCGACTTAGCCGCGCGGTCACCGCGCCACTGCGCGACGCAGCGCTCAGCCGCCCAGGGCACGATGAGGTCTGCGCCAACCTCGGTAAGCAGCTCGACGGCGAGCTCGCCGCGCTCGCCCTTCGGGATGGCCTGGACGACCGTGAGCGCGGGATCGGGCCGCGGTTCCGCCTGCCGGCGGAGGACGGTCAGCTCAAGCTCACCCGGCCGCGCCGCGCGGACCACGCACTGCGCGACCGTGCCCGCCCCGTCGGTCAGGTAGACCTCCTCGCCGGGAGCGTGCCTGCGTACGGTCGTGGCGTGCCTGCCTTCCTGGCCCGTCAGCACGATCTGCTCATCGGCCAGCGTCTCAGCCAGGAAGAAAGCGGGCTTCAGCCGTGCTCCCCGCCGCTAACGGCCGTTGAAGGCATCGCGAAGCCGCGAGAAGAATCCGTGCTGCCCCGGAGCGAACTTGCCCGGCGGGGCCTCCTCGCCGCGCAGCTTGGCCAGCTCGCGCAGTAGCTCCTCCTGCTCGGGCTCCAGCTTGCTCGGCGTCTCCACCGTCACGTGGATGATCAGGTCGCCACGGCCAGAGCTGTTGAGCCGGGCGGTGCCCTGGCCGTAGAGCGGGATCGCCTGTCCTGACTGCGTGCCCGGCCTGATGTCCAGATCGGCCGGGCCGTCCAGCGTCTGCACCTGCAGGCTCGCACCCAGGGCGGCCGCCACCATCGGGATCGTCACCGTGCAGTGCAGGTCGTCGCCCTGCCGCTCGAATATCGGGTGCGGCCGCTGCACGATCTCCAGGAACAGGTCGCCGGGCGGACCGCCGCCGGGGCCCGTCTCGCCCTCACCGGCCAGCTGAATGTGGGTGCCGTCCTCAACCCCCGCTGGGATCCTGACCTTGAGCGTCCGGCGCGTCCTGACCCGCCCGTCCGCGTCGCACTCCGGGCACGGCTTGCGGATGACCGTGCCGTAGCCGCCGCAGCCAGGACACGGCCGCGAGGTCATCATCTGCCCGATGAAAGACCGGGTGACCTGGCTGACCTCGCCGCGGCCGTTGCAGACGTCGCAGGTGACCGGGTGCGTCCCCGGCGCGGTGCCCTCGCCCGAGCACGTCGGGCAGACGACGGCGGTGTCCACCACCAGGTCCCTGGTGGTCCCGAACGCGCACTCGGACAGGTCGAGGTCGACCCGGATCGTGGCGTTCCGCCCGCGCCGGGCCCGGCTCCGCGGCCCGCGCTGCGCGGCCCCGCCGCCGAAGAACGCGTCCATGAGGTCGCTGAACGGGAATCCGGCCGTGCCGAAGCCGCCGGCTCCCGCGCCCGCGCGAGCGAAGGGGTCCGCGCCCATGTCGTACATCTGGCGCTTCTCGGGGTCGGAGAGCACCTCGTACGCCTGCGTCACTTCCTTGAAGCGCTCCTGCAGGGCGGGATCGGGATTGACGTCGGGATGCAGCTCGCGCGCGAGGCGGCGGTAGGCCTTCTTGATCTCGTCAGCGTCCGCGTCCCGGCGGACCCCGAGCACCCCGTAATAGTCGTTTGCCACCGGCATTCCTAGGACTCCGCCAGGATCTGGCCCACATAACGTGCCACCGCGCGTACAGCTCCCATCGCCGTCGGGTAGTCCATCCGGGTGGGCCCGAGGACCCCAAGTCTGGCCAGCGCCTGCTCGCCGGCGCCGTAACCAGTCGTGACCATTGAGGTGCTCTTCAGCCCGTGCACTTCATTTTCCGACCCAATGCGCACGGTTACTGTGCCATCGCCAGTCTCGCCGAGCAGGCGGATCAGCACCACCTGTTCCTCCAACGCCTCCAGGACCTCATGCAATCCCCGGGAGAAGTCCGCGGTGGTGAGATTTGCCGCACCCCCCACCACAACGCGCTCCTCGCGGCGATCCACGAGGCTCTCCACGATGACCGAGAACACCGCGGCCGCGTTCGGCCGGTCCACGGGGCTCACCCGCTCGGGCAGGTCGGCGACCACCGCGGCCACCTCGGCCAGCTGGCGGCCGTCCAGGCACGCGTTCAGCACGGCCCGGAGCTGGGTGATGCCGTCCTCGCCGATCACGCCAGGCAGTTCCACGGTGCGCTGCTCCAC
>Ga0070766_10001898_pt1 | contig 10339 bp, 8 predicted proteins | sample HubBroMetageWFT6_FD_69782 | JGI IMG/M metagenome (GOLD analysis project Ga0070766, IMG submission 69782) | Warmed and freeze-thawed soil microbial communities from the Hubbard Brook experimental Forest, New Hampshire - Hubbard Brook CCASE Soil... | ecosystem: Environmental > Terrestrial > Soil >... | reverse complement strand
GCGTACACCACCACCGTCTTGTGGGAACATCCCGCGAGACCCATACAAAAACTCAGTGGCAAAAAAACCAAAGCCACAGACAGAAGCTTCTTCATCGCTCAAAGTCCTTTTCTTGCCAGGGCGCTTCTTCAGCGCAGGGCCGCAGGCGCCTGACCGGTTCGTGGGTTTCGGTTCCGGACGCCGCGCCGCGCCGCCCGCATTGGTTGCTCAATTCTTTGAGACCCGCAGCGCTGGATGATGTTGCGGCTCGCGGCTTCCCGGAACTTCGGTGTTCCGAATGCAAATAAAGCTGTTCAGTCCTTCTCCAAACGCGTTAACCTCTCCGGCCAGCAGACGTTAGACAAAGGAAGGACCATGAAGCCGAAGCTTCTGGCCTGCGCATGGTTGGTTTCCTGCTGGGTCGCCGGGCCGCCACAAAATCACCACGCTCCGGAGACCCCGCGGCCGCAGGCCGAGCCTGTCCGGCAGCCCGATCCCATCGCGTTTGAAGGAGTCCGCTCCAGTCTCGAGTCCGGCCACAAAGAGGAGGCGTTGCAAAAGGCCCAGGCCATCGTCCAGATCTACCCCGACAACCTCCAGGCCAATGTCATGACCGGCGCCGTCCTCCTCGACCTCAACCGCTCCGCCGACGCCGTCCCCTTCTTCCGCAAGGCCGTCGCCGCCGAGCCCGACGACCCGCACATGCACTCCCTGCTGCTCGAAGCTTACGCAGAATCGGGAGACACAGCCGATCGCGACCAGGAGCGCGCCGCCCTCCGCCGCTTCCACTCCGACGGCAAGCATCCGGCTTTCTCCGAAGTCCACGGCTACATGATCGAACGCATCCCCGTCGGCAACCTCTCCGTCGAAGCGATCGAATACTTCGCCCCCGAAGGCAAATACCACTTCTCCTGGCGCTTCGACGTCTACGACACATCCGGCAAGATGATTGAATTCGTGGCGCTTGCCTCCGAAGACGAAGATCAGGCCTTCTTCGCCCAGTCGCATCCAAAGGAAGCCAAAGCCGGAATCCGCCGCTTCTCCCTCGACCGCTACACACAGAACCAGCAGGCGCTGCTCGGCTTCATCGATGGCCAGCCCTCCTACGACGACTTGCGCGCCCGCGTCGTCAAAATTATCCAGGCCGACACCGACACCGCGCTGCCGACCGACCGAAAGTAGCGCGCCCCGGCTTCTCCACCTGCGACAATAAAAGGTGATGGAATTTGTCGACCTGAAAGCGCAGTACCGTCGCCTCAAGCCGCGCATCGACGCACGCATCCAAACCGTTCTCGACCACGGCCGCTTCATCCTCGGCCCCGAAGTCGAGGAACTGGAACAGCGCCTGGCCGCCCGCATCGGCGCCCGGCACGCCATCGGCTGCGCCAGCGGGACCGACGCGCTGTTGCTTGCGCTGATGGCCCTCGGCGTTGGCCCCGGCGACGAGGTCGTCACCTCGCCTTTCACGTTCTTTGCCACCGGCGAAATGATCACCCTGCTTGGCGCGCGGCCAGTCTTCGTCGACATCGATCCCGTCACGTACAACATCGATCCTGCCGCGATCAAAGCCGCCATCACGCCGCGGACCAGGGCGATCCTGCCCATCAGTTTGTACGGTCAGCCCGCCGAGATGGACACGATCAATTCGACTGCAGAACGCCACAACCTGGCCGTCATCGAAGACGCCGCGCAGAGCTTTGGCGCTCTCTACAAAGGGCGGCACTCGGGCAACCTCAGCACCATCGGTTGCACGAGCTTCTTCCCCTCCAAACCGCTCGGCTGTTACGGCGACGGCGGAGCCTGTTTCACCAATGACGATGCCCTGGCCGAAGCGATGCTCGAGCTGCGCAACCACGGCCAGTCCGCACGCTATCTGCACACGCGCATCGGCATCAACGGCCGGCTGGACACGCTGCAGGCGGCGGTTTTGCTCGCCAAGCTGGAAATCTTCGACGAGGAACTGGTTGCGCGGGCCGAGGTGGCGGATCGCTACACGGCGCTCCTGAAAGACGCAGTGCAAACGCCCACGGTCCTCTCCGATCGAACCAGCGCCTGGGCGCAGTACACCATCCAAGTCGACGAACGCGCGTCGGTCGAACGTTCCCTTCGCGAGGCGGGCATTCCCACCGCAGTGCATTATCCGATGCCGCTTCACCGGCAACCCGTCTATGCGGATATGGGCCTGCCGCTCGGCACGTTTCCCCATGCCGAGCGCGCGGCGGCACGTGTCCTGAGCCTGCCGATGCACCCCTGGCTACAACCGGCGCAAATCGAACAAATCTGCGAAGGCGTGAAGGCCGCTGTGGGTTCACCCATCACGCGATGAACCTCCCCGGATAACACACGCGCAAAGATTCAATTGACATGCAGCGACCCTCCACGGAGAATGGCGTCAACTGACGCATCGCCAGGAGCCGCTCGGACGCATCCACATAAGCAGCGGCTCGTGGCGACCGCCGAGACGCCGCCTGTGATGCCCGAGTTCCGATCGAGCACGACCAAGGCCGACGCAACAGAGCGCAGATTACCCTGCGCCATCCCTCAGCGCAGCGCATTTACCCCGCACACGTCTAATGAACCAGCAGATGCCTGTCCGCAAACAGGCCTTTACACCATTTCGTCAAAGGGAGGCAGACGAACTCAGATCACCCGGCAACCAGCACGGTAACGATCCGCGTCTTCACCAGCGCGGATGCACACCAGCCCAGCACAATACAGGAGATACGCTATGCAGGAAGAGCTTCAGATGCTTGATGAGTGGATACCGGAACAGATGGAACCAGGAACGCTCTTTGTGCTGGAAAATGCCGCACCGATGGGAGACGCACGCAATCCGTTTGTGGCGGTGCTCGCCTGTCCTCGCTGCGGAGCCCTGGGGCTGATCACACGGGCTCAGTTTGTCGGTCTGGAATCGATGATTTGTGGAGGAGACGTCTGCTCGGCCGAGTATTATCTGCGCGGCGACGAAATCGAATATCGAAAGCCGCACTGATCGGAGATGCGGTATGGGGAAAGGCGTGCCTGCGGGCACGCTTTTCTGTTGCCGCCATCGACTACGATAAATAACAGCGCGACACCCAAGCCCGGATGGCGAAACTGGCAGACGCAGCGGACTTAAAATCCGCAGACCCTTATCAGGTCGTGGGGGTTCAATTCCCCCTCCGGGCACCATAGAAGTCGCTCTATTTGGACAATTTGAATGTCGCGGATGGTTGGGAACAGATAAGAGGGGACCGAATCAGAAGCGGGATGCATTCGCGTTCCACTTGCCGTAGACGGAGGATCGGGAACGCCCAGGCCACAAGGAGGCAAGGAGCGCGCGCATCCGACGGTGGACGGCGGCACCAACGCGTAACCGAGCCGCGTGGCCACAGCAGGGTTCGGCGCTACCGCGCCGGCGTGAACAGGGCAAAGACTGCTCCCTGCGGGTCGGCGAGCACTGAGAATTTCAACTGCCCCTCGATCAGCATCGGAGGAACGATTACCCGCGCGCCCAGTTCCGCTGCCTTCGCAGTCTGCGCATCGCAGTCTGGTGAGTGGATGTAGGCAAGCCAGTGGGGCGGAACATCCGGCGGCATGGTGCGAGGCTCGGGAAGGCCACCGATAAACTGCTCGCCGTTCTTGATGTGGAGATAGCCGTCGGCGTCCTTGTCCTTGCCCGGCATGAACTGCCAGCCAAACAGGCCCCCGTAATAACCGATGGCGCGATCGCGATCCCGCGTCTGCAGATCGGCCCAGCAGAGGGCGCCGTTTTCCCCATAGATGCCCATGCCTTTGTGATCGCGGGGCTGCCACACCGAGAAGTACGCGCCCGTCGGGTCCTCGAATACGGCCATCCGGCCAAAAGTCATCACGTCGAAGGCGGCGTGCACGGTTTTGCCGCCCAGTTCCTCCGAGCGGCGCGCTGCTGCGTCCGCATCGTCGACGGCAATGTAGAGCTGCCAGTGAGGGGGGATGCCCGTTTCGCGCTCCGCGGCGCTCAGGGTGAATGCTGCGCCCGTTTGTTGGCCGTTGAGGGCAAACATGGTGTAGAAAGAATCCGGTCCCATCGGGAAATCGTTCGCATCCCATCCGAAGAGGCTGGAGTAAAAGTGTTTCGCGGCGGGCTGATCGGTGGTGGCGAGCTCCATCCATGCGAAGTTTCCGGCGGGATGTTGATGGATCGTTGGCATGGCCCGCATTCTAGGCCGAACGAGTGGGCTCGGGAGATTAAAATTCGACGGGTGAACTGGAGCCTGACGATCCGTTGAGCAGCACATCGACATCGGCGCGCTGCGGCATCGAAGGAGCCGTACCGGGTTGCGTGACCGACAAGCCGGCAACCGCACAGGCGAACTTCACAGCATCCACGAGAGGCCGGCCTTCGGAGAGCGCAACGGCAAGGCCACCGTTGAAGGCATCGCCGGCTCCCGTCGTGTCCACGACCAGCCCTGCATCGACTGCCGGTACGTGTTCCCGCAGAGACGCGTTTTTTATCAGCGCACCCTGGGCTCCCAACGTCACGATGACGTTGCGGGCGCCGCGAGCCAGGAGGGCGTCCGCAGCACGCTCAGCGTCGGCCAGCGACGCGACTCGCAGTCCGGTGAGAATTTCCGCCTCGGATTCGTTAGGCGTCAGATAGTCGCACAGGGGAAAGATCGTTTCCGGCAGTTCGCGCCCGGGAGCCGGATTGAGGATCGTCGGCACGCCGAGGAAGTGCGCCAGAGTGAGGCCGAAGATCACGGTCGGCAGGGAGAGTTCCAACTGCGCGACGAACACCGCTGCATGACGGATGACAGCACGCGCGTGCTCCACCTCATCGGGGGTGAGTTCGAAACAGGCTCCGGGCACGACGACAATTGCGTTCTCGCCGCGCGCCGCGTCAATGATGATGGCGGCCGCTCCCGTGGCAGATGTCGTCGAGTAGACATGCGTGGCATCGATGCCCTCCGATGCGTAGAGCTTCCGTGCCAGATCGCCGAGAGGATCGCATCCGAGTTTGCTGATGAAGCTGACGCGGGCGCCGGCACGCGCGGCCGCCACGGCCTGGTTTGATCCCTTGCCGCCGGGTCCCATCTGGAAACCACTGCCCATGAACGTCTCGCCCCAGGCCGGCAACTTCTCCGTTCGAAACGCGAGATCGGTGACGTAGCTGCCCATGACGACAACGTGAGGCTTGTCCATGCTTCGACCCAATTCCCCCGAAGAAGACTACCTGAATTGCGTTTGGCTGGGGATGCTGGCGGCGAGGGATCCCTGATTCAACTCAGGTTCAACCTCCGGCTCTCTTGCGCAGGATCACACGGCACTGGTCGCGCCACCGCTCGTCCAGAGCGATTATTTCCCACGGCACAGCGGAGGAGAAGTGCCGCAGTACGGGTTCGTTCGCGGGATGAATGTGCAGCGACGGCGCGACCAGATAGAGGATGGGGTCTTCCGGTGACAGCTCAATGCCGGGGAAATAGCCGTGGCTTTTGAGCGAACCCTCACGGTGCAGCGTCCGCACGCGCGACCAGTAGTCCAGCGCCTGAACGGGCAGGTGAAGATCGTCGTCGGCCTTCAGCTCCAGCACCGCGAGACGCCCGTGGCGATTCACGGTGAGCAGATCGAGGAGCGTGCGGCTACAGGAGGCAAACGCCGGAACCTGGGAATAGACGGGTCTGCTGCCCAGCGAAGGATCGAGGACTGAGAGATCGCGGCGCAGCACCGATTCGAGCCAGCGCTCCGGCTGCAGACGATACAGAGCATCCCGGGTTGGCGCTGCGGGGCGACGGCTGGCGAAGAGCCGGTCGACAAGATCGCGAAAGAGATCCTCTGTCACATCGTCGAGAACCGTCGTGCTCGGTCCAGCTCCGAACGTGATCTCATCGCGGCGTGTGAAGGATCCGTTCGCGAGACCGTGCCGGATGCGCGCGTATTCCAGGCCGTGAAGGGAGAAGCTGATTTCGGTGGCGCTGCGCGGTCGCACCTCCGTCTGCTCCAGCAAGCCAGATGGAAGCATGGATTGAAGAGAGTCAATCGCCGCGGCGGACCGCTCGAGCGCGGCCCTGGGGTCGAAGGCGGCGGCGAGCTGAATCGCCTGGTTGCCATGATCCCCCACGTCGCACGGGGTCAGTTCGCCGCTGGAGGGATGGAATTCGTAAAGCTCCCACTGCGCCTGGCTCCGGTCGAGCCATGCAATGCGCTCCCGTGTGATGGCGGCGCATCCCTTCGGAACAACAAGCCGCATTCCATGGAAAACGCGGCGGCCCGCGGCGCGTTCACGGCAATAGGCAAGCCACAGGATCCCGAGCGTAAGCGCGCCGTCGATTGCGGCCGGTGGCTCGTCCGGTCCAACGCCGAGCACCGCCCATGTGCCCTGGCCATGCGTCAGGATGCCTCGCGCATAGGCAGGACCGAAGCTGTGCTCCATGTCCATGGCCGACCGGAAACTTTGTGGAATCCAGTCGGGGAAGTGACGCGCAAGCGCCTGCTCAAGCGAACGCAGGTAGCGGCGGCGCGAAGTGTCCCGGGCGGTAGGAGTGCGGAAATCGGGATCGGAGACAAGGGTGAACGATTGCGACCTGGTTTGTCCGAAACGGCGCGTTTCCAGGCGGAGTGAGTCGCGCCGTGGCTGCAATGAGGTCACGGTCCGAACGAGGTTCCGCTCTTCCGACCAGAGATGCAGCAGACAACGGCCGTGCTCCGCAGTGACCGAGTATTGCGCGAGGCGAAGATCGAAGAGCACGCGGCCATCTTCGAGAATGGCCGCATGCGGATGGGCTGCGAGAAACTCCTCAACGGCACGAGCGAGGACGGCAGGAGCCGGAGAGGCTGCGGCGCTGGCAGCAGACTGGAGCATCTCCTTTGATGTTCCGCACCGCCGGCGGCTGGAGCAAGGGAAAAGCTACCAGTTCATACGCTTTCGTAATTCGACAATATGGGCGACGTGGTGGCGGGAATGCCAATCGTACAATCCGACGGCCTCGGCGACGGATTGACGGCCATTCTCCGGATGCGAATAGCCGCGTTGCCACTGGTCCTCGGTGAGCGACCGAAGCAGGATGACCCAGCGTGCATGCAGCCCGTCGAGCAATTCCAGCGACAGGTCGAGGGGAGCTTTGGCGGCGTCGGAAAGATCGGCCCAGAGTTTCTCATCGTAGGGCTTGATCGTCGGCCAATCTTCGGTGAGCGCCAGGCGAATGCGGATGTACGCATTCATATGGCTGTCAGCGATGTGATGCACGAGCTGGCGAACCGTCCAGCCGCCCTCGCGGTAGGGCGTCTCGAGCTGACTGGCAGTCAGGCCGTAGACCGCAGATCGCAGATTCTCCGGCAGAGCGGCGAGCGTGGTGATGGCCGCGGCGTGGTTGGCGAGGTCAACGTCGGCGCGGCGAAATTTGCCAACGGGGTAGCGGGGATCTTTCTCAGTCTGTGGGGCTGCCAGCGTGCTCATATTGGGAAAAATACACCCGTCCGTCCAGGCCGACAAGGACGATCGGAGCATGGCTGAGGGGCGCCGCGGAGAAGCAAAAGGTGGGACCAAAGGGGCGACCCGTGGAGTTGCGCCCCCTTGGTTTTAGGCTCCAGCGTGGTGATGGTGGTGGTGATGATGGTGGTGATGGACCGGCGCGGCAAAGGCCGAAGCCGAGAAAAGCATCACCAGGCAGAGAAGGAAAGTCTTTTTCATGCATCGATGGTGACACAACCTGAGATCGACGGCACGTTGAAATCGAATGAAGAATCAGGGAAGAAACATCTAACATAAGAAGATGCGCAGCGCCAGGGCGAGCCCTGCAGGGGCTGGCACCGAAAGGAACCATGGATCACAAGCGGTATTTCTTTGAGAAGTTTGGCATTACCGAGCGGCTCCTCGAGCGCTGTTTGGGCGAAGCGCTTTCCGCCGGCGGAGACTATGCCGACCTCTATTTTGAATCGGTGGCGGCTACCTCGCTGGGCGTTGATGAATCGATCGTTAAGTCGGCCAGCCAGGGAGTGAGCGCCGGCTGCGGCGTTCGGGTGGTGAGCGGCGAGCGAACGGGTTATGCCTACACCGACGATCTCTCGGCTGATCGGTTGCTCCGTGCTGCCAGGACGGCGGCGCTGATCGCGAATGGACCGGCGAAACAGACAGTTCAGGGATTCACTGAGACGGAGTCGCCAAGCCTTTATCCTGCGCCGGGACCGGAACTGGATACAGACCTGTCGTCCAAGCTGGACCTGGTGACGCGGGCTGATGTTGCGGCGCGCAAGTACGATCCGCGGGTTACGCAGGTGCGGGCCAGCTATGCGGATGAGCTGCGGCGCATCCTGATTGCCGCCTCCGACGGAACCTTTGCCAGCGATACGCAGCCCATGGCGCGGATGAGCGTCTTCGTACTGGCGAAGGATGGCGAGCGAACCGCGAAGGGGAGTTCGGGCGGTGGCGGCCGCGTGGAGATCGACTACTTCAGAGGTCCGAAAGGGCCGGAGCACTTTGCCGAAGAGGCGGCACGAACGGCGATCCTGCAGTTGGGGGCCGTGGCCGCGCCGGCTGGCGAAATGGAAGTGGTGCTGGGGCCGGGCTGGCCTGGCGTTCTGCTGCATGAGGCTGTGGGGCATGGGCTGGAAGCCGACTTCAACCGCAAGAAGACTTCGGCGTTCGCCGGCTTGATTGGTCAGCAAGTGGCCAGCTCGAAGGTTACGGTGGTCGACAACGGGCGGATGCCGTCGCGGCGTGGTTCGCTGAACGTGGACGATGAAGGGTCGGCGACGCAGGAGACGGTGCTGATCGAGAACGGGATTCTGAAGGGCTACCTGAGCGACAAGCTGTCGGCGCGGCTGATGGGTATCCCGGGAACGGGCAATGGACGCCGTGAGAGCTACCAGCAGATCCCAATGCCGCGTATGACCAACACGTACATGCTGGCCGGGGAAGACGACCCGTACGACATTATTCGCAGCGTGAAGAAGGGACTGTATGCGGTGAACTTCGGCGGGGGATCGGTGGACATCACGAGCGGAAAGTTCGTGTTCTCGGCGTCGGAGGCGTATCTGATCGAGGATGGCAAAATCACCGCGCCGGTGCGGGATGCGACGCTGATCGGCAATGGGCCGGAGGCGCTGAAGCATGTGTCGATGGTGGGCAACGATCTGGCTCTCGATGAAGGAATCGGGACCTGCGGCAAAGATGGACAGAGCGTGCCGGTCGGCGTGGGCATGCCGCACGTAAAGCTGGATCGCATGACCGTCGGCGGTACACGGTCCTAGCCGGAGGGGCGAACGTGTTTCGCGCAAACCCTACGAAAAGAGCATCGACGATATGAGTCTCAGCGGTTTTCAGAAAATTTCGGATATAGCCTCCCCTTCGAGTCTGAACCCCGCAGACCTGCAACAACTGGCTGTCGACATTGTTGGCCGGGCGATGCGGGCTGGGGCAACGGATGCCGAGGTCACCGTCCGCGAAGGCGATGAGTTTGCCGTCAGCGTGCGGATGGGCGAAGTGGAGACGCTGAAGGAGTCCGGCTCGCGCGGCGTTGGGCTGCGGGTGCTGGTGGCCGCGGACCCGGGTTTTCGCGTGGCCAGCACGTCGTCGAGCGACCTCTCCGCGGAAGGAATCGAGCATCTGGTGCGCGGCGCGATCGCGCTGGCCAAAGTTACATCGATCGATCCATTTGCCGGACTGGCGGAACGGAGCGAGTTCGGCAAGCTGGACGGCGATTTGCGGCTGTACCACGAGGATGTCTACTCGTTGCCGACCGCTGAGCGCATTGAATGGGCGCGGCGAGCGGAGGCGGCGGCGATGGCCGTGGACACGCGGCTGGTGAACAGCGACGGCGCCAGCTTCGACGCGGCGACAGGGCGCAGGATCTTTGCCAATTCGCGCGGATTTACAGGCGAGTACCGATCGTCGTACTGCTCGATTGCAGCGAGCCCGATTGCCCAGAGCACGAACGGCGAGATGCAGCGCGACTACTGGTGGTCGCAGGCGCGGGCGTTTCGCGACCTCGATGATCCTGAATCGGTGGGACGCGAGGCGGCGCGGCGAACGCTGCGCATGCTGGATGCGCGACGGGTGCCGACGCAGCAGGCTCCGGTCATTTTTGCGCCGGAGGTGGCTCGCGGCATCGTCGGGGCCGTGTTCGACGCGGCGACGGGCGATGCGATCTATCGCGGCGCTTCGATCTTCACGGGCAAACTGGGCGAGCCAGTCGCAGCGGAGTCGGTGACCGTCGTCGACGATGGGACGATACCAGGCGGATTCGGGACTTCTCCTTTCGACGCCGAGGGTTTGCCCAGCCGGCGGACGGTGATTGTGGAGCGCGGCGTTCTGCGCAACTACGTGCTGAACACCTATTTCGGCCGCAAGCTGGGCATGAAAAGCACGGGCAACGCGGGACGCGGACTGGCGGGCAATCCCTAC
>Ga0070766_10001886_pt1 | contig 10364 bp, 8 predicted proteins | sample HubBroMetageWFT6_FD_69782 | JGI IMG/M metagenome (GOLD analysis project Ga0070766, IMG submission 69782) | Warmed and freeze-thawed soil microbial communities from the Hubbard Brook experimental Forest, New Hampshire - Hubbard Brook CCASE Soil... | ecosystem: Environmental > Terrestrial > Soil >... | reverse complement strand
AAGGCCCGGTGCCAGGACCCATGTAGATGGATAGGCGTGTCCATCCGGCCGGGCTCCCGTCAGGGCTGCGTGCCGAGCGTCACCGTCGCCGTGCTCTCCTTGCCGTCGCCGGTGTAGCCGATCTGCACTTTGTCCGCCGCCTTCTTGGCCAGGGTCAGTTCCTGCAGCTGGATGTTGCTGGTCGCGGCCTGCCCGTTGACCTTGGTTGTAACGTCACCTTGGCGCAGGTCGAAGTAGGCGTGGGTCGACCGGCCGGTCGCGATGATCTCGTTAGGGATGGTCCTGGCGACGGCCACCGGGACCGCGAAGCCGAGCCCGATGTTCCCGCCCGACGCCTCGCCCGACGAACTCGGCACCGACGCACCCGCCGTCGGCACCCCCACGAGCTGGCTGTCGCAGTTGACCAGCGCGCCTCCGCTGTTGCCCGGGTTGATGGCGACGTCGGTCTGCGCGCGGACACAAGCAGCGCCGAGCCGTTGTTCTCCCCGGGGACCTGCACCGTCCGGTCGAGCGCACTGATGATGCCGGACGTCACCGTGCCGGACAGCCCCAGCGGCGCGCCCACGGCGATCACCGGCCAGCCTGGCTATTGCGGGCTGCCCGCCATGGCCTCGCTCCGCGCGACCGGGGCTGCCTTGCGCGGGCGCCCGCGCGGCTTCTTGCCCGGCGCGATAGCCCCGTGCAGGAACAGCGCGCCTCCCCAGACGCCGAACGGCTCGCCCCGTTGCAGCGCACCGGCCAGGCAGGCGGACTGCACCGGGCAGACACCGCACAGCGCCTTCGCGCGCATTACGTCCTGTGGTGAATCGGCGAAGAAAAGCTCCGGGTCGCTGCTGCAGGGCAGCTGCGGGGCGGCGGCCGGCTGCACCGGCTGGCGTCGGCCCGTTCCCGGCGCGTAACTCGCGTCGTACATCGGTTCCTCCCAGCTTGGACCGGCTCTCTGCGCCCGGCAGCATCAACTGGCCGGGCGCACGGGCCGATCGGTCCCGATCACGAGTGCGCTGCCCGCCGAACGAGCCGGGCACCCACGCGGGATGCCGCGATGCCGGATCCGGTGCGTGCCCGCCTTCCGCGGGCCCGCCTGACCCGGGCCCCCGTGGCTGCTTCATTGCGCAGATCCTTGGCCCGCTCGACGGCCATGCTCTGCAGTAGGTAGGGATACATCTCGTCCTCCTCGGTCCTCGCACCTCCGAGACTGTTCGTAAGGCCCCTCCCGGGACATCGGGAAGACGCCTTATCTCTGGGTGCGCCAGGGCCTTAGAGTCTGTTCGAGAACTAGCGGCGGCGCCGGCGGCCGATGGTCTGGTGCCGGGTCAGCCAGCGTTGGCACGTGCCCCATCGTCGTTCTCCTGACGTTGCCTGGTCTGGGCTTGGTACTGGATGAGACGACGAAGATCCCGGAAACTCATCGCAAGCTCCTATGCCAGCTCGGGCCCCCGCGCCGCCCCGACAGCCTCGGCGCCAACAGGCTCGCTTCTGCTCGAGCCCCGCATCAGCAGCAGGTAGACCGCGGCGGCCACCACCCACCCCACGATCCACGAGATGTCCGCGCCGCCCAGCTTGGCGACGAGCGGGCCGATGTAATCGGGTTGCGAGACGAATGGCCACTCCGCGGCCAGGCCGACTGCGTAGGCGAGCAGCCCGCGCCAGGCGACCTTGCCGTAGATGCCGTTCGGGATGAAGAAGGACTCGACGTCGTAGCGAGCGTGCCGGATCACGAAGTAGTCCGTGAGGTTTACCGCCGACCACGGGATGAAGATGACGAGCAGTACGTCAAGGAAGTTGCTCAGGTTCGTCACGAAGTGCTGGTAGCCGAGGAGCGCAACGACCAGCCCCGCGGCCATGACGCACAGGAAGGGCACGAGCCGGACGGTGAGTGAGACCGCCTTGAAACGGCGCCACATATTGCCGAACGCGAGTATCTGGAACCCGCCCGTGTATGCGTTGAAGGTGCAGGCGTCAATGAGGCTGAAGGCCATGACGATCAGCGCCCATTTACCTGAGACCTTGCCGACCGCGGCGACTACCCCGAGGCTCGGCAGCAGCGCGGCGAAGTAGGCACCAATGACGCACGATCCCACGGTCGCCAGGACGTTGCCCCCGTAGATCGCCCAGAACAGCCGCTTGCCGTTGGTCTGCGCGGGCAGGTAACGCGTGTAATCCGACACGAAGGGGCCGTACGACAGCATGTCAATGACGAGCAGCGCCACGCCTGCCATGAACAGGCCCGCCGAGGGCGCCGTCATGCTGGTCTCGTGAGCCGGCAGCGAGCCGTAGCTCAGGGCCTGAATGAGCATGATGAGGAGCGAAATCCCCACAATGACCGCCGTCGCCCGCATGACGTGGTGAATCCAGCGGTAACCGAATATGCCGATCACCACCGCGGGGATGGTGAGGATCACCGCCCACCACGGGATGCTCACAGAACTGATGACGCCCTGCATGCTCTCCGACTGGATGACGAGCTGGGCGGCGATGAATCCTACGTTGAGGAGCAGGACGCAGGGGAACAAGAATGCCGAGCCGTAGAACCCGAACTGCCCGCGGCTCTGAATGGTCTGCGGAACGCCGAGCACCGGACCCTGAGTGGCGTGCAGCGCGATGAGCAGTGCGCCGATTAATGTGCCTACGGCTATGGCGATGACCGCCCACCAGAAGGTCAGGCCGATCTCCACGACGACCGCGCCGATAACGAGGTTGAAGACGTTGACGTTCCCGCCCCACCAGAAGGCGAACTGGTGCCATGGTTTCCCGTGCCGCTCGGCGGCGGGGATCACGTCGATGTGACGGCTCTCGAGATGTCCGCCGAGTTCTTCGTTTGCTGCTGTGGTGTCGGCCATGATCTCGTCGCCCCTTTCGTGAGCGGTCGTGACTTATTTCTGAGAGCTGATCAGGTCGGCGGCCCTTTCTGCGATGGCCAGCACCGTCGCATGGGGATGCGCGTTGGGGATCGCAGGCATCACCGATGCGTCCGCGACTCGCAACCCGTCTATCCCTTGCACCCGTAGTTCCAGGTCCACCACTGCGCGCTCGTCCTGGCCCAGCCGGCAGGTGCCGACCGGGTGGTAGTAGCTGCCCACCGCGTGCCGGACGTAGTCCCGCACGTCGGCGGCCGCCCGCACGTCGGGGCCTGGGTAAACCCTCCGGTGGCGGTCCCGCGTGAACTCCCCCCAGAAGCCCCGGCCGGAGGCGGCCTCGGTCGCTTGCTGGATCAACGTCACCCCGGCAGCCAGCGCATCCAGGTCCCGTCCGGCGCGCAGAAGACCCGGGTCTATCAGGGGAGACGCTTGCGGGTGCGCAGATGCGAGCCGGACCGAGCCACGGCTTTCCGGCGCCACCACGGAAGCAACCAGCGCGTATCCATTCGGCGGAGGCTCGTTCCCCGCGGCCGTCAGCGGAAGCAGGATCGAGAACAGGTGCAGGTCGGGGACCGTGCCTCCAAGCCCGCTGCGCAGTGCCGCGTACATCTCGCCGTGGTTGTACTGGCTGACCGGCAGCGCATTCTCGGTGGCGTACGACGTTAGTGCAATGGGGTGATCTTGGAGATTCTCGCCAACCTCTCCGGCATCCGCCACCGGGCCTATCCCAAGGTTGCGCAGCCGATTTGCCGGGCCAATCCCCGAGAGCATCAGCAACTGCGGCGTGCCGATGGCCCCGGCGCAGAGGATTACCTCACGCGAGCAGCTCACCAGCGCTGGCGCTCGGTTGCGGACGTAGCTGACGCCGGTGCACCTGCCGCGGGTGAATCTTAATTTGGTGACGCGGCAGTCGGCGCGGACGACCAGGTTGGGGTTGCCCAGCATCGGCCGCACGTAGCCGTCGGCGGGGCTGACGCGCTCGCCGTCGGCGATGGCCAGATCGACCCAGCACACGCCTTCCTGGTTCGGCCCGCTCAGATCGTCGGTTGCTGGCCAGCCCGATGCGGTCAGCGCTGCCGCGAACGCCGCGGCGACCGGGTGCCGGTTCGCCTCTGGCACCGGGGCCACGCGTATCGGCCCGTCGCGGCCGCGGAGCTCCGGATCGCGTCCGGGCGCGCACTCGGTCCGGCGGAAGTATGGCAGCAGGTCCGCGAACGCCCAGCCTTTCGCCCCTGCCGCCGCCCAGTCGTCGTAGACCCGGCGGTTGCCACGGACGTGCGCCATTCCGTTGATCGCGCCGGATCCGCCAAGGGTGCGGCCCCGTGGGTAGGTGACCGGGCCTGCTTCGGCTTGCGGGACGGTGACGCCGGCCCAGTCTGCCGCCGAGCCGAGGTTCTCCGGCCATGCGTTGGGAATGGTCGTGGCGCGAGTACGTTCCGAGCCTCCGGCCTCCAGGAGCAGCACCCGGGCACCGGGATCCTGCGCGAGCCTGGCCGCGACGACGCAGCCCGCGCTGCCCCCACCGACGACGATGTAGTCGAAACCGTCCACCGCTTCCCTCTCGCTCGCCATCGGCGGGGCCAGAGGCCACCATCGCGTGCGGCTATGGCGGCGATGCGCCCTCTGCGTCCGTGTCGGCGGCGCTGGACTCATAGAACAAGTCCGCCACCGCATCGCTAGTGGTCAGCCACACACCATCGCGGTCGCGCAGCTGCTCGAGCGCGCGAGCCAGGTGGATCGCGCGCCAGGGCTGTCCGACCAGGAACGGGTGGAACCCGACTCCCAGCACGCGCCCGTGGTCACCCGGGTCGGCGAGCATCTGGTCAACGGCGTCGAGGATCGACTGCGCGAACTCCGCGCCGGTCTCGTGATGCAGCATGAACGCGACGACGTCGTTGAGCTCCCGCTGGTAGGGAACCGAAGCCAGCGACCCGCTGGAGACGTTCACCCAGTGCGGCTGATCGTCGTCCGCCCAGTCGATCGTGTACCGGTAGCCAGCCTCGGCTATCACGTCGAACGTGTTCATCGTCCCGGTCAGCGCCGGCCCGATCCAGCCCGCCGGCGGGTGCCCGACGGCGGCCTCGATCGTGCTCGTGACCTTCTTGACGAGCTCGACCTCCGCGTCACGCTCGAGGCCGACCTGCCAGGTGGAGTTGTTGTCGCCGTGCGCGACCCAGCTCGTCCAGCCGCGCTCGAGCGCCTCCTCGATGAGGCCGGGGTACTCGGTGCAGGCATCGCTGTTGACGATGCCCGTCACCGGGATACCGGCCCGGTCCAGGATGTCCATGAGCCGGAATGCGCCCACCCGCGGCCCGTAGTCCCGCCACCCGTAGTTCATCGGATCCGGCACCAGGTCAGCCGTGTACGGCACGAGGGACAGGCCCGGCTTCCCCCACGGGTAGTGCTCGATTGCCACGCCGAACCAGAGGGCCAGGCGGGAGCCGCCGGGAAGCTCGAACGGCGGCCGGCGAACGATCGGCGAGTACTCGTAGAACGGGTTCCTCACGGCATTTCCCCCGGTTAGGTGGTGGGCCCGAGGTTGACCACAACGGTCTTGAGCTCGGTGTACTCGTCCATGGTCTCTCGGCAGGTCTCGCGTCCCCAGCCAGACTCCTTGTAGCCGCCGAACGGCAGAGCGGAGTCGCAGGCCTGATAGCAGTTGACCCACACCTGGCCAGACTCCAGCGCCGCGGCGACCCGATGCGCCCGCGTCACATCCTGCGTCCACACGCCCGCCCCCAGCCCGAATCGGGTGTCGTTGGCCGCCTCCAGCACCTCCTCGTCGCTGTCGAACGGGATCACCGCTATCACCGGGCCGAATATCTCCTCGCGGGCGACCCGCATGTCGCTGGAGGCGTTGACCATGACCGTGGGCTTAATGAAGTAACCGTTGTTGCCCCACCGGGCTCCGCCGGTCACGATCTCGACGCCCTCCTCGCGTCCCAGACGGATGTACCGGGACACGCGATCGAAGTGCTCCTGAGAGACCAGGGGACCCATCTGCGTCTCGCTGTCCAGCCCGGGGCCGATCTTCAGCGACTTCGCGTAGTCGGCAATCCCGGCGACGACGTCGTCATAATGCGGCCGCTGAACGTACAGCCGGGCGCCGGCGATGCAGCTCTCGCCCTGGCAGACGAATCCGGCCATGCAGGCAGCCGGGATCGCGGCTTCGAGGTCCGCGTCGGTAAAAATGATGTTCGGCGCTTTCCCGCCCAGCTCCAGCGATACGCGCTTGAGCGTGCCAGCGGCGTTCCGGACGATCTGCTTGCCTACCTCAGATGATCCCGTAAAGCTGATCTTGTCGACGCCCGGATGGCGGACCAGGGCCTCGCCAGCCTCCTCGCCATACCCGGTCACGAAGTTGACGACGCCCTCGGGGATGCCGACCTCGAGCGCCAGCTGTCCGAGCAGCGCTATCGACAGCGGCGTCTGCTCGGCCGGCTTGATCACGATCGTGCAGCCGGCGGCCAGGGCGGGGGCGAGCTTCTTGACCACGGCCAGCAGCGGCAGATTCCACGGGGCGATGGCCCCGACGACGCCGATCGGCTCGCGGAGCGTGTAGGCATGGTAGGAATTGCCGAGCGTGGCAGGGAAGGAGACCGGGATGGTGTCGCCCGTGATCTTCGTCGGCCAGCCGGCGAAGTAGCGCAGCATGTCAACGGTGAACGGCACATCGAAGAAGCGGGCCTCGTTGATGGGCTTGCCGTTGTCCAGCGAGTCGATCTGAGCGAAGTCCTCCAGGCGGGCCTCGATCATGTCAGCCAGGCGCCAGATCAGCTTCCCTCGCTCCTGCGGAGTGGTGCGCTTCCACGGCCCTTTCAGCGCGCGCCGTGCGGCGGCCACGGCCCTGTCGACGTCCTCGGCCGCCCCGCGCGGCGCCGAGGCGATCTCGCTGCCGGTGGCCGGGTCGTACACGGGAAAAGTCTCACCCGAGGCGGCCTGCACCCAGTCAGCGCCGATCAGCATCGAGGTAGTGCCTTCCGTGTACTTCCGCGCGCTCTCTGACAGCGCAGTTACAGACATCGCACGTCCCTCCGTCGCTTGCCCTTCGTGATCACCATGCCGCAGCCGTATCTGGGCCGTCTACGCCCGGTCTGGAGATTTGCCGCCGTCTGCACCATCGGCTGGGGCCGGGTCGCGCGAAGCTCGGGGCATCGCGCGGCCCGGCCCGCACCAGCCCGCAGGGTCACCGCCTGCCGGCGGCAGCCTGCCCGCTTCAGTCGGCGGCCCCGGCCTGGCCCAGAGCGGCACGATGCAGACCTGCCCCGACTGGTGCCGGTGGCGCGATCCGCACGGCCAGCAGGTAGAGCACGAAGGCCACGATGCCTCCCACGATCCACGAGATATCGACGCCGCCAAGCGAGCTCACCAGCGGCCCGGTGTAGAACTCCTGGCTGATGAACGGGACCTCAGCGGCGACCGCGATGATGTAGGGAATCAGGCCGCGCCAGATGAAGCCCGGGTACTGCCCATTGGGCGTGAAGAATGACGGCACGTCGTAGTTGCCATGCCGGACGATGTAGAAGTCGGCGAGGTTGATGGCCGACCACGGGATGAAGACGAACAGCAGGACGGCGAGGAATTCCTCTACCTTGGGCACGAACGAGGTGTAACCGAAGAGGGCCGCCAGGACGCCCGCGACGAGCAGCAGGCCGCAGCCGACGACGCGCGTGGATATCTTGTCGCGTACATCCCGGAAGCAGCTCGCGATCGTCGCGATGGCCAGCATGCCGGTGTACACGTTCAGCACATCGGAGCCGATGAGGCTGATCGCCATGATCGGCAGGATCCAGATGCCGCAGATCGTCTTGACGGCGACCGGGACGTTCGAGCCGGCGATCGGCAGCAGGCTGCCGATGTAGCCGCCGAGGATGCCCAGGAAGATGGTGGGAATGGCGTTGCCGAGCATGACCGCCCAGAACGGCCCGCGGGCACGGACGTTCTTCGGCAGGTAGCGCGAGTAGTCCGACACGTAGGGCGCCCAGCTGAGCATGTTCGTGGCGGCAAGCGCGACCACCGTCATGAAAAGCGGGAAGCTCGCCAGGTGGAAGCCGGTCATGCTGTGCGGGAAGTGATGGCTGCTTCCGTAGATCGCCGTCTGAATGATGACCACGATGAAGGTGGCGACGAGTATCAGGAACATCCAACGCTGCCAGCGATGCACCCAGTCGTACCCGTACAGCGCGAGAAATGCGACGGGTATGGCCACGATGATGATCCAGACCGGGATGCTGACGCTCGAGATCATCACGTTCATGGACTGCGCCTGGACGACCATCTGGGCTGCCAGGTAACCGAAGTCCAGCACGACGGACGCTGCCAGGACGAACAGGGATCCGTAGAACCCGAACTGAGCGCGGCTCTGGATCATCTGCGGGACGCCGAGTCTCGGGCCCTGCACCGCGTGGAAGCCGACCAGCAGCAGCCCGAGGACCGTGCCGATAGCCCACGCAAGGACGCCCCAGAAGAAGTTCCCGACGATCTCGACCGCGATCGCCCCGAGCAGGATGCCCAGGATCGTCAGCGTCGCGCTGAACCAGAGCGTGAACTGATCGCGTACCCGCCCGTGACGTTCGTCCTCGGGGACGTAGTCAATGGAGCGGACCTCGATCTCACCGAGCTTTTCGCTGGAACTCGCCCTCACGTCAGACATGTAGGAAGCTCCTCTCCCCTGCGCCACGTGCGGATATCTGAGTAGTGGATGACCTCCCGGCCGAAGCCTGGATCGCTCGATGTCGGCCTTGAATTGACTTGTGCGAAAGGACACCGGCGCGCAGCCGACGGCCACGAATCCCCCTCCAGACCAGCAAGAACGAAGGTCCTGCCGGGCTGGCGAGAGCATCCCCGACCGCAGACAGGCCAGAGATTACAATCACTTGGTGTGGACTGTCAACAATCGTCAGTAGACTTGTCGGCTCGCAGTCGCCGCGCGCGTAGGGGACGCTACCGGCCGGTCCAGCGAAGGCACCATGTCTCTAGCTAACAGTTGACAGCAGGCGGCCAGCAATGCTGGAATCGCCGTGACCTTCCCCGTTCGCTGGCAGGGGTGCGCTGTGACCGTTGATGAGCGCAGCAACGTGGGCCCGAGCGTGCGTTGCTCGATCTGTCCCTTCACGCCAGTACCCTGGCGCCGTCTCCTGCCGGTGTCAGTGCCGGGCCATCCGTCCATCCCGTGATGCGCGCAGGTGGGCGCCAGTGCGGGGTCGGTTCGCGTGGCTGGAGTACCTGGCGGGCTAGGGATGTGAAGGGGGAAGGGGTGGCGGGCGGGGGTCAGAGGCCTTGAAACGGGCGCAGATCAATGATGGGGAAGGCAGGGCGATTGCATGACTGCAGATCCGGTGGCTGCTTATGTGGCGGGCCGCGAATTCCGGATGCTGATCGACGGTGAGTTCGCCGACGCCGGGCAGGCTGCAGTCAGAGAGGTGATCGACCCGTCCACGGGCCGGGTCGTCGGGGAAGTGCCGGAGGCGTCCCCGGCGGACGTGACCGCCGCGGTGGCCGCGGCCGGCGCGGCGCAGCCCGGCTGGCAGGCACTGGGCGTTGACGGGCGGGCCGAATGCTTCCGCCGCTTCGGCGAGCTGCTGAGCGAGCGGCGCGAAGAACTCGCGATGCTGGACGCGCTGGACTCGGGCAATCCGGTGCGCGCAATGCGCATCGACATCGACTTGTGCAAGCCGTATCTGGCCGGCTGGCCGCAGCTGGCCCGCTGGCTGTCCGGCGAGGTGATCCCCGGCAGCCCCGGCCGCCTGCACTACACGACGTACCGGCCGTACGGGGTCGTGGGACGGATCACCGCGTTCAACCATCCGGTGATGTTCGCCGCGACGCGGCCGCTGCCGGCGCTGATTACCGGCAACACGGTGGTGCTCAAGCCGGCTCCGCAGGTATCGCTCTCCTCGCTGGCGCTTGCCCAGCTGTTCGCTGAGGCGTTCCCGCCGGGGGTGGTGAACGTGGTGACCGGAGGCGCCGAGGCCGGTGACGCGCTGGTCAGCCACCCGGCCGTGAAGCGGCTCGCCTTCACCGGCTCCGTTCCGACCGGCTTGGTCATCCAGCGCCGGGCGGCCGAGTCCGGTCACGTCAAGCAGATCTCGCTGGAGCTGGGCGGCAAGAACGCGATGGTCGTGTTCCCCGATGCGGACGTCGAGGAGGCAGTGGCCGGCGCGATCTTCGGGATGAACTTCACGACGTGCCAGGGCCAGTCCTGCGGGTCCAATTCGCGGGTGCTGGTGCACCGGCGCAGCTACGACGAATTCGTCGCCCGCACGGCCGAGCAGCTTCGCGGCTTCACGGTTGGCGTTGCCTACGACGACAACACCGACATGGGCCCGCTGGTCAGCGCCCAGCAGTACGAGCGGGTCAACCGCTACCTCGAGGCGGGCGTGCGGGAGGGCGCCACGCTCGTGACGGGCGGCGAGCACCCGGAGGGCGCGCCGTCGGGCGGCTACTACGTGACTCCGGCCGTCTTCGCCGACGTCCGGGGGGAAATGTCGATCGCCCGCGAGGAGA
>Ga0070766_10001885_pt1 | contig 10366 bp, 7 predicted proteins | sample HubBroMetageWFT6_FD_69782 | JGI IMG/M metagenome (GOLD analysis project Ga0070766, IMG submission 69782) | Warmed and freeze-thawed soil microbial communities from the Hubbard Brook experimental Forest, New Hampshire - Hubbard Brook CCASE Soil... | ecosystem: Environmental > Terrestrial > Soil >... | reverse complement strand
CAGGGCTCGGTGCCGTGCGTGCAACCAGCGTGACGGTTAATCCGAAAGCCATTACGACTTACACCCTGTATGCCACCAATCAGTACGGTCGCACCACCGCAACTGTCACCATGAGCGTATCGTAAAGTTGCTGTGCGAAGGTACGCTGATTGGCATTCTCCCGATCGAAAGAATGCAACCAACGGGCAGGCCGCGGGTGGCGAGTTGCAGGTGAACAAGCCTCATAGCCGCAAGAGCAACCTTACGACGCATTCTCCGTAGGACTGCCTGAACTTCTCGGGTCGCCTTTCAGGCCCGGCTCGAGGGCGTCACCCCGCGGCCAGATATACATAGCGCAGAATGAACAGTGCGGTCAGAATCCATATGACCGGGCTCACTTCCCGAAACTTCCCCGCAGCCACCTTCACCAGGGTGTACGAGATCAGTCCTAGGCTGAGACCGGTCGCGATGCTGAAGGTCAGCGGCGTCGCCACCAGAGTCACGAACGCGGGAATCGCCTCCGTAAATTCCTTCCACTGCACGCGGGCAATTGATTCCGTCATGAGCGCTCCCACCAGGATCAGGGCAGGGGCCGTCGCATACCCAGGAATTGCCGTCGCGAGAGGAGCGCAAAATGCCGCCAGCAGAAACAATCCCGCGACGAAAATGTTGCTTAGTCCCGTCCGTGCGCCCGCGGCCACGCCGGCTGCGCTTTCGATGTAGCTGGTGACCGTAGAAGTTCCAGTCAGTGCTCCGAAAATGGTGCCCACCGCGTCCGACACGAGCGCCCGCCCCACCCGCGGAATTTTGCCGTCCTTCACAAATCCGCCCTGCTCGCATACTCCGACCAGCGTGCCGACATTGTCGAACAGATCGACAAATAGAAACACGAAAACAATTTCCAGCAGCCCGAGATGAAGCGCGCCGCGCAAATCGAGTTGCAGCCAGGTCGAACTAGGATGCGGCCAGGAAAAAATAGCCGTCGGCCAATTCGCCATGCCACGCAGAATCCCCAGCATGGTGGTGGCGAAGATCCCGATCAGGATTGCTCCACTGATCTTGCGGGTCATTAACACGAGCATAATCGCAAGGCCGATGCAGGCGAGTTGCGCTTCGTGATTGGCGAAACTGCCCAGGCTGACAAACGTCGCCGGATTTGCCACCACCAGCTTGGCATTGCGCAATCCGACAAATGCGATGAACATCCCAATGCCTCCGGCAGTGGAATACTTCAGGCATTCTGGAATTCCATTGACGATCTGCTCCCGCACGCGCGTAACGGTAAGAATCAGAAAGAAGACGCCGGAGAAAAAGATAACGCCGAGGGCGGTCTGCCACGGAACGTGCATGCCCAGGCAGACGACGTAAGTGAAATAGGCGTTGAGCGACATTCCCGGCGCCAGCGCGATAGGATAATTCGCGTACAGTCCCATCACCAGTGTCGCAACGGCCGCAGATACGCATGTGGCAAACACGACGCCTTCTACGGGCATACCCGCCTGCGCCAAAATCTGCGGGTTCACGACGACGATGTAGCCCATCGTGACGAACGTGGTGAGTCCGCCGAGAAATTCGCGGCGCACCGTGGTCTGATTTTCCGCAAGACGGAAGTAGCGTTCGATCAATTCGGATCCCGGTGGTGCCGTGGAGTCGAGGGACGTGAAGCCGACATTCTACGGCATTGTTCGTGGCTGCAGGGAACGATAGCAATACACGTGGCCACTGCCGCCTCGGCTGTCCGGCCGGAAATCCTGTCGCTCGGGCAAGACCGTTGAATATCCTGAGAGGACGGACCACCCTGTATTGATCTAGCGGGGGGCAGAGCTTTCGGCGGGAGCGGGCAATTCTTCTTTGCCGATCGACGTCAACTCCCCTGCTTGCCTCAATTCAGGAAACAGCCATGCCCAAACCGCGATGACCACTAGCGTTCCCACGCCGCCCAGAATTACCGCCGGCACACTGCCAAACCATTGCGCCGTCACGCCCGATTCAAACTGCCCTAACTCGTTGGAAGCGCCAATGAAAATCATGTCCACGGCGGTCACCCGCCCCCGCATTTCATCCGGCGTGGCCAGTTGCGTGAGCGTGGCGCGGATGATCACGCTGATCATGTCGCTCGCTCCGAGCAGCAGCAGCGCGATCAGCGAAACCGTGAGACTGCGCGAGACGCCGAAGATAATCGTGAAGATTCCAAAGCCGGCAACCGACCACAGAAGGGTAGGTCCGGACCGTCCGCGCAATGGCCGGTGTGCCAGCAAGACCGCCATGATCGCCGCCCCAACGCCCGGAGCCGTTCGCAGAAGTCCCAGCCCCCACGGACCCGTATGAAGAATTTCTCGCGCATATACCGGAAGCAGAGCAACGGCCCCGCCCAGCAGCACGGCAAACAGATCCAGCGAAATCGCACCCAGGATCAGCTTCTTCTTCCCTATGTAGTGGAGCCCTGCGAATACAGTCTTGAATGTGATCGGCTCGCGTGGGCGCGCCTTCCCCTCGGGCTTGATGCGAAACGACGAAGCCGTCGCGCCAATTGCTGTCAGCAGTGCAACCACATAAACGGCAGAAGGGCCACGGAAGGCCGCATAAAGAATTCCTCCAAACGACGGCCCGAGAATTGTTGCCGCCTGGAAGATGCTGGCATTCCATGCGACGGCATTTGGGAAGTGTTCTTCAGGAACGAGCTGCGGCAAAATCGATCGACTCGCCGTGCCGTTAAAAGACCTCACCACGCCGATCAGAATCAACACTAGATAGATCGAATGGACCGAGTGCACACCGCGTTCCGCCAGAGCCAGCAGCCAGACAAAACAGAGTGCGTAGCCGGCATAACAAGCAGAGAGCACGTGGCGTCGCTCGAAACGATCGGAGGCCTGGCCAGAGATGGGGAACAGCAAGATTCCCGGCAGAAACTGTGCCAGACCGACATAGCCGAGATCGAGCGGCCTCTTGGTGATCTCGTAAACTTGCCATCCAACCGCCACGGCCTGCATCTCGACCGCCGAGACAATCAGGAACCTGGCGACCTGGAACAGCACAAACCCAGGATGGGTGAAGGCGGCGCGTCCAGCCCTGGCGTCGGTGGTGGCAGGCATTGAACTTCTAATGTGACATAGAAGATACGATGTGCGCGACCACGAAAGCGAAAGACCATTTGCGATCAAATGAGCCTACAAAGATGCCTCCAACCACCTCTCAACGACCACTAGTCCTTTCCAAACCGGCTTAACTCTTATGGCTTAAGGGGTTGCCTGGCGCCCTTCCTTACCGTTCCATAAGAAGAATGGAGGCTGCCCCAGGCCGGCAAGATTTTGGCCACAGCGCTTAAACGGAGGCTCAAGCCGAAGACCGGGGTTGGGCGAGTGCGCTCAAATCTCCGCCGCTGCGGCGGATGCTCCCTCGACTCGATCCTTATATATTATTCGGGTTGGCACATTGAACGCCGAGGACCAGGTTCACATAGGTCTCGAACCGCGGCGTGCGAAGCGACAATTGAAGATGCTCCCAGGAACTTTTTGCAGCGTGAACCCGTAATTTGGTCCGAGTCGTATCCCATGACGATGGAACTCCGAATCGAAAACCTCTCCAAGCAATATCCGAATGGCACGAAGGCACTGCAGAGTGTTTCGCTGTCTATCCCTTTGGGCATGTTCGGGTTGCTCGGGCCGAACGGCGCTGGCAAGTCCACCTTGATGCGAACTCTGGCCACCCTGCAAGAAGCCGATAGCGGTCGCGCAACCCTGGGCGATATCGATGTGCTGCGTCAAAAGGACGCCGTTCGTCGCGTGCTGGGCTATCTGCCACAGGAATTCGGGCTTTATCCTAAGGTCTCGGCGGAAGATTTGCTCACGCAATTTGCCACCTTGAAAGGCATCACGAACACCAAGGAACGACGGGCAGTCGTCCAGGCACTTCTGCAGCAAACCAACCTTTACGAACATCGACGCAAGGCGTTGGGCGGCTTCTCCGGTGGCATGAAGCAAAGGTTTGGCATCGCGCAGGCCCTGCTGGGCAATCCCCGACTGATCATCGTTGACGAACCGACCGCCGGTCTCGATCCGGAAGAACGTGTGCGTTTCCACAACTTGTTGAGCGCGATCGGGCAGAACATCATCGTCATTCTTTCCACCCACATCGTTTCCGATGTAAGCGACCTCTGCCGGGCTATGGCGATCATTCACGAAGGGCGTGTGCTGGTTACGGGAAATCCGACTCAGTTGGTAGCGGAGTTAGCGGGCAGGGTTTGGACAAAATCGATCGCCCACTCTGAACTGGCGAGCTACCATGAGCGCTTTCAAGTCATTTCCATGCGACTGTTCGCTGGCCAGACACTGGTGCACTTATTGAGCGAGCAGCAACCGGAAGCCGGCTTCGAGCCTGCCTCACCGGATCTGGAAGACTTGTATTTCGCCACCATCCGAGGATTTATCCACCGACCTGCAGCCGGTGCGGTGAACTGATCCATGGCCGCTTCCGTCGCCTTTTCGATTTCGGCGTTCGAGTTTTCCCGCCGGCTGCGCCGCATCTCCACCTACGTATATTTTCTGGTGTTCTTCGCGCTGGGATTCTTGTTCGTGCTCATGTCAGGCGGCGCGTTTGCTGGCGCCACAATCGACTTCGGCACTGGCGGCAAGGTTCTGGTTACCTCGCCTTTCGCCCTGAACGTCATCATTATGTATGTCAGCTTCTTCGGAGTCATCGTGACTGCGTCGCTAGCTGGGCAGGCGACCCACGAGGATGTGGAGAGTAACTCGACCGCGTTGTTCTATACCGCCCCGATCACAAAGTTCGATTATCTGGCGGGCCGATTTCTGGGTGCTGTTGCGGTGCAACTGGTAGTCTTCGCCGGTGTAGGGCTGGGAGCGTGGGCCGGTACGCGTGTTCCCTGGCTGGACGCCGCGCGCGTGGGGCCACAAAGTTTTCCTGCATACGTCCAGCCTTATTTCACGCTGGTCATCCCCAACCTTATTTTGACCACTGCGATCTTTTTCGCATTGGCAGCGCTGGGACGGAAGATGCTGCCGGTATATACGGGCAGTGTGCTGCTGCTCATCGGCTACTTTGTCGCGAACCAGTTGTCGTCTGACCTGACGGTGAGCAAACTCGCGGCGATGGTGGACCCGTTTGGAGGAAACGCCGTCTCGCACCTGACACAGTACTGGACTCCCTTTCAGCGCAATAGCCAGCTGGTGCCATTCAGCGGAGTCTTGGTGTGGAATCGCGTTCTGTGGCTGGGAATCGGCGCAACCATTCTGGCGGCGACGTACGCGCGTTTCTCATTCAGTTACGCGGCGGGCAAAGCTAGAAAGACGCTGCCGCTTGAGCCGGTGACGGAGTTGCCAGCCGCAATGGCGCACGGGTTACCACTGACTCACCCGACCTTCAGGGTAGCCGACTCTTTCCGCGAACTGATTTCTCTGACGCGATTGCAGTTCGCCGAGACCATCAAGAGCGTCTTTTTTGCTGTTCTTGTACTGGCCGGGGCTCTCATGGCGATTTTTTCCGCCTACGGAGTCAATGCTCCGTTTGCCACTCCCGTGTATCCCGTCACCTGGCGCATGCTGGACCTGGGTGGCGCCGGGTTTGCCCTCTTCATTTTGGCGATCGTCACTTTTTATTCAGGCGAACTGGCCTGGCGTGAACGCGACGCTAAGCTCAGTCAGATCATGGACGCATTGCCCGTGCAGCGATGGGTGGTGTTCGGCAGCAAGTTGTCCGCGTTGATGCTGGTGCAGATCCTGCTCGTCCTCATGGCGATGCTGTGCGGCCTGATCGTGCAGATTGGCCACGGTTATTATCATTTCGAGTTCGGTTTGTATCTGACCGACTTGATCGGAAATCGGCTGATCACGTTCTGGATCCTGTGTGTGATTGCGCTGCTGGTGCACACCATCGTGAATCACAAATATCTCGGGCACTTCGTGATGGTGTTGTATTTCGTGGCGGCCATTGCGCTGCCCCAGATGAATTTTCAGGATTACCTCTACCGGATCGGGGAATCGCCGGCAGTAGTTTACTCCGATATGAATGGCTACGGTCCTTACGCGCAGCCGCTTTTCTGGTTTCATTTGTACTGGGGGATTGGCGCCGTGCTGTTGGCGATGGCAACCAATTTGTTGTGGGTGCGTGGCATGGAAGGAAGCCTGCGAAATCGGCTGAGGTTCGTCCGCGCGCGCCTCTCGGCGCTTGTCAGAATCAGTTTTGCGGTCTTTGGACTGCTCTTCGTGGGTGTGGGCGGCTACATTTATTACAACACACATATCTTGAACCGCTATCTTACGACTTTCAAATTCCAGGAGGCACGGGCGCAATACGAGATCAAATACAAGCAGTATCAGAAAACGCCTCAGCCGAGGGTGACTGATATTCTGGCCGATGTTGACCTTTACCCTGAGCAACGGCTAGCTGTGTTTCGCGGTAAGGAATGGTTGGAGAACAAGACTGATACCCCCATCGACAGCGTAGCCGTGACTATCTGGCCGGAAGACGTCGATGTGATCCCGCGTCCGAACATTGAGGTGCAGACGCTCAGCTTCGACGGCGGGCAGATGCCGGTGATTCAAGATTCAGACCTCGGTTTCTACGCGTTTCGCCTGCCAAAGCCGTTGCAGCCGCACGAGCGCGTCGCGCTCGCCTTCGCGCTCGCCTATCCCAATCCCGGATTCGTGAATTCCAATCCCAATGGCGACATCGTACACAACGGGAGCTTCGTCAGCGGCACCTACGTTCCTTTCATTGGATATTTTCAGGACGTGCAACTGGTCGATGACAGCGCCCGCCATCGCCATGGCCTGCAGAAGTCCCCCGGGCTGCCGAAACTCGAAGATGTCGCTGCCCGCCAGAATAGTTATCTCGCCACCGACGCGGACTGGGTGAATTTCGAAGGCACGGTCAGCACTACTCCGGACCAGATTGCAATCCTGCCCGGCTACCTGCAAAAAGAATGGCTGCAAGATGGCCGCCGATATTTTCACTACAAGGCCGATGCGCCCATTCTCAGCGGCATCTTTTCGGCGAACTCGGCGCGCTACGCGGTTCGGCGCGGGCAATGGCACGATGTGAATCTGGAGATCTACTACCAGCCAGGACACGAATTCGATCTCGACCGGATGATGCTGGGAATGCAGGCCACGCTCGATTACTGCACTACATCTTTCAGCCCATTCCAGTTCCGTCAATTGCGCATCGTTGAGTTTCCGCGCTACGGGGACTTTGCCGAATCCTTCCCCAACACGATTCCATTTTCCGAGGGCATTGGCTTCATCACCTACGTCAATCCCAGGAAAAAAGATGCGATGAATCTTCCTTTCTTTGTGACCGCGCATGAAACTGGCCATCAGTGGTGGGGACACCAGGTGGTAAGCGCGAACACGGAGGGCGCAACTGCGATCGTCGAAACCCTGGCGCAGTACACCGCGCTGATGGTGATGCGGCATACCTACGGCCCGGAATCGATGAAGAAATTCCTGCGCTATCAATTGGATGGCTACCTCCGGGGGCGGGGACAAGAGCGCAACGAGGAAAAGCCGCTGCTGCGAGTGGAGCCCAATCAGGGATACATCCACTACAACAAGGGCGGTCAGGTCATGTATGCCTTGCAGGACTATATCGGCGAAGACCGCGTGAGCCAGGCTCTGGCCGCCATGACGAAGGATTACGCTTTCAAAGGGCCGCCATATCCAACGTCGGTAGAACTGGAGGACTACCTCAGAAAGGTTACGCCGCCGGAGTTCCAGTATCTCTACGAGGACTGGTTCGAAAATATTACGATCTTCGACAATCGGGCGGTTTCAGCCACCTACTCTCCGTTGCCGAGCGGCAAATACCAGGTACGCATTGCTGTAGAAGCCAAGAAATACCGCTCGGATGGAAAGGGGCAGGAACATCTGATCCCGGCGCACGATCTCGTCGATATCGGCGTTCTCGACGGTGACGGCAAATTCCTGTATCTGCAGAAACACAAGATCGAGCAGGAGCATCAGGAGTTCACCGTCACCGTGGACAAAGTACCCAGTGAAGCAGGCATCGATCCTCTGATCAAGTTGATCGACCGCAATCCGGACGACAACATAGTGACGGCCCAGAAGCAGTAGGGCGTGAGCAGTTTCAGTCGAGTCAATTAACGACGGTTTCGAGTTGCCGACGTTGATTCGAGGTGCTCTTCTTTTATTGTTTGGAGAATCGGCTCCAGAAAGCGTTCATATTTCTTGAGAGTCGCTTCATCACGAGAGGCAAGGGCGGTCTCTACCGCATTTGCGGTCGCTGGTGTCACGATTTCGAGTCGCCCGACAAAAATGCGCACGATTTGTGTCGGTGCGGGATTGATCGTGAGTGGCAAGATGCGGTCGATGAATCCGCGCGGCACGATGTAAAGCAGGCGGCTACCTTCCTCGAACCAGGTGTCACGCCAGGTTTCTACCATGGCCCGCGCTTCGTCTGGATAAAGACCCTGATCAACTAGGGTTCCTTCCACATCGCGGTAAAGGGAGTCTAGATCACCGTTCAGTTCCGGCGATTCGACAACCGTGCTATCCCTGGGCGACCGCACCCAGCGATAGCCAACCCGATCTCCCCGGCGCTCGAAAAGAATGATCGCCGGGATTTCGCTTGCGTCGAGACTGTTAATGAGCAACCGGCCGTCCGCGTTCTGCATGGCGGATAGGGGCAACGGAGCAGCCGAGACTCCTCGATAGAAAAGAAACTTTTCTTGCTGGTCGGCGGTGGTTGTCTTGATGTGCAAAGGCGTGGACGAGGTCTCGCGCGCTGCATAGTAGCGATCTGATCGGGCCTCGCGCGGGAACTCGCCACTCAGATTTGGAGAGATCGCGACATGACTCCACGTGATATTCCCATCAGATTTCAATCGACTCAAGAGGGCGTCCCGCAAAACCCCGCTAGGTTCAACACGATCTGCATGTGGATACCACTCGGTAATGACTCCTTTAGAGAATGACACGTTGACCGACACTGTTGCATCTCGGGGAGAGTAGAAGTACAGAACCGGAGTCTCCATTCGAATCGTTCCGCGAAGCCCGAGCTTGAAGTTGGGTTCGCGGAAATGCTCCACGAATTGGGGCAGATCGGTGGATCCGGTCAATGGAGACCATTCCGCCGCGACACCGTCCTTGCCGGCAATCGAAGTAAACGTTCCCCACTCGTGAACGGTAACGTCCGACGCCGCCTGCTGATCATCTGCGATCAGCAGGCTGGCGCAAAACAGCCCTAACAATCCAAACGCCAGTATGCGAGGCAGCCGTGAGCTCATTTCCGCTGCCGAGAGAAGCTTCTTCATGAGCGAGTGCATGGTTAGAACACTCCCGTCGGGGCTTTGGTCAGCAGTTCGGAGACTGTTTGGCTGTGAAAATCGGAGGCCAAGTTCTGGGCGAGAAGCGGATCGTTGCCGGCGCCGGCCATTGCCTTCCGAGCATGTTCACGGTGATCGCTCTCCGGGCCCGTGAGGGTAATGAGAGCCGCAGCGAATTCCATTTCCGGATCTTGGCCGCGCAGTCTGACGGCTTTCTTGACCCAGGCGTATCCGTCAAGACCGGCCGCGGGATTGGGTTCGGCTTTGCCGATCCATTGCTGGTAGGTCTCGATGAGATAGCCGACGTCAAACCATGCCAGAGCTTCAGATAGGCCGGAGTCGGTTGAAGTGGCGGCACGCGCCTGAAGGCGCGTTAGCAATTCTTTCGCGACTTGCGGATCCTGCCGAGCATAGATGGTGGCGCGTCGAAGGGTCTCCATTCGCAGCAGCACGGGCGCGCTTGAATCGAGAATTGCAAGCGTATCCCGTGTCAGGTTCTTCAAGTCATAGCCTCCAGTTCCCTTCTGGTTCCAGTCGATCCAGGGCAGCGACTTCGCTTGCCCGATTTCAATGGGATGGCAGATGAGAGGCGGACCTGCTTGGGCATAGCTTGTGAATCCAACCAGAACTACCGCAATGCTGATTGCCAGGCGTGGAAATGCGCGTGAATTCATTTTCGAGTCTCCTTGGTTTCGCTGGTCTTAGCCCACGTTCAAAAGACGCGATCAGAGTCCGGAGTGTTAACACGTGGTGTGAAAATCCGCGGAGAAGCCGAAGGAAGAATTAAAAGCGTAAGCGCGTTCACTTCGTTTCGCGAATGGGCTTAGCCGCTCCGGACCAGGAACGCTCCCAATGACGCCAAACCGAAATGTCATCGAATCCGAGTTGGTTCCACCACTGATCGAGCATAGGTTGGTCGAGGCGCAAGATTCCATCTTTTGTGACACTGGCAGGAGGAGGGGCGAGGGCTCGCAACCGATCGTAGACGAGAACTCTCGGTCCCTGTTCGACCCGCGCCAGCAGATGCCACAATGTGAGTGCATCACGTTTGCGCGCCGCCCCGAGCATGATCGCTAGATCGCCGAT
>Ga0070766_10001884_pt1 | contig 10370 bp, 11 predicted proteins | sample HubBroMetageWFT6_FD_69782 | JGI IMG/M metagenome (GOLD analysis project Ga0070766, IMG submission 69782) | Warmed and freeze-thawed soil microbial communities from the Hubbard Brook experimental Forest, New Hampshire - Hubbard Brook CCASE Soil... | ecosystem: Environmental > Terrestrial > Soil... | reverse complement strand
TCCGGATACTGCATCTTCATCACCGGCATAAAAATCCGCTCGATCGCGTGCCCCATGAAATAGTCTTCCTGCAGAGGCGGCCCCACAATCGTCGTCAGATACAGAGGCTCTTTGCGATGCGTGATGCAATCGATGTGGAAAACGGGGAACTCTCCCTCCAGCGAATAAAATCCCGTGTGATCGCCAAACGGCCCTTCCGTCCGCATTTCGCCCAGATTCACGTGGCCCTCCAACACCATCTCCGCATTCGCCGGCGCCTCGAGGTCCACCGTCTTGCATTGCACCAGCTCCACCGGATCTCTGCGCATGAATCCCGAAAACAAAAATTCGTCCAGGTCCGGAGGCACCGGCAAAATTCCCGCCAAGGCCGTGGCCGGATCCGCACCAATCGCCACCGCCACTTCTATCTTCCCTTTCGGATTTTTCGCCCGCGCGTTGCGGAAATGCTCCGCGCCATGCTTCTGTGTCTGCCAATGCATCCCGGTCGTGCGTCCGTCATACACCTGCATGCGATAACAACCCACGTTGCGCTTACCCGTCTCAGGGTTTTTCGTAATCACCATCGGCCAAGTGATGTAACGTCCGCCATCCTGCGGCCAGCATTTCAGTATCGGAAAATAATCGAGCGAGAAGTTTTCCGTGCGCACCACTTCCTGGCACGCGCCGTTGCGCACCGTCTTCGGAAAAAACGACCCAATCTCCGCCAGCTTCGGCAGCATCTTCACTTTTTCCAAAATTCCCTGCGGTGATTTCACATCCAGAAACGAATGCACTCGCTCCGCCACTTCGTCGAGCGTATCCACTTCCAGCGCTATACACATGCGCCGCTCGCTCCCCAAAAGATTCGTCACCGCCGGAATCTTCGACCCTTTGGCCCGCTCGAACAACAGCGCCGGGCCGCCCGCCTTCACCACCCGGTCGGTAATCTCGGTAATCTCCAGGACGGGATCCACCTCCGCCGAAATCTTCTCCAGCTCGTCCTTTTTCTCCAGGGCCCTGACAAATTCCCTCAAATCCCGATAAGCCACTTCCCCCTCCCGCATTTTGCTGCCCTTGCGCCTTAGCTACGCGATCGTTCGGGTCATCGCGAGCCGCTAACTCTAGCATGGAGCCTCGCTTCACACGAAATACAAGAACTCGTTTCAAAACATGGTGGCCGATAGCGTCCCGATCGGGGTGGTGGCAGATGGAGCAGCGTCGCTCGCCGCTGGCGCCGTCACCCTCGAGGTCAAGAAAATCTCCCAGCGCCCCGGCGAAGGGAGAGTCGGAAGCGACCATCGAATCGCCAAGTGAGCGCCCACTTCGAACCGGCACCGCACCTCAAACAGAATTCCGCACAACCCCCTGAAAACACGGAGAAAATTCTAACCGGGGCCAGAATGCGCATTAGGAATTTGAAGATTTCGCTAATTCCGCGTCAGGAATTACTCTTCGTCCGGTATACGGGTTGGAGGACGTTTTATGGCAACCCAACATACCCGCGCACCGAACAGGAAGTTCAGGAGAACGACGGGCAGAAGAATTACCCAAGCCAGCGGTACGTCTGGAAATCGCTGGTAAAAGACTTTCAAAGACAAACCCTCTTTCATAAAGTGACGCTCCACAAGGAAGACCAAAAGTCCCGTCCCCATGGCTTGGAGACCGAATACAAGAATGGCGAGACGCTGAAAGGCGGTAAACGGCTGGTTTCCCTTCAACACCAGACCGTAAAACCTCCCTTCATTCCAGGCACTCTCCAACGGAAGAATATTCTCCTGCCTCAAGAACCAAGCGAGTTCCATCTCATGGCGGCCGCGTTCAAATTCCCCAAGGGAATCGTCGTCATCGTCGGGAGGGGGCACTGATGCGAATTATACGATGGCCATATTCGAGTTTCGTTCTTTGCGAGCGATGCGGGTGTGCAAGAAATAACGGAGCCTTTTATAACCCCGCAGTAAATGCGAGACGCCGGCTCCGGCCGGCCGGCTTCGTTCCAAGAGCAAGCGGGACGGCTGCGTGCGGCGCGGGGCGAATGCATCCGGGCTATCAATCTTGTAACTGTGCTCTATTGCACAGACGTTGGAGCTTCAATCTCTCCACCATCAAGTGTTCGAGAAACTCTCAGCGAACAACAACGAGGTGAATTTCATGCGCGGACTTAAATTAGCGGTATTAATTGTAGTTGCCGGATTCTGCTTTACGGTAGCCGCTCCCCGAGCGGCGGCGCAAGTGAGCGTCAGCGTCGGAGTGGAGCCTGACTGTCCTTATGGGTATTATGACGCCGTTCCCTATGGATGCGCTCCCGCCGGATATTATGGTCCAGAGTGGTTCACGGGCGGCGTGTTCATCGGCTCCGGCCCGTGGTTTCACGGTCCTGAGAATTTCCATGGCAGCGTGAACAACCGTTACCATCCGGAGCACGGCTACAAGGGTCCGACGCCGAACCGTGGCGAGAAGGCCGAGCCGTCAAAGCGTGTCGATAGTGCGCACTTCAAAGGAAACGAACAGCGCGACGGCCGCGGCCATACAACCGGAGGCAAGAAGTAAGTAACTGGTAATTCCCCCAGTGAAAGTCTTGGTCCGGGGAATGCACAAGTCGCTCCCGCCGGAGCCCGCGCTCCTGATTGCCAGTCTTGCGCGGCTCCGCGGCCTAGGCAACATCAAACCTTCTTTTCTTCCTTACCGCTCTCTTCTTTACAGACCGACTTCCGCTGAAAAAAACAAAACACGTCGTGGCAATAAAAAATTATTGTTCGCGAAGGAGTTTGGCCGGGTCGATGTGCAAAGCGCGCCGCACCGGCCCGGCGACGGACAAGACGCCGGCGAGCATCATCGTCGCGACAACGGCGGCGAGCACAAACGGGTCGTGCGCCGAGGCGCCGTATACAACGTAAGAGAGCAGGCGGCTGGCGGCCAGGCCCAGCGCGATGCCGACGAGCGCGCCGCTTCCGAGCAGGACGAGCATGCGTCCCAGGGCGGTGGAAAGTATTTGTTTCCCTTGGGCACCCAGCGCGACGCGAATGCTGAGTTCGCGCCGGCGTTTGCTAACGGTGTACGACGCCAGGCCGAACGTGCCGGTGATGGAAAGCAGCAGTCCGAACGCGCCGAAGATGCCGAGCGCGACGGTGGCGGCCTGCGCCGGAAGGACCTGGAGAGCAAGTTGGTTGCTCCACGCGCCGGATACGTCGAAAGGCACGGCAGGGTCGAGGTCGCGCACAAGTTGACGAGTCGCGGCAGCGATCGTAAATGGGTCAGCGTGACTGCGGATGACTAAGGTGGTGCTGGTGTCCGGCCGCTGCGCGATGGGAAGGAACGCGGCCGGCTGTATCTGCTCGCTGACAAATATATATTTCCCGTCGGCCACAATTCCGACGACTTGGACCAAGTCTCCCAATTGGTTTTTGAAATATTGTCCGACGCCATGCTCGGTGTGGAACATCTGGCGCGCGAATTCCTGATTGACAACAGCGACGGCCGGGACCTTGGCGGTGTCAGTAAAGCTGACATCGCGGCCTTCCAGCAGCGGCGTGCCAGCGGCGTTGAAATAGCCGGGCGCCACACAGTAAAAGGGCGCAACGAAGGCCTCGTTGGTACGGCGGAGATCGATGGTGTCGCGGGAGAAGAAAACTTCGGTGGAGTTGTCCATCGCCAGGGGCGTGGTGTTGGAGTAGCTCACTGCTTCGGCGCCGGGAAGCTGCGCGGCACGATCGAGAAGCTGGCGCTGGAAATGTTCAGCGGAATCTTTCCTGTAGCCAGCCAGGGCCAGATCGAATTTGGTGAGGACGGCGTTCTGAGGTTTGAAACCCATGTCCGCGGTGAGCGATTTGTGCAGGCCGCGGAGAGCGACGAAGGCGGCGGTGACGGTGACGCAGCACAGCGCGATCTGAGTGGCGAGCAAAACGTCGCGGAGGGCCCAGCGGCGTCCAGCGGCGGATTGGCCGCTGCCACCCTTGATGGCGTCATTGGGGTCTGCTTTGAATATTTGGCGCAGGGGCATGATGCCAAAGATCGCGCCGGCGAAAATCGAAATGGCGAATGAGGCAAGGTACAGCGAAGGTTGCGGCTGTACAGCGAAAAGAACGGGAGCATTAGTTTCCGGACGCCAATTCGCGAAGGCGGTGAGTGCGATCCAGGCAAGTTCACAGGCGCAGGCACTCGCCAGGATAGAAATCACAAATGCTTCGGTGACGATTTGTCGAAGGATGCGCCAGCGACTTGAGCCAATGGCGAGGCGAATCGCGATTTCTTTGGCGCGGTCGGCTGTGCGCGCGGCAAATAGGCTGCCAAGATTGGCGCAGGCTGTCAGCAGCACGATTCCCGCGAGCGCCATGACCGCGATTAGGAAGGCGCGTACGGGCGCGCCCATAAAATCTCCTGCTAGACCTGGCTTCGCCAGTTTGACCGAAAGCGTTTCTTCGTCTTTCGGGTATTGGCGGATGATGCGGGCGACGATCGTCTTCAGGTCGGCATTGGCTTGCGCGACTGTAACGCCATCTTTGAGGCGAACGATAGAGAACACGTAGCCGTCTTTTCGGGATTCCAGCCAGTCGATGCCTTCGAGCTCGGTCGCGTTGGCCATGGGAACGAAAATATCGGGCTGAAGAAATTTTTCCGTTCCGTAAAAGCCTCGGGAGTGACTCCGACGATCGTGTAGGTTTGCTTGTTGACGCGGACCGTTTTGCCGACGATATCGGCATCGGCGTTGAACAGGCTTTTCCACGCGGGCCAGGAAATGACGGCCGCTTTAGAAGCGCCGGGGTGAGCGTCATCGGCGCGTTCGAGAAGACGTCCGAGGAAAGGGCGTATGCCGAGAACTTCAAAGTATTGGCCGCTTACCTCATACCCCCAGACCTGGCGCGTGGCGCCGTGGGCTTCCAGGCCGAAGCTGCGGACCGTGTCAGCGGCAACGGCGGAAAAAACGGAATTCATGTCGCTTACATCGCGAACTTCGGGATAGGCAAAAAACATTCCGCGATCTTTGTTAGTGGGCTCCAGGGTCATCACGCGTTCGGGATGAGGGATATCGATCGGGCGCAGGACTAATGCTTGCAGGACGCCGAAGACGATTACATTGGCGGCGATACCGAGCGCCAGGGTGGAGATCGCGGTGAGCGCGAAGCCAGGATTTTTGCTCAGTGTGCGCAGAGCGAAGCGGACGTCCTGGAGTAATTGCTCGAACCAGACGGAAATCCAGACTTCGCGCGTTTCTTCTTTGACGCGGATGACGTTGCCGAACTTGCGCATGGCGGCGTAGTGGGCGTCTTCGGGAGACATGCCGCGCGCGATGTTGTCTTGAGTTTCCGCTTCGATGTGCTCGCGGATGTCCTGGTCGAGATTCTCTAATAACTGTTTGCGGCGGCTCATGATTCGCCCTCCTGCTCGGCGGGCCGTAGAATTCGCGCGATGGCTCCCGCGAGTTTGTCCCACTTACTGGTCTCGACGGCGAGTTGTCGACGGCCTTTGGCGGTCAACTTATAAAACTTGGCGCGGCGATTATTTTCCGAGGCGCCTTCTTCGACGGAGATCCATCCGCGTTTGATGAGGCGATGCAGCGCGGGGTAGAGCGAGCCCTGCTCGACTTGCAGCACCTCGTCGGAGTTAAATTCGATGGCTTTGGCGATGGCGTGGCCGTGGACCGGGCCGCGCACCAGCGTGCGCAGAATGAGCAGGTCCAAAGTTCCCTGCAAGAGTTCGATGCGTTCGCGTTGCTCTTTAGTAGACATGCTAGGTGAAGGTACATCGCTTCCGGTAGAATGTCAAGGTGAGAGTTTTCCTGCGGCAGACAGCATTATTGATGCCAGGTTTCTTGGTGATCTTCATGCGTGTTTCGAAATAGCCGTAAAGCTGATGAAAGTTTTTAGTAACGACTTAACCCGCGGACCATTTGGCGCGGCAATCCTTGGACGGCGGCAGCATTTGAGCCACGTGACTTCGTTTGTGACTGGTTCAAACGCTGCGTGGGCCGCGGCGTTGTCGTGGAAGTCCACATGAAAGGACCACCAGGTGGATTTTCGATAGTGGTTTTCACGCTGTTCTGCTGGAGTGGATTTGCGTGTTACGGCCCATTGGCTGGCGGGTTTGGTGTCAGCGTGGAGGAGTGTGGTGAGAACGAAAAGCAGAGAGAACCAGAGTGCTTGGCGACAGACGGTCGACGCCATGGGCCCTCCACTTTGTAGAACACCAGCGCGCGGAATTACGATCTCGATTCCGTATATCACTAAGGTGAGAGGGCGAACTTGCCGCCTTCGGTCAGGGAGGCGCAGCGATAAATGCTCAAGGGATCTACGGTCTTTGACCACGGATCTGAGTCCCAGGCGAAGTAGATGGCGGCGACCAAACGGCGCTGCTTTGCGAGTTCGCGAAAATCTTCCATGGTTTCTTTTATCAGAACAACGCGCGCGGAATCGTTTAGCGGGCAGGACATGTCTTTGTTGGCGATGCCCCACTCGGTAATCCAACAAGGTTTGCCTTCGCGGGAATTTTCCGGACTGCATTCCGCTACCGCATATTTTTCCAAATGCATCTTGCGGCGCGCGGGAGTGCTCTCCCAGGGATAGGTGTGAATGCCGTAGGCGTCCACGAGTTTGTCGAGGCCACTGGCACGAAGGAATTGGATGGTGGCGTTGATGCTGACGCTATCGGTTTTGGATTTAGGACGCGGGCCTTCAGCGCCGTCATCGGCAAGGCCGGCCAATATGATCGGGGTGTGCTGGTTTAGTTTGGAGTGATCTCGTACATCTTTCAATTGCACCAGAATTTTCAGGTATTGCAGATATCCCTTGGCGATTTGCTTGGCTTCCAGATCGTGGTAGAGCTCATCGAGTCCGAAATTCATTCCTTTACCTGGCAATGGAAATTCCGGATTGAAGGCTGTCCAGTTAATTTCGTTGCCCAGTTCCAATCCCGCCAGAACGATGCCGTTTTCTTCCAACTTGTCCATCACAGCCTGAAAGTAGGTTTTGGAGAGTTGCGGGTCAGCGGAAGATAGAGGATGGCCGCCCCACATGTTGGGAAATTCCTTTGGTTGATAGGGCCGCGTGGGTGCATTCGGAGGAAACTGGGGGCTCAATTGAAATTCGATTTTGATTCCTTGCGCGTAAACACGTTTGACGAAGTCGATGGTTTTATCGTCAGGCGATAGAGGTGCACGGATTAGGCGAACCTGAGCGGCTTTTAGTTGGTCAATCAGGGCGTCTTGATTAGCTACGCTCGCACGCATCGGATTTACGACGTTCACGCCGACTTCCAGCTGGCCGGTTGACCCGGGGGCAAGAAGAAAGCCGGCGGCAAACGCATAGGGCAGGACTTTTTGGGAAAACACATGTCGAGTCGAGAGCATCGGACTACCTCGCGGCAAGCAAGCGTTCAGATTTCATCGGCCGTTCTCCAAGGACCGCTATTGATGCCGCTCTTTCTTTGCATGCGGGCATGAACCCTCGGCATGGAGATAGGTCTTGTCGTGAAGGATACAAGAGAAAAGCGCCTGCCTGAAGATGGCCGCCACAAAGGCAAATCCAAAGACAACGGTGAACAGCACATCCCTCAAAAACATCCGCACATTGCGCGGTTCGGGATAACAACATTAAGAGAAAAAACAAAAGAGACAAAGCGAACGCTGGAGGAGGCGCGCGACACGTGCGTGTTGCTATTGAGACGGCGTTAGCGTGAGGGCTTGGCGGAATAGGACGCGGTCGTACACATTATCGTTGTTGAGGCGGACGTAGTAGAGGTACGGGTTGCTGCCGATGATGGAGAAGCTGGGGTCGGGCGCGTGGGGATCGATCAGGGAAAAATAGGCGTAGAGGAAGCTGCCGTCGGGATCGTTTGCGCGAATCTTGGCCAGGGTGACGACCAGTTTCGGCGTGGTCCAATGGATCAAGTCCGTGGAGGTGGTGAAATACAAGCCTGGGGGGCCTAATTCATCGTCCCAGTAATCCCACAGAGTGGCGACGACAATATTTGAAGGCTGGTAGACGTTTAAACCATTTATGAATTGCATCCACTTGACCGGGGTGAAGATGTGCTGTTGCGGGTTGGCTACCGGGCCGACGTAGGGATCGACGAAAGAAACAGAGAAATCGGTGCCGTTCCAGGAGCGCCAGGAACCGGGAGCGAAAACGTCGGCGGTACGCATGGGGGCTCCACCGAGCGGCACCACACAATGGCTCGGGCCGGTTGAGCCGGAACAGTTACGAGGCCAGGGCCAGTCGGTGAGAACGGTGTAATACCAGCCGCCGAAAGAGATGATGTTGGAATCAACGCTGTAACCCATGGGGCCGCGGTCGATCTGATACTTCTCGGGAACTCCGGCTACGAGATTTCCGGGCGCTTTGAAAGAACTGAAATGATAGCCGCCGTCGCTGGACTGGTGATAAGTGTCGGAGTCGTACTCGCAATAAAAGTAGTTGTTAGGATTCGTAATGGTGCATTCGCCGGGGTGCGACCAGCCGTGATATTCGGTGTGCGAAAGCGCGGCGATATTTTTGCCATCGAAAGTGTAGAACGAATCGAGCCAGACTTGATCGTTGTAGGCGGCGGGATCTGCGTCGTTCGCGGAAACGAAGGCGGCTTCGCAACTGTGCACCAGGCTCTCGAGAGTTGGACCGAGGCTTTGGTAAGTGATAGAGCTGGCGGAAATGAAATGGATAGTGCCGGTGTCATCGCGGAATGCGCGAGCCATGGCGTCGGGAATGTCGTCGGACGAGCAGGAGTCTTGAGGGGTGGAGAAGGTTGCGGCGCGGTCGCCGTCGAGGACGGCTTTAATGGTGGGTGTGGTGGGTTGCTGGACTTGGGTGGACACGGCGGTCTGCGCAGCGGTTGAGAGCGTTAGCAGAGCGAATGCGCTTAGGGTCGGGAGGAGGCGTTTCATCGTTTTTCTCCGTTGATATGGCTCACCGAAGTAACCCTGGAGGCGGCGAATATACTCGAGCTTTCGAGCGTTATTTTCTCATGATTTGCGTCCGAGGAGGAGAGCGACCAAGCCAACAGCAGGTTCCTGTCTAGATGCCGGCTGAAAGCCCCGGCGCTACATTCAGACCTTAGGGCGGCGAAGAACGTATGAGCGAGATGACCTTTTATTCTATTGGTTTATGGGCCAGGCGGGATTGTTTTTCTTCGAGGAGGCGGTTGATTTCTTTTATCAGGGCGATCAGCTTGTCGGGGTCTTGTTCTTTTTCGGCTAACTCACACAGCTCCTGCCAACGCTCTTTATTTTTTCCGATCATGTAGTTTGCGTGCGCGCCTCCCGGCTAACACACACGTGTAGCACAGAACGTTAAGGCTGCGATGTTCCATGTTAGACAGTTGAAAAAGGTTATGAGGACTTGTCCCTGGCAGCCTGCGAGCATGCCGTCGGTGGCGGGCCACTTGAGGCGCTGCGTTTGAATCTTGAGCAACTCTTTACAGGCCTCGAATGGCCGCCGATTCGTGATTGCCGTCGGGGGAGGTGATTAGTTCCCGCATGCGTTGAAAGATCGCTGTCTCGGCAATTGTCACTTTTTTGGCGAGTTTCTGAAGGTCGGATTCGCTGATGGCGTCCTGCAAAGGTTGCGGTTTTTTCAGAAGGCGAAGGGTTCGGCGTTGACTAGTTCGGGGATTTCTATGTGGATTTGGGTGCCCTGGCCTTCCTGGCTGTGAATGTCCATTTTAAATTGGTCGCCGTAGAGAAGGCGGAGGCGCTCGTGCACGTTACTGATGCCGATGCCGCCGCCGTAGACTTCGGCGAGGCGTTGGGTGGAGATGCCCATGCCATTGTCTTCGATTTCGATGAGCAGGCGGCCTTCGAGTTGGCGAGTGCGCAGATGGATTTCGCCTCCTTCGAGGCGCGGGGCGAGACCGTGCTTGATTGAATTTTCGATCATGGGTTGAAGTAGCATGCTGGGGACGAAGGTCTCGAGAGTCTCGTCATCAATTTCCTTGAAGATTTGGAGTTTGTCGCGGCCGAAGCGTATGACTTCGATGTCGAGATAATCGTCGATGAACTCGAGCTCTTCGCGTAGAGGTACGAAAGTTTCGTGCTTGCGCAGGAGGCGGCGGAGAATGTTGGAGAGTTTCAGGACCACGCCGCGGGCCATGTCGGGATCGAAGCGGATCAACGAGGAAACGGTGTTGAGCGTGTTGAAAAGAAAGTGAGGGTTGATTTGGCTGGTAAGCGCGTCCATGCGAGCTTTCAGCAGGAGCTGCTGATTGGCTTCGAGGTTCATCTCGATGCGCGTGTTGTTCCAAATTTTGATGGCCATGGCTACGCACATCACCGAAGAGAGCACGACAAGAAGATCGTAGCCCCAATTTTCAGGACGGAAATCGAAGAGCCAGGGCGGTGGAACGGCTTTCGCTAATTCCAATTTTCCTACGGCCAGCGCTGCACAGGTGAACAGCGGCAACATGGCCCA
>Ga0070766_10001880_pt1 | contig 10381 bp, 6 predicted proteins | sample HubBroMetageWFT6_FD_69782 | JGI IMG/M metagenome (GOLD analysis project Ga0070766, IMG submission 69782) | Warmed and freeze-thawed soil microbial communities from the Hubbard Brook experimental Forest, New Hampshire - Hubbard Brook CCASE Soil... | ecosystem: Environmental > Terrestrial > Soil >... | reverse complement strand
GGCGACCATCGCTCCGGTTTGCTTCTCGCCCAGCGACTGGCGGTCGTCGTAGCCGGTCCACACCCCGCACGTAACCGACGGCGAAAAGCCGATAAACCATGCGTCCGTGAAGTCGTTGGTGGTGCCGGTTTTGCCGCCCAGCGGATGATTCAGAACGCGTAAGGACGCGGCTGTTCCCTCGCTGGTGACCCCGCGGAAAAACACCATCATGGTGCGCGCGGTTTTCTGACTGATGACCTCGCTCACGTCGGGCGTGTCTTCCGCGAGCGGGATGCCGTCAGCCGAAACCACCCGCCGCACCAGCCGCGGCGCGATGCGGATTCCATCGTTGGGAAAGACAGAATAGGCCGCGGTCTGCTGTTGCAGGGTCACTTCTGCCGACCCCAGCGCAACCGGCAGGAAGGCCGGAATGTTTTCGGTGATGCCGAATTTGTGAGCCGTGTTGATCACGTTCTTAATGCCAACCCGATCGGCGATTTCGATGGCGGGGATGTTACGCGAGTCGGCGAAGGCTTCCATCAGCGAAATGCGGCCCTTGAACTTGCCATCGTAGTTATGCGGCACCCACGGCCCGAACGAAATGGGATGGTCGACCACGGTATCCTGCGGCGTCATGCCGTTTTCGACGGCGGTGGTGTAGACGTAGGGCTTGAAGGAGGAGCCCGTCTGACGCTCAGCCTGGGTCGCGCGATCGAACTGCGAAAGGTTGAAATCGCGTCCGCCAACCAGTGCGAGGACGTCGCCGGTGGCGTTGTCCATCGCGAGCAGCGACCCCTGAACGCCGGAGTCTTCCTCCAGGGTTCCGTGCAGCAGTGTGCCGTCGACCCCGGTGATCTTCACGTAAATGATGTCGCCGGCATGGAGAAACTGGTCGGCGGTCTTAAAGCCCGTCCACTGCCAGTCTTCGGCAGTGAGGATGAGCGACTTCGAACCGATGCGGGCAGTGACCTGATACGGCAGGGTGCTGGTGACGAGCGCGTGAAGGTATGTGCCGGAATCAGGCGGAATGCTCCAGTCGGGATGTTTGAAGGTGTCGATATTCAGGCCGCCGGCGAGCACATTCAGCAAACGGCCGCGCCAGCCGCGTTTGCGCTCCCAGGAAGCAAGCCCGTCGAGGACGGCCTCGTTGGCGGTCTGCTGCAGGTCGAGATCGAGGGTCGTGTAGACCTTGAGGCCGGCGGCGTGGACTTCTTCTGAACCGAAGCGCCGTTCGAGTTCGCGGCGGACTTCTTCGACAAACCAGGGAGCGACGCTATTCGGTGGAGCTTCGAGGTGGAGGCCGAGAGGCGCAGAGCGTGCGGCTTCGGCCTGGGCCGCGGTGATCTTGCCGTCCTCCAGCATCGCGTCGATCACAAGATTACGGCGGCGGAAAGCACGCTCCGGGCTAAGAATGGGCGAGAACTCGACGGGCCCCTTGGGAAGTCCGGCGAGCAACGCCGCTTCCGGGAGAGTGAGTTGACTGGCATGCTTCGAGAAATAGTACTCGGCCCCGGCCTCGAAGCCGTAGACGCCGCTGCCCAGATAGATCTGGTTTCCGTAGAGGGTGAAGATCTGCTCTTTCGTAAAGGAGTGCTCGATCTGGAGCGAGAGAAAGGCTTCCTGCATTTTGCGGGTGAAAGTGCGTTCGTTCGACAGGAAGAGATTCCGCGCGAGCTGCATGGTGAGCGTGGAGGCGCCCTGCGCGCGTCCCCTGGAGAAGAGGTTGTGCCACGCGGAACCGGCGACCCGGACGAGATTCACGCCCCAGTGGCTCTCAAAGTTACGGTCCTCGATGGAGATCACGGCCTGGCGCAGCAGCGGCGAAAAGTCGTTGTAGCCAACGACGACGCGGCGTTCGAGGGCGAAGGAACCGAAACTGCGGCCATGGACGTCGTAGAGCTCAGTTGTGGTGGACGGACGGTAATGCTCGAGTTCGTCGATTTGGGGGAGGTTGACGGAGTAGACCAGCATGAGCCCGGTCAGCGATCCCGCAGCGGCAGCCATCAGGACGAGGAAGGCCAGCGCAAAGCTGCCCGCGACTTTGCGGTTGCCGGAGCCAGGATCGAAGCGGGAGTCGCGAGACTGGCGACCGCGACGCGGCTCGGGTTCGCCGTCGTCGGGGTCAGGCGTGATGAGGTTGAAACCGGAGCGCATGGAGAAGATTCAGGATAAGGCCTGGAGCATGACCGCGAGTTAGCGATGTGGGTTCGCCGAAGACCTGTCCGCTCCGCCCGGCGGGTCAGGGCGGCGATTGTGATTCATTTCGCGGGAAAAATTTTTTCTCGAATTGCTATGTGTGGAAAACAAATTACTTATGAAATGCCTCGCTGCAAGTGTTGAAAATAAGATACTTACCGAGCGACTCAACGCAAGTATTGATTACAGATCACCTACCGATGGAGCACGGCAATCAGGCACAATTACGCGGACCTCTCCGGATCCGCGAATGCTGGATGGTCTTCTCAAAAGAACGCGAAACGCAACAGCCTGGGCTGGCGCAAAAAAAAGCTCTGTTCGCAAGGAACAGAGCTTTTCCTGCTTTTGAGATTAGAACCCGGAAAATCCAGAAGCAAGCAAATTGAGGAACAGCCGGGGTACGAAGGTCATATTCGCACCGTTCACATCCGGGTGCAGAAACGATCAGGCATTTTTCAGCTTAAGGAGGTCGAGGGCCTTGTTGAGCTGGTCGTCGGTCCGTGGTTCCGCGGGCGAGGTGTTGTCGGGCTGGCCGAGCAACTGATCGATGTTCTCACTCACCTGCACGTTGGGAACGACCGCATCGTCCTGGATCTTCTTGCCGGAAGGCGATTCGTACTTCGCGATAGTAAGCAGCAGCGCGGACCCGTCAGGCAGGGTGAAGAGCTTCTGTTCTGCGCCCTCGCCGAAGGTGCGATCGCCGACGACGTCGCCGCGTTTGTTATCGAGGATGGCGGCAGCCGCCAGCTCAGCGGCGCCGGCTGTGCCGTGGTTCACGAGAACGACAAGCGGCGCGGCGGTGACAAATTTTGCGGCATCAGCACTGAAGGTCTGCGTGGGAACCGTCTGCCCCTGCAGCGAGGCGATGGTTCCCGACTTCACGAATGCGTTGGCGAGACGAATTCCCTGCTGCGGATCGCCCTCAGCGACATCGCGGAGGTCGAGGAGAACCTTCTTGTTGTTGTCCTTCGGCATGTCGCGCAGGCGAGCGACAATATCATCGACGCGCTCGCGGGTGAGGACGACGGGTTTCAGGTAGAGGATGCTCTGGTTCTCGTACTGCTGCTCGCCCAGCGAAGGATCGACAATCGTGGCGCGGGTCAGGGTGATGTCGTCCGGCTCCGGTTTGCGCGGGCGCACCAGCTGGAAGGTCACCGGCGTCCCGGGCTTGCCTTCGAGAAGCAGGCGGATCATGGCCACGGACATTTCGCGTGTGGACTTACCACCGATGGATTCGATGAGATCGCCGTCCTCGATGTGGGCTGCCGCGGCGGGGCTGCCGGGGATGACGGAGACGACGCTGCCGTACCCGTAGCGCTTGGAGACATCCATACCCACCTGGGCCTGACCCTCGTGCTGATGAGCGAGATAGGTGGTGTATTCCGGCTGCGTGAGGTAACTCGAGTCGGCGTCCAGGGACTCGAGCAACCCGTGGAGCGCGCCGGTGGTCACGTTCTGGATGTTCGGGTCGGTGACGTAGTCGGTCTGAATCTTGTGGAGCACTTCCTCGTAAACGCCCATTTGACGGTAGGCGCCGTCGCTCTGGCTGGCACTGACGCCGGCGGGGCCGAAGCCTCCAAAGAGCGCGACAAGGATGAGAGCGGCGGAGATCGCAAGGACGGTGCGGGAGAAGCTTCTGGACATAGCTCTTAGACGGCGGGACGGGCGCCGGGTATTTTCATGATACAGCAGAGCGGCGAGGTGCCAGCCGTTAGCTGCTGGCTTTTAGCCTTTAGCTTCGGATGTCTGTCGCTCGCCGATTCGCAACCAATCAGCTAAAAGCTAGCCGCTAAAAGCTAAGAGCTTGCTTTTTCACTCGTAGCGCAGGGCTTCGATGGGGTCCAGGTTGGCGGCTTTCCAGGCTGGGTAGATACCGAAGACCAGGCCGATGACGCAGGAGACGACGAATCCTGTGATGGTCCAGAAAGTCGAAACGCTCGCCGGGAAGTGGACGCCGTAGCGGACACCCAGCGTGATGATGGTTCCGAGGGCGATGCCAATGACGCCGCCCAGGGCGCACAGGGTCATAGCCTCAAAGGTGAACTGAATGAGGACGTTGCGCCGGGTGGCTCCGATGGCTTTGCGGACACCGATTTCGCGGGTTCTCTCCGTAACCGAGACCAGCATGATATTCATGACGCCGATGCCGCCGACCAGAAGGCCAACCGAGGACACGGCGAACATGAAGATGACGAGGCCGGCGGTGATCTGCGCCCACAGCGAGAGGATATTGTCGGGACCAAAGATGGAGAAGTCGTCGTCCTTCTCGACGCGGACGCGGCGGCGCTCACGCAGGAGCATGCGAATCTCTTCGGTGACCATCGATTTGTTGATGGCGTCGTCGTACTTGACCGAGATGATGGTGTCCTCGATCTCCGGATGAATCTTGTGAAAGGTGCTCATGGGGAAGACGGCTTTGTTGTCGTTGGGATTGCTGCCTCCTCCGAAGAGCTGTTTGAACTTGTCGAGGACGCCGATGACGGTGAAGACATCACCGTTGGCAACGACGTCTTTGCCAAGCGGATCATCGGTGCCGAAGAGCTTGTCAGCGGTGTCGTGGCCAAGGATGCAGACGTTGGCGGCGCGATACTCCTCGTCGTCGGTGAAGGGCCGGCCCGCGATCAGCGCAACATCGTTCACCGTGGCAAAGGTCGGCAGATCGCCTTCGAGCGTGGTGTTCTGCACCTTTTTGTCCTTGTACTGAATCGCCACGTAGCCAACGCCGAGCTGCCAGTTGGAGTACTGGCGGCCGGCATTCACAGCGACGATGTGAGGAAGGTTCTCCATGGCGCGCGCGTCGTCCATCGTGAGCTGTTTGCGGGCAAGCATTTCGGCGGTGGGGCGAATGCCGATGAAGTCCCAGCGAAAGACCCAGAGAACATTGGTGCCGAACTGACTGGCAATATCCTGCACCCGGTTGTTGACGCCATTGATGAGCGAGGAGATGGTGATGACGGTGGCGACGCCGATCACGATGCCGAGAATGGTGAGCCCGGAGCGTAGTTTATTAGCTCGCAGTGTGTCGAGCGCCATGCGGATGGATTCGCGGGAATCGCTGAGTGCCATGGGTTATAACTCCGCCCTGAGGGCCACGATGGGATCGAGCATGGAGGCCTTGCGTGCCGGGTAGACGCCGAAGAAGATGCCGACGCTGGCGGCGACAAAGAGCCCGAGCAGCACCGCCCAAACGGCAACGGCGGACGGGAATCCAACGATGGTGGTCACGGTTTTGGCGACGGCGATGCCGAAGATCACGCCGATGGCCCCGCCCAGCAGCGCCATCGAGGCCGACTCGATGAGGAACTGCAGCATCACGTCCTGCCGCTTGGCGCCCAGCGCCTTGCGGATACCGATTTCGCGAGTGCGCTCAGTGACCGACACGAGCATGATGTTCATGATGACGACGCCGCCCACCACCAGCGAAATGGAAGCGATGCCGATGATGACGGTGGCAAAGACGCTGGTGAGCTGATTGAAGAGGCTGATGAAAGTGTCGTTGGTGAGGATGCCGAAGCTGTCTTCATCGCCGGGGCGGTCGTGGCGCCGGGCGCGGACCAGCGCGCGAACTTCGTCGATGGCGTTGTCCAAAGCGCCTGGAGCGGTTCCGGCCTTCGCGGAAATGTCGATGCTCTCATGCTCGCCGTGCGTGTGGAGGTAGGTGCTCAGCGGCATGTCGACGTAGTTGTCCTCACTCTGCCCGAAGACGGAGCCCTTCTTTTCGCCGACGCCGACAATCGTGTAGACCTCGCCGTCGACGCGAATGTTCTGACCAATGGGATCCGTGTTGGGCAGCAGGTTGTCGACGATGTCATAACCGACAACGATGATGTGGTTGCCCATAGCGTCGTCCATGGGGGTGAGAGCGCGGCCTTCGACAACGTTGAGGGCGTTGATGTCGAACATATCAGCGGTCCAGCCGCTGATGGTGGTGTTGGTGGTGGACTGCTTCCCGTTGACGACGGTTCCCGAAGTCGAAAGGTCTGCGCCGAGTTCCAGACAGCGCGTACAGGTGCGCTGCAGGTACTGGTAGTCCTCGTAGGTGATGTTCTTGCGCTTGTTCTCGCGCAAAAATTCCTCGCCGTTAAAAATCACGGGATTCAGGCGGGTGATGGTCAGGGTATCGGAGCCGTGGTTGGCGATTTTCTGGATCACGTACATCTTGGCGCCGTTAGAGAGCGTGATGACCGCGATCACCGAGGCGACGCCAATGATGACGCCGATCATGGTGAGCACGGTGCGCATCTTGTTCGCCCACAGCGACTGGAAGGCAATCCTGATCGCTTCACGGAATTCCATGGATACAGTTTTCCCCTGACCGGACGAGCCCGGAACGGCTACACAGTTCATGGGCTGGTGGCTGGTCCTAGTCTACGCATTTTCTGGAACGGCAGTTCCCTTCCCGGCGAAGGTTACCTGTTGCCCTTGGCGTATTGGTCCTTGTACCAGGCGACCGTGCGGCGGAGGCCTTCCTCGAAACCGACCCTGGGGTCGTAGCCGAAGGCTTCGCGGGCGGCGGAAATGTCGGCCAGCGAGTTGCTGATGTCGCCGGCGCGGGGTGGCCCATAGATGGGAGTCTCTTTAAAATCAAGCAATTCGGCGAGAACGCGAAAGGTGTCGTTGAGGGTGTGGCGCTCGCCGCATGCGACGTTGAAGACGCGGCCGGCAACCTGCTCGGCCGGAGCTTCAAGGGCGAGAAGGTTGGCGGAGACAGCATTCTCGACATAGGTGAAATCACGGCCCTGTTCGCCGTCGCCGTGGATGGTGGGGCGCTCGCCACGCATCATCTGCAGGGTGAATCTCGCCATGACCCCGGAGTAGGGCGAGTCGGGGACCTGGCGTGGTCCGAAAATGTTGAAGTAGCGCAGACACACCGTCTCGATGCCATAAACCTGCCAGTAGCTCTTCATGTAGAACTCGCCGGCAAGCTTCTGCACCGGATACGGAGCAATGGGCATCGGAACCATGGTCTCGCGGCGGGGGAAACCAGGCTGGTTGCCGTAGGCAGACGACGAGGCCGCGTAGACGATTCTTTTTACTCCGGCAGCGCGAGCGCCTTCGAGCAGATTGAAGGTGCCGTCGAGGTTGGCAGTGTGGCTGGTGCGTGGATCCTTGACGGAACGCGGAACCGAAGGACGCGCGGCCTGATGAAGGATGAAATCGACGCCCTGACAGGCACGGGCGGTCGCGTCGGCGTCGCGGAGGTCGCACTCGATGAACTGGAATTTGCCTTCGAGATGGGCGATGTTTTCGCGTTTCCCCGTCTCAAAATTATCGAGACCACAAACGCTTGCTCCGCGGGAAATCAGCGTCTCAGTAATCCAGGAGCCAATGAAACCAGCACAACCAGTGACGAGAATTTTTGCCATTTCTTTCCATCGTACCCGAGCCCGAATTCATGCCCCAGGCGCCGGAACTTGTCGTGCATACTAGGAAAACATGGAAACGCTTTCTCCCTTTCGCTTAGCACCGTATTTCAGAACCAGGCCATGGGGCTTTCACGATCTCTCCCCCTGGTACAACTACAAAACGGAAGGCGAGCCGATCGGCGAAGTTTGGCTGACGGGCGAGATGTGTACGGCCGATACGGGACCGCTGCAGGGCCTGACCCTGGCAGAGATTACGCGGCAGTATCGCAGCACGCTGCTGGGACCGTCGCTGGCCGGGCAGGATTTTCCGCTGTTGGTCAAGCTGCTCTTCCCCAAAGAAAAGCTCAGCGTGCAGGTGCATCCCGACGACGCGCTGGCGCAGAAGTACGGCGAGCCGCGCGGCAAGACGGAATGCTGGTATGCGCTGGACGCCAGGCCGGGAGCCGCGGTGGCGCTGGGACTCAAAACAGGCGTGACGATCGATGAGGTGAGACACGCGGTGGAAGATCACTCGCTCGAATCGCTGCTGACCATGGTCCCGGTGCAAAAAGGCGACATGCTGTTTGTGGACGCCGGCACCGTGCATGCGGTCGGGCCTGGCTTAGTGATATTGGAGACGCAGCAGACCAGCGATCTGACCTACCGGCTCTACGACTATGGAAGCAAGCGCGAGCTCCATCTGGAGAAATCGTTTGCGGCGATGCGCATGGTGACGCGTGCAGGCAAGGTGCCACCGCGGAAGGTGAACGGGCACAGCGTTCTGATTGACGAACGGTATTTCCGCGTGGAGCGATGGCCGATCCGTCTCGGCACGGCGCCGTCGCTGCTGGCCCCGGTGCAGGTGGTGCAGATGCTGTTCGTGGCCGAGGGACGGATCCAGATTACGGGCCAGGCGCTCAACGGCCAGGCTTTCGAACCTTTTTTCGTGGAACGCAATCAACTCGCGGTGATTCCTGCATCTACAGCACGTTGGGCCCTGGCTACGGACGGCCCCACGGAGTTGGTCCGGATCCTGCCCGCCAGAGACTGACCGGAAGTCCCTTCATATATCCTTATTTTTGTTCAGGATTCTCAGGAGATCGATGACCGATTCGATCGATTTTCGCCCCATTATTTTGGCCGGAGGCAGCGGGACCCGCTTTTGGCCGCGAAGCCGGCGCGCCCGCGCCAAGCAGGTACTCGCACTGGACGGCGAACGGACGATGATCCAGCGGACGCTGGAGCGCCTGTCCCACCTGGCGAAACCGGAAGACGTTTGGGTGATCACGAACTCCCTGCTTTCGGGAGCAATTTGCTCGCAGCTGGATTGCGTGCCGAGCGAGCAGGTAGTGTGCGAGCCTGCCGCGCGCAACACCGCACCGGCCGCTGGGCTGGCGGCGTTTCTGCTGGAGCGGCTGCATCCCGGCGCCGTGCTCGGGGTCTTCCCGGCCGACCATGTGATCGGCGATCAGGAGGCTTTCGAGACCATCATCAAGCGGGCGGTGAAGCTTGCGGCTGCGGGCGAGAACATGGTGGTTCTGGGCATCGAGCCGACGCGGGCGGAGACGGGCTACGGCTACATCGAGACAGGCGCAACGTACGAGGATGCCATCCTGCGGGTGCGGCGATTCACCGAAAAACCGAACGCGGAAAAGGCGGAGGAGTTTGTCGCTGCCGGGAATTACTACTGGAACAGCGGCATGTTCGTCTGGAGCGCGTCCACGCTCGCGAATGCGGTGCGGGAGTATTTGCCGGAGACGGCTCCGCTGCTGGATGAGATTACCGCTGCATGGGACACGCCGTCCTTCGAGAAAGTGTTCGCCGCCGTGTATCCGAAGTGCGAAAACATCAGCGTGGATTACGCGGTCCTGGAGCCACGCTCGGCGAAGGGCGAGACGCGGTCGCACTTGTTCTGCCTGCCGGCGCGCTTTGGCTGGAGCGATCTGGGATCGTGGACGGCCCTGCATGAATATCAGGTGGAGCGCAAAGGCGGAGACGACTTCGGCAATGTGACCGATGCCGCCGCGACCGTGGTGATCAACTCCAAAGATAATTACGTTTTCAGCCCGAAGCGCACCGTGGCGCTGGTGGGCGTACACGATCTGGTGGTGGTGGAGACAGAAGACGCGCTGCTGATCACGAACCGGCATCACTCGCAGGATGTGGGCAAGGTGGTGAAGGAACTGGCAGCGCGAGGACACGAGGAACTGATCTAGCAAATCCAGCAAAATGTCTAGCAAAATGTCGCAGAAATCCCCCGTAAAGTTTGGAACTGACGGATGGCGCGGTGTCATCGCCGACGACTTCACGTTTGAGAATGTGCGCGCGGCTGCAGCGGCGATCGCCTGCTACGTACTGACGAAGGAGGATGCGGCGAAAGGCGTGTGCATTGGGTACGACACGCGTTTCGGATCCCCGGCATTTGCCGCGGCAGTCGCCGACGTGATTGCGGGCGCGGGCATCCCGGTGCGGCTCGCAGATCGCATTACGCCCACGCCGGCGCTGTCGTATGCGGTGAAGCACGAGGGAGCGGCGGGCGGCGTCATGATCACGTCGAGCCACAATCCCGCGCAGTGGAACGGTGTGAAGTACAAGGCGGCCTATGGCGGATCGGGCAGCCCGTCGATTATGACCGAGATCGAATCGCTGCTGGGCCAACCCCTGCCTTCGGGGAAAACGGCGAAGATCGAGCAGGTAAACTTCCTCCCGCTGTATGTGGAGGCGATCCAGAAATTCGTCGACCTGGATCTGATAGCGAAGTCGGGACGACGGTTTGTCATCGACACGATGTACGGCGCCGGGGCCGGTGTGATTGCCGGGATCTTCGACAAAATTGGCGTGCAGTTTGTGGCCATTCGGGC
>Ga0070766_10001876_pt1 | contig 10400 bp, 2 predicted proteins | sample HubBroMetageWFT6_FD_69782 | JGI IMG/M metagenome (GOLD analysis project Ga0070766, IMG submission 69782) | Warmed and freeze-thawed soil microbial communities from the Hubbard Brook experimental Forest, New Hampshire - Hubbard Brook CCASE Soil... | ecosystem: Environmental > Terrestrial > Soil >... | reverse complement strand
CACGGGCCGGACCTATATCGTGACCGCGTCCGACGACCGCACTACCTGGAAGGAAGTCGGCCGCCTCACAGGCACCGTGTGGCCGAGTATGCAGTTTTCCGGCCCGAGCTTCGTCGAGAGCATCCCGTTCGCAGCGCCGGCACGTCACCGGTACTATCGCGTGCAGATGTCGGCCGCCGGCATCGCCGCCTGGGGCGTAGCGGAACTTGCGCTCTTCGACCAGGGCAAAGAGATTCACGTCGGCGGTCCGTATGACTTTTCGAGCGCGTGGATGAGCGCCGGCATCGGGGAAGAGTGGGTTTACGTCGACCTGGGCGCGATCTGCACCTTCGATCGCTTAGCGCTCGCCTGGATTCAGCGTCCCGCCGCGGGAGCTATTCAGGTTTCGAATGACGCTGCACAGTGGCAGGAAGTGCAGGCATTAACCGCCAACAGCGGCCTGACTGACGACATTCACCTGCCAAAGCCCCTGAAGGCCCGCTATGTGCGGGTGCTGATGACAAAGCCCGACAAGCCCGGCGATCGCTACATTCTCAGTGAAATGGAGGTCTACGGGCGTGGCGGACCCATGCCGCACGCGCAGAACGCGTTCGCCTCCGCCGCAGACGGGGCGCTGGATCTCGCTCGCGGGGCGTGGCGTTTGCAGCGTGTATCCCTGGTCGCGGCCACCGGTCAGCAGATTTCCCAGCCGGGCTTTTCCGACGCGGACTGGATGGTTGCCACGGTCCCCGGCACCATCCTCGCCAGCTTCCTAAACGACGGCGCCATCGCCAATCCCGATTTTGGGGACTATCAATACGACGTTTCCGACTCGTATTTTTGTTCCGACTTCTGGTATCGCGATCAGTTCGTGGCGCCCGCTGCCGGACCGCAGCGCCACATCTGGCTCAACTTCGACGGCATCAACTGGAAGGCAGAGGTATACCTGAATGGCCAGCCGGTCGGCCGGATTGACGGCGCCTTCGCTCGCGGCCGCTTCGATGTCACGGAACTCATCAAGCCAGGGGCGCAAAATGCCCTTGCCGTGCGTATCGTCGCGAATGCCAATCCCGGCGGCACAAAAGATAAGGCAGGGCGCACGGTGAATGGCGGCGCGCTCGGACGCGACAATCCGACTTTCCATGCCTCCGCTGGATGGGACTGGATTTCCACCATCCGGGGACGCAACGATGGGATTTGGAACAACGTCACGCTCACAACCACGGGTCCGGTGCGCGTGGAGGATCCGCTGGTGACCACCGCGCTGCCGCTGCCGGACACGACGCAAGCCGATGTCTCCGTTGACGTCGCGCTGCATAACCAGGAGTCGAAGGCAGTCTCAGGAACGCTGCATGTGAGCTTCGGTGATGTCAACATCAATGAGCCCGAGAATCTCGGTCCGGGCGTGACGTCGACCGTGCGCCTGACTCCCGGCACGAATCCTGAGTTGCATCTGGACCATCCGAAGCTCTGGTGGCCTGTTGGTTACGGCGAACCGAATCTTTACCCTGTCAAGATCGAGTTCATCACCGGTGGGCGAGTCTCCGACAGCATGTCGTTCCACGCCGGTGTTCGTCAGTTTACGTATTCCGAAGATGGCGGCGTTCTCAGGATGTGGATCAATGGACGCCGATTCATTGCCCGCGGCGGCAACTGGGGATTTTCGGAGTCAATGCTTCGCTACCGGGCTCGCGAATACGAGGCGGCCATGCGCTATCACCGCGATTTGCACTTCAATATGATCCGCAACTGGGTCGGCATGACGGATGATGAGGCCTTCTATGACGCGGCGGACCGCAATGGCGTCGTCATCTGGCAGGATTTTTGGCTTGCCAATCCGTGGGACGGTCCGAATCCCGATAACAACAGTCTTTTCCTGGCCAACGCCGAGGATTATCTGCTGCGCATCCGCAACCATGCGTCCCTCGGCCTCTTCTGCGGGCGCAATGAAGGCTATCCGCCCCAGGAGATCGACGACGGCCTGCGCAACCTAGTGACTCTACTGCGGCCGGGATCGCATTACATCTCCAGTTCGGCGGATGGGCCGGTGAGCGGACACGGTCCGTATCGTGTGGAACCTCTGCGCTACTACTTTGAGCATGCGCCGACAAAGTTCCACAGCGAAATGGGCTCGCCCAACGTGCCGGAGACGGACATCCTCGCCAGCACGATGCCCGAGTCGGCGCTGTGGCCGCAGGGCTATCAATGGCCGCTGCACGATTACTTTGTGCGCAGCATGTACCCGCAACTCCATTTTCCGCCCAACGAGGTCGATTCCGACTTCGGCGGCGCGACGAACATTGCCGACTGGGACAGCCTGATCCAGTTTGTGGATTACAACTCCTATCGCGGTATGTATGAAGGTTCCAACGAGAATCGTCTCGGCCTTCTGATCTGGATGAGCCATCCCGCGTGGCCGTCGCTGCTGTGGCAAACCTACGACTACTTCTTCGACACCGATGCCGGCTACTTTGGCGCGAAGCATGGCGCAGAGCCGCTGCACATCCAGTGGAACGCGGCGACGGATGCGGTTGAGGTCACGAACAACAGCTCCGGTGCGCAGACGGGTCTGACGGCACAAGCTGAGGTGCTCAATCTGGATGGCTCGGTAAAGTGGGAGAAGACGGCAACGCTGGACAGCCCGGAGGACAGCACCGCGTCGCCGCTCACCATGCAATACCCGACGGGCTTATCGAAAACGCATTTCATCCGGCTGACGCTTTCGAAGGACGGACAGGTGCTTTCGCGGAATTTCTACCTGCGCGGGCTCGTCGAAAATGATTACACCGGCATCCGCGACCTGGGTTCGGCCAGGGTTGAGATGAAGAGCCGCGTGAAGCGCGACGACGATTCCTGGCAGCTCACCGCCAATCTGCATAACGTCTCGAAGACGCCCGCGCTCATGGTGCGGGTGAAGGTGGTCCGTGAGAAGACCGGCGATCCGATCCTGCCTGCGCTCTTCGACGACAACTACATTGCTCTGATGCCCGGAGAAAGCCGCACGCTGAACATTACCGTGCTGAACGCGGATACGCGCGGCGAAAAGCCACGGCTGACGGTCGAAGGCTACAACGTCAACGGCGCGCCGCTGCACGGTGTAGCCAATGCAAAGTAGGTTAGTTGGCGCAGAATGCCGGGAATGCCTGCATGTCTCCGGCGCTTTGCCATTCGTGATTACTCCACGTGGATCGTCGTGTTCAGAGGCAAATTGGCCGACGAATCGCCGACCATCAGGCTCACAGGCTCTGTTTCCACGTGGAAGTCCTTCGTCTTAACATCCCAGAAGGCGAGCCTGGAAGCCGGCAGAGGAATCTCAACTGTCTTCGTCTGTCCCGCATCCACCGTCACCCTCTGAAAGCCTTCCAATTCTTCGCGTGGCCGCTCGACGGCGGAATGCAGATGCTTTACGTAGAGCTGCACTACGGCGTCGCCGGAGCGGCTCCCGGTATTCGTCACATCCACGCTTACCGTCACGGTTCCATCTTTCGTAAGGCGCGGCGAGCTGGTCTTCAGGTTGGAAAACCTGAACGTCGTGTAGCTGAGTCCAAAGCCGAAGGGATACAGCGGCTCGCCCTTGAAGTACATGTAGGTGTAGCCGTCACGAATGTTGTAGTCCATGCGGGGCGGCAGTTGATCGGTGGATTTCGGCCATGTCTCGACGAGGTGACCTCCCGGGTTGTACTCGCCGAAGAGCACCTTCGCCAGCGCCGCTCCTTCATCCTGCGAAGAGTGCGCCATGTGCAGTATGGCCGGAACATTCGCCTCGGTCCAGTTGATGTCGAAGGGGAAGCTCGAAATCAACATGACAACCGTTTTCGGATTCTTGATCATCACCTGCTTGATGATCTGCTCCTGGTATAGATCGATCGTCTCGCGATCGCGTCCTTCGCGGCCGTCGCTCGGCGTCGTGCAGGGAAGAGTGATGCCGCCGCCTTCAGTGGGCGAGTTGTACCACTCGTGAGCTTCGTCGCCGCAGGTCGGATCGTTCCCCACGACGACCACAGCGACGTCCGACTCGCTGGCCGCCTTCATCGCGTCGCCTTCGCCGGCCGGCGTGTCATAGGCCGCGTAGTTGACCTTCACATTCGGTCCGACCTCATCCTGAATACCTTTGAGAGGCGTGACGGCATACGGTGGTGTGCCACCGTACCAGTCCCAGCGCACCGAATCGGCCAGCGGCCCGATGACTGCGATTGATTTGATCCTGCTCTTGTCGAGTGGCAGAAAGTTGTTTTCGTTCTTCAGCAGGACGACGGACTCCAGTGCGACCTTGCGCGAGACATCGCGATCTTTGTCAGTGTTCCAGGGCTCCGGGGAATCTTTGATATGCGTATACGGCACCATTTCCGGAGGGTCGAGCAGTCCGAGCTTGATTTCGACGCGAAATTTCAGGCGCAGCGCATTGTCGATATCCGCCTGGGTCAGCGATCCGTCCTTCAGTGCGGCGTGGGTTTCGTCGCGATAAACGTCGAGAAACTGGTTGATCCCGGCCTTGATGCACGCCACGACGGCCGCTTCCTGGTTCGGGAACAAGTGCCTGGGGTCGACGAGCAGCTTCACGGCTCCTCCGTCGCTGGAGACGACGTCGACGCCCCACTTGTCGATCAGAATGTTGCGCAGAATCGGATTCACCGCCATCGGCGTGCCGTTCCAGGCGTTGTAGGAGGCCATCACGGCTTTCGCTCCACCCTCCTGAAAAGCCATACGAAAGGGGACGGAGTAATACTCCCAAAATAACCGTTCGTCGAAGTTCGAGGAGGAACTGTTGCGGCTATTCTCGTTCTCATTCGCGAGGAAGTGCTTCAGCAAGGCCGCAGCCTGCCAGTACTTCGCGTCATCGCCCTGCAGGCCGCGCGTGAAAGCGACCGCCATGGTTCCGTTGAAGAACGGATCCTCACCGTACACCTCTTCGCTGCGTCCCCAGCGTGGATCGCGATCCAGATCCGACTGCGGCCCCCACTGCATCAGGATTTGCCGGTTGTACTTCGCTGTTTGCGAGATGAAGCGTGCCTCATAGCCTTCGACGGCCGCTGCCTTTCGCACCAGGTCGGGATCCCACGACTCGCCCATCCCCGGCGGCTGCGGGAACTGCGTCGTCGTGATCGGTTCGCGTCCAAAACGTGCCTGGCGCTGCACCACGCCATGGATGCCTTCCGAGCTTCCGATATTGGGAACGCCCAGACGTGGCACGCCCGTGATGGTTCCCAGGCATTCGATCTTCTCGTCGATCGTCATCAGTGAAAGCAGATTGTCGATTCGTTTTTCGGTAGGCAGGCTCGGATCGTCGAACGGATAGTGCTGCAGATGCCACTGATCCACTTCCTGTGGGCGAGGCTGCTGGCGCTGCTCCTGGGCAAACGTGGAAAGCGCAGCCAGGAACATGGAGGAGAGCAGGCAGGCAACGAGCTTCTTCATCGCGGGTCAGCTTTCTCACCGGCAACCGGCCCCTGAAGAAGCAATGCCGGTGCGATGCTGGAGTGCAAACGCCCCAAGGCTATCACTTTTCCACGCGTGATCAGGAACAGGGAAGCGCCCTTCCTCAGTTTTCCGTGGATCGCGCTACGCTCAACTCAATCGTTTCAGGTGAAGCTGGACAAGTTGCTGACGTCAAAAGAATGCTGGTGGATTCCCTCGCCTTCTGCGAAACGACCGAGAGTTTGGCTCGCCCTTTCTACAGATAAAGAATGGAGTCCGCCGCAGTTCGTTTAGAGATGAAGGCATCGCCGGGTTTTACCTGGACAATCCGCCGTGAGTGGCCGGGATGCGATTGCGCTGTCCCAGCCACTCACGGCAACGGTGTCAGAAATCAAGCCGCAGTGCGACTTGCCCTGTACGATTTCCGGCGCTCTCCGCGGTTTGCGCCGTTGTCAGCGCACCAAAAGAAGCCGGGTTGCTGATATCCGTCACAGGCGGGGCGAGGTTGGTATGGTTCAGGACGTTGGTGAACGTCGCCTCGAAGCGGAGATTCCAGTTCTCATGAATAGGCATGATTTTGGCCAGGCCCGCATTGACAGCAACGGTTCCAGGGCCCTCCAGGCTGCCGACGCCCGCATTGCCGACACGTCCCGCCCCTGACGGAGGGGGCGCGAAAGCTGCGAGGTTGAAGTAATTGGCATTGGTCCGATGAGCAGGGATCGGATTACCAATGCGGTCCGGCCGGACAACTGTTACATCTGCCGCCGCGGGGTTGGTGTTGGTCTGATCTTCGCTGACGCTCATGGTCGGCGTCAGGTACGGTCCTGATTCCAACAGCGTAATGGTGTTGAAATTCCACCCGCCGAGGATATGGTTGACGGCAGAGGAGCCGCTCGACCACTGCCGTCCCGGACCATACGGTAACTCATAGGTCCCGGTTAGCAGGAACCGATTGCGGCGCGTGCCGACAACATTGCCGCGGTTGGCGTTGATGTCGAAGCGGTTCTCGTCGGCCAACCCATAGCGCGTCTCTCCCTGGAAAGCCGTGGGAGCATCGCCTTGGGCGTCACTTAGGTCGTGGGCCCAGGTGTAATTGGCCTGATAGGTCAGTCCACGTCCTGTTCTGTGTGTGGCCTGGAGTTCCATGGCCTGATAATTCTGGTGGCCGAGGTTCTCGGTGGAGAAAATCGTTCCCCAGTTAGGAAACGGGATGGGATTCGGGTTGGACTGCGGCGCGGGCACGGTCGTGGGCCTCTGCTGGTTCAAATTCACAGTGACATTCAGCCGGTAGGAGTTCATGCCTACGTAGCTGATGCGGGCGGCAGTATTGGACGTGATTTCCCGTTCGATCGTGACGTTCCACTGCGCCGACTGCGCATCGCGATAGCGCGGGTTTGTGGCCTGCTCGAGTTCTCCGCCGCCGATTTGAGCCTGCCCTGCAACCCCAGGAGGTGACACGTGCGGAAAGGCGAAGGACGGCGTACCCGCGGCATTCATATTCGTATAGGTGTAGACAGATGCCTGCGGATTGCTCTCATTATTGTTTTGCAACTGGCCGAGAGCCGTGACCGTGAAGATGCCGAATCCGGCCCGCACGACGGTCTTGTCATTACCGAACGGCCGATAGGCAAAGCTGAGCCGAGGGTCGAGGTTGCCAGGGTAGGTTTGCCGAAGACCCTTTGAGAGCCCTTCCTCCTCATTCGACACGACCTTGGTGCACGGTAGCGAGGGCGAGGGGGTATAGCCCGCGTCGGCGGGAGCCGACAATCCCGCAGGCGCGGCATTGCAGGCGTTGAAGGACTGCAGAAACGCGAGCACAGGTCCGCCGAGTTTGCGATAGAGATTGTCGTTTACGATTACCGCATTCGTCACAGGGTCAAAGTTGGCCTGGATGCCGTTGACATCGACGAAGGGCGGAAGCAGTTCCCAGCGAAGGCCGTAGTTTAATGTCAGACGATTGCTGATCTGCCATTCATCCTGTCCATAAAACCCGATCTGCGGTCCTCCGGCGTCATCGCGAGGACCAGTGACGGCAAAATAGGTGGTGTTGGGAAGTCCCAGCAGGAGGTCGCCGAACGAGCTTCCGGTGAAGATGTTCTGGTTGAAGGTAAAGAGCCCATAGTCGTCGGATGGGGTCTCAATTTCAGGAACCGCAAAGCGAACCCAGCGTACATCGATGCCGCTGCGGATCGTGTGCCTGCCACGCGAGTAGGTCAGATTGTCGGCAAGCTCATTCGTGCTTGAGAGCGTGTTGCCGACGTGGTCTCGTCCGATGGGTGTAAAGTTGGTGCCGTCAGCGAACACGATGCTGGGGAAGCCGCCGTCGGTGGGATGATGCGAAACATTCACCCCCTCCAGTCCCAGCTGTCCAATCGCAGCCGCGCCTTCGATGGAAAAATGTGGCGCGAGAATCGTATGCGTAAAGCCGAAGCGGAACTCATTCACCAGGCGATTCGTAATCTCGTAGTTGTGTGAGACGAGAAAGCTGCGATCATGCTCCGTATCCACATCGTTTGGCAGCAACGGATTTACTGTGTTCACCAGCAGATTTTTCCAGTTGTAGCGGGCAAACACCTGCTGCTTCTGGTTGATTAGGTAGTCGATGCGCCCGTCGACTGCGTTCGTGCTGGATGGGACAGGAACCAACGTTTGATAGTCCAGGCCGCCGCCGAGGTTTGCATTGGGAAGCGGATAGTAGTCATTCAACAAGGTCAACGAAGACTGGTTGAGCGGCGTCGTAATTTGGTAGTTGGCAAAGGGCTGACCGGTCTCAAGCGAACCGGTAGCCGGGTTGATAATGCAGGGCATACCCGCGGGACAGTTCGGGTTGATGACCGGAAGGTTTTGCGCAGGGTTGGGTTTAGGGTTGAGAACCGGAAAGGTGAAAGCCAGATCGCTAAGATTTCCGGCTCTGTCCTGTGCGGAGGGAACCGCATATTGTTCTGGCTGCGATGTGCTCCTGCGGTTGCCTTCATAGTCAAAAAAGAAGAACGTTTTGTTGTGTCCGTTATAGAAGTGCGGAACTGAGATTGGCCCCCCAAGGCTGCCGCCGAAAGTGTTGAACCGCTCCGGAGCTTTCTCCGGGAAGTTATAGACATTCGCGTTCAGTACGTCGTTCTGCAGGTACTCGAACAGGCTTCCGTGGAAGTTGTCGGTTCCGGCTTTGGTGGTGAAGGTCACGTCGCCCACCTGGGAAAACTCAGCATTGTTGTTGAAAGCGGTTACCTTTAACTCCGCGATCCCTTCGGACGAGGGGTAGGGGTTGGCGCCGGCGGCATTCGCGGCCAGCGAGACTCCGCTGTTGAAGATATTCACCGTGGAAATGCCGTCCACGGAAAAGCCGATCATATTGCTCGTGGCGCCGCCGATCGCGAAGTTTCCTTCACTGTCCTGCTGCACGTTGGACGAGCTGGCGAGCGCGGCGACAGGGCTGGTGGTGGCTGCGCGATAATTCAGCGGGAGCTGCGCGATGGCTGTAGTTCCTTTCATGTCTCCCAGAATCGCGTTCTCGGTATTGATCTCGGCGGCCGATGCAGTCACCTGCACGGTCGTCGTCTGCGCCGCGATCTGCATGGTCAGGGCGAAGCGCAGATCCTGGCGCGCCGCCAGGGTGATCCCGTCCATTTCCAGATCGGCGAATCCTGAATGCGTCGCGCGGATGTTGTATTTGCCGGCGTTGACGTTCTCGAGGATGTAGTTTCCCGTGCGGTCACTGGTGACGGTGCGGTCGGTGTTCTGGTCTACGCTGTGCAGCGTCACCTGTGCGCCCGGGATCGCCGCGTCCTCGGCGTCCTGAACTGTTCCCCGGATGCTTCCGAAGGTGGACTGCGCCACTGCGTACGGGCTCGTTATCAGCAGGAAAGCGAGCAGAGCCATGAGCGCTCCTGCGATGCGCGCCGGCCGGCCGGCAACGCGCGCCGGTCCTTCCGCGGTGCTTTTCCGGGATGCGGTCTGCAGTTGGCTGGAGAGAAGGGCCGTCTCCAGATGCAGGCACATCACAGTGTGACCGATGATCGGTAAAACAGAGGCTTTGCCGCCTCTCAGGCTTGTCGGTGAACTTCTCAATTTGTTGCCTCCCTGGCGCCAGTCCATTGCCGGTACTGGTCCGTTCGTCTCTTAGTCGAATCGCAAGCCTGTAACGATCACCTAACGAAGAGGACCGCCCTTACGGGTTGTTTGCAACTTTCGCAAAAGCCTGACGCCTGAGGAGGAGCTGTATGAGTCTTAGATGAGTTCTTTACTCCATCCTTATAGATCGCAAACTATCGTCATTTTCGGGGTTGAAGGATATGCAGGGCAAAAGGCGCACGCTGCGAAGCGCCGCGACCATTCCTGTTCTGGTTCTGGTTACATTCATCGGATACGAGTGCCACGCCAGTGCGCTCACAACCGGGGTTGTCGATCTCGTCCTCATCCTGCTCATTGCGTTTCGCTGGGGATTTGTGGAAGCTGCCGTTGCCACGGCAGCAGGCGCGGGCTTTCTGGACTTCTTCTTCATGCCGCCCCTGCTTTCGTTCTACGAAAGAGAACCTCAGGACTGGATCGCCACCGCGGTCTTTGTTCTGATCGCGCTTTTTCTGAGCCGGTTCGCCGATCACCTGCACCGGCAGGCCATTGATACTGACCTCGAAAGCGCGCGCCTGGAGCGTCTCTATCAAACCAGCAGGGATATTCTTCTGATGGATCGGGGCTCGGAGATTGGCGCGCAGCTGACTCGTCTGATCGCCGAGGTCTTCAAAGCCGAGGCAGTGGCGCTGTGGGACGCGCGCGAAGTAAAAATGGACAAAGCTGGAAATAATATGGTCGCGAACGATGAGGTCCGCTCGATCTATTTTGACGAGCTTTCAGAAAGCGACCTGGCCTCCTGGCGATTCAAACGCGTGCTGAGGCTCGGGACCAGAGCGGTGGGCGCTCTTTATATGGAGGGATCGGCCCAGGGCAGCTATCTCGATTCGCGCTCGGCGGACGCGATTGCCTCGCTTGCGGCACTCGCTTTGGAGCGAGCG
>Ga0070766_10001872_pt1 | contig 10406 bp, 6 predicted proteins | sample HubBroMetageWFT6_FD_69782 | JGI IMG/M metagenome (GOLD analysis project Ga0070766, IMG submission 69782) | Warmed and freeze-thawed soil microbial communities from the Hubbard Brook experimental Forest, New Hampshire - Hubbard Brook CCASE Soil... | ecosystem: Environmental > Terrestrial > Soil >... | reverse complement strand
GCCATGATCATCAATGTGGCAACCGTGAGGCCGTTCACGGTCCCACCTCGCTCGCTCGGATCGCGGATACTGCTCCGTCCGTCTGTGCAATCCCGCAGCTAGAACGGCTGATCGGGCTCTTGCATTGGCTGCGAGCCGGGGTAATGTGAGAAGTCACAACTGACTCCGTTCCGTAGTCGATTCGGGTGGAGATTGGTTTGCCTGGGCTGGCGGTGGCCTCCGCTGGCCCAGCGCCGTATCTGGGGCTGTTCAGCTAGCGGCTGCCTCGGGGGAGATCGCGCGCGCCGCGGCGGCGCTATTCCCACCGGCCGCGTGTCCTCGATTGCAGGCGATGTGCGATTCTCGGCCGCGAGCGAGCGCTGAATGCGGGCCGATCCGGAGGAGGCACGCGGCGGTTCCACGATCTGGAACCCCCACCAGCCGATCATGCTAGCCTCCCGGCCCCCCGCCCCACGACAACGATTGGCCTCTCTTCGAGTAGACGGCAAAAACTGGCAAGATCGCAACACCCGGCGGGAATTGCACCGGGAATTCTCCTTATGGCCTTCTCAAGTCGCCTCTACAGCCTCTACGCTCATACTGAGTCACAGTGGGCTGGGGATCTCTAGATCCCAGAGGGAGCCGAGCGGGTGGCTGGTTATGGCAGCCCGAATGTCCGTCGCCGTCGGCTGGCCGCCGAACTGCGCCGGCTCCGCGAGCGTGCCGGTTTCATCGGCGAAGAAGTGGCGCGCCGCCTCGAGTGGTCCACCTCGAAGATCAGCAGGCTCGAGCGCGGCCAGAGCGGAGTCAAGCGCACAGACCTGCGACGGCTCCTTGAGCTCTACCGAGTCGACCCGCGGCGCCGGGAGGAACTGCTGGCGCTGGCCGAGGAATCACAACCCTCCAGCAGGCTCAAGGCGATCAGCGCGCGCCTGCCAGGTGAACATGCTGAGTTCCTTAACGTCGAAGCCGAGGCCGAATCTGTGTGGAACTGGGAACCGCAGATCGTTCCTGGGCTACTGCAGACAGAGGACTATGCACGGGCAGTGATGCTCGGCTGGCACTCCATGTTCACCGTGCCGCCGAGCGAAGTTGAACGCCGTGTCGAGGCCCGGCGCCTGCGCCAGCAGGTTCTGCAGCGGGAACCGCCTCTGCAGCTGTCCGTCGTGATGGACGAGTCAGTTCTGCACCGCAAGCTGGGAGAAGCGTCGGTCATGCGGGCGCAGCTTCAGCACATCGTCGAGGTTTCCCGCCTGCCCAACGTAAGGGTGCGGATCCTTCCACTGAAGAGTGATCCCCCAGTGACCACCGGGGCTTTTACCTATGTCAAATTTCCTCAGCTTCATGACGTTCCGCTCAGCGACATTGTTACATTTGAGCACTTGACTGGAACGGACCAAGTTGAGGACCAGGACGAGACTTTCAAGTACAGTGTGGCATTCCACGCGCTAGAAGATAGTTCGCTGGACCTAGAGGGGTCTCGCGAGGAACTAGTCAGAATTGCAACGGAAGAGTGGGGCTAACCGACGGCAACGGAATCAGGCAGAGTCGAACTCGCCGTTCTTGGCGCCTGCGAGAAAGGCATCCCACTCCGGCCGAGTAAAGATGAGTGCCGGGCCGGATGCCCTATCTTTGGTGTCCCTGACAGCGACACGGCCATCCTGAAGATGTGAAATTTCCACGCAATTTCCGTTGTAGCTGGACGCAGAACTCTTATACCACGAAGCCACGGCTATCTCGGCAGAGCTGACGCCGTGGGATCTGTAGTACGCGCCATATCGTGGGTTAAACGAGACCAGCCTGCCTAGCCACATCTATTCCTCAGATCCCGCTCGGCTTGTCCTCGCGAAACAGGCTGCGTCCTGATGGCCACCGAGCGCTGCTGTCGTTAGAGGTTGTGCAACCTCGGTCGGTAATGGAACGGTCGCCAAACCAGCCATGCAAGGTCGACCCGCGGCGCGCGGACCGACGAGCGAGCCAGGTACACGCGAGCACAGTATTACCTTCGGCACGCCCCCGCTGCGATTTTCGATCAGTTGGAGCCCGTGTCGCCCCAAGCCGTTACATCGGGCCGACGCAGCTCAACCTAGGCAGCCATGTCCTGACGAAGCCACAGGTCAGGGACAGGTTCCACAGCGGTTTGGAGGGAGCCACATCGCTTGAGACGCATACTTTCAGCGCCTGCCGTGGTCGGTGTGGAAGTCGCCAGGCACCACGAACTCAGCAAGGTGAGCCTGCCCAGGGCTCAGCTCGGCCCAATCGCCCGAGAATGAAAGGACCGCGATCGCGGCCGTCGGGTACTTGATGCGCACACGGCTCAGTGCCTCTGCTTCCGCATCGTCCGGGTGTTCGCCGACTAGGCCCAAGGTCAGACCCCGCATAGCTGGGTCATGACCGACGATCAGCAGGGTAGTGATGTCTGGTGGCGTCTGGCGCGCCAGATCGAGCACATCCGCGACCGACGCATCATAGACCCGATCTTCAAACACAGTCGCCGGATGAGCTCCCAGCCCCTCCTCGGCTCGCTGCCAGGTCTCGCGGGCGCGCCTGGCAGTGGAGCACAACACCCGATCGGGCGCATAGCCGGACTTGCGCAGCCAACGACCTGCGGCGGGAGCATCACGGCGGCCGCGGGGTGCCAGTGGCCGGTCATGATCGGGGACGTCGTCGGGCCATGCGGACTTTGCGTGCCGCAGCAGGATCAGTCGCCTAGCGGGATTGCTGGCCATGGTGCCAGCCTCTCAGACCGCAGTCCGGCCGTTCCCTGGGGCCTCACCCGGCTGAGCCGTCGTCGCCCACACCTAAGGTGGAGCGGGATATCAATGGTCACGGAGGGGCTAATTACAGCGGATTTCCTTCCGGTGATAGCAGTATGTAGTCGTTGAACTCGACGTCTAGGCGCTGCTTTCCTTCCCATTTAGCGGACAGACCGTAGCCTGCTGTACAGCCGTTCGCGCTGAGGGTCTACCCCAGTGCTCGCCAGCCCTTCGTTGTACTCCCATCCGGCTCTGCCTTACTGAAGAGTGCGAAGAGGTTGTCTTTCTGATTCCGCGGCTGGGCCTAGGTCTGCGAGCCAGACAGAGGCTTCTTTGAGATTAGAGCGGTCACTAGATCAGGCTCCATTATCCCGAATCCGGCGTTCCCGGCCATGATAAATCTGTCCGGTTCTCGATCCGAAAATGAATAGTACAGGTAAGTTGCATCCTCTCCCCAGCCGAGCCTACCCTCCTCGTACACGTATTCCGTAGTGGGCACGTTATCTGGGTTCGGATTCCATTTTTTCAGGCTGACGAAGACTGCTCCTTCCGTAACCAGCGATGATATATAGATGGACTTAGGTACCTGCACTCTACGCGTTGGGCTATCAATGACCACAGCACCGATAAGCTCGCCCCTCAAGGGCTCAATTTTGAGTTCGACATCGCCATCATCGGAGGACCGTATTCTGTAATAGATAGGCCGCACGCTGCCAACCTGTACCCAGTTCACTGAAAGCGGCACGTATTCGTCTCCCCGCACAACTGCATTCCTGGGCCGGTCCACGTGCGTCACAGTAAGCATCTGGTCTAGCCCCCCACGTTTCGGGCATGTTTGAGCGCAGGCAAGGGTCCGGTCTTTGGCGGGCCAAATTCTAGCTCCCAGCCGCCGACCTCCACCATCCGCCCATATGGGATGCCGTGGGCGGTGGCCATGGACACGGCCTCACGCAGGCTGATCAGCTGCAGCTGCGAAGAAAGATTCGCAAGGTCCGGGCTAACGGACGTCCCCACTCGCTCAACCAAATGTTCTGTTGCATTCGGGTGAACCCAGACCGTGACGCCGTCGCTGGTCGTCAGCTCAAACGAACGAGGAATTACCGTGCCTGGGTACACATCTTGAGTAGGCGTGATCGAATCCCAAATGCACTCCGAGCCCATAAGACCGAAAGGATCGATGCCTATGCACGGGTTGAGGACGTAGGCATACGGGTTGGACGACGGGGCTAGACCAAGCGGATCAGGACTGAGGTACTGGCCGACGCCGGGGTCGTAGTAGCGATGATTGTTATAGTGCAGGCCGGTTTCAGGATCGGCGTACTGGCCCGGGAACCGCAGCGGAGTTGAGACGCCACCGGCCGCCCAGGTGGTCTTGCCCCATAGCGTGTGCTTCTGGTGCCCGGCCAGGTTCCCGTCGGTGCTGATGAGTTCGGATGGCGTGCCGATCAGGTCAGTGATGATGGCGTAGAACTGCTGATCGATCTCGTCTTGGGACGTGCGGAACCGCGGCAATCCTTCGGTCTGCGTCAGAGGAGTGAAAGAGTCGGGCTTGTAGTCCCAGGTAGTGGTGCTTGGCGTCTCGCCAGGGCGCCAGGCGGCCTGCTCGACCAAGATGGGACCCTCCCATACGAAGGCCGTCGTCTCGAGCAGTGTGGCACCGTCGTCGGCATAGTGCTCCTTGGCAATGCGACGCCCGATTGGGTCATAGCGGTACACCCAATGGTGGCCGTCCGGCGTAGTGACCCGGTCAAGGCGGTCATCGGCATCCCAACCGTAGGCCCAGGTCCTGATCTTGCCAGACAAGCTTTTGACCCGGCGGGCAGTGATGCGCCCCTGTGCGTCGTGGCTGTAGCTGTAGTGCCCGGCGTGGCGGAGCAGCGTACCGGAGTATGTACGGGCTGCGACGGCGTCACTCTCGGCCGGGGAAGCAGTGGCGCCGGTGAGATCGCCGTGGGCGTCGTACCGATACCGTTCGGCCCACGTCTGACCGTGGACGGCGGTAATCCGTCCGGCCTGGTCGATGTCAAACCGCCGGTCACCGGCCAGCTGATCGGCGATGGCAAGTACGTCTCTCGCCCGGCTGTAGGTATAAGCGCGGTGCTGGATCGGCGAGCTCGGCTGGGCCCGCTCGACGGTGTTCCAAACCGACTGCTCTGTCAACCGGTACTCGTCATCCCAGCGCTGGACGAGCATGGCCGCCTGACCGATGCGGCGGCCGATCTCACGTCCGGCACCGTCGTGATCGAAGGCGAGCGTATGCCCCCCAGTACGCAGTGACTCCGGACGACCTGCTGAGTCAAAGGCCCATACGCTGTCTACCCCCGCCGGTGTCTGGCGCCATACTCGCTGTCCAGCCATGTCATACCTGTTGATCACCGACCGGCCATTGCAGGTTTCGGCGAGGACGCGCCCGAGTTGGTCGTAGGTGTATTCCAGCGTGGCGTCGGCGTTGGATGCCCGGAGCAGTCGCCCGGCCGAATCGTAAATGAAGCTCGTCGCCGACACCGCGGAACCGCTGCCCGTGCGCTGTTCTATGACGTTGCCGATCACGTCGTGACCGTAATGAACGGTTTGCCCGAGCCCATTGGTGCGTGATGCCAGGCGTCCGGCTGCATCGCGTTCGTAACACAGGGTCCGGCCGTTGAAGTCCGTCTCTGCGGTCAGGCGCCCGACCGCATCGTACTGATATTGCCAGGTGAGGCCGTTGGAGTTGGTCACGGAGGCCAAGCGGGCCTCGGTGTTGTACCTAAATTCCATGCGGCTGCCGTCAGGTCCGGTCTGTGCTGACGGCAGGTCGAGGTGGGTGTATTCAGTACGCGTAACCCGCCCATCGCCATCGACGTACTCTGTCAAGTTGCCTTCGCCGTCATAGGCCCACAACTCGGTGCTGCCTGACGCGGAGGTGCGCCAGGAGAGCTTGCCCTCGACCGTCCACCCGAACCGAGTGACACCGCCCGCCGGGTCTGTCACCGCCACCACCCGCCCGAAGGCGTCTCGGGCAAACTCAGTAGTGCCTCCGGCGGGGTTGCTAGTGGCGGTCGGCAGGCCAGCTTCGTTGGTATCGACGTGGGTCACGGCACCGAGGGGATCTATCACGGCCGTCAGGGCACCACGATCGTCATGCTCAAAACGGGCGATCGCGCCCGATGGATCGACCTCGCTGATCCGGTTCCCTCTTGGGTCGTAGGCGTACCGCCAAACGGCCCCATCCGGGCCGGCAGCGGTGACCAGCTGGCTCCACCAGTCGTACTCCAGGCTCCGGCTGGAGCCGTCGGGGTACCGCACCGCCAGCAGGTTGCCCAGGTCGTCATACTCGTATCCAGTGGTGGCGCCGAGCGGGTCAGTGCGCCCATTCAGGCGACCGTGGCTGTCCCAGTCCGACAGCGTTGTATTCCCGAGCGGGTCGGTTTCGGCGATCACCCGCCCACACTCATTCATCGCGTACCTGGACACGTTGCCAGCAGCATCAGTCACCGTGGTGACGCGACGCTCAGGGTCGTAAGCAAAGGTCCCGGACATCCACCCATCTGGCCCTGCCACCCATTCGACGCGGCCTTCGCCGTCGTAGCCGTAGCGGTACGTTTCGTCGTTTCGGTCACTCCACGAGGTCATTCGCCCGGCGGCGTCGTAGGTGAACCGCAGCGGCCGCCCCGACGAGTTGAACACCTCGGCCAGGTGGCCGTCGGCGTACCCGTAACGCACCAATTCGACCTCACCACTACCGGCTGCAGCCCCAATGAGATACAGACCACGGACACGACCGTCATCGCTGGTGTCGATACGAATCCGGTATCCGCCCGAGTGCAGCATTCCTGACGGGCGACCATCGTCGGTGTAGAGGAACAACAGCCGGTGGCCTGCCCGGTTGCCCATCCAACTGATCTGCCATATCCCGGTCCCGGCGTGGATCTCGAATACCCATACCCGGCCCGCAGCCGGATCGGCGATCAGGTAGCCGCCAGACTCGGTCCGGCGCAGCGGCCACCGTGACCCGGCCTGTGGCCAGGCGATCCCACCGACGGTGTCCGGATGCGGATAGCGCAACTGCACCCCGTCGGCGGCCACGAACGTCACTCCCTCGGGGGTGACCTCCAGTCGCTGATCCAGGCTCGACGCCCAGGATGGGCCGAACCACTGCCCGATCCGGTAAGAAGAGATGTGGGTGCGCTCGATCACTAGCGGCAGCAAGCCCGGAAGGGCTACATCGGTCTGGGACAGCAGCACCTCCCCCGTAGCTACGTCCACAGGATCGCGCTTGAGCACCCTTTGCAGTGGCGAGATCGCGTCCGGGTCGTCACCGCCCTCCTCCAGCAGCAGGAGGTTGAAGGTCAGGTTCCCGCCCGCGCTGAACGGGTCGGTCCGCCAGCCCGTGCCGAGCACCGAGTTGATCAGCACCGACGGGTGGAGGCTCATGTCGACGAGCCCGGCCTGCAGCGCGTCCAGGCCAGTCAGGTACTCGCCGGGGTGCAGCACGTTGTATGGGTCTGTCGGGTTGGCCGAGCGGAGGAAGTCCAGGAACCCCGACGCACCGTTGATAAACCCGCCAGCGAAATGAGTCGCCCCGAGATTGCCGATGTTCCAGCCGTCGGACAGGTCATCGCCGAGCTGAGACAGGAATGACGGCGTCGCCGGCGCAAGGTCGGTCGCCCGGGCGAGCGTCGTCTGCGCCTGATCCGCGGCGGCGTCCCGCCGGGCTCGCGCGGCCGAGAGCACGCTCTGCGCCTCGGCGCGGTCGCTGGCGCCCGGATCGACGAACGGGCCGGGTTGGACCGGCCGGGTGCCGGGGTTCTTTCCCGCCTGTAACGCGGCGTTGTAGGCGGCTGCCTTGGTGTTGTAATCCGACACCGCCGAGCTGTACGCGGCCTCGGCGTGCGCGGTCGCCTGCTGGCCTCTGGCGTATGAGGTGATCGCGTCCCTGGCCTGGTTTTGCGCCCAGGTCAGCGTGTGGGCGTAGTCCTCGAGTGCTGCCGACGATTCGCCGCACGCCGTGCCAGCGTCCGACCATCGTTTCGGTTCCGGGGCGTATTTCGCCCGGAAGGCATCCGCCGCCACGCCCTGCCAGTGCTCCACGTTGACGCCTGCCAGCCCCGTGGCCACCTCTGCGAACGCGGTGGAAAACGCCTTCAGCCTGGTCGCCGCGTCGCCGACCTGCTGCGGGTTACCGTGGATCAGCTGAGTTGGATCGTCGGTCTGCCCTAGCTGCAGTTCCGGCTGGGCGCCGCCGATGAACGAGCTCACCTGGCTGTCGAACCCGTCGATGTCGTTCGCCAGTCCGGTCGCCCCTACGTCCCGCAGCACCGACGCGACGCCCCGCGACGGGGCCGTGAGCACATCAGCGGCGACGTGCCGCACCGAACTCCACCAACTCATCGCCGAAACCTCCCCGTCTGACCCTGCGCTCCCGGCCCTGTCCGTGCCTGTTCAGTGCAGATGCTTATCGGCGGTCTTGGCCGCCTGGAGCCACCACGGACCGCCCTTGATGTCCTTGACCTCGCTGGAGTTGATCTGGTCCATCTCCTGGCGTTCCTGTGGCGTCAGCGTCATTGACGGCTTCCAGGCCGAGAAGATCGTGCCGTAGGACTCGTTTTCCACTTGCTGGTTGGACTGGTGCGGGTCACCCCACGCCGCGTTGACCGCCACCTTGATGACGCCCGACAGGTAGCTCTCGGTGTCGGCGTAGACGCCAGCGGCCAGCCCCAGGCGCTGCGCGAACTGATTGCCGTCCTGCACCAGCGTGCGGACACCCCACGACCACCGGCCGGTGAATCCCGAGAACGCGCTCATCAGCGAGGGAACCCCGAGGCCTTCGGAGTCCATGTCCAGCAGGGCGAACCCGCGGCCCTCCTCGCCGGTCTCCACAATCCCTAAGTCCGACAGCTGCGAGATCACCCCGTTGATGCCCTGAGCTGCCTCAGCGAGCAGGGCATAGTCGACCTCGAATCCCCCGCCAGCGCCACCTGCCATAGCGACCACCCGTATCCGCGCAGAAGCCCCCCTGCAGTGCATTAACGACATTAGCCCCTCAGCGGTTCACGGATGACCCGATCCTGGCCATGGGTAGAGTTGGATCACGGCGATGGAGCTCGCCGAGCTCGCCTTAGTGGCTGATGGCTCCTGCTGACTGGCTGGCAACCGGTACGCAGGAGGGAATGCCATGGAGCCGCGAACGCAGCAGCCCGAGCCCGGAGCCGACCGGCAGACCTACCCCAGCTTGCTGTTCGGATCAGCATCAGCGACCCGGCCGCCTGGGGACCAGGAAGACTCTTTCGCGCGGGATCTGAACTTCGACCAGATTGTCGCGGCCATCGCGGGAAAGCGTGAGCAGCGAGAGCTGATCACGAACGTCCTGCTCGACAATCTGCGTGACGTCGATACCGTGTGCTACCGCCAGGAAATCTTCCAGGATCTGGAGGATCCTGCGCTGTTTGAGCAGGTCACGCGCTTCGCAGAGCTCATGAGCCAGGTGCGGGCCCACCTCGATCAGCTGGCGAAGCTGCAATACCGCTACCACAGGGAAGGCTGGTTCCTCGACGCGGCGGCCATCTACTGCGACGCCGTGCGATCCCTCGCCGAGCAGCTTGCCGCGGCGCGGATCAGATCCCGTGGCCTGCTGGCCTTCCGCGATTACCTGGCTTCCTACGTTGCCTCGGGCGGGTTCACCTTGCTCGCGAGCGAGACACGCGACCGCAGGGAGGCGCTCGGAAGGATCCGTTATTGCACCCGCATCCGAGGCAGCCGGGTCGACGTGAGCCGCTACGGCGATGAAGCCGATTACAGCGCCGAAGTGCTCCGGACCTTCGACCGCTTCAAGCAGGGTGCGGTCGCGGATTACAAGGTGCGCTACCGGTCCTGGCCCGGGATGAATCACGTTGCCGCTCAGATTCTTGATCTGGTGGCCAGGCTGTTCCCGGAAGAATTCGCCGCCCTGGACGAATTCTGCGACAAGCATGCCGCGTTCCTCGATGAGGGAATCCGGCGCGCCGATCAGGAACTCCAGTTCTATGCCGCCTACCTCGACCACATCGGGCGGCTTCGCTCCGCCGGTCTGCACTTCTGCTTTCCCGAGGTCTCCGCCAGCGCTAAGGATGTCCTGGCCGTCGACACCTTCGATATGGCCCTGGCCGACAAGTTCGTCGCGGGCGGCAAACCGGTGGTCACCAACGAATTCCGGTTGCAGGACCACGAGCGCGTCTTCGTCGTGACCGGGCCTAACCAGGGCGGCAAGACGACCTTTGCCCGGACCTTCGGCCAGCTTCACCGCCTGGGCAGCGTCGGCTGCCCAGTGCCCGGCAGCTGCGCTCGCCTGTTCCTCTTCGACCGCCTGTTCACCCATTTCGCGAGGGAAGAGGACCTCACCAAGATGAGCGGCAAGCTCGAAGACGACCTGCTGCGGATCGGCGACATCCTGCGGCAGGCCACGCCCGCGAGCATCGTGATCCTGAACGAGATCTTCAGCTCCACGACCCTGCAGGACGCGCGTTTCCTGGGATCGAAGCTGATGAAGAAGGTCGTGCAGCTCGACGCGTTGTGCGTCTACGTCACCTTCGTGGACGAGCTGGCGTCGATCGGGGACTCCGTCGTCAGCATGATGAGCACGATCGTTCCGGAGAACCCAGCCGAGCGCACCTACAAGGTGGTCCGCAAGCCAGCGGACGGCCTGGCCCACGCGCT
>Ga0070766_10001859_pt1 | contig 10430 bp, 11 predicted proteins | sample HubBroMetageWFT6_FD_69782 | JGI IMG/M metagenome (GOLD analysis project Ga0070766, IMG submission 69782) | Warmed and freeze-thawed soil microbial communities from the Hubbard Brook experimental Forest, New Hampshire - Hubbard Brook CCASE Soil... | ecosystem: Environmental > Terrestrial > Soil... | reverse complement strand
GGGGCTGAACAAGTCGCTGCGCATTCTAAACCGCATCACCTCGGGTGCGGGGCGTATGCAGCACATGGAGACGCTGGACGAGTTGAGCCGCTACATCCGCGAATGCTCGCTATGCGGGTTGGGACAGACGGCGCCGAATCCCGTGCTTACCACGATGCGGCACTTCCGGCATGAATTCGAAGACCACATCGTGGCGCGACGCTGCCAGGCAGGGGTCTGCACGGAACTTGCGCTGTCGCCGTGCGAGAATAGTTGCCCGCTGCACATGAACATTCCGCGCTTCCTGCAGTTGTACAAAGAGAGCCGGCTGGAGGAGGCTTTCGATTCGATCATCCTCGACAACCCTCTGCCATCGTCGACTGGTCGGGTGTGCCAGCATCCGTGCGACGAGCGCTGCCGCCGACAGACCATGGATGACTCGGTCAACATGCGCGAGGTGCATCGCTATATCGCGGATGCGGTTCTGTTGTCGGACCGGTTCGACGCGGCCGCGGAGCGGGTTGCAAAACGCATGCTTGAACATACAGGACGCAAGATCGCCATCGCTGGGGCCGGACCGACAGGACTGACCGCTGCGTTCTACCTTGCGCTGCTGGGACACGATGTCATGGTGTTCGATCCTCTGCCCGAGCCCGGCGGCATGCTGCGGTTCGCGTTGCCGGAGTATCGCCTGCCGAAGCCTGTACTGCGGCGCGAGATCGACTTGATCGAACGTCTGGGAGTGAAGTTCACACTCAACACTCGGGTTGGTACCGACATCACGCTCAACGAGTTGGATGAGCGCTTCGATGCCGTGTTCCTGGCAATCGGGACCTGGAAGGAGTCGTGGGTGTATCTGCCGGGCACGGAGCTCAAGGGCGTATATCCGGCGCTGCCATTACTTGAGTCGATCGCCAAAGGCGACTCAGTCGATCTCGGGCGCAAGGTGGTGGTGATCGGAGGCGGCAACGCCGCCATTGATTCGGCGCGCTCTTCACTACGCAAGGGAGCCGAGGTCATCGTGGTCTATCGCCGCGAGCGCAAGGATATGCCGGCGATCGAAGAAGAAACCGAGGCCGCCGAAAAAGAAGGCGCGCGGATTGTCTTTCTCTCCGCGCCACACCGCATCATCGGGGACGCCAAGGGCAATGTCAAAGCCCTGGAAGTGGTCAAGACCCGGCTGGGTGAATATGACAAATCGGGGCGGCGCAAGCCTGTGCTCACCGACGAGGTGCAGCGCATCGAATGTGATTCGGTGGTCCTGGCAGTGGGCGAGACAGTCGACCTGGACTTCTGCAAAGCGTCGGGTCTGCAGATCAAGCAAAGCGGCACCATCGAGGTGGATCGCTACCGCCTGGAGACGAGCCGTCCTCGGTTCTTTGCCGGCGGCGACCTGGTTACCGGCGCGTCGAACGTATCGAACGCGATGGCTTTCGGGAAACGCGCGGCGCGCGCTATCGACGAACATCTGATGGACGCCAAACGCTGGGACGAGCTGTTCCCTGCCGTGGAATACGACCAGTCTCCGCCCAAGGACGTGAGCGAGTGCCGGCGTCACTCGCCGCACGAGCTGTCTGTCCGCGATCGCATGCAGTCGTCGGCAGAGGCGGTGGTCGGATTGTCCGCGGAAGAATCGCACGAGGAAGCATGCCGCTGCCTGCGCTGCGACGTAAGAGTTCCGGTATCGCGTTAGAAGGAGGTCAACTTTGCCGCAAAAGAAAGTCTCGCTCCGCATCGACGGCGAGTTGGTCAACGCTCTGGAAGGGCAGTCGATTCTGGAAGCCCCCCGCGCCACTGGGAAGTACATTCCGACGCTGTGCTTCCTGGATGGTTTGAGCTCGGTCGGGGCTTGCCGGCTGTGTATGGTAGAGGTCTCGGGCGTCGACCGCCTGTTCCCGGCTTGCACGACGCCGGTGCAGGACGGAATGTCAGTGACGACCACTTCTCCCAAGTTGTCGCGTTATCGGCGCATCACCATCGAGCTGCTGCTGGTGGAGCGCAACCATGTGTGCGCGGTGTGCGTGGCCAACGGCCATTGCGAATTACAGGACATGGCGTACTCGCTCGGCGTTACCAGCGTGCGTTTCGCTTACAACTTCCCCCGGCTCAAAGTGGATGCGACCCATCAGCGATTCGTGCTCGATCACAATCGCTGCATTCTTTGCACCCGATGCGTGCGGGTATGTGCCGAAGTGGAAGGCGCGCATGTGTGGGACATGGTTTCGCGTGGCATTCATGCCAGGATCGTTCCCGATCTGAACCAGAACTGGGGAGACTCGAAGACCTGCACCAGCTGTGGCAAGTGTGTTTAGGTCTGCCCGACCGGCGCAATGGCGGAAAAAGGCAAGGCAGTGGAAGAGATGACGCGCGCTACCACTTCGATCAGTTCCTTGGCCCGTCACCGGGGAGGAGCAAACGCATGAGGAAACTCAGGCTGGCTACCGTCTGGCTGGATGGCTGCTCGGGCTGCCACATGTCGGTACTCGATCTGGACGCTGCCATTATTCCCATCTTGCGCAAGGTCGAGATCGTTTACGGCCCGCTGGTAGACGCGCAGGAGTTTCCAGAAGATGTTGACGTGACGCTGCTGGAGGGAGCTGTCAGTTCGCAGGCAGATGCAGACAACGTCCAGAAGATTCGGCAGCGCACCAAGACCCTGGTTTCTCTGGGTGATTGCGCGGTCACCGGCAATGTGGCTGGACTGCGCAACACGATACCGGTCGCAGAACTTCTGCAGCGGATTTACGTGGAGGGGGCCGACGCCAACAAATGCATTCCCGGCGATGGGTTGCCGCAGCTGTTGAAGTTGGCGCGTCCGGCACACGACTTCGTGAAAGTTGATTTCAGCCTACCGGGTTGTCCGCCGCAGACGAAAGTCATCTCGACGTTGCTGACGAATCTGCTGGAAGGGCGCAAGACCGAGACCATGAGCAAGATCAAGTTCGGATAGGAGCGACGATGAAGCGCATTACGATCGAGCCGGTGAGCCGCATCGAAGGCCACGCCAAGATCACCATCCGGTTGGACGACGCCGGCAAAGTTGTCGACACGCGGTTTCAGGTGACGCAGGTCCGGGGCTTCGAGAAGTTCACCGAAGGCCGTCCGTTCTACGAGATGCCGGGAATTACCTCGCGCATTTGCGGCATCTGTCCCATCAGTCATCAGTTGGCGGCCTCGAAGGCGTGCGACGCCATCATGGCAGTCCGTATACCCAAGGCGGCAGCGCTCCTGCGCGAGGTCGCGCACTGCGCGCAATTCGTTCAGTCGCACGCGCTCAGCTTTTTCTACCTGTCGGGGCCTGACTTGCTGCTGGGCATGGACGGCGATCACGCGATGCGGAATGTTGCCGGGTTGATTGAGGCCAACCCGGATCTGGCTCGGGCCGGCATCGAGTTTTGCAAGTTCGGGTTGCAGGTGATCGAGAGCCTCGCCGAGGAGCGCGTGCACCCGTCGTGGATCGTGCCCGGCGGCGTGAAGGCGCCTATGTCGGCGCAAACGCGGGATCGCCTGCTGAGCGGCATTCCCGACGCGATCGAGACCACCAGGCTCGCGCTCGATTTGTTCAAGGGAAAGCTGGATTCGTTCCAAGAGGAGATCGAGAATTTCGGGTCCGCACCAACCATGTACGCTTCGCTGGTCGATGCGGCGGGGAACCTGCAGTTCTATGACGGCACGTTGCGATTTGTCGACGCGGCTGGGGAGATAATTCAGCACGCGATCCCGTCTGAGGACTATGCCGATTACATCGGCGAGGCCACGCTGCACGAGTCGTATCTGAAGGCGCCTTACTACAAGCTGCTGGGTTACCCCGAAGGCATTTATCGAGTTGGGCCGCTGGCGCGAATCAACGTCGCCAATGCCTGCGGCACGCCTCTGGCCGACGCGGAACTGCAGGGATTTCGTCAGCGCTTCGGACGGGTTCCGCATAGCGCATTTCTGTATCACTATGCCCGGTTGATCGAGGTGCTCTATGCGCTGGAGCACATGAAGACGCTGCTGGCGAAACCCGAGATTCTCGACACTCACGTTCGTGCGACCGCGAACGTAAATGCGCTGGAAGGTGTGGCCATCATCGAGGCGCCGCGGGGAACGCTGATCCATCACTATAAGGTCGATGAGAATGGCGCGATCGTCTGGGCGAACCTGATCGTTGCTACTGGACATAACAATCAGGCCATCGGGAAGAGTGTCCGGCAGGTGAGCGAGCATTTTGTCAAAGGCACGCACATCGAAGAAGGCATGCTGAACCGAGTGTCGGCGGTGGTTCGCGCTTACGACCCGTGCTTGAGTTGCTCGACCCACGCACTTGGAATGCCGGCGGTGAGCATCTCGCTGGTTGGCGCGAATGGAGAATTGCTGGATGAAGTTCGAAGTGAGATGTGAGATTGAATATCAGTAGTAACAATTCATAGTTTATTCAGGAGAACGCCGATGTCTTACGTAGTTCATGTCACGATGACGGAAGAAGAGGAAGCGGAACAGAAGGCAGTTTATGCCGGCAAGCTGCATGTTGAAGGTCAGTTCGAATACAACAACCTGGAAATAGCCCGCGAGGCGGCCGAGATAGCCTGCACTGCGGCTGCTAAGATGAAGCCATCACGGTCGAAGACCATCGACGACGACGATTGGACCGAGCATCCAGACCGCTCGGACTAGTTGGCGTTGTCTTCGACCCACGAGTTCCAGATCCGTCAAGAGTGAGGCCAGCCTGAAACACTGTGTGATCTTGTTCGCCCTGATTTGCGTACTGCCGGCGTTCGTGGGAGTCGCTTATTCTGCCGACGACAAGGAAAAGGCAGCCACGGACGCCGCGACCCAATGGCTGACACTGACTGACTCCCGCCAGTACGCGGAAAGCTGGTTCCAAGCTTCCAGCACGTTTCGCGGAGCGGTGTCAAAGGAACAATGGAAGAACGCGCTGGACTCGGTTCGCACTCCCCTGGGCAAGGTCGAGTCGCGGCAACTGAAGAGTGCGACGTATACAACCACAGCGCCGAACGGTCCGAGTGGCGAGTACGTGATCCTGCAGTTCGAGACGAGCTTCGAGAATGCGCCCCATATGATCGAAACCGTAACACCTATGTTAGAGAAAGACGGCAAGTGGAAGGTGTCGGGCTACTTCATCAAACGCCCTGGACAGTGAGCCGGCTGGCTCGTAGAACATGCGTTAACGCAAAGCTGCGTGTTGCTCCAGAATCGCCGTCCACTCGTTCTTAATTCGATGTTGCCAATGTTCCGATGGCAAACTTCCCTTTGCGCGGTAGTCGCTGCGGCGTTTTGTTTCGGCGATGAGGGACTCACGCACGGGCTCGAAATCTCCGAGTTTAAGTTGCTGGTAGAGCTGTTCAATTTGCCCGACTGGATCAGCGACCAGCGACTCATACGATATGGATTTGAACCGGTTGTCAGGCAAGTCGGCAATGGCCGAAGCCAGCTTCGCCTCGAAGCGGAGACGATCGGCGAGGACGGCCTCGCGGATGTCGTCGTCCGATTTAAGCGGCCCGAGCGCATACGTTTCAAACATCTTGCGCCACATCCGGACCACCGATTCGAAGTTCGTCACGGGATCGCGGACGATCAGAATGTAACGCGCATCGGGCAGCAGTTCGCGAAGCGTGTCGACGCGAGCGCCGTGCGTGGGTGATTTGAGCATCATCGGACGCCCCGCTCCCCGCACCGAGACCCCCGCGAGAAAACTCAGGAATACTTCGCGCCAACGGGCCCGCCATCCCAATTTCGGATCACGATTGGCTCGTTGAAACTTCATTTTGTAGGAGCAGTAGGAGCGGTGGGCGCTTCTATACCCTTGACGGCCACCAGGTATTCCACGATCAGCGCCTGATCAGCTTCAGGGATGGGAGCACCGTAAGCATCTACCATCTTCTTGACTTCGCTCTGCCACACGGTTTTGGAGAAACGTGGCTGCATGGAAACATAACGGGCCGTATGGCACGTCAGACAATTCCTTTGATAGATCTCTTTGTTTGGCCCATCGGCTATCTCGGGCGCGTATTGCGGCAGTACGATGCTGTGTACTGGGTTCGCGGGGGCCTTCGGCTTCGGCAAGCCAGCTGAAGGTTGCTGTGCATTCGCCGAAACCAAAACCGTGAGGCCCGTCGCAGCAATTACGACGTGCAGGATTCTGCGACAGGTCGCGGTTGGACTCATATGGCCACCACATCGAGGTGCTCGATCACGTCACGCTGATAGCCGCTGCGGTTCCACTGCGCAGTGCGCTGGGTTTCACCGGCCGCATTGGTTGCACGCACCATCAGGCGGTACGATCCCTTGGCCGGTGGCGTCCACTTGGCTTGCCATCTTCGCCATGAGTATTTTCCCAAGTCCGCGCCGAGAGTTGCGTCGCTCCAAGTTTGTCCTCCATCTTGCGAGATTTCAACGCGACGTATTCCTTCCACCCCGTCATTAGCGACTCCCGCCAATTCGTAGGGCTGACCGGCTCGCAGCTGTTGGTCAGGCTCCGGACGCACAAAGATCGAATGCACCGCCATGCGATTGATAGGAACCGTCACGGCTGATAGATGCTGAGGCTCTTCATTCGCATCGGCGTTATCCGCAATGCGGTATGCCTTGTCCATCCAGAAGGTCTTCAACGGCTGATCAAGAACCGTGATGGACGACAGGGCCTTCACCCAATAGGTGGCATACCAGCCGGGAACGATGAGCCGAAGTGGAAAACCGTTCAGCATCGGCAGCGGTTCACCGTTCATCTCGTACGCGATCATGACGTCACCGTCGCGGGCGTGGTCGATCTGTAGCGACTTTTCGAATGGTGGCGTCTTCGGCATTGGCGCGACGTCGAGTCCGTGCAGTCCCACCTGAACGGCGCCGGGCAGCACTCCTGCCGTGTCCAGAACGTCCTTTAGACGAGCGCCTTTCCAGCGCGCATTGCCCATTGCGCCATTGCCCCACTGCCCGCCAGGCACTTTCGGTTCGAAGAGGCTACGCGAATTACCGGCACATTGAGCCAACGCCACCAGCGATAAAGGCTCGAACTTCGACTGCAGGTCTTTCAGTGACAGGCTGAGCAGCTTGCGGACATGGCCGCTCACCTCCAGGCGAAATGTCCGCAGGTCAACTGTGGTGGGGATTCCGGACAGGTGCCAGCGCACGAAGAAGGCGTCGTTTGGCGTAAGGTCTGTCTGGAAATAGCGCAGCGGCGTTTCCAATTGCGGCGGGCGATCGGTCAGCAGAATAAGTTCGGTTTTCTGCGGATACCGCGCCATCTGGAACGGGGCGGATTTCGTGGGCCCCGTCGCGCTCTCAGGGTTCGAGTAAAACGCCAAGGCGCTTCCGAAGGCGTTGCCGACTGCAGCCAATCCCCCGAGAGAAGCCAGCATCGAGACGAATCGACGACGACCAAGACGGCCAGAGCTTCCGGTGGGCATGGTTTCCATGGTTCATTCCAAGACAGATTTAGAAGAACAGTGCAGACGACATCTTTCCATAAGTTGTCGGGATGACGCAAGACATAGCACGAGTAATACGGCGACCGTTATCAGCGCTGCGGGCGTTCGAGGACTCCGGAGTCGACGACTTGACCGCTGCGCGATATTGTCTGGAAATAGAACTTGTCGCCGGCAATCTCTGCCAACATGAAGTCGCGGTCGGTATCAAAACCGGCCACCATGTCTGCGGAGCGCTTCAAATCGTGGTAGCGAAGCTCACCTGAGTTTCCGAGAAGAAAATAGTAAGCACCATTTGCTGGCTTGAACCTCTCGTACACATGATCGTGTCCGGACAAGACCAAATTCACACCGTACTTTTGGAAGAGCGGGGAAAGTACTGCACGGAGATCAAGATCCGGCCCGTGATATCGAGCGTCCGAGTATAACGGGTGATGAAAGAAACACACCTTCCAAGGTGTGCTCGTAATCTGCAACTGGTGGTCGAGCCAGTCCATCTGCGAAGAATCCATGTAATTGCTGTCCAGAGCGAAGAAAGTAGCGTTTTCTTTCTTGAAGCTGTAGTAGCGGGCGCCTCCCATGTTGAAGGGTTTGTAAAGGCGCTCATTCGGATCGTCGTGGTTGCCAATGGTGGCGTAGAACTTTACGCCCGCATCGAGCAAAGCCTTGTAGGGTTGCTCAAACTTCCGTTCAAAGTCCTGCTGACTCTTTCCCCCATAAATGTTGTCGCCCAGCATTAGAACAAAGTCGAAACCAAACTTTTGCCGGCAGTTCTCCATCTGTTGAGCCACTTGATACTGCTCAGATCCTCCGGTACCACTATCGCCAATGACCGCGAAGTGAACGGATTTTTGCTCATTGGGCAGGTCGCATGCGGATTGATATGGGCTGACTGACGGCCTGACGGCGGCATCGCTGGTTAGTGCAGTCGCCGCCGTCGCGATCACTCTTCTTTCGGCTGCCTTTGCGTTAGAGCTCAGCGACGGCGAGGCCATCCGCATGGTGGCTGCTGCAACAGCGACTACGGCAAGTACGGCGATTATGAATCGACGTCGCATAGTGTTTTTCATGCCTTATGGAGAAGGAATAGCGCCAGGAATGAAGTCGACGATCATGTTAGCTCCGACGTCGCGAAGCACCAAATCATGCCCCACGATACGATAGTCGAGCTCAGGCGGTAGCGGAGGGAGGTTTAGTAAGACGGAGGGCGGTGATGACTGCAAGGGGACGTGTTCAGGATACACGGAGTTCACCTGCAGCGGGATCTTGCTCACGGGCTCCGCATGACGCAGGCTCGCCTGGATCTTGGCAGCGCCGGGCCCCTTCATCGTCATCCCAATGAGGCGTTTGAACTCCTGGCTGATCTCCGGCGTGAAGATGTCGCCTTGCTTTGCATCGGGGCGAGCCGCGCGGGTATTGCTGGCGAGCAACCTTTGATACTGGTTTATAGCGTGGGCTGAATTAGTCGGTTTGAGCGGAGGAACCCCGGCTTTTGCCTTGTTGTGAAGCTTCATGTACTCCTTGACAGAGTTTTCGAAACTTGCGATGACAAGGGAGTCCTGATTTACGACGGGCTTCCCTGACGCCGCAGTTTGCGCGTAAACCGAACAGCATGCCGCTACCAGGTGGAAGAAAATAATATGAGCGCGATGAGTATTCAGGATCGCCATCTTCTTTCTCTTTTCTCTTCCTAGAAGCTGCCTAGCGCCCCTTCCTGGATTCCTTCAGTTCTGCGGCTGCCCCCTCAACCACCGCCCTAACCGCTTTCCTGACTGCCTTCTTAACTGTAGCTTCTACCACCTTGTGATCAATCTCGACATCCACCGTATCGCCAACAGATTCCTGGACCGCTTGCGTCACAACGGGAGCCACTGGCGGAAGTTCGCGGACCACTGCATTCGCCACTTTTGCTGCCGTTTCATAAATGGGGGAGGCATCCGGTTGCTGGGAAGCATCTGCCTTGACTGCTGCGATTGAGTCCCAGTCCGCTTCAAAAGTCCGGATTACCGAATTCACGGGTTTGGAGTCGTGAATGATGACTCCGACCTCCCGTCGCGCGTCAAGTTCGAGCTCGCGCAGGCTCTGGCTGCCCAGGAACATCTGATGCCGATCTCGAATAATGGTCCGGGTGTGCAAGCGCATACGTGTCAACTTGCGCACATCAAGTTTGATGTCCCGGCTCACCATCTGCCCAATAATGCGGATTTCGACACCCTTTCTTGCACGCTCTTCCAGCAAGCGAATCATCGCCCTGTCGCTTATCTTGGAGTCGTAGATAAGCAACTCGCGTTTGGCGCCCTTGATAAAAGCGGCCAACTGTTCCCGCGCATTGACCGGACTCACGAGCAATTTGGGGCACCTGGCCGAGTAGGGCTGGCGTTTTGTGTCGCATTCAAAAAGCCTTGCGGCCTCCTGCACCAATTTTTGGTTTCTGGTGACGATCCCAAAGCTCCGGCTGCGGTCTATGTCTAAATGAGTGAAGTTAAAGGCAAGGACATGTAACTCCTTGCGGTCGACGATCATCATCTTACCGTGGTAGCGAACCAGGTCATCGGAGGTACGAGCGACGGTCACGCCCTTTGCTAGCAAGCGCATTTCAAGCTTACGCAGGTTTTTCTCGCCGCTACGATTCGTATCCGCAATCAACGTGTGGACAAAGACGCCACGACTCACCGCGTTCTCCAGAGCGTGTTCGACTTCTTTGCGATCGAAGCGAAAAATCGCAATCTCCACGCTCTTCCTAGCGGCGTCAATACCGTCTACAAGAGGTTTGACGCCGTCCTCAGGTTGGATAATGAACCTCACCCATCCCCTCCTTTGCAACCTGCTGATCGCTGCAGGATTGGATGTGAGTTATGACTCAAAGATTGCGAAGTACGGAATTGACCTTAGAGTAGTTTGCCTTCCCTAAGGTATTGACCTTATATCGCTAGGGAACGTCTGAACTACCCCCTGTTTTTCAAGCGTGAAGCCTTGAAAGCTGAGATTCAGATCGATGACTGCATTCCTGTTGGTTCTTTGAGCCCT
>Ga0070766_10001855_pt1 | contig 10436 bp, 9 predicted proteins | sample HubBroMetageWFT6_FD_69782 | JGI IMG/M metagenome (GOLD analysis project Ga0070766, IMG submission 69782) | Warmed and freeze-thawed soil microbial communities from the Hubbard Brook experimental Forest, New Hampshire - Hubbard Brook CCASE Soil... | ecosystem: Environmental > Terrestrial > Soil >... | reverse complement strand
AACGGCGTGTGGATCGGCCAGGAGCCGAGCTGGGACAGCCCCATCAATCGCGGCTCGCACTGCGCCAAGGGCGCATCGGTGCGCGAACTGGTGAGCGGCGAACGCCGGCTGAAATATCCCATGAAAATGGCGAACGGCCAGTGGGGCCGTATCAGCTGGGATCAGGCGATCGGCGAGATCGGCGACAAGATGACGGCGATCCGCGAGACGAGCGGACCGGACTCGGTCTACTGGCTCGGCTCTGCCAAGATGACCAACGAAGCCTCCTATCTGTTCCGGAAATTTGGAGCGTTCTGGGGCACCAACAACACCGATCACCAGGCGCGTATCTGTCACTCCACCACGGTCACCGGCGTCGCCAATACCTGGGGCTACGGTGCCATGACCAACAGCTATAACGACATTCGCAATTCCAAGACTGTCGTCATCATGGGCGGCAATCCGGCGGAGGCGCATCCGGTCTCGCTACAGCACATTCTCGAAGGCCAGGAGCTTAACCGCGCCAATCTCATCGTCATCGATCCACGCCTGACACGTACCGCGGCGCATGCAAGCGAATACGTCCGGCTGCGGCCGGGCACCGATATTCCGGTGCTCTACGGCATGATGTGGCACATCCTACAGAACGGCTGGGAGGACAAAGAGTTCGTTCAACAGCGCGTCTACGGCTTCGACGACACGAAAAAGGAGATCGAGAAGTGGCCGCCGGACGAGGTCGAGCGCGTGAGCGGCGTGCCCGGCGAACAGCTCAAGCGCGTCGCCCAGCTGTTCGCGACGCAAAAACCGGCAACATTGGTATGGTGCATGGGCCAGACCCAACACACGGTCGGCACCGCCAACGTGCGCGCAAGCTGCATCGCCCTTCTGCTCACCGGCAACGTCGGCGCGCCGGGCACTGGCGCCAATATCTTCCGCGGCCACGACAACGTGCAGGGCGCCACCGACGTTGGACTCGATATTGTGACGCTGCCGTTCTATTACGGCCTCGCCGAAGGCGCCTGGAAGCATTGGTCTCGGGTCTGGGAAGTCGATTACGACTATCTGCTGTCGCGCTTCGACTCCAAGCAGATCATGGAGACGTCGGGCATTCCGCTGACTAGGTGGTTCGACGCCGTGTTGTTGCCGAAGGATCAGGTCGCACAGAAAGACAATGTGCGTGCGATGTTCGTGCAGGGTCACGCCAACAACAGCATCACGCGAATCCCGGAATCCCTCAAAGGCTTGGCCGAGCTTGACCTGCTGGTGGTGGCGGATCCTCACCCGACCGCATGGGCGTCGCTGTCGGTGGAAGCCGGGCGAAAGAATGGGACCTATCTGCTGCCGGTCTGCACGCAGTTCGAGAGCTCGGGCTCCCGCGTCGCGTCAAATCGCTCGCTGCAGTGGGGCGAACAGATCGTCAAGCCGATCTTCGAGAGCAAGGACGACTATCAGGTGCTTTACCTGATGGCCAATAAGCTCGGCTTCGCTGACGGGCTGTTCAGGAACATCAAGGTCGAAGGCGATCGTCCGGTTCCGGAGGATATTCTACGCGAGATCAACCGTGGTAGCTGGTCAACCGGCTATTGCGGCCAGTCGCCGGAGCGTCTCAAGGCGCACATGAAAAACCAGGCAAAATTCGATCTAGTCACCATGCGGGCACCAAAGGACGATCCCGAGGTCGGCGGCGACTATTACGGCTTGCCCTGGCCGTGCTGGGGCCCGCCGGCGGTCAAGCATCCGGGCTCACCGCTGCTCTACAACACGAACCTCGCCGTCATGGATGGTGGGGGAACCTTCCGAGCCCGCTTTGGTGTCGAGCGCGACGGTGTGAACCTACTCGCCGAAGGCTCCTACTCGAAGGACTCCGAGATCAGGGACGGCTACCCCGAGTTCACCTACGGCGTCCTCAAGAAGCTCGGCTGGGACACCGACCTGACGGCAGAAGAGCTCGCAGTCATTCAAAAGATCGGTGCCGACAAGCCGGAGACGGTATCGTGGTCGACCGATCTGTCGGGCGGCATCCAGCGCGTTGTGCTCAAGCACGGCTGCCTGCCGTACGGCAACGCCAAGGCGCGCATGAACGCGTTCGGGCTACCGGACCCGATCCCGGTGCATCGCGAGCCGATTTACTCGCCGCGAATCGACCTCGTCGCCAAGTATCCGACGCTGCCCGACGCCAAGCAGTTCCGTCTACCCAACGTCGGCTTTTCCGTGCAAAAGGCCGCCGTCGACAAGGGAATCGCCAAGGACTTCCCGTTGATTTTCAGCACAGGACGCTTGGTCGAATATGAAGGCGGTGGCGAAGAGACGCGCTCCAACAAATGGCTCGCCGAGCTGCAGCAGGACATGTTCGTCGAGATCAATCCGGCGGATGCGTCCGACCGCGGCATCAAGGACGGCGCCTGGGTCTGGGTGACCGGCGCCGAGAACAGTTCGAGGACCAAGGTCAAGGCCTTGGTAACCGAGCGGGTCGGCAAGGGTGTCGTCTGGATGCCGTTCCATTTCGGCGGCTGGTACGCCGGCAAGGACCTGCGGGCGAATTATCCGCAAGGCCTTGACCCCGTCGTGCTCGGCGAAAGCGCCAACACCATCACGACCTACGGCTACGATCCGGCCACCGGCATGCAAGAGCCCAAGGTCACGCTCTGCCAGGTCCGCGCGGCGTAAGGAGGCCATCATGGCGCGAATGAAATTCCTCTGCGACGCCGACCGCTGCATCGAGTGCAACGCCTGCGTCACCGCCTGCAAGAATGAGAACGAGGTGCCCTGGGGCATCAATCGACGGCGCGTCGTCACCATCAATGACGGCAAGCCTGGCGAGCGCTCGGTCTCGATGGCATGCATGCATTGCACCGACGCGCCGTGCGCTTCGGTATGCCCGGTGAGTTGCTTCTACACCACCGCAGACGCTGTCGTACTGCACTCCAAAGATCTTTGTATTGGCTGCGGCTATTGCTTCTACGCCTGTCCGTTCGGGGCGCCGCAATATCCGCGCGTCGGCAATTTCGGCTCGCGCGGCAAAATGGACAAATGCACCTACTGCACTGGCGGGCCGGAGGCCGACGGATCAGCGATCCAGTATGAGAAGTACGGTGCCAACCGGCTCTCGGAGGGCAAGCTGCCGTTGTGCGCCGAAATGTGCTCGACGAAATCGCTGCTGGCCGGTGATGGCGACATCATTGCCCAAATCTACAACGACCGCGTGGCCAAGCGCGGCTATGGCTCGGGCGCCTGGGGATGGCAGACCGCTTATCGCGAAACCATCGCGACTTGAAACTGGACCGCAACTTAGCGACGGCGCGGCCTACTCCTGCGCGCGCCGCGCAATAAGGGAGAGAGCCTATGGCGATGGTTTCCACTCGCATCCGGCTTGTCGCTGCGGCGATTGCGTTTCTCGTTCTCGCCACGGTGGCGACGCCGGTTACGGCGCAACAGATCAATCCCACGGCCGACGCCGTCAAGGAGCAACAACTGCTCGCTCAGTTCAAGCGGATCGAAGGTCTCGGCACTATCCCGGATACCAAGTCGTACACTATTGAACAGCCGCAAGGCCGCCAGTGGCGAGAGTATCAGGAGGTGGCCCTGCCGTGGATCGGCACCATAGCCATGCTCGGCATGATCGCGTTGCTGCTGGTCTTCTTTCTGGTGCGCGGAATGATACGCATCAAAGCGGGCCGTTCCGGCGTCAATATCGTCCGCTTCACCGGTTTCGAGCGTTTTATCCACTGGATGACAGCGACCTGTTTCATCCTCATGGCGCTCACTGGTCTCAACATCACATTCGGCAAACTTGCGCTGTTGCCGCTGATCGGACCGAGTGCATTCTCGACCTGGTCGCTGGCCGCCAAATACGCCCACAATTTCCTGAGCTTCCCATTCGTGCTCGGCGTTATCGTAATCTTCTGCATGTGGCTTGCCGGCAATATCCCGAACCAGGTCGACGTCGCATGGTTTAAACAGGGCGGCGGCATCGTCGGCGGTGACGATCCGCCGGCCTATCGCTTCAACGGGGGGCAGAAGATGGTCTACTGGCTCGTCGTGCTAGCGGGAACGATCGTCGCGGTCAGCGGCTATCTGCTGATGTTTCCATTCTATGGCACGACCATCGTCGGCATGCAGCTCGCGCAGATGGTCCACGGCACCGTCGCCGTGCTGTTCGTCGCCGCGATGATCGCCCACGCCTATATCGGTACGATCGGCATGGAGGGCGCATTCGAAGCCATGGGCGAAGGTACCGTCGATCTCAATTGGGCCAATCAACACCATCGCTTGTGGCTCGAGGAAGAACAGGCCCGTGTCGGGCCTGCCAACTTGGAGCGACAGCCCTCGGCAACGCCTGCAGAGTAATGCAACGACGCTGACGAATTTAGACGACTTGGAGGATTTATCATGCGTGCATTTCTTTTGGCTTGTCTCGCGATCGTCATTATCGGCGCCGGCGGCTATTTCTTCGTCAACTCCATGCAGGAGCCTAGCGGAGTTGCCTATTCGACCGAGGGCGCGCGCATCACCACGAGTTGGGCGTGGCGATCCACTGGAATAAAGGAACCGGTCACGGCAAGAGAAGAGTGCGAGATTCGCAAGCCATGGGGATGGATTTTCGTCGATTTCGGTAAGCCGCGCGGAGAGTCGGCCGTTTGCCGGATTTCGCAGTAATCGGACCTGCACCGCCCGCTAAGTGGCAGCCGCGCGAACGTGCCAATAGCGACCGCGAATGAGCTCATCGTTGATGCCGTTTATCATACTATGTCCAAAATTGGTCATGTGTGGACGGCGCCCGGCAAGAACTTTTTGACGTTGCTGCGGCATTGGTCGGGTGCGGTCATGTGTCCGGTCTGTTAGTGCGGCACGGATGGCCGCTGGCCCTCATGCTCTGCGCGGATGAATATCTTAAAGCAGGGCAATCGATATTTGCGATGGCCGCTCGTCGCCCGCCAACTTGGAAGACCCCATTCGGGTAACGGCATTGAGATCTACCTCACCGCGCTCCATCGCCGACGCGATATTCCGTAGTGGGCATTATGCGGTCCAAGTCCGCATCTCGATGGCGCTACGATCTTAAATGATCACCATCAGAACGACTGATAACGAAATGCGTCTTTCCTTATCAGTTCGATCTTATGCTCGAAGGTGATATTGTTTCGACTCATTACATGATAATATATTTGCTTGTACTCGTTGGATGTTTTCACATGCTCGGTAAACAAGCAAAAATGCTATCACCAGAAGATGTAACTGATCTCCTGACCTTTGCCGATTGCACCCGAAACCCGATCCGCAACCGAGTGATCGTCCTGTTGTCGGCGAAAGCCGGATTGCGTGCCGGCGAGATCGCAAATTTGACGTGGGACATGGTGGTCGATGCGAGCGGCCAGATCAGCAATATCATCGAGCTTCGTGATCACGCCGCATAGAAGGGCAGCGGTCGGTTGATCCCAATTCATTCCGATCTTGCCGACGCCTTGGCCGCTTGGCGCCGGGTCGCGGCTGAGCCCGGACATGTCGTTCGATCCGAACGAGGCGGCCCGATGGCCGCGCTCAGCATCGTGGTCTGGTTCAACCGGGCATTCCAGATCATTGGCCTTGAGGGTTGCTCGTCCCATTCTGGTCGCCGCACCTTCATCACCCGCGCAGCGCGACTTGCACATCGTGCGGGTGTGGCGGAGATCATCTATCTCGTCGCCTGCTTCCACATGATCGGCATCATTTTGAACGGATACGACGTTTCCGTACCAGGCGAAGGTTGCCCTGATGAATGGCGGACCGACATGATGCAGGCCGTGCAATAGAGAGGGAAGAAATGTTGCTGAAATCCTCCATGCGATTAACGGTCATGGCGACTGGGGTCTTTGCCGTCGCCCTTGTCAGCGTGTGTCCTAGGCCAGCGACCGCGCGAGACTCATATTCCTGGTGTACTCAGGGCAGCCTGCTGCATTGCTATTACACGACGCGCGAGCAATGCGAAATGACCGTAGATTACCACGGCTTCTGTGTGCCCAATCCAGATATGTCGCCGCCAAACAATTGAACCGCGTGACGGCCTTCCGAGCCACATGAAAAGGTGGGCAACAGATCGGCGTCCTGAGCGGTAGCTGCTCATGTCACGGCTCCAAAGGCTGATGTCGATGACCTAAGTTGCCTGCCAGGCGGACAGGCCATCCATACATTGGTATGACCCGCCTTTTCCGAATGTTGGATTGGCGAAGTACAGGAATGACGTGCACGTTGGGCTGAATTAGTTCCGGAACAGCTCCTACGTGCACCTGCAGAGGCGCGATGGTGATCGTCAGATGAGCGCTTCAAGCGAAAGCATTTCGCGCCGCAACCTTCTTGCGTCGACGGCAATATTGTTGGTAACGATTCTGGGCCGGCAGGCGTATAGTCGAACATATTCGGGCGGCGTTCTCCCCTGGGAGCCAAGTGGGACCCAGCCGCCCGTTCCGGTCAGGCCAGGCCCGTGGCTCTATTTCACAACCGACGAAGCCGCCACCGTTGACGCCATTGTCGATCGATTGATTCCACCGGACGGATCCGGACCCGGCGGCAAAGGTGCCGGCTGCGCCGTTTTCATTGACCGCCAACTCGCGGGCTCGTTCGGGGATTCGCGCCATCTCTATATGCATCCGCCGTTCGCGAACGGCACGCCGTCGCAAGGCCCGCAATCGCCAATCGTTCCAAAAGAGCGTTATCGCACCTCGCTCGCCGCGCTGGACGAATACTGCAAGGCGACATTCGCGGGAAAAAGCTTCGCCGCGCTCAGTACCGCCCAACAAGACCAAGTCTTGAGCGCGCTCGAGAAAGGCGAGATCAAGCTCAGTGACGGTAGCGGAAAGGAATTCTTCGAGAGCATCCTGCAAAACACGATGGAAGGCTTCTTTGCCGATCCGATCTACGGCGGCAACCGCGACATGATCGGCTGGAGGCTGATCGGGTTCCCGGGCGCGCGTTACGACTATCGCGACTGGATTGAACGCTATAACGAAACCTATCCTCTCCCACCCGTCGGCATTATGGGCCGAGCGGATTGGAATACGCCGGGCTGACACAATGGCGAAAAAGCTCCCCGCAAAAGACGTCGTCATCATCGGCCTGGGATGGACTGGTTCGATCCTCGGCTATGAGATGGCGAAAGCCGGCCTCGAAGTCGTTGCTCTGGAGCGAGGTCCTTGGCGAGATACGGCAACGGCATTTCCAAGCACCTACGCGCAAGACGAACTTCGTTATGATTTTCACCATGATCTGTTTGTGCAGACTAAACAGACCACGTTGACCTTTCGAAATAAAGCCGATCAAACGGCGCTGCCAATCCGGAGTTGGGCCAGCTTTTTGCCGGGCAACGGCGTTGGCGGAGCGGGTGTTCACTGGGGTGGCCAAACGTGGAGATTCCTTCCGACCGATTTTCGGCTGCGAAGTCATCTTAAGGAACGGTATGGCAAGAAGTTTTTACCCCAAGACATGACCATCCAGGATTGGCCGGTCAATTACGATGAGCTTGAAGCTTATTACGATCGTTTCGAGAAACTTTGCGGCATATCCGGAAAAGCCGGAAATCTTAGAGGGCAAATACAAGGAGGTGGCAACCCCTTCGAAGGTTGGCGATCGGATGAATATCCGACACCTCCGATGAAGCAGCCCTACGGCGCGATGCTGTTCGCTGACGCGGCGCGCAAAGTCGGCCACAGCCCCTTTCCTATGCCGGCAGCGACTCTGAGCCAGGCTTACGTCAACCCGCTCGGTATGAGGCTTGGACAGTGCACTTTTTGCGGCTTTTGCGACAAGTTTGGCTGCGGGAACTATGCCAAGTCGAGTCCACAGACCTGCGTGCTGCCCGCGCTGATGCGTTTTCCAAATTTCAGCGTCCGCACCGAAAGCGAAGTCCTGAGAATTAATCTCGACGGCACCGGCAAGCGTGCGACTAGCGTCACCTACGTCGATACATCAGGTGAAGAGTGGGAACAGCCCGGAGACCTCATCCTCCTCTGCGCGTTTTCGTTCTTCAATGTGCAATTGATGCTGCACTCGAAAATTGGGACGCCGTACGATCCCCAGACCGGCCAAGGCGTCGTCGGACGCAACTACGCATATCAGACGGTATCCGGCGTCAACATCATCTTTAAGGACAAGATTCTCAATCCCTTCATCGCAGCTGGTGCGAGTGGCATGATGGTCGACGACTATAATGGAGACAATTTCGACCACAGCGGTCTGGGCTTTGTTGGCGGCGGCTACATGGGCGCGACGCAGACTGGCGCACGGCCCATCGCGACCCGCCCGGTTCCGGCAGACACTGCTAAATGGGGAAGCGGATGGAAAAGGGCCACAGCAGAGACGTATCGGAAAGCGCTAAGGCTTACTGTGCATGGCAGCTGTTACAGCTATCGCGATTGTTTCCTGGATCTCGACCCGACCTATAAGGATCGATTCGACCGGCCTTTGATGCGAATGACGTTCGATTTTCACGATAATGAATTGAAAATGTCGGACCACCTGACTAACCGTCTGGCCGACATCGCGAGAGCAATGAACCCATCCGAGATCGCGGTTGCTCCCCGCAAGGGGCCTTACACAGTGACGGTTTATCAATCGACACACAATACCGGCGGCACCGCTATGGGCACGGACCCCACGACCAGCGTCGTCAACCGATACTGTCAGAGCTGGGACGTGTCTAACGTTTTTATTCCGGGTGGTGCGTCCGTGTTTCCGCAGAATCACGGATACAACCCGACCGACACGGTCGGCGCGCTCGCCTTTTGGACAGCCGACGCGATCATGACAAAATATCTGAAGTCTCCCGGTCCATTGGTGCAGTCGTGACACGCGCCCTCGCGCAACAGGTCCAATTGGCGGCGCTCATGGCGGCGCTGCTCGTGACACGCGCCGCTGTCGCTGCAGATTTGCAATCCTTTGAAACGGTGGCGCGCGGTCAGTATCTCGCGGTAGTCGCCGATTGCGCAGCTTGTCACACCAAACCAGGAGGCAAGCCATTTGCGGGCGGTGTTGCGCTCAAGACGCCGTTCGGCACCCTCGTCGGTCCCAATATCACGCCGGATCCCGATGCCGGCATTGGCGCCTGGACGGATGACCAGTTTGTCGCAGCGCTGCACGACGGACGCGGACGCGGTGGTATTCGTCTATTTCCGGCAATGCCGTATCCGGCTTACACCAAGATGACCCGCGAGGATGCTCTTGCTATCCGCGCCTATTTGCAGACGATCGCGCCGGAGCCCGACAAGATCGAGGCCAACCGGTTGCCATTTCCCTTAAGCATCCGGTTCAACATGGCGGTATGGAACGCGCTGAATTTCAACCCTGGACGTATCGAGCCGGATTCCTCAAAATCCGCGGAGTGGAACCGCGGCCGCTACCTCGTTGACGCGCTCGGCCACTGTGGGACTTGCCACACACCGAAGACATTGCTCGGTGCCGACAATGTCTCCGCCTACCTGCAGGGCGGTCCGCTGCAAGGCTGGTTTGCCCCGAACATCACGGCGGATAGCCGTAAAGGCGTCGGCGGTTGGTCGATCGACGAAATCGTCCGCTATCTCAAGACCGGCGTCAGCCCGGACTCCATTGCAACGGGTGACATGACCGAGGAGATCGTTCATTCCTCGTCCAAGATGACAGACAGCGACCTCAAGACGATCGCCGTTTATCTTAAGAGTCTTGTGACTCCGAAGGAAAGCGTTCCGGTTTCACTTGCTGCCTCGGACCCGCGGATGGTAGCAGGGCAAGCGATCTACAAGGACAACTGCGCTGCTTGCCACACCGATGCCGGGACAGGAACCCCGGGTCTATTCGCGCGACTAGCCCGGAGCAACACCGTTCAATCGGACGATCCGACTACGCTGATCCGCGTCGTTCTCATGGGATCGCAGGGCGTTAGTACCGCAGATGCGCCGACGTCGCCGGCGATGCCAAGCTTCGGCTGGCGTCTTAATGATGCGCAGGTTGCCTCGGTATTGACCTACATTCGAAATACCTGGGGAAATGCAGCGGCTTTGATTTCGACCGATCAGGTCAATGCAATCAAAGCGAAGCTTGCAAGCAGCAGCAATTGAATATTGGTCAACTGCGGTTCGTTTCGAAGACAATAACTTACATGTTCATTCTCAGGTTGCGATCCTTCACCTGTGGCCCAGTTACAACAATTCGCGGAAAAGCGATGTTAATGTCAACTTAGGCCTTCCGCGCGATCGCAATCACTGGAAAAGTTTCCTGGAAAGTGAACTGCCTTCAGATGGGGATAACCATGAAGGGCACTTCGCTTAGCCTAGTTGCTTCGGCATTGCTCATCGCCGCGCCATGGAGCGCCGCTACTGCGGCCGATATGGCGACGAAGGCGCCACCGCCTGCGGCGGCGGCTGCCGCGCCGGTAGCGTGCAGTAGCCTTTGGGACTTTTTTGGCACGAACTGCCCGTTGAGTTGGTACGGCATTACGATCTACGGCACTGTGG
>Ga0070766_10001853_pt1 | contig 10442 bp, 10 predicted proteins | sample HubBroMetageWFT6_FD_69782 | JGI IMG/M metagenome (GOLD analysis project Ga0070766, IMG submission 69782) | Warmed and freeze-thawed soil microbial communities from the Hubbard Brook experimental Forest, New Hampshire - Hubbard Brook CCASE Soil... | ecosystem: Environmental > Terrestrial > Soil... | reverse complement strand
GGACTATATGTTATTCCGCGACGGCCTGAAGGGGCTCAGAGATCCAGCCCGCATCGCGGATGTCATCGCATCGGGCCTGGATCAATATGACGCTGTTTTCGTCCCCGGCGGCCATGGCCCCATGATCGATCTTCTCGATGATCCCAATGCCGGCATAGTGATGAGACACTTTCACGAAACATCCAAGCCTACGGCTGTGCTCTGCCATGGGCCGATTTCACTTCTCTCGGCGCTTACGAATTCGACGGAGTTTGTCGCCGCGCTGGCGGCGGGCGATACCGCTGGAGCGCACGAAAAAGCGAAGGGTTGGATCTATGCTGGGTATAAGATGACCATCTTTTCGACGGCGGAAGAACAGCAGCGGGAGCCGCTTGAGATTGGCGGTAAGGTTCTCTTCTATCCGGACTTCGCCTTGCGTACGGCGGGCGGTGACGTAAGTGTGGTCGCTCCATGGGGGAGCTACGTCTTGCAAGATCGCGAGCTGATCTCAGGTCAGAACCCATTCTCTGATCAAGCGCTTCTGAAACTTCTTCTACCGGCACTCGATCGGAGGGGACAGTCGGTTTCAGCGGCATAAGAATCTTGGACGCCCCAGAAAGAGCTAGTTGAGAAAGGGACACTCGGAGGGCGTAAATATCGATGAAAGCTACGTTCGGCGGTTTTTCGCTGATGCCGCCTGAAGATCAGGCAAGTGTCGGCCACCCGCCCCCAGAGAGTTGAGGGATGCCTGTGACGAGTGAACCAGGAGAATCGAGGTCCGTTTTGCCCACTCGCCGAAAACCGCAGCGAGTGGGGCAGCCTCAGTTATTATGGTGCCGACAGAAATCATAAGGTGGGCCAGCCCCGTCGCGGGTTCGGACCAGAATTCCGGATGACTACACGCGCGAATACGACCAGATCAATAGGTGAGGAGATTTTTCTGGCTCTTTTCCTACACGTGCCCTTGGCCATGGCGGTTGGCACGTTCATTGGCGCCGTGCTTAGGCTGTTCGTTGGGCGGGTGCTTGGGTTTCGTACTCAGTTGCCAGATTTAGGAGTTTTTAACCCGCTTCTCTGGGGCAGCAGCCTCTTCTTGGGAGCGTTAATAAACCGTCGCACGCATCATCGTTCCGCATATTGGGTCGCTGGAGTGGGCTGTTCCTATCTCCTGGCTGTCTTTCTATCCGACGTCTCTGGGTTCGCGCACTCAGAGTACTATCGAGGTGTATCGGGCGGACATTACCTGCGTTATGAATATCGCTTACTGTTTTCGCCCGCCTGCGAAGGCGATAAATGTTTAGGCCAACTTCTAGTGACGTTGCCTTTCGTGAATTCAATTGCGTACTCAGTCGGGGCTTGGCTTGGGCTTAGGGCTGCGCGAGCTTCAGAAAATCCCCCGGACGCGCTTCCGCCGCCAGTCCAGTAAGGGGAGCTAACTTACCCTGCCCCGCGATGCGTAATGCCAGCTCAGATTCGGTCAGTCGGGCTGTGCGTCTGTGACTCTGGCCAATATCGGCCGACCGCATCCTGCAGGCTTAATCGGCAGCAGCTATGAAAACGGAAGAACCAGAATCAACGGACGTTTATCGGAAAGGAGACGTAAATGAGCAGCGTACAAATCGAGCAGAAGAGCTATGAGATGCCCCCGAAAGAAGGGATCAGCATCGCGCATTTTCTCACCGTCGCCGACGTCGAGCGATCGGCTCGCTACTATGAAAAGGTCTTCGGCGCTCGCATTCTGACCATGGGTGACGGCAACGCGCCTCCGTACCTTCAGCTTGCGAATATCTGGATGATTCTGAATGTCGGAGGCGGGCCGACCCCGGATAAGCCGACGATAACGCTCAGCGTCCCCGACCCGAATCATATCAACAGCTTTATGAATTTCCGCGTTGCGGATATTCAAGCGTGCTACAAATTATGGAAAAGTCGAGGAGCCGAGTTCATCACGGAACCCATACCCAAGTACGGCGAGATACGCTGCTACATTCGCGATCCTGACGGCTATATCATCGAAGTCGGACAGAGCACCGACCTCACGTACGGTTAACGCAGTCGTGGCCCACGCTCCCATTCGTGAAGGGTCCGTTTGATAGGGCGGGTGGGCGGCAATGCCGTGTGTGCTGTTTGATTTGTTGTGTTCACGGGATCAAACCGCTCGGCGCAGGCATTTCCGATTCCCGCCCTTCGCAAAAAACGCGGAGGAACGGGGCACCCGCTGTGTCGGTAATGCGCGCAAGATCAAGAGCCTGGGCCACCCTCCCCTCGCGTCAGATGAACGCGGAATCTGGGATACTTTGCGATCTTGCTCGCCCGGTTCTCTGCGGGCGATGCCAAGCCAGTTCGAGACCTCATGCGCGATCTGGAGTTTTCTCCATTCGAATTGAAACATGTATAATCTCGCCCGACCAAAATCATCATTGTTTGGGCGAACCGGCTTGCCGAACTGACAGTGATTTTGATCCGCAATTGGTAAAGGAGTGCAAATGAACTATTCACGTCTCGGGCTGGCAGCGCTTGGTGCCATGGTCGCGTATTTTGCCTTTGGTTTCTTAGTGCTTTGGCTGGTGCCAGCTCTTATCAATGAAGCCCACAAGTACCCGGCCGTATTCCGACCCAAGGAAAAAATGATGAGCGTTATGCCAATTGGAATGGCCGCAACTTTCGTGGCGATCCTGGTTCTGGCCGTAGTTTTCGCGATGATACATCAGGTCGGATCGGGCATTGCGGAAGGCGCGCGATTCGGCGTTCTCATTGGCATTTTCGTGGTCTGCGGATTTGTGCTGCACAACTATGTGAACCTGAACATCGGGCTGAAACTCGCTCTGGGACAGGCTGTGACTTACTTCATCCAGTGGACTGTCGTCGGAATAGTCATCGGTCTTATTTACAAACCCCTCGCTACATTTTAAATCGTGAATATATCTGTCGTTGTTTTGCGTCTAAGCCTTTGATTGTGGTCCTTAGCCGTATAATCCCCACATGCAAGGAATATCCTGGAGCACAATCGCCCTCGGCTTGCTGTTGCTTACCTCGGCCGGCTTAAAAGGAGGACAGGAAGCGCAATCTCCGCAACCTGAAAAGTCGAAGCCGCCTGTCAAAATGGAGCAGCGCGGGCGCATCCTTGGAATTGGCGGTGTCTTCTTCAAATCCGCCAATCGTGATCAGATGCGCGAATGGTATGCGAAGCATCTTGGACTCGCTGACAAAGGCCAGGGCGCGATGCTTCCCTGGCGCGAACACGACGACCCGCAAAAAGAACACGTTACAGTTTGGACTGTTTTTCCCGCCTCCACTAAGTATTTCGATCCCAGCCCCGCTCCTTTCATGATCAACTACATCGTGGACGATATGGATGCTTTGCTCGACCGCTTAAAACAAGAGGGAGTAAAGATTGACCCCAAACGAATGGATGAATCCTACGGTCGCTTTGCCTGGATCTATGACTCGGATGGGAATAAGATTGAGCTCTGGCAGCCGCTGCCCGCAAAGCCCTGATTCTGGCAGCAAGCTGTCTCGTCGCCGATTGTCGAAGTGATCGATCACCTCGGTAACTGGCCGGCGAGCCAGTAATCGACACTGAACCTTCCGGGACCAGCGCAGATCAGCCAGATAAAAAAGAGCACATACAGGACTTCCGGAAGGTAAAGGAAATCGTCGAGCCACTTAAGAGGCGAAAGTCCTTTCGGCATGGTGGAGATCGCGGTGGTCAGGGTGGCGACAATCATGTCGATCATTAAAGCCGCGCAGGCCGGGCTCGAAAGAAATCCCACGGTCACCAAGGATCCGCCAACGAACTCAACACCCGACACGAAATAAGCGGTCTGTTGGGGAAACGGAACTTTGGCCTTAACGAGCGTCTCGTAAACAGGTTTCGTGCCACCGGCGACGAACAATTTGTTTCCGCCGGAGATGGCGAAGAACAACCCGATCGATACGCGTACCAGCAGGATGGCATATTGCTCCCAACTGGTGCCCGTCAGTACAAACTGGATCAACCGTTTCCAATCCATCTCTTGTCCCTCCATCGTATGCTGCGTACCGCAAATGGCGGTCTCGTTGGCGAATTCTTGCGCCTCGAGATTTATGTGTCCATCCGTTCGACCCATTGCGCGCGAAATGCGGGAGCCACGAATGGATCCGCAAAGTACTGTGTTTCCCGCGCAACCTTGTCGCCCCTGAACTCCATGATGCTCACGGTGTAGGTCGGCTTGCCGTCATATGTAAGGATGAGCTCGGTGACCCAAAGATCACCGCTGCCAATGATTCGTCGGATATTAAACCGCTTATTGCTCGGCTGACTAGCGCGTTGGTTCTGTATGTTGCTTCGACTGCGGGTTCGCTCGCCTGACTGCGGGTAATCCAGCACCGCGTCCTCGCGATAGATGAGGTGCTCCGTTTCAAAATCGTTGGCATCGGACGCCGCCCAATGCTGATCCAGCGCCGCACGGATCTCTTGATCTCGCATCGTAGAATGCTTGGCGTTCTTTTGTTGGGCGTTCTTTTGTCGATCGTTCTTTTGTCGATCGTTCATCTTGAGCCTCCAATTTGACGAGAAGCTAAATCGATTCTTGCCCGAAACCCACGAGCCCGCTACTCTGCGTCTAAGCATTGGATAGTTCCGGTTTGCTGACAAATAATCCGGGCTCTCACCTTGTACCCGGCCGCGACCTGATTCTGCCACGGGCGGAGGCTTTCCTTCCAGGGGCTCTATCGGAAATTGAAAAATTCGCAAGAATTCGATTTACTCGTGTAATCGGAGAGTCTGATGCGAACTCGAAACCGAATGCTTCTGTTGCTAATTGCCCTGGTCGGATTTACCCATCCACGAGTTGCGGCGGCGCAACACCCTCCTGAACTTGTGAGAGAGATGTGGAGCGCCGAATGGATCACCTCCCCGGATGCCCCACAACGTGACCAGTCGGTATTGCACTTTCGCAAAGTGATTGAGCTTGCTCAAAAGCCGCAGCACTTTCTCGTGCATGTGAGTGCGGACAATCAATTCCTATTTGAGGTAAACCAGGAACGCGTGGGATCCGGCCCGTCGCGCAGCGATTTGGCTCACTGGCGGTTTGAGACTTACGACATCGCGCCTTTCCTGCATCCGGGGAGAAACGTCTTAGCCGCCACGGTTTGGAATTTTGGTGTCCTGACCGCGCTGGCTCAGATCAGCGATCGCACAGCTTTTGTTCTTCACGGCGATGGCGAAGCGGAGCGGCCCGCCGATACCGACCAAACCTGGGAGGTAGAAGAAGAGAAAGGCGTGCGAGTACTGCCCACACCGGATGCGGTCCGAGGGCAATACTATGTCGCCGAGCCAGCGGAACAAGTCGACGGAACCGTGTTCGACTGGAATTGGAACACAGCCGACCGCAGTGGTCGCTGGAAAACTGCGCAGACCCTGGGGCGCGCCACGCCGATGGGAGCGGTGTTGCAAGAGAATAACTGGCGACTTATGCCGGATCCGCTGCCTGCCATGCAGATGATGTTGAGTTCTGCCGGACACGTCGTCAGATCGAGCGGAATCGAAGTTGACTCCGGTTTCCCGGAAAGCGCATTCACCGTGCCCGCGCACTCGAAGGCCACGGTTCTCATCGACAATGCGCATCTCACCACGGCATATCCCGAACTGACCGTAAGTAATGGCCGCGGAGCCACAACTCGTCTTTCCTATGCTGAAGCCCTGATCGATGATAAGGGCGAGAAGGGCAACCGTAACGAGATCGTCGGCAAGCACCTGCAAGGAATTTTTGACGAGTTCATCGCGGACGGCAACGCGGACCGCATATTTATGCCGCTGGGTTGGAAAACGTGGCGCTATCTGCAACTTGACATCGAAACCACTGATCAACCTCTAACCATTGAAAAACTCCGGACCTGGTTTACTGCATATCCGTTTGAAGAACGGGGAAAGTTCGAGTCAGACGACGACTCGCTGAAACCGATTTGGGAGATCGGTTGGCACACTGCCCGGCTGGACGCGCACGACACTTATATGGATACCCCCTACTACGAGCGAATGCAGTACATAGGGGACACACGCATTCAAGCTCTGCTTTCCTACACCGTGGGCGGCGATGACCGGCTGGCGCGCCAGGCTGTTCAAGCCTTCAATGATTCCCGCATTCCCGATGGCCTTACGTGGAGCCGCTACCCCACGTCCATGCGGCAAATTATCCCGACCTTCTCGTTGCTCTGGGTCGGGATGGTGCATGATTTCTGGATGTATCGCTCTGACCCTGACTTCGTCCGCGCGCAGCTTCCCGGTACGCGCTCGGTTCTGGATTGGTTTCTCGAGCGCCAGCGGTCAGACGGACTGCTGAGCAAGATTCCTTTGTGGCCTTTCGTAGATTGGGGCTCAGATTTCGAATTCGGCATGCCCCCGCAAGATAACGACGGTGGATCATCCCCAATTACGCTGCAATTTGTCGAGTCACTACGTTACGCGGCAGAAATGGAATCCGCGTTAGGCGATCGGAACAGGGCTGGACTCTACCGCAGCGCCGCGGAGCGCGCTTCACAGGCAGTGTACAAGCTCTGCTGGAATTCGCAGTACGGCTTGCTGGCAGATACGCCCGCACAGAAACATTACAGCCAGCACGCGAACATTCTCGGCGTCTGGCTCAATGTCATTCCGAGCAAACGGCATCGGGACGTGCTCACGAACATCCTTTCTTCGAGTGACACCGGTTATGCGGCAAACGGACCACTGCCGCCCCTGACTCAAGCAACTTATTACTTCCGCTTCTACCTTGCCCGCGCGCTGGACCATGCGGGAATGGGAGACCAATACCTGCGATTACTGGGGCCATGGCAGAAGATGGTATCGCTGGGCCTGACAACCTGGGCTGAGAAGCCGGATCCAACTCGTTCAGATTCTCATGCCTGGAGCGCGCACCCGAACTACGACTTTCTGACCATAGTGGCGGGCATTCGTCCGGCAACCCCTGCCTTCGCGACGGTCCTTCTGGCCCCTCATCTAGGATCACTCAAACATGTTTCGGCCGTGGTCCCGCATCCCAAGGGAATGATAGAAGTCGAATATACGGTTGAGCATTCCTCGGTCAAAGCAGTCATTAATCTGCCGGCCGGCGTCGCGGGTGCGCTGCTATGGGACGGCAAGACTTCAACTCTTCACGAAGGCAAGCAGGAATTGCAGTTGCGACTGGGCAGCACGGCGCGGAGAAACGCTTCGACACGCGGCAACTGATCATCTCGAGCTGCCCTTGTGATGCTAATCAAGAACCACTCCTCTTAATATTGATCCAAGAAATAGAGAACAACCTCCGGACCGGTAATCATGTCCCTTCGACTACCGGCTTTTTCCACGCATTCCGGTGAGCTGCCGTTCGCAAGGATGCCCCGTTTACTGGCAAGGTGGTTCCCCCATTTCAGGCATTTCCGCCGATTGCGTCGAGCTCGGCAATCACGGCAGCAGGAATTTGAAGCATCGCGGCTCGAAGATTCTCGCGAAGATGCTCGACGGAAGATGTGCCAGGAATCAGCAGAATATTGGGCGAGCGCTGGAGAAGCCAGGCCAGCGCAACCTGCATCGGTGTGGCCTTGAGCGACGCTGCGGCTGCGTTGAGTTCCGACGACTGTAAGGGAGTGAACCCTCCCAGTGGGAAAAACGGAACATACGCTATCCCTTGCGCGGCCAGGTCATCGATGAAAGCATCGTCGTTTCTCTGTGCCACGTTGTAAAAGTTCTGCACGCAAACGATCTCTGTGATTGTTTGAGCGTCAGCCAACTGCTTGGGCGTAATGTTGCTCAGACCGATGTGCCGGATCAGGCCGTGGCGTTTCAGTTCGGCGAGGACGGACAGTGGTTCCTCGATCGATTCCTGCCCCGGTTCCGTGAATCCGCCGACCCGAAGATTGACGACATCGAGATGGTCGAGGCCAAGATTTCTCAGGTTGTCATGAACGGCATCCACTAACTCCTGGCGGGAAAGAGCGGGAAGCCAGGATTTGTCCGGACCTCGACGAGCGCCTACTTTGGTGACGATCACGAGATCCTTCGCATATGGATGGAGCGCCTGCTTGATAAGCTGGTTGGTCACATGAGGTCCGTAATAGTCGCTGGTGTCGATGTGGTTCACGCCCGACTCTACTGCCTCTCGCAGAACCGCTATGGCGGCATTAACATCTCGCGGCGGTCCCCACACGCCGGGGCCGGCCAGTTGCATGGCCCCGTAGCCCATGCGGTTTAATGTCATCGAATCGCCGAGCAGGGTGAAATTGCCGGCGAGGGATTTTTGTTCAATCATTTTCATTCCTCCTCATAGCTGTTCTTCGTTTCCAGTGAGAGAACTGAAGCAAGGAGCGGGGCTAAGTCGGCAACTAAAAAGACTCGCCCACCATCTCTTCACTTTTCTTCCAGAGCGCCTCGGCGTTGTTTGCATCGAGCGCATATCCGAGCACTCCTTCAGTTATGGCATCGATGGGCACATTGTCCGGCACTAAATGAGCGACGTGACAGTCCTCGCAATATCGGCCGCCGATCTCTTCGGTGGGAGCAACCACTCCGGCCCATACCGAAGTTGCGGCTCCTTGCGGGATGGTCTTCCATTGGAACAGCGCCTTGCCCTCCGCGGCGAGTTGCTGATTCCTCTGTTCTATGATCTTTTCGATTTGGCTGGCGTCTACGTAGCGAGCCAGTTCGGTGTGGATTACTCCCGGGTGCACTGCGGCAGCACGTACGCCGCGATTCCGATGGCGTTTGTCGAAGGCAACCGCGAAGAGAATGTTCGCCGTCTTGGATCTTCCATAGGCAACGAAAGGCTCGTACGGCGTCCGCTCAAAGTTGGGATCCTCGAGGTCGACATTAGAATAGCGGTGACCCAAAGAAGAAAGATTGATCAGCCGCCCGCCACCGCGAATCAGCGCGGCAATACGGTTAACCAGGACAAAGTGGCCAAGATGATTGGTACCGAACTGTGTTTCGAAGCCGTCGACGGTGTGGCCGAGCGGCGTGGCCATCACTCCGGCATTGGCAATGACCACATCGAACGCCTCTGCCTTCGCCAGCAATCGGTCGGCACAGGCACGCACGCTTTTCAGGTTGGCAAGATCGAGTTCAACCAGTTCGAAGCTTCCGCCACTGGAAGCCGTGTCCTTTCGCACCTGCTCGGTCGCGGCCCTGGCCTTGCTCAAATCCCGTGCTGCGCCTACGACCTGGGCGCCGTGCGCGGCCAGGGAGCGTGCCGTTTCCACGCCGAGCCCAGCCGAAGCTCCCGTTACGAGGACCCGTTTGCCCTTCAGATTCACGCCGGACAGGACGTCATCCGTGGTCGAAGTTGCTCCAAATGAAGTTGCTTCAAGTATGTTCGTCATTTTCTGCCTCCTTGTACTGGCGCCTTCGATGCGACGTTCGTGGATGCGGTCGCGGGTCAGCCGTGCAAAGCCACGGCTTCCGCGGCGTGTTCGAAATAGTGTGCCGCGCTCAGATCGGCAATGAGCCCAGGCTGAACCGGTCGCCATCCAAGCTGTCTCTGCGTCAGCGCGCTGGAAGCCGGGCCGTCGATGCTAAAGAAGCGAGCGATCCAGCCAAAATGATCGGCTGCTTCCTCGCCAGACTTGCTGACGACCGGTACGTTCAGGCCCCGGCCGATTGCCTCAGCAATCTCTCGAGTCGGTACGCCCTCATCGGCCACACCGTGATACCGTGCTCCGGCGGAACCTTTCTCAAGCATGAGCCTGTAGAGATGAGCAGCATCGAGCCGATGGACGGCGGGCCAGCGATTGAGCCCATCGCCGATAAATGCGGAAACTTCCTTTTCCCGCGCGATGCTGATCAGGCGTGGCACAAAACCGTGATCACCGTTGCCATGGACCGAAGGGGAAAGCCGCAGCACAGATGAGCGAACCCCCCGCGCCGCCAGCGCAAGCGCCGTCGCCTCCGACTTGCGGGGGAAGTTGGGATTGGATCCATCTTCTTCTGTTGCGAGCGAGCCCTGGCCTTGAACGAGCAACGTCCCGCTAGTAACGATCAACGGACGATCGGAGCCCGCGAGCGCGCCGCCAAGAGTCTCGATGGCACGTCGATCCGCTTCCGCAGCTGGCGCGTAGTTGTTGAAGTCGTGGATGAAAGCGGTGTGGATCACTCCATCGGCAGCCGTTGCGCCGCTGCGAAGGCTCTCGAGATCTTCGAGCGATCCGCGATGTACGTCGGCTCCAGCGGCGATAAGCGACTTGGCGCCCGCATCTGAGCGTGCCAGACCGAGCACCTGATGACCAGCGTCGATGAGTTCTCGGACCACTGCTGTACCAATGAAGCCTGTAGCGCCGGTAACAAAAACACGCATATTCTTTTCCTCCTAAGCAATTTGTCGTTCGGTTAATAGGGACGAAGCGCTCACCCGACTTGCCAGCCGAGTCGAAACTTTCGACGTGATCAATCGCCATTCCCGGTTTGAAGCAGGCAGACCATCGATCTCGACCAACTCCTGCAGCCAATCTTC
>Ga0070766_10001848_pt1 | contig 10449 bp, 9 predicted proteins | sample HubBroMetageWFT6_FD_69782 | JGI IMG/M metagenome (GOLD analysis project Ga0070766, IMG submission 69782) | Warmed and freeze-thawed soil microbial communities from the Hubbard Brook experimental Forest, New Hampshire - Hubbard Brook CCASE Soil... | ecosystem: Environmental > Terrestrial > Soil >... | reverse complement strand
TTGGACGGCAAGGGGATTCGCAGGTGAGCAAGGCGGTGGCAGATTGCTGTCCCGGCGATGCAGAAACCTATCAGATTGGGACAGGAAGGCCGGATCAGGTCACGCGTCTGAGCGGTGCTCAGTCGGACCAAGGTGCAGGTTTGCGGTCCCAGCGATGTTTGCGCACCTCGGCAATTAGATCCGCTGAAAGCGGTCCTTTATCGCTATAGCTAATGTTGGCGCGGACGTGCTCGGGACTGCGCATGCCGACGATGGTCGTGCTCACGGTTGGATTGGAGAGTACGAAACGTAGCGCGAGTTCGGGAAGGCTCATCCCCTCCGGCAAGATTTTCTTGAGCTGCTCCACCCGCTCGATGGTCGGCGTGAGGTTTTCCAGAGTGAAATAGCGCGCCCGCCAGTCGCCGTCCGGGAAACGGGTTTCGAGAGTCATCTTGCTGCCCAGGCTGCCTTCGTCGAGCGGGACTCGGGCGATCACGCCGATGTTCATCTCGCGGCACAGCGGGAAGAGTTCGTCTTCCGGCGCCTGGTCGAAGATGTTGTAGATCACCTGGACAGCATCGACCAACCCGGTTCGGATCGCCCGGATGCCGTTCGCGGGCTCCCAGCGGTTCAGGCTCAGTCCGAAGGCCCGGATGACGCCGTCGCGCTTCAACTTCTCGACTGTCATGCGAAAGTCGGGCTCGTTGGCCCAGCCGTCCTGCCAGACATGAAATTGCAGCAGGTCGATCGCGTCGGTGCCCAGATTGGTGCGAATCCGGTCCGCATACTTGAAAACGTGCTCGGGAGGAAAGACTTCGTCGTAGGAGTACGAAGGCAGCGCCGGCCACTTGAGGTTCTTCGGCGGAATTTTCGAAGCCGCGTAGAGGCGCCTGGCGGGATTGCGAGCCAGCAACTGGCCGAGAAGTTGATCGCTCTTGCCTTCACCGTAGCCCCAGGCTGAGTCGAAGAAGGTGCAACCTGCGTCAGCAGCGAACTGGAGGGACGCGGCGGACTGTTGGTCGTCTGAGCCTGACCATCCTCCCATGCCCCACAAACCGTAGCCGATGTCGCTGACAGTCCAACCTGTGCGTCCGAATTTGCGATATTGCATGATGTAAGTTGCCTCGACGATAGGTAATCGGTAAAGAACGATGGTATCAAGAGGGCGAGTTTCGGGTTTCGAGTGTCGAGTTTCAAGATCATACCGATAGGCCCAACGGTTGAGCATGGGTTGGCGCACGAGTATTCTGGAGATTACGCGCAGAAAATTGGGATGTGACGAATTCTCTGTGGGAGGCTATGAAGTGGATCGTACGGTCCGTGGCTGTTGGAAGGCGGGTTTACTGGCACTGTTCCTAATGACCGGAGCGTCATCATCGCTGTGGGCGCATGCCATCCTGATGGAATCGGCACCCGCGTTGAATTCCACGGTGAAGGGACCCAACTTCGACATCAATCTGCGTTACAACGTGCGGATCGACGGTGGGCGGTCGCGGGTGCGCCTGGTCGCGCCGGATGGGACGGTTTCGACTCTCACTCTCGCCAGTCAGGCCACGCCCGACACGCTGCAGACTCACGCCACGGGACTGAAGCCGGGCGCTTATAAGCTGCAATGGCAAGTCCTGGCCTCGGATGGCCACATGAGCCGCGGCGAGATTCCTTTTACCGTGACCTAGGCCGACATGCTGCTCAAACTGGTCGATCTGTTCGCATTTCTCTCGGTAATCCTTCGAGCAGGCACGCTGGTGTTCCAGTCGCTGCTGCTGGGAGGCGTGCTCTTCGTGCTGTGGGTCGCGCGGAGCTCGTCGGCAGCGGCGCCAGAAAGCATCGAGAGAATCCAGGCATCGTCCTGGAGAATGCTGCGTCTCAGTGCGATCGGACTGGCTATCTTCCAGTTGCTGTACCTCTACGTGAACTCGGCCGTGCTTATGGCAACGGCAGAGATCGGGTTTGACGGGGTGATTGGCGCCAATTTCTTTGTTTCGGGCTGCATTGTGCTGACGGCGGCGCTGATGACCGCGGTCGTGGCCAGCGGCAGCAAGAACATCGCGAAGTACGCGCTGCCGGTGCTGGCGGTGATCGTGATGGGCGCGTCGGTGATGACCAATCATGCCGCGTCGCGCATTGACGGGCGGCCGGCGTTAATCGCGCTGTCGTGTATCCACGAGCTGGCCACCGGCTTCTGGATTGGCGGGCTGCCTTTCCTGGTCCTCGGACTGTACCGCGCCAAAGACATCACGACCCAGTGGTATGTGACCGAGCGTTTCTCCCGCATGGCGCTGGTGTGCGTGGGGTTCCTGGTGCTCAGCGGCACCATCATGAGCGTGCTCTACATCGGGTCGTGGAGCGCCGTGGTGGGGACCGCGTATGGCGTGATGGTGGGCGCCAAGGCGACGATGCTGGGGGCGCTGCTGCTGCTGGGCGGAGTGAACTTCCTGCTGCTGCGGAACACGCCAAGAGAAAATGCGTTGCCGCGATTGCGGCGGCTCATCGAAGCGGAAGTAGGAATCGGCATCACCGTGATTCTCACCGCGGCGTCGCTCACTTCGCAGCCTCCGGCGGTCGATCAGCTGAAGGAAACGGTTACTCTGCAGCAGATCTATCATCGCTTCAAGCCTGCTGTGCCGCGGCTCACCTATGAGTACGTTGCCGAGGCGGCCGCGCCGAGTTCGGGGACGGAAGCTGCGGGTGGGGCAGCTGACCCACAGAAACCTCCGGTCTATGACGTGGATGGCGTACCCCTGACCCCTCGCCACATTAACAACTCGATTGAGTCGGAGTCGAACCACCACTGGATGGGACTGGTTGTGTTGGCGATGGGGCTGCTGGCACTTCTGGCACGGACCGGCAAGGCTCCCTGGGCTGAGTACTGGCCGTTGCTGCTGATTGGCATCGCCATCTTCATTTTTCTCCAAGCCGATACGGAATGCTGGCCCGTGGGATGGAAGAGTTTCGGGGCATGCTGGGCCGACCCCGAGGTCTTTCAGCACCGTATGGCTGCGTTAGTGTGCGTCGGATTCGCCATCTTTGAACTGCGGGTGCGCCAGCGGAAGCGCGACGGCGGCATGGCGCTGGTCTTCCCGTTGATGTGCGCGATCGGGGGCGCTGTATTGTTGACGCACTCGCATGCCATCACCAACGTAAAGGAAAACCTGCTGGTTGAGTTGAGCCATGTCCCCATGGGCATCGTCGCGGTCTTCGCGGGTTGGGGGCGTTGGCTGGAACTGCGGCTTCCTGAGGAAAATCGTGCGATTCCCTCGTGGATTTGGCCGCTCTGTTTTGTGCTGATTGGCGCCGGACTGCTGAACTACCGGGAAATGTAAGCCGATTTTGCCATTGGGTTGAAACCCGGCTTCCTTCGCAGAGTGCGCCTGCGACACAGCGCTGAAGCGTCGCTCTACCCTGCGGATTGCAGCAGTTCGGTCAACTTGTCCATGTCCTGGGCGTTGGCGTCGCCGATCACAAAATAGCGCAGACCGTTATGGGTCCAACTGCGAACCTGGAAGGATAGCGAGTTCAGTGCAGACTCGGCGCCGGGCACATTTCGCAAGTCCTTCTCCTGAAAAATGAAGACCGAGATCTGGTGCTGACGCACGCGATAGATCAGCTCTGCGCCGGGCGATTGGTTGAGGTAGCTGACCTTTCCGCCTACGAGGGTGAAGGGCGAAGCCTGTAACTCAGGCAGGTTGAAGGTGAAGGGGATCCTACCCGCAAACCACGGCTTCACGGTGTGCCGGTCGGTGGAAATGACATCCACCGGATTGGCGCTGGCTAGCGTAGCCACGTGGAGGTCGGCCAGTTCGCTGATCAGTTGCTGCTCGCCCCGGCGTTCACGGTTGAGCGTTAGAAGGAACGCACTGACCATCAGCAGAACGGCAGCGGTTGCCAGTGTTGGAAGCCAGTAACGCTTCCACGGAGAAGGCTTGCGCCCCGCAATACTTTTTTCGATGCGCGCGCGAAAGGCAGGGTCGGGCGTGAAGCGCTGACCGGCTCCGCGGACGGCGAGCTTCTGCTGAAGCCTGGCCAAACCGTCTGCGGCGCAGGAGGAGCATCCGCGCAAATGTTCCTGCAAGGCGCGCGCGTCATCGGCAGTGAGTTCGCCGTCGAAGTAGGCATCGAGTTTTTCGGACCAGGATTCGCACGCCATAGTTCAGCTTCGTTGTAACTCTCGCACGATGTCTCGTAAAGCCCGACGCGCGCGGGACAAACGCGACATAACCGTGCCCATCGGGATAGCGAGAGTCATCGAAATGTCCTGATACGACATCTCTTCAAATTCACAGAGCAGTAAAACCTCTCGATATGGCACGGGCAACCGGCCTAGAGCTTCCTGGACAAGTTGCTGGTCAGAGCGCCGGAGAAGGATGCTCTCCGGAGTCTCTTTCACCTCGGGCACGAGCGTATCGTTTTCGCCATCCGCATCCAACGACACGGTTGCGGCGGACTGCAGGCCAGTGCGGGAAGTGAGAAACGTGTTCCGAAGGATGCGGTACATCCAAGCGCGGAAATTGGTGCCCTGCTGGTACGAAGCAAACCCCTTGAGCGCCTTGATGTATGTCTCCTGCACCAGATCCTCGGCTTCCTGCCGGTCGTGCGTTAGCCACTGCGCAAAGTTGTAAAGCCGATCAAAGAGGGGCATTGCCAGCTCCTCGAACGACCCCGACGGTGAACGCTCCTCCGGCACGCTCATAAGAGTAAACCAGCGGGGGACAGTTTTATTCCCGAGGAATGCCGGATGCGTTTATTGCAAAAGCGGTCTGTGACGGCTAAGTGGAAGAGATTTAGAGGGTTACTGGAGCTGACCCAACCGTGCGCCAAGACGTTTGCACAGGAATGCGTGCCTTCGGCGCGACCGAATGCAATTTTGTGTATCTAACCAACTCACCCGACAACGCAAGAGCGTGTAATTATTTCTTACCTAATTCCGAGACCAAAGCATGGCGAAACCAATACTACTGAGCGTGGATGACGACTCCGATGTTTTGCGGGCGATAGAACGTGATCTGCGTTCGCAGTACGGAGCTGAATACCGGGTCATAGGAAGCGATTCACCCGAGGGTGCGCTCAATCTGCTGAAGCAGTTGAAGGTGCGTAATGACAGCGTCGCTCTGCTGCTTGCCGACCAACGCATGCCGCGCATGGACGGAGTCGAATTCCTGCAACAGGCAATGGATATCTTCCCGAGCGCGAAGCGGGCGTTGCTTACCGCGTACGCCGATACCAACGCCGCGATCAGTGCAATCAACCAGGCCAGCATCAACTATTTTTTCTTGAAGCCGTGGGACCCTCCAGCCGACCACCTGTATCCGCAACTCGATGACTTGCTGGATGACTGGCAAGCATCATTTCGTCCGACGTTTGAGGGGATTCGTGTGCTGGGTACTCGCTGGTCGCCGCGATCGTATGAGCTGCGGGACTTCCTGGCGCGCAACCACGTCCCGTATCAGTGGATCGACGTCGAGCTTTCTGCCAACGATGCGGAAACGAGGCGGCTTTTGGAAGCGCTGGGACCGGAGGCGGCCGATCTGCCTGTGGTGCTCTTCCCTGATGGGACAAAGCTGCTAGAGGGTGTACCCGCGGACGTAGCCCAAAAGGTCGGGCTACGCACCCGCGCCCAAACCAGCTTCTACGATTTGGCGATCGTTGGTGGGGGACCAGCCGGTTTGGCCGCTGCCGTCTACGGAGCCTCGGAAGGTCTTCACACCGTGATGATTGAGCGGGAAGCGCCCGGCGGACAGGCCGGCATGAGTTCCCGGATCGAGAATTATCTGGGATTTCCGACCGGGCTCAGTGGCGCCGACCTGGCGCGGCGGGCCGTAGTGCAAGCCCAGCGCTTCGGAGTGGAAATTTTGTCGCAGGAAGCAGTTAGCGCCCGAGCGGAAGGGCCCTACCGAATCATCAAGTTCGCGGATGGGAACGAGATTTCGTGCCACGCGCTGATGATCGCGACTGGGGTTCAATGGCGACGTCTGGAAGCTCCCGGCATCGACAGGTTGCAGGGTGCGGGGATTTACTATGGTGGCGGCGCCACGGAAGCGCTGTCATGTAAAGGCGAGATCGTCTACATCGTAGGCGGCGCGAACTCGGCGGGCCAAGCCGCAATGAACTTCGCTAAATTTGCGGAATGCGTCACGATACTTGTGCGCGGCGAATCGCTCTCCAGCACCATGTCGAAATACCTGATCGACCAGATTCAAGAGACGCCTAACATTCGACTGTGGACCCATGCGGGCGTAGCCGAAGCGCATGGCGATACCCATCTGGAAGAGATTTCGGTGCTTTGTTCCGACACCGACAAGATTGAGCGTGTGCCGGCGAATGCGATGTTTATTTTCATTGGAGCGTTGCCGCGGACGGATTGGCTGGCTGATGTCGTCGAACGGGATGACCGCGGCTTCCTGTTAACCGGGCCTGATCTTATGCACGACGGACAACACCCGAAGGGCTGGACACTCGAGCGCGATCCGTTCCTGCTGGAGACCAACGTTCCCGGCATCTTTGCCGTGGGGGATGTGCGCCACGGTTCCATAAAGCGCGTGGCGTCGGGAGTTGGGGAAGGATCGGTAGCTGTGCAGTTTATCCATCAGTATCTGAGCAAGGTGTAAATGGTCGACAAATCTCAACTACTTCGCGTCCCTGTGTTCGCTGATTTGCCAGACGATCAGATCGACTGGTTCCTCAGCCAATCGCAAGAGATGAATCTCAAAGCGGGTGATGTCTATTCACGCCAAGGCGATCCAGCCGACGCGATGTTTGTGATTCTTGAAGGTCAGCTTCAAGGGCGGGGCGAGCTCGGAGGCGAAACCTTTGTCTTTGAGCTTGAGGCCGGCGACGTTACCGGATTACTGCCATTTTCGAGGATGAAGCAGTTTACCGTGAGCGGCCGAGCCCTGACGGACAGTCGCGCACTGCGATTTCCTAGCTCGAAATTTCCGGAGCTCGTGCAGAAAATGCCGGAGCTTACCAAGCGTTTGGTGGGATTGATGTCTGACCGGATCCGCGAAACCACGCGGCTCGAACAACAGCGGGACCGGCTGGCGTCTCTGGGGAAACTCTCCGCGGGACTTGCGCACGAACTCAACAATCCGGCTTCGGCTGCAAAACGCGCCGCCAGCCAACTGCGCGACATTCTGAAGAAAATCAAGAATGCGAGCCTCGAGCTGGGAAGACGCGATCTCACTCCTGCTCAGAAGTCGGAAGTCGAGAGACTGGAAGCTTTGTTCACGCAGCAAGATGTAGTTCCACCGGATGCGCTGACGATCAGCGACCTGGAAGATCAGATTGATTCTCTATTGCGCAGTCATGGACAGAACGACTTGTGGCTACTGGCCGCTGGTCTGGCGCGACGGAACATCAAACCGGAAGTAGTCGAATCGTTGTTCGCGAACCTCGACGGGGAAACTGCTCGAGCCGCTCTGGTCAGGATCGCCGCATCGGAGGAGGTTGCGAGCCTCCTGCACGAAATCGAGAGCAGCACCTCGCGGATATCAGATCTTGTCGGCGCAATCAAGGAATATACCCACATGGACCAGGCGCCGGTGCAAAACGTGGATGTCGTGAAGAGCCTGGAAACCACGCTCACGATCTTGAATCACAAGTTGAAACAAGGAGTGGTGGTGCAGCGCGATTACCAACGCGATCCCCTCCTGGTGAATTCGTTTGGCAGCGAACTCAACCAGGTGTGGACCAACATTATTGATAATGCGATTGACGCCATGCGCGGAAAAGGCGAGCTTCGCGTCCGAACTTACCGCGACGATGGTTGCGCTGTAGTTGAGATCAGCGATAACGGTCCCGGAATTCCCGGCGAGGTGCAGCCCCACATCTTTGAGCCTTTCTTTACAACCAAGGGAGTTGGGGAAGGCACGGGCCTCGGCCTGGACACCGTCCAGCGAATTGTGAAGAAGCACCGGGGAAACATTCAGGTTAATTCCAGCCCCGGTGACACGCGATTTCAGGTCTGGCTCCCGTTAGCGTAGGCTCCGACCTAAGGTGTCGCGAGCATCGCGAGCCCAGCCCGCGGCTCAATTGCCGGTACCGATCTGCTCGCCTCGCTTCAGCGTCCGGTCAAAGAAATCTGCAGTGGCGGCGTAAGCCCGCACCCAGTCTTCCCACATGAGGAAGCCGTGGATCTCATCTGGCAAAATCAGCTGCTCGAAGGGCACGTTCTGCGCCCGCAACCGCTGCGCCAGGTCCACAGTCTGGCTGAAGGGCACGTTGCGATCATCATCGCCGTGGATGAGCAACACCGGCGACTTCCACGTGCTGACGTAGGCGTCCGGAGAGGATTCCCAAGCCAGCTTTACAGCGGCGTCTGCATCGGGCGGTCGCGTCGCGAGGTTGCCGAAATAGGGCCGTTCAGTAAGGAAGACGCTCCAATCATGCACGCCGTGAAAGTCCACTCCTGCTTTGAACAGCGCTGAATCACGCGCCAGGCCCATGGCCGTCAAAAAACCGCCGTACGAACCACCCCACAACCCAATCTTCCCGCCATCGACCTCTGGAAGCGACTGCAGATACCGTCCGCCCGCCACTACGTCCTGGTACTCCTCTGCTCCTCGCCAGACGGTGTTGGGCGGTTCGCGAAAAGCGCGTCCGTACATGACGCCGAGGCGGTAATTCACCGATAGCACGACGTATCCGCGGCTGGCCAGGTACTGATTCATGGCGTAGGCGTTGTGGTAGTAGTCCATGTAATGGAAGCCGAGCATCATCTGGCGGATGGGCCCGCCGTGCGTGAAGATCAGCCCCGGAACCTTGCCGGTCGTGTTGCGGGGAACGAACAATTGGCCGTGAAGTGTTACTCCATCGGCGCTCTTGAAGATCACCTGCTTCGGCGTCACGAGTGAAGCCGAGGGAAAGTCGCTGGGCAACGCCTGCTTGGCGATCATGTCGCGACCGTTGGCTGTAACCACATACGGCATCGCCGGTACAGTCGCAGTCGATCCGAGACAGAGAATGCTCTTGCCGTCGCCGGTTTGCACGGGAGACCACTCCATGGTCTCGCCATGAGTCAGCGCCTTCGGGGGCACGCCGCCGGCCACCGGCACCTGCCACAAGTGGCGACGGTCAACATCATCCTGGTTCGAGGAGTAGATCGCCGATGCCTTGTCCGCACTGAGAGTGACGTCTTCGACGTCAAAGTCTCCCGGCGTGAGCAGGGTCGCCGCACCACCGTTGGTCGCAATCGAATACAAGTGGTTGCGTCCGTCCTGCTCGGAGGCAAACACAACCCATCCATCGGCAGCGACGTTGAGCGAAGCATCTTCGGTAAGTTCAGGCAGAGAATCCGCAGGCTTGGTTCCGCTGCGCCAGAGCAAGTGACCGGCTCCGGTGGAGGCGTCGGCGACCCACAACGACCACCGCGTTGGGCGCACCGGAATCAACGGCTGCTTCTCTTCAGTTCCAGCGGTGCGCACAAAGACGATCCACTTACCGTCCGTTGACCATCGTGGCATGAAGTCTTTGTCCACGCTCGGAGCCAGGTAGCGAACGGAATCGCGGTCGAAGTCGTAAATAGCCACGAAGCTATGTGTGTCACGCTCGCTGACGAAGGCGATACGTTTGCTGTCGGGCGACCATTTGGGCTGGTCCGCAGCTCCGCGCACCGTAGCCAATTCTTTGGCTTGCTGTTTGCCATCGACGCTCGCCAGCCACAGCTTCTTTTTCCCGGACCACACCGCCCACTTGCCGTCGGGCGAGATGGGAATGTCTTCGCAACCTTCCTCGGGACAACCCATGTCACCGAGCAGCCGAGGCGCCGCGTCTTTGGCGTCCACATCAATCGCGAAGACTTGCTGCTTGGCGCCCTTGGTCGAACTCGCAGGATTCGCGCTCTCCTGCGCTCCGTTCAGCTCACTCCCGAGCGCATAGAGCGCCGCCTTGCCGTCGGGCGTGAGTCGCAAGCTGGCGATGGGCTGGCCGTCATCCTGGTTGTAATGCGTGACCTGGCGCGCGGTCTTCGCGAAGTCAGGGCCGTCAGCCACCCACACATTGCGGACGCCTTTGGCATCGAAGACCCAAGCCACGCGACTGCCGTGCTCGGCTGCCACCAGCCCGGTGGGAAAGGGCGAACTCAAGACTTGCTCGAGGGTGAACGGAGGCTGCGCCCATGCAGCCAGTGTGGTGCTCAGGACCAAGGCGACAGTAAAGTGGAAACGCAGATAAGTACGTGGCATAGTTCGCAAGGGTACTCGAAGCACATCCTGCCTGCCAATAGCGGGGAGAGCATTCGCCGATCATTTCCTCCGTGACACTGCGTCGGGGATATCGATTGAGGAAACGGCAGATCTTCAAGCGCAGCATCAGTTCACAAGAAGCCTTGTTTTCGCCAAATGACACCCAACGTCCGATGCTCCGTCACTCAGACATAGCGGATCACGCGTTGATACGTGTCCCACAGGTTTAGCCGTATGTCGCACCCAGTCGCGTAAAATCATCGCCATGCCCACAGAGCAGGAAACTGGCTCG
>Ga0070766_10001847_pt1 | contig 10455 bp, 8 predicted proteins | sample HubBroMetageWFT6_FD_69782 | JGI IMG/M metagenome (GOLD analysis project Ga0070766, IMG submission 69782) | Warmed and freeze-thawed soil microbial communities from the Hubbard Brook experimental Forest, New Hampshire - Hubbard Brook CCASE Soil... | ecosystem: Environmental > Terrestrial > Soil >... | reverse complement strand
GTCCTTGGTCCAGACGCGCACCACTGGCGAGCTAGCGCCGACTTCGGCCGTTTGGACGCTGGTAGGTTTCCGGCTCAAATCAACTCCAAGCAGTTGTCTGGGAGCGCGTGCCGTCGGCGGCACACGAAGCGCCATTCGGCGACTCGGCACAGCGCTTGCAGCACGGGCTCTATGGCGGGTCATAGCAAGTGACCCGCATCCCCCTCAGGGAAAACGATCATGCATATCTCTCGGCGTGAATTCGGCGTGCTCGCCGCGGCAGCACTGGCATTTCGGGACCATTCCGCCAGTGCCGCCGCGTCCGACCCCAGCGTATTCGTTACCGGGATGGACCTGCCGGCCAACCTCGATCCGGCGCAAATCCTTGACGTCCAGTCGACCCAGTTGGCGCTCAACGTCTACGATAATCTGTACCGCTACGAGGGCAATCCGGCCAAGATGCAGCCGTGGCTGGCGACCGATCACACCGTCTCCGCCGACGGGTTGATTTGGGATTTCAAGCTGCACCAGGGCGTCAAGTTTCACGATGGCAGCGAGCTCACCGCCGAAGACGTGGTGTACTCGTATCAGCGGGTGCTCGCCATCGGCCGGGCGCCGGCGGCGCCGCTGCAGCCAATCCTCAAGCCGGATTCGGTGACCGCGCCCGATCGAAATACCGTGCGGTTCGCTCTGGGCCAGGCCTATGGTCCCTTTTTGGCGATGATCCCGCTGGTCGCCATCGTCAATCCGAGGGTGATTAAACCGAACGAGGAGAACGGCGATTGGGGCGCCAAATGGCTGGCGTCGAACGAGGCAGGATCGGGCGCTTACAAGCTGATGCCGGCGAGCTACGTGCCGCTGGAAAAGGCGGATTTCGAGAAGTACGACGACCATTTCATGGGCTGGACCGACAACCCGCAAGCCATCAAGAAGATCGAATGGCGCCCGGCAAAAGTCACGTCCACGCGGGTTCTGGCGCTGCTCAACGGCACGCTCGACATGACCGACAGCTTCCTGCCGGTGGATCAGGTCGAGCGAATTGAGAAATCGTCGAATGCCCACGTTGCCAAGAATGTGACGATGCGTCTGCTCGTCATCCGCATGAACAACACCAAGCCGCCGTTCGACAACATCAATGCGCGCAAGGCCTTCGCGCACGCCTTCAATTACACCGGCTTTATCGAGGAAATCGTCAAGGGCAACGCGGTGCGCGACCCGGTGCCGATCCCCAATAACATCTGGGGTTTCCCGAAAGATATTGCCGGGTACGACTTCGACTTGAAAAAAGCCAAAGCATATTTCGACAAGGCGGTGTCGGAGGGGGCGCCGATGAAGCGGCCCATCCAGATGCATGTGCAGCAGCCGCTCGAACAGACGGTCCAGGCCAGCCAATTGTTCCAGAGCGACCTCACGACGGTTGGCATCGATTTGAAATTGGTGAACGACACCTTCGCCAACCTGGTCAGCATCGCGACCAAAGCCGAGACCACTCCCGACATGTGGATTCACTGGGTCAGCGCCTATTACCTCGATCCGGACAATTGGATCGGTCAGATGTACGACAGCCGGTTCCACGGCACCTGGAAGGCATCGTGCTGGTACAAAAACCCGCAGGTCGATGATTTGTTGCGCAAGGCCCGCTTCACCACCGACCAGGAAGACCGCGCTCCGCTCTACGAACAGGCGGCGAAGGTCATCGTCGCCGACTCGCCGGACATCTGGATCTACAACATGGTCGAGGTGTGCGGTGTCTCGAATCGGGTTCAGGGTTTCCGGCATTGCCCGGTGGGAAGCGGCGGCGAGGTGCGCTGGATGCACCTCGCCAGCTAGCGAGCGGCCCACCCGCCATGCTGCGCTTTATTCTACGCCGGGTGCTGTCGGCGATCCCCTCGCTGTTCGGGCTGCTGGTCTTCACCTTTTTGCTGATCCGCATCGTGCCGGCCGATCCGGCCGCCGCGCTTGCCGGCGACAACGCCACCCCACAGCAAATTGACGCCATTCGTCACGAATATGGGTTCGATCGCCCGATCGCCGAACAGCTCGTGCGCTATATCGCCCAGGTTTTTCGGTTCAACTTTGGTGAAAGCCAGTATTCGCACCGGCCGGTCGGGCTCGACATCCGACAGCGGCTGCCGGCGACTCTTGAGCTGACCTTCGGCTCGTTGTTGTTCGCGACGCTCGTGGGGGTCCCGCTCGGCGTGGTCGCCGGCGTGCATCACAATCGCTGGCCCGACTTTGTGCTGCGGCTGTTTTCGATCACCGGTCTCGCGGTTGCGGCGTTCTGGTTCGCGATCATGCTGCAGCTCTTGTTCTCGATGCAACTCGACTGGCTGCCGCTTCGCGGACGCACCGGTACGGGAATGGTCATGCCGCCCGAGGTGACCGGCTCGCTCCTCGTCGATAGCCTCATCGCCGGCCGGCTCGACTCCTTTTGGGATGCGCTGCGCCATTTGGTGCTGCCGGTGGCGACGTTGTCGCTTGGCGCGCTGGCATCGATCGCCCGCTTCACGCGGTCCGGCGTGCTGGAGACGATGCAGAAGGATTTCGTGCTTTACGAGCGGGCCGTCGGCTATCCGCGCCGACGGCTGATCTGGATCTATGTGCTGCGCAACTCGGTCATCGCGGCGGTGAGCCAGATCGGCCTTCTCTTTGGTGCCTTGATCGCCGGGGCGGTCGTCGTCGAGTCGATCTACGACTGGCCGGGCATCGGAAACTACACGGTGCAGGCGATCCTGACCGCCGACTACAAGGTCATGCTGGCGGTAACCGTGCTGATCGGGGTCATCTACACAATCGTCAATATCCTGACCGATCTGGTCCACGGCCTGCTCGATCCGCGGCTGTGGGAGCAGTTGTGACGCAGCCCGACGTCGCGCCTCGCCTCGGCTCCCTCCTCGTCCGCGCGGCGCGGCAGGAACCCGGGCCGCCAGCGCGCGAGGACACCACTCATATCGCGGCGGGCATCGGCAGACCGCCCCGGCTGCTGATTCTCCGCAAATTCGCGCGCGATATTCCCGCGGTGATCGGGGCCGCGATCGTCGCGTTCGTCATCGTCCTCGCGATCGTCGGCCCGTGGGTCGCACCGCATCCCGGCGATGTCGCCGCCTCGCACCTGCTGCAGCGGCTGAAGCCGCCCAGCGCGGCCTTCCCCTTCGGCACCGACAATCTGGGGCGGGACATTTTTTCGCGGGTCATTCTCGGGACGCGCAGCGCGCTTGAGGTGGCCTTGGCGGTCGTCGCCCTAGCGGCGGCGATCGGCGTGCCGCTCGGTCTCGTCGCCGGCTACGCGACGGGCTGGCTGTCCGAGGTGGTCATGCGGGTCACCGACGTATTCCTGTCGCTGCCGCAGCTCATTCTCGCTCTCGCCTTGGCGCAGTTGCTGACGCCGTCCCTAGAGACCGCGATGCTGGCGTTGGCCTTGACCTATTGGCCGTTCTTTACCCGCCTGGTTTTCGCCGAAACCCGGCGACTGCGTGCATCGCTTTTTGTCGATGCCCTGCAGGGGATCGGCGCCAGCTCGGCGCGTATCGTCTTCGCGCACATTCTGCCCAATGCGATCTCGCCGGTCATCGTGCGTGCGACGATTGGGTTGGGGTTCACGATCCTCGTCGCCGCGGTGCTCGGATTCCTCGGCGTGGGCGCGATCCCGCCCCAACCCGATTGGGGTTTGACCATTTCGGAAAGCCGCAACTATTTGCCCGACGCGTGGTGGTACGCGGCCTTCCCCGGCCTCGCGATCCTGCTGGCGGTGCTCGGCTTCAACCTGTTGGGCGACGGCTTGCGCGATCTGGTCGACCCTCGGCTGCGGCGGTCGCGCTGATGGCAGAGCTTGTGTCCAACACGCCGATTGTCGACGTCCGCGATCTGCGGCTGACCATTAACACCGACGAGGGCGCGGCGAAGATTCTCGACCACATCCATTTTTCGTTGGAACGCGGCCGCATCCTGGGGATTGTCGGCGAGTCCGGCTGCGGCAAATCGACGATCATTCGCGCCATTATCGGGACCCTGCCGGCCGGCGTTCAAGTGGAGGCCGGCACGATTCGGTTCGACGGCGAAGACCTGCTGGCGCTCAACGAACACGAGCTGAACACCCGGATCCGGGGCAGCCGCATCGGCTTCATCCCCCAGGATCCGTACCTCGCCTTGAATCCGGTGTTCCAGATCGGCACACAGCTGCTTGAGATCATGCGCTGGCATTCGCCCGACGACGGCCAAGGGCGGCGCGACCGCGAGCGACGGCATCGCGACCGCCTTGTCGCGCTGCTGCGCCGGGTGCAATTGCCCGATCCGGAAGCGGCCTTGGAGCGCTATCCGCACCAATTTTCGGGCGGGCAGCGGCAGCGCTTGGTGATTGCCGGTGCTCTCGCCACCTCCCCGACGCTGGTCATAGCCGACGAGCCGACGACCGCGCTTGACGTGACGACCCAGCAGCAAATCATCGATTTGTTGCGCGATCTCGTGGATGAATTTGGCTTGTCGATGTTGTTCGTCACCCATGATCTCGGCGTCGTCGCGCAGCTTTGCGACGATCTCTGCGTGATCTACGCGGGGCAAACTGTCGAAAGCGGCCTTACCGCCGACATCCTCGCTCGTCCGCGTCATCCCTATACAAAGGCGCTGCTTGCCTGCCATCCCGATCGCGCGGCTACCTTCAGCGGCATTCCGGGTAACGTACCGTCGCCACTGCGCGCCGGTTCCGGCTGCCGGTTCGCGCCGCGCTGCGGCGACGCGCGGGACGTCTGCAACGAGCGCCGGCCGTTTATGTCGGTCGACCGATTCGGCAGGGCGGTCGATTGTATTCTCTACGACATACCCGCCGGCGTTGCCGCGACATGACCGGTACCGGCGACATCGTGGAGCTGGCCGACATAACGGTGCTGCTGGGCGGTAAGCGCGGCTGGCTGCGGCCAACGGTGCCGCCGGTCCGCGCGGTCGGCGGGGTTAGCCTCACGGTGCGCGCCGGCGAGATCGTCGGGCTTGTGGGGGAGTCCGGCTGCGGCAAGACGACGCTCGGACGCACCCTGCTCGGGCTCCAGCGTGAGACATCAGGCGAAATCAGGCTGCATGGTTCGGTGGTGAGCGGTTTGTCGCCACATGCCGCCCGATTGCGGCGCAAAGCCGTCCATTATGTTCATCAGGACGCCGGCGCCGCGCTCGATCCCTGGTGGAATATCGGTCGAACTCTCGAAGAGGGGCTGAAGATACACGGGGTCATGTCGCCGGCCGAACGCCATGAGCGGGTCAACGAGATGCTCGAAGCGGTCGGCCTCGACGCCCTGACTCGCCGACGCTATCCGCACGAGCTGTCCGGCGGACAACTGCGCCGCGTCGCGCTCGCTCGCATCCTGCTGCTGCGGCCGCGCTTTGTGATCCTCGACGAGCCAACGTCGGGCCTCGACATGTCGGTCCAGGCAACGGTGCTCAACCTGTTGTTGCAGCTGCGCGAGCGGTTTGGGCTGACCTATCTGTTCATTTCACATGATCTTTCGATCGTACGGCGGTTTTGCGACCGGGTTGCCATCATGTATCTCGGGCGCATCGTGGAAATGGCGCCAGCGGCGGAGCTGTTCGCGGCGCCTCGCCATCCCTATACGCAGGCGTTGCTCGAGGCCATGCCGCGGCTGGAGGCGCGCGCCGAACGGCGGCCCGTAGCGCTGCAGGGCGATCCGCCGAGCGCGGCGCGCCTGCCGCCGGGCTGCGTCTTTTCCACCCGATGCCGGCATGCAGAGCGAGCCTGCCGCGAGAGCGAGCCGGATCTCCAGGATAATCGGGGTCATCCCGTCGCTTGTTGGCGTTGGCGCGAACTCGCCTCAACCGCCGAGAGTGCCGTCGAACAGGTCCGGCCAGCGCCGGCGGCCGTGGATAAACAAGCGGCGCCGCTTTCGGCCGGGAACGGCCGGAGGCCATCCACCTGAGCGGTTCTTCGTCCCGCTGGCAAGGTTTCGCTTACTGGATTAGACTCCATCTTCGGCTTCATGGCTGCTTCTCCTGCTCATGGCCGCTAGCCGTGAAAGGCCAGGTCAGCTGGGAAAGCAGCCGGTCCATCCCATTATCCGAGCGATGGGATGCGAACATCTCGTCGCCGTCGGCGAGCGGTACGTCGGCACAGGAACCGCGGACGAGATGAGCCCTTTTACCTTTTCGCGCACGAACTAAAGCCAGCCATCGGCCGGCAGCGGTCGCACCGCCGACTGCGGAAATCGGCGTCAGGTCGAAGCTGAGACCGATCGCCAGCCGCTGGCACAGAGATTGCGGCTGTCCCTTCAAGCAACAAGAAAACCCCCAAAGCAAACGCAGCGTCCCGCGCAGGCCCGATAGCGAGGTGTTCGATGGCAATTAGGACGGCACACCGTGCTGTGGCGATCGCGCTGGTGTTCGGCATCGTGCCGGCAATCTCGGCATTTGGCCAAACCCTGCGCATCGCGATGACGGCCTCGGATACGCCGACCACCACGGGGATCCCAAACAACGGCGGTGAAGGTTACCGCTTCCTCGGCTTTCCGGCGTTCGACGGATTGATCGATTGGGACTTCACTCACCCTGACAAGATCGCCGGCCTGACGCCTGGTCTCGCCAGCGAATGGAAGATCGATAACAGCGACCATACGCGGTGGCTCTTCACGCTGCGCGAAAGCGTGACGTTTCACGATGGCACGCCGGTCACGGTCGACGCCGTGATCTGGAACCTGCAGCGGCTATACGAGGAGAAATCTCCGCAATTCGATGCCTCAGCTTCGGCGATCGTCCGTTCCTTCGTCAACATGCTCGATCATTGGCAGAAGATCGACGACCGGCATCTCGCGATCTACACGAAATCGCCGTTCAGCTTCTTCCCGTACATGGTCCCAAACATACTGATCGTCAGCCCGACGCAGTGGGAGAAATCAGGACGAAGCTGGACCGAGTTTGCCAAGTCGCCGGCCGGCACCGGTCCGTTTCGCATCACCAAGGTCGTGCCGGGGCAGTCCGTGGAGATGAGCCGCAACGACAATTATTGGGACAAGAACCGCATCCCGAGGCTCGCCAAGTTGATACTGATCCCGATGCCCGAAGCGACAACCAGGCTCGCCGCGTTGCGGTCCGGTCAGGTTGACTGGATCGAGGTGCCGCCGCCCGATGCTATCCCGTCGCTGAAAGCAGCAGGGTTCCAGATCAGCCTTTGGCCCTATCCGCACACCTGGCCTTACATACTGAATGTCACCGAAAGCTCGGTGTTCCGCGACAAGCGGGTACGGCAGGCGCTCAATTATGCGATCGACCGCGACGCGATCGTCAAATTCCTGAATGGCACCGCAAAGCCGGCAGTCGGCCTGTACCCGCCCGACAGCCCCGAATTCGGCACGCCCGACCAGCATTACACCTATGATCCCGACAAGGCGAAGGCATTGCTGAAGGAAGCCGGCTACGGCCCGGATCGTCCGGTACCCGCGAAAATCATGATTTCGACTTCGGGCTCGGGGCAAATGCTGCCACTGTCGATGAACGAGATCATCCAGCAGCAAGTGCAGCCGATCGGCTTCAATTTCGATTTCGACGTCGTGGACTGGGGCGCCATGCTGGTCGCAAAGCGCAGCGCACCGACCGCGCCCGCATCGCATGGCGATGATGCGCTCAACAACAGCCTGAGCTTTCCCGATCCGGCCTCCATGTTCCGCTACTTCAGCGCGACCAGCTTCTCACCAAATGGGATCAATTGGGGCCATTTCAGCGACCCGCGCGTGCAGGACCTGTTGACCCGATCGCAAGAAAGTTTCGATTCGGAGCAGCAGACCGAGTTGCTGGCGAAAGCGCATGCGATCGTCGTCGACGAGGCCGCCTGGGCGTTCATCGTCCACGATCTGAACCCGCGCGCGATGTCGCCAAAGGTCAAAGGCTTCCAACCCGCGCAGAGCTGGTATCAGGACTTCACCAAGGTGACCGTCGAGTAGCGGGCAGGGCTACTCCGCGGCCGCGGCGCTGGGACGGCGCCGCAACAGACCGATCATCTCGTCGGTCGAACGGATGTCGGCGAACATCACCAGTAGGATGCCCAACGTCGCGTTGTGCTCCTCGTCGGTTCGACAGGCATTTGCGTCGGACACGAAGAACACTTTGTAATTCAACATCATCGCGTCGCGGGCCGTGGATTCGCAGCAGACGTTGGTCGCGGTGCCGACGACGATCAAGGTGTCGATGCCGCGGCCACGTAAGATCGCGTCGAGGTCCGAGGCACCCTGGATCATTGCGCTGAAGCGGTATTTGAGCACCTTGAGGTCGCCGGCCTTCACGTCGAGCGCGCCATAGATTTCGTGCCCGAAATCGCCTGGTGTAAATGCCCGGCGCATTCGCGGTCCCCAATCACCGTCGGCGAAATGATTGAGCCACACCGACCACGACGCCTCGCTTTCAGAGTCGATCGTATTCTGGACCCACACGACGGTGCCGCCGGCAGCGCGGGTGGCGGTGGCCAGCCGGTTGACATTCGGCACGATCTCCCGGGCGAAGGCGATCTCGGCCGGTTGGCCCGGCGCCATGAAGCCGTTCTGCAAATCGACGACGACGAGCGCCGTGCGGGCTGGGTCCAGCCCGGCAAACGGATGCAGCCCGCCGCGCCGCGACAAAGCGCGCTGGGTTGCGTAGGCAGGGATCGCGATCTTATGCATCGGCCTCTCCTTGCTCAGGCGTGCGGGGCAGTGGACCAGCGCCGCAAGCCCTGTGCCAGGAGCGGGATTCGGCCCCCGATTGGCCTCACTCCAGGCGTGGCACACGGCTTGCTCGCCGTTATGCACTCCTTCCCCGCGATCAGCCATGGCCCGGTTCATCATCTTTCGCCTGCTGCACACGATCCTGATCCTGTTCGGCGTCTCAATCGTCGTGTTCGGGCTCATTCATCTGATTCCGGGCAACCCGCTTGACATATTGCTGCCGCCCGAGGCGCCGAAGGAGGTGGTCGATCGGCTCAAGGTCGAATTCGGCTTCGACCGACCGCTTTATGAGCAATATCTTGCCTGGCTTGGGCGCGTGGTGAGCGGCAATCTCGGCACCTCGGTCTTTACCGGGCTCGGCGTCACCGGCGAGTTGATGAGCGCGCTCGGCAACACCTTCGTGCTGGCGCTGCCGGCGGCGGTGCTGGGCTTTACGCTGGGCACGGTGTTCGGGACCACATCTGCGTTCCATTACGGGCGTTGGCCGGACAAATTGTTTTCGGTTATCACGATCCTCGGGCTCAGCATGCCGCACTACTGGCTCGGCATCGTGATGGTCATCGTTTTCGCGGTGCTCTGGAACGTACTGCCGGCAGCCGGCATGGGCGGCGGCGGGGGCTGGCCGACGAATTGGGAGGATTTGCGCTATCTAATTCTGCCGGTCATCACGCTGTCGATGATCCCGATGGGGGTGATCGGGCGGATGGTCCGTTCGACGGTACTGGAAATCCTCAGCCACGAATTCCCCACCGCGCTGCGTGCCAAGGGGTTGCGCGGGCGGCGCATCCTCTTCCATGTGCTGAAGAACGCCGCGCCGCCGGCATTAGCGGTGATGGGGTTGCAACTCGGTTATTTGCTGGGCGGATCGATCCTGGTCGAGACGGTATTCAACTGGCCCGGTTCGGGACAGTTCATGAACCTGGCGATCTTTCGCCGCGACATTCCAGTGCTGCAAGGCACCGTCGTCGTCATCGCCAGCTTTTTCGTCGTGATCAACCTTTTGGTCGATGTGCTTCAGGCGCTGATCGACCCCCGCATGCGGCGTTAGCGCAGAATGGCCGAGATCGCCGCCGCACCAACCGTAAGGATCGACGAGCCGCAGGAGGTGGGCGTCGAGCCGCGCGGCTATTGGGTTACGGTCGGCGATAGGCTGATGCGCGACCGGATGACCGTCGCAGTCGGGGTGATGACGATATTGATTATTGGCCTCGCGGTGTTTGCGCCGTTTGTGGCGACCTATGACCCGTTGCAGGGCGGCGTGCTGCGGCGGCTCAAACCGGTCGGGACACCTGGCTTTTTCCTCGGCACCGACGAGACCGGTCGGGATATTTGGTCGCGCCTGGTTTACGGCGGACGGCTCTCGCTGATCTGCGGCATCATGCCGGTGCTGGGGGCGACGTGGGTCGGCGGGACCCTCGGGCTGCTCGCAGGTGTCGGCGGACGCCTCCTCAATACGCTGATCATGCGTGTCGTCGACGTATTCTACGCCTTCCCGTCGGTTTTGCTGGCGATTGCGATTTGCGGTGTGCTCGGCGCCGGCATCGGCAATACGATCCTGTCGCTGACTGTCGTGTTCACACCGCCGATCGTGCGCGTGACCGAAAGCCTGACGACGCAGGTAAGAAGCCGCGATTTCGTCGAAGCCGCACGGGCCAGCGCCGCGCCGCTCCACGCGATCATACGCCAACAGATCCTGCCCAACGTGCTGGGCGGCATGCTGGTCTATGCAACCAGCCTCGTCAGCATCAGCATTATCCTGTCGGCCGGCCTGTCGTTTCTCGGGCTCGGC
>Ga0070766_10001846_pt1 | contig 10455 bp, 9 predicted proteins | sample HubBroMetageWFT6_FD_69782 | JGI IMG/M metagenome (GOLD analysis project Ga0070766, IMG submission 69782) | Warmed and freeze-thawed soil microbial communities from the Hubbard Brook experimental Forest, New Hampshire - Hubbard Brook CCASE Soil... | ecosystem: Environmental > Terrestrial > Soil >... | reverse complement strand
TAGGCGCTGGTCGACCAGTCGCGCGACGATAGGCCGCGGAGTGAAATCGATCGCATTGATCAGCGGCCTCGATAAGTCGAACGAAGCAAGGCGCTCCGGCCGAACCAGCAATCGTGCCAAATTTCGGGCTTTGGAATGAAACGGGTATGCGCTCATTCCCTCCGTCTCGGGGTAATCGGTCCACAGCACGACGTCGGGTGCAAAACGCGTGACCGCGACGCCGAGTGGCGCGGGGGCTTCGAGCGTCGTCCGTCTCCCATCGCATTTCTTCAAATTCAATCCGAGATGTCGCAAACCGCTGTCCGCTCCGTCGCTGGGGGCGCGCGTGCCGCTGAAGAGCGCGCTGACCTGCGCGTTGTCTTCTAATAAGCTTACGTAGTCGTCGCCGAATCGCGTGATAGCGTACGAATTGGATGGTTCCAGCAACGGCACGATGTTGCCGAAGTGCACCCAATCGCCAAGCCCGTGCGGCCAATAGATCAGGACCCGCGCGTCGCGGAGTGCCGCGAATCTCCCGCGGTCCTCGCGCATCGCTCGCACGCTCAGCGTCGCCTCGCCCGTCACGGCCGCACCGGAACGCCGCCGCATAAACGCTGCGGCGCGCGCCCCCGAACGCTTTCGAAAAAGGCTGACGCGTTGGTGTTATAGGCGGGGCATGCCGTAAAACCGGGATCCGAATGCGGATCGAGCCGAACGTGCGGATTGGCCGCCGCAATCGCCCACGTACCTTCGTCGCGCCGCCGCAACGTGGTAGGCAACCCTCCGTCGCGAATTGCAACGGCGCGCGAGTAGGCGCTCCAGTCCACGATGTAGGGCCAGCGGCCCGGACGCAGGACCGTGTCGTTGAAGATCAGCAGCATCACGACCGCCGCGCACGCGAGCATCACGCGCGCAAACCCTCGATAACGCCGGACGCCGAACGCCGCCGCCACCGCCGACGCGGCCAACAACGTGGCCGTGTAGTGCGAACCGACGCGGCTCGCTTCGTAGTTCCACGGCTGCATGAACACGATCTCCGCCAGCAACGGCACCGCGAGCAGCAACCACCATCCGACGGCGGCGGGTGCGAACGCGAAGGGCGCGAGCAGCAGAAATACCATCGTCACTTTTCCGCTCGGATCCGAAACCGCGAACCGGTACTGGGGAACGCCCGGGGCGGCGCCCGCGAGCCGCTCGGCGCCCCAAAAGCCCACGCCGTTGCACACCGCGAGCGCACCCAGCGCGATACCGATGCGCCGATCCCACCACAGCGCGCACGCCGCCGCAAACCACAGCACGAAAAATATTTGATCCTCTTTCAGCCCCATGAGCAACTGCGCCACGATTAGCGTCGGCCAGAGCCAGCGCCTGCGAGCAAAAAGCGCGCCCCCGAAGACGAGCAGCGGGACGAAAACGTTCTCCGAGAAGTTGTCGTAGGCCAGCCCTTGCGCCGAAGGCGTCAAGAGATAAGCGATGCCGATCGCGGTCGCCGCGCGCGCCTCGACGCCGAGCTCGCGGGCAAAGCACACCAGCGGAATCGCCGCCACCGCGACCGCGAGCACTTGTACGACGATCAGCGTCTCGGCGCGGGGAAACAGCGCGACCAGGGGGACCAGCGCCGCCAGCGCCCACGAATCGTGCACCTGGAAGTGCGGGCGCCATTCTCCGTAATTCCAGGACGAGCCGTGCCGCAGGTTCACCAGCGTCTGCAGATGCGTCCCGAGATCCGCACCGTATCGCAGCGCGTAAAGCTTGTTGAGATCCAGCGCGATGTATACTAGCGCAAAAACGCCTACGGCGATGTAGATCGCTCGCATGCTATTTCTCAATACCGACTTTTTCTCCATACACTCGCTCGACGATGGCGCGAAGGCGTTCGATGAACTGTGGTGGCGCGAATTTTTCCGCATGTGCTCGGAGCCGTTCGGAGTCGAAGCGCGACGCGTCGAACGTACGAAGCACGTGGGCGAGCGATTCTGGTGTCGGCTCGTCGAAAAAGACGCCGCTCGCGCCTTCCACGATCGTTTCTAGGGCGCCGCCGCCACGATAGGCGATCGTCGGGCGCCCAGCCGCGGCGGCCTCGAGCGGCACCAAGCCGAAGTCTTCTTCCCCCGGAACGATCGCCGCGCGCGCGGAGCCGACGAGCTCGTTGAGGTGCGCGTCGGAAACGTAGCCGAGCATCGTCGTCGTCGTTCCGCGCGCGCATTCGCGCAGCGATTTCTCCGCCGGACCGGTGCCCGCGACCAAAAGCTTTAGGCCCGCGAGCGCGGCCGCGCGTATCGCGAGATCGATGCGCTTATATGGCAGCAGGCGCGACGCCACGATGAAATAGTCGCCTCCACCGGGCCCGACGCTGAAGCGATCGAGATCGACGGGGCACGCAAGCACGTCGGCGTCGCGGCCATAATAGCGGCGAATTCGTTGCGCGACGTTTTGCGAGTTAGCAACGAAGCGCGTCGGCCGTGAAGCGGCGGCGCGATCCCATGCGGTCAAGCGATTCACGAGCGGGCGGAACAGCGGTGAGCCGACGTACTCGTCGTAGGCGAATGCGAAGCGGCTGACCGTATTGATGTAGCACACGTGAACCGCGCCTCGCGGCACGCGTACGCCCTTCGCCCATGCGGTCGTCGAGCTGACGATCGCATCGTAGCCGGAAAAGTCAAACGCTTCGAATGCCCTGGGATAAAGCGGGGCGAGCGCGCGAAAATAGCGTCTTGCCAGGGGGATGCGGTTGAGATACGAACAGCGCACGCGCGCCGCGGGGAACAAATCGCCGACGACGCTTTCGTCGTAGAGCGCCGTAAAGATCGGCGCCTCGGGCCACGCCTGCGCGATATGGGCGAAGACGCGCTCGGCGCCGCCACGCTGGTTCAAATAATCATGAACGAGCGCGACCTTCATTCCCTTCGGTCAGCCGCGGAAGTCAGTCTTGTAGATTGGTGCCGCGGGGCAGGACGAGCGCGATCGTCGGGTTGCCGAGATAGTTGCGCGCGACGCGTTGCACGTCGTCCGGCGTCGTGGCGGAAATCGCTGCGAGGGCGCGATTGATAAAGTCGGGCGAGGCGCTCTCACGTGAAAAGACCGCCGCCAGCCAAGTGCGCGTTTCCAAGGTCGTCGCATCGTTGGCGAAATCGCCGGCAGCCTCGGCCTTGAACTCCTCGATGGAGCCTTGGAGCCGCGTCGCCGCCAAGACGCTGACGATCGAAAGCGCGGTAGCGAAGGCGCGGCTGGGATTGCCGATCAACCCGCCGTTGACGTACAGCACCAAGGTCGCGGGTGCGCGATCGTACGCATACAGCGTCCCGACCGATCGCGACGCAAAGGTCGGCGATACGACGCCCGGAACCTGCGCGATGTCCGAAAGCGTTCGCCGAACGAAAGCCGCCAACACGAGCATCGGCCCGAAGTCACGGCTATTCACGCTTGGCGCCGGATACTGAGCGATCAACCAGGGCGACGAGATGTCGCGGTGCGCCACGATTTCGTGCGTAGCGCCGTTCAGTTGCGCCACGCGCACCGTCACCGGCAACGTCGTCCCCGCCGGCAAAGCGGTTCCAAGCACCGTTAGCGCTTCCGGAGCCAGCGAATCGAGCCGGCCCGCGGCGCTCACCAGCGTGCCGCCGCGACGATAGTAGGCGCGATAGAATGCGCGCGCGTCGGGTGCAAAAAACTGCGCGAGCGACGCCGGCGTTCCGAGTTCCGGCAGACCCGCATTCGCCTGGCGCGACGACGCCGCGTTGAGCATGTCGAGGCCCACTTGCAACGCGACCTGTTGAACCTGCGCGATCTGCCGAACGAGCACGGCGCGTGCGTCTCGAACGGTGCCCGGCGAGAAATCCGGCGCCGCAAGTGCGCTGCGGAACAAATCGACGACGGCCGGCGCATCTTCGGGCAGTGCTTCAACGTAAAAACGCACGTCGCTGGGATCCACGGTGAAGTGGACGGAGCCCCCGCGCGCGGCGACGGCGTCCTCGAGGGGCAGCGCCGGAGTGCTACCCTGAGCCACCGGAGTGCGAAGGATGATCTGAGCGACCAGTGCCGCCAAGCCATTTTCTTTCATCGTTTGGCGGTCGAGGCCGGCGCGGACGATGACTGTGATGCCGACGAGTGACGCCGCACTGTCGAGCTGGCGTACGATCATCGCCCCGCCGGAAGTGTTTTCGAGGCTGGGCTCCGGGAGCGCGGCTCCGGCGGCCCGCCCGTTGGCCGGGAGCGCGCCGATCGTGAGCGCCGCCGCGATGCACAGCGCCGGGATGCGTTTCACTGAGATGGCTCCTTTTGCGGCGTGGTCGCGACCAAATCGACGATCACCGGCTTGCGCAGATAGCGGCGGACGACATCGGCTACGTACTGCGGATCCAGCGAGCGCGCCGCCTGTTCGTAGTTTCCGTTCGCAATGCCGGGTGCGTAGTCCAGCGCGCCTTCAGTCGTATACCATCCGAGATTGTCGGCGCGCTGCTGCGGCGTCTGCGTATCGGCGGCGACGTGATAAAGAAACGCTTCGCGCGCGGCATTGAAGGTCTGCACGTCCATTGGCTGCTGCAGCCCATCCAGCGCATCGAGCACGTTCTTCTCGGTTTGTTTCTCGTTACTACCCGCGATCGTCACGACCATCACCCCGGGATCGTGGAGCGTGATGAACTGGCCGAGAACCAATGCATCGCTTTGGGATCGGTCGAGAACTTTGGACACGACGCCGGTTTGTTCCCGAAAAAGGTAATCCGCGATAAAATCCAGCGCCGTCGCGGCCTTTTGATCGGCGATCGGTGGACCGATCCAGGCCAGTCCTACGCCGTCGACCGCACCCGCAACCGTCGCCGAGCTGGGCATTCCGGCGAGCTTGGAGTCGAACGGCGGGTCCATCGCGCCGGAGCCGCTGCCGTCCGTCACCGCCGTGACGCTGGAAGCGTCGACGTTGCCGGTCAGCGTCAATACCGCGTTGTCGGAGCGGAAGGCGCGCTTGGCGAAAGCGCTCACTTGGGTGGTGGTGATGCTCGTGAGCTGCGCGACGGTAGTCGGCAGAGGCGGATAGTGGGCGGGCCCCGCCGCGAAGATTTGCTTGAAGAGCAGGTCGTGCAGCGTCGTATCGGATTCATATCGTTGCTGCACGCCGAGGACCGCTGCGTTCGCTCGCGCCGTCTTCACCGCGGCATCGTTCACCGACGGCGCGAAATACGCGGCCGTCATAGCAGCGACGATTCGCCGCGATGCGGGAGCCGGAACGACGGCGCCGATCCCGATGATGTCCGGGTAGACTTGGATATTGAGTTCGCCGCCGACCGTATGGACCAGCGCGTAGAGCGATTTACCGCTCGCGAGCGGCGCAACCGCGGCCGCCGTCGCGGCCAAGTTCGCGACGCCCGGCACGTCGTCGTCGTATCCGGCCGCGGGCGCCCGGAACCAGAGGCCGATGGCGGCGCTGCCGACCGTCGGATCCGGATAGAGTATGTACGATCCGCCGCGCGGTAAGGCGCCGGTCTGGCGCTGCTCCGCGGCGTCGCTGCGGGCAGCAACCACCGACGATGCCAGGGCGAGCATCGCGACGACCCCCCGGATTCGCCCCGTCATGCAGGTTCCGGTGAAATTTTTGGCGGACGGCGCGACGGTTTTTCGGCGCGCTTCGGTTCGTCGGCGGCGGATCGCTCGGCCGACGTGTCGGTCGAAGCCGCTACCTCGGTGCCCGTCGCTCGATCGTACGGGCGGCCGGCGAGGATGGCTTTGACTTCTTCGGCTTCAACGGTTTCGTATTCGAGTAAGGACGCAACCATGCGTTCCACTTTGTCCCAATTGTTATTGAGAATTTGCTTGCCGTTGGTGTAGCAAGACTCGATGATCTTGCGAACCTCACCGTCGATCTTGCTGGCAACCTCCTCGGAGTAATTTCGTTCTTCGCCGATGTCGCGTCCGAGGAAGACTTGATGGGCTCCGCGCCCGTATTGAATCGGCCCGAGCTCGCTCATTCCGTACTGGGTGACCATGCGGCGCGCGAGTTCGGTGGCCTTTTCGAAGTCGTTGCTGGCACCCGTCGTAACGTCGCCGAACTTGATCTCCTCGGCGAGGCGGCCGCCGAGGGCCATCGTGATCTGGGCAATGATTTCGTCGCGGGTCACTTGATAACGATCGTCCTCGGGAAGCGACCAGGTTAAGCCGAGCGCCATGCCGCGCGGGATGATCGTCACCTTATGGATCGGATCCGACTTGTCGAGCAAGCCGCCGACGACGGCGTGCCCGGACTCGTGGAACGCGGCGATGCTCTTCGACTTCTGCGACATCACGACGGACTTGCGCTCCGGGCCGACCATTACGCGGTCGATCGCTTCGTCGCAATCGATCATTTCGATGACGTTCTTATTGCGGCGTGCGGCCAGCAAGGCGGCCTCGTTCAACAGGTTCTCCAGATCCGCGCCCGAGAATCCGGGGGTGCGCTTGGCGAGCGTTTCGAGAGAAACTTCCTTTCCCAGAGGTTTGTTGCGCGCATGGACTTCGAGAATTTTCTCGCGCCCTTTGAAGTCCGCTCGCCCGACGACGATCTGCCGATCGAAACGGCCGGGCCGCAGCAGCGCGGGATCGAGCACGTCGGCGCGATTCGTGGCCGCGATCAGAATGACGCCCGTGTTTTGATCGAATCCATCCATTTCGACGAGTAGCTGGTTGAGCGTTTGCTCGCGCTCATCGTGGCCGCCGCCCAAGCCCGCACCGCGCTGGCGTCCGACGGCATCGATCTCGTCGATGAAGACGATGCACGGCGCGGATTTCTTGGCTTGATCGAAAAGATCGCGAACGCGCGAGGCACCCACGCCGACGAACATTTCGACGAAGTCGGAGCCGGAGATCGAAAGAAACGGCACGCCGGCTTCTCCCGCGATGGCTCGCGCGAGCAGCGTCTTGCCGGTGCCGGGCGGCCCCAGAAGCAGAACGCCTTTCGGAATACGAGCTCCCAGGGATTGGTACTTCTTGGGGTATTTCAAAAAGTCGACGATTTCCGCCAGCTCTTCTTTGGCCTCGTCGACGCCGGCCACGTCGGCAAACGTTACCTTGGGGCGGTTCTCAGACAGCATCTTGGCGCGCGAGCGCCCAAACGACAGCGCTTGACTGCCGCCGCTTTGGGCTTGTCGCAAAATGAAGAACAGCAGCAGCACCGTGATGGCCAGCGGCCCCAAGGTCAGGAGGCTCGAGAGCAGACCGGTATTTGACTGCTGGTCGAAACTGATCGCCCCGCTTTTGACCCGCTTGTAAACCTCGTCCACGAAGGTCTGGTCTAAGTTGGGGACCGCGACGGTATATTTGGTGCCGTTGGACAAATCGCCGATAGCGTTCAGCCCGGTGGCGTGGAACGACTGGACCTGCGCAGCTTCGAGCTTCTGGTAGAAAGCGCCGTAATCGAGCCGAGTCTCGCCTTCGCTGGGCTGAACGAACCGTTCGACGATGATAAAGACGGCGACCACCGCCATGATGATCAGGATGATCGACTTGAGATGCTTGCTCACGTTTTGGTTAGACCGTTGGACCCTCTTGAAGCTCGGCTAGGTAAGGAAGATTACGGTAACATTCCTTATAGTCTAAACCGTAACCTATAACAAAGGCGTCAGGAATCTGGAGACCCAGGTACTCGATGGGGACGTCAACCTCTCGGCGCACCTCCTTGGAGAACAGTACGCAACTGCGTAAAGTCGCTGGCCGGCGCTCCGCTAGTAACGCCCGCAGGAACGCAAGCGTGAGGCCCCTGTCCACGATATCGTCCACGATGACCAGATTGGCACCCTCCAGGGGCAGGCTGGCGTCCGCCTCGAGCCGCGCGGCGCCGCCCGTCTTGCCCGAACTCCCATACCGCTGAACGAAAATATGGTCCACTAGGATCTCACTGGGACCATCGGCTTTGCCTGCTAGCGCTCGCGCGAGATCGGCGGTTAGGCACAACGCTCCCTTCAACACCCCGAGCAGCACGAGCGGTTGCCGGCGAAAGTCGGCGGCGATTGCGCCGGCAAGACGCTCGACCGAAGCCGCTAGTTCCTGCGCGGAATAGATGCGCGGTCCAATGGCTGCCTTACAATCCAGTGCGGTCACTCTCTCTTGATACCCGAAATGGAACCGCGTTCGATTCTCAGAGCAATCCCAGGCTTCATGTGAAAGGTCCCACTTCTTCCGAGTTCGAGGGCGCGAACCGCGGCCTCGACGTGCGCGAAATCAATGTCGCGCAAACTCTCCTCGGCCGCCAGTTGCTCTCGAATCGAACTCCGAAGCTGCGCGCGACGCGTTCCGTCCTGCTCTTGCGCCGCGAGCTCCGCGGCTCGAGCCACCGCGCGGTCGAGCCCTGGAAAAAGCGGTCGCAACGTTTCCAGCGCCTCGCGAACCGCGTTGCGTCGCAAACTCCGCAACGCGTTTGTCGGATCGACCGCATACGGCAATGCTTTGGCGTGACAATAGGCGCGCAGGGCCTCGGATGAAATTCCGATGCATGGGCGCGCCAGATCGAGCCCCGGCTCCAGGCGCCGGCGGCTCGGCATACCTCGAAGTCCCTGCAGGCCCGCACCCCGCAAAAGCGCGAGCAGAACCGTTTCGCTTTGATCCTCGGCGTGATGCGCCGTCACGACCGCGCTGCAATCTCGCCGCTTTGCCGCTGCGGCAAGTGCCCGATAACGCGCGGTGCGCAGGCGCTGTTCGTCTGCGCCGCGATTTTCCAGCGCGATCACGTCGAGGGGAATCTCGCAATGCGCGGCCAGCGGCAGCGTCACGCATTCGTCCTGCCAGGCGGAACCGCGCACGCCGTGATTGACAAAAGCAAGAAACAGCGTGAGGCGAAGCCGTTTCGCGACCGCGTGCAACGCCGCGGCCAGCGCCACGGAGTCTGGTCCGCCGCTGCACGCCACGAGAGCGCGCTCACCCTCGCACAACGCGCCGCTCTGTACGATCGCGCGTTCGACGTCCCGTTCGGGATGAGCTCGTCTCACGACCGGCGGACGTGCGCGGCGATCTCTCGCTCGACGTCGCGCCGCGCGACGTCGGCGCGCTTATCCCAAAACTTCTTGCCTCGGGCGAGGCCGAGCTGGACCTTCGCGATGCCACGCGTGAAGTAGAGCCGTAGGGGCACGATCGTCAAGCCCTTTTCCGCTACCCGGCTTTGCAGGCGCACGATCTCGGCTTTGTGCAGCAACAGCTTGCGCGGCCGCGTCGGCTCGGAGTTCGAGAAACTCCCCTGCCTATACGGTGGAATGTGCATTCCCAGCAGCCAGGCTTCGCCGTCGCGAAAACGCGCGTAAGCTTCACTCAAACTCGCGCCGCCGCTGCGCACGGACTTCACTTCGGTTCCGGTCAGCGCCAAACCGGCCTCGACCGATTCGAGGATGTGATATTCGTAGCGGGCCCGGCGATTATCGATCGCGGGAGAGTCTTTGCTCATCTTCGCAAGTGGTCTTCGACGGCGTCCAGCCGCCCGCGCGAAACGAAGCTTCCCTCGGCATGTGCCAGCACGTTTCCACGATCGTCGAGCACGCTTGCGTCGACCCCGAGCACGTTGCGCCGCTGCCAGGTTACACGGCCGCGCACTTGGATTACGCACTCGAGCGGAACCGGTTTACGAAAACGCACGTTGACGCTTGCGGTAACGCCGCGGTGTCCTGCAAAGCCGGCGGCATGCGCCATCGCTTCGTCCAGCAACGCCATCACGATGCCGCCGTGTGCGATTCCGCGCCAACCTTGATATTGTGCGGCGAGCTCGAGGCGAGCGTACACGCCCTCCGCATCGGCTGCCGGGTCGAAGTGCACGTGCAGGCCGATGGGATTGGCCGGTCCGCACGCAAAGCAGTTGCCGTCGTCGTAAGGAACGTCGCTCATCACCGTCCCATGCTGAGGCGGTCGATTAGGGCCACAGGGAGGTGCGCGACTCGCATCTTGCGCTGCACTTCCTCGATGGGGTAGTCGTAGCGAATCCAATCGACGCGTTGCTCCTCGGGATCGTACGTGACGAAACAAGCTTGCGGGTTCAAATCGCGCGGCTGGCCGACGCTGCCGACGTCAATGATGTATCGCTTCTGATCTTCCAGCTTTAGCTGGCCGCCGTGTTGCATATGCTTGTGTCCGATCGAGCCGTCCGGGTCGCGCGCCCAGTATTCGGCGATGTGGGTGTGCCCCACGAACACGATCCTTGCATCGGTACGATCGAACGCGCCCGCGGCGGTGACTTTGTCAAGGATGTATTCGAAATAGTTCACCGGCGCGCCGTGAACGAGGAGGAAGTCGGGGAAGCGCAGTTCGTACGGGAGCAGATTGAGCCAGGCGCGAGTCGCCTCGTCGATTACGCCTTGGGTCCAGCCGATCGCAGCGCGAGCGACGTTGTTGAAATGTTCAACGCCAAAATTCTCGGCCGCGGCGAGATCGTGATTGCCCAACACCGCGTGACGCGCCCGTTCCCGCAGGGTAGCGACGCACTCGTTGGGATTCGGACCGTAGCCGACAACGTCGCCAAGCGAGACGACAACG
>Ga0070766_10001845_pt1 | contig 10456 bp, 7 predicted proteins | sample HubBroMetageWFT6_FD_69782 | JGI IMG/M metagenome (GOLD analysis project Ga0070766, IMG submission 69782) | Warmed and freeze-thawed soil microbial communities from the Hubbard Brook experimental Forest, New Hampshire - Hubbard Brook CCASE Soil... | ecosystem: Environmental > Terrestrial > Soil >... | reverse complement strand
GCGCCAGGTTCGAGCGGTCGCCCTTCGGCTTTCCACTTCGGTAGCCCGCCGTCGAGGATAAAAACCTCCTTGGCCCCGAAAACGCGAAACGTCCACCACACGCGCGGCGCGGAATAAAGACCGATGGTGTCGTAAACAACCACGGTGTCGCCATTGCCAATGCCTAACGCACCAACTGCCTCACCGAAGTGCGTGGGGCCGGTCAGCGTGTGCGGCAGTTCGCTGGAACGATCGCTGATTGCGTCGATATCGAAAAAGACGGCTCCAGGAATGTGGCCTTCTAAATATTCCGCGCGAGCGCGGTTCGGCTCGCCTGGTGAAGGATAGGACGCGTCCACTGCGACCAAATTTTTATCGTCCAAGCGCGCGGCGAGCTGGTCGGTCGAAATGAGCCAGCGGCTGGACGGTGGAAAGTCGATTAGTTTTGGCAAGTATAATCTCCCAACGGGATAACGCCGTCGACGCCGCAATGTTCACGCATAGGGAATATCGAACTGCGGGTGCCGTTCGAGCCACGCCGGGACCGGCAAATTTTTCTCACGCAAAAACTGCGGATTGAATAGCTTAGACTGATAGCGAGAGCCGTAGTCGGCGAGAATGGTGACGATTGTCCGGCCGGGTCCCAGTTCCTTCGCCAGGCGAACAGCGCCGGCGACATTGATCCCCGAAGAACCGCCGAGACAAAGGCCTTCGTGCTCGAGCAAGTCAAAGATGATCTTTACCGCCTCTTTGTCATGAATTTGATAGGCGAGATCTATCGGTGCGCCTTCAAGGTTCTTGGTGATGCGCCCTTGGCCGATGCCTTCGGTGATCGAAGAACCTTGGGATTTGAGTTCGCCGGTCGTGTAGTAACTGTAGAGCGCGGCGCCCATCGGGTCGGCAAGCGCAATCCGCGTCGCGCTCTTGAAGGATTTCAACGCGATGGCGACGCCGGCGAGCGTGCCGCCAGTACCGACGGCGCAGACAAAGCCATCGACTTCGCCGTGCGTCTGCCGCCAGATTTCCGGCCCGGTGGTTTCCACGTGGCCTTGGCGATTAGCAACGTTGTCGAATTGATTGGCCCAAATCGCACCGTTTGGTTCTGTCCTCGCCAATTGCTCCGCGAGGCGGCCGGAGAGCTTCACGTAGTTGTTGGGGTTGGAATAGGGCACCGCCGGCACTTCGACTAGTTCAGCGCCGCAGAGCCGCAGCGCATCTTTTTTTTCCTGACTTTGGGTTTCGGGAATGACGATGACTGACCGAAATCCCAGGGCGTTTCCGACCAAGGCGAGGCCAATGCCGGTATTGCCCGCGGTGCCCTCGACGATCACGCCGCCCGGCTTGAGCTGTCCCTTTTTTATGGCGTCTTGAATGATGAACAACGCGGCACGGTCCTTGACCGATTGCCCCGGGTTCATGAACTCGGCCTTGCCCAAAATTGTGCAGCCGGTGGTGGCCGAGGCGCGTTGCAGCTTTATCAACGGCGTATTGCCAATCGCCCCGATGATGCCGTCGCTGAATTGCATCGCTGCCAAATCCTGAAAGCGACGGACCTTAGAGGACTAAGCCATTGAAAACAAGGTGAGATCAATGACGGCCGCGATGTGAAAGATTTCGGAAACCATGGCGCCGCTTGCCCGCCCTGGAGGCGCGCCAATTCACGGATTGTTTGCGGGCAACGCGGTATTTCCGAGGTCCGCAACTGCGTCGTTTTCCCTTTACGACCGGTCGGGTGGGAAGCGATGAACCTCGACGTGAATACGCTATTCCTCGTGACGGTTTATGTGGAGGTGATCCTCGGATTACTCCTCCTGTTCGCGTGGGCGCAAAATACCGCCGTCACCGCGGTAGCTTGGTGGGGCTTCGCGGATTTGGTGCGCGCCGGATCGATCATGTTGTTCGGTCAGTATGGCCAAGTCTCAGATTTAATCTCGATCGATCTCGCCAACGCGTTACTGTTCACCGCCTTTGCTTTGACGTGGACGGGTGCGCGGGTCTTCGATCATCGCAAACCCAAACCTGTATTGATGTTTGCCGGCGCGGCGCTTTGGCTCGCTCTCAGCCATGTGCCAGGGTTCGCTGGCGCATTCGAGCTTCGCGTACTCTTGAGCTCGGGAATTATCGCCGCCTACACCTGGGCCACAGCGTATGAATTCTGGCGCGGCCGCAATGAGGCGCTGGTTTCGCGCTGGCCGGCAATATTTCTGCTGTTCGCGCACGGGGCGCTTTATCTGCTGCGCACGCCGCTCGGCGCCATGCTGCCGGGGTTGCCGACGACAAACGAAGTCTTCGACAGCGTTTGGCTTACGGTGCTCAGCTTCGAAGCGCTGTTGTTCACGATCGCTATCGCTTTCATTCTGCTGGCCATGGCCAAGGAGCGAACCGAGCAGGGCCACAAGACTGCTGCGCTGATTGATCCGCTGACCGGCATCGCCAACCGTCGCGCGTTTTTGCAGGACGGTGAAGCGGAGCTCAAACGCCAGGCAGCAAATCCGCGGCCGTTGGCGGTGATGCTGCTGGACCTCGACAACTTCAAATCGATCAACGATCGCTTCGGCCACGCCGTCGGCGATCGCGTTTTGAAGATTTTTGCCGAGGTGACCAGCGGCTGCATGCGTCACATCGATCTGTTCGGCCGCCTCGGTGGCGAGGAATTCGCGGCCGTGCTGCGCGACACTTCGCGCGAGCGCGCTTTGGCGGTCGCTGAGCAGATCCGTCTTGGCTTCGCCGAGGCCACCCTCGATGTGGAGGGCGCGCCGGTCGTCGCGACCGTCAGCATCGGCATCGTCATCAGCTACGACGCGATGTTGGACCTGCCGGCCTTGTTGGCGCAGGCCGATCATGCGCTCTATCGCGCCAAAGATTCCGGGCGCAACCGGGTTGAGATCGCTTCGATCGAACTCGTTCTTGATCGCGCGGCCCGAGGCGCTACTGAACTGCGGGCCGTGATCGGCGGCAAGTCCGCCAAATCGACCGCCAAATCGGCCGCTTAAACCGCCGCAGCGATCGCGCCGTATCGCCGGGCGAATACCTTGCGCACGGCGGATTCGCCAATTGAACGGAGTTGACGGGTTCATCTTCATCGGTGGATTTGCTAGGGTCGTGACGGCGGAAGGCCTTTGCCCCCGGGAGATCCATCATGCTCGACGTCACCACACGACCAGGTACTGCTCCATTCGACACCGCGCGGCTCGACCGGCTGATGGACGAGGCCGGCTTGGATGTCCTTCTGGCCACCTCGAAACACAACGTCCAATATCTCCTCGGCGGCCATCGCTCGTTCTTCTTCGATAATATGGATGCAATGGGGATCAGCCGGTATCTGCCGGTGTTCGTCTACCCGAAGGGCGCGCCACAGAATGCCGGCTATTTCGGCCACGGCATGGAAACTTACGACGCACAAGTGCGACCGTTTTGGGTCTCCGAGGTCAATACGAAGAGTGGCGGATCGGTCGATGTTATTCAGAAAGCCGCCGAGTATGTGAAAGGGCTTACGGCAAAACCGCGCCGCATCGGCGTCGAACTCGCATTTCTGCCGGCGGATTCCGCGGGAACGCTGCGCAAGGTATTTCCGGATGCTGAACTCGACGACGCGCTATTTGTTCTCGAACGGCTGCGCGCGCACAAGACTTCTGCGGAACTTGAGAAATTGCGGCTCGCGTCCGAGCTCGTTATCGACTCCATGCTTGCGGTGATCCAGAACCACGGGGAGGGGGCCACCAAGGCGGAATTGGCCGAAGCTCTGCGGCGCGAGGAAACGGCACGCGGGCTGACGTTCGATTATTGTCTGATCACCGCCGGGTCGAGCCTTAACCGCGCTCCCTCCGAGCAGCGTTGGGGTAAGGGCGATCCGCTTTCAATCGATTCCGGCGGAAACTTTCACGGCTATATCGGCGACCTTGCGCGCATGGGCGTTGTCGGCGAGCCCGATTCCGAGCTGCAAGATTTGCTTTCCGAGATCGAGGCAACCCAACAAGCCGCGTTTGCGCCAATCCGGCCCGGCGTCAACGGCGCGGAGATTTATGCGGCAGCCGAACCGATCCTCAGAAAATCAAAGTCGCATAACCACTACGAGTTCCTCGCCCACGGCATGGGGCTCGTCAGTCACGAGGCGCCTCGACTGACCAATTCCGGTCCCGTCCCGTACGACGCTTACGATGCGCAACGGCCGCTCGAAGCCGGCATGGTCATTTCGGTGGAAACAACCCTGCAGCATCCGCGCCGCGGCTTCATCAAGCTTGAGGACACAGTGGTGGTCACGCCGACAGGTCATGAGATTTATGGCAATCGTGCGCGGGGTTGGAATCGCGCCGGCGCCGTCGCCTGATATTTGGGCCCGGAGCACCGGGACCCGTCTTATTGGTGCTATCCGGTTCGAGCCGCAGTCGTCGGCAGACCGCTCGGCCGCGGCAATCTGGGGATATCCGGCTCTCTACAAAGTCTTTTTGACCGTGCGTCTGTGCCGACGGCCGCCGTGCGGCGCCCGGCATGATTTTTGATTGTCACGCATCGGGGCTAAGACTTGCGTGAGCAAAGAGGTTTCGCGATGGACGAAGTGGCTGGTACCGCGAGCAAGCCGCTAGACCCGCATTCGAAGGACACGTCCCGCCGGACCCCATCCGATAATCACGGCGAAGCGCGGCCGCATGTCCAATCGTTTCTTGCGCTTACGGCACTCGGTGTCGTGTTCGGCGATATCGGCACCAGCCCACTCTACACGTTTTCGACGGCGCTGAACGCTACCGGGCACCCACCCACTACGGCCGAGGTGCTGGGGATCGTGTCGCTCACCTTCTGGGCGCTGATGATCCTCATCACCGTGAAGTACGTGACGTTTGTGCTACGCGCGGACAACGACGGCGAGGGCGGCATCCTCGCGCTCCTCTCGTTGGTTGAACGTGACGAGGGCGGGGCACAACGGGTCAAGCTTCCCTTCGTTGTTCTGCTCGGCGTAATCGGCGCAGCTCTCCTATACGGCGACGGCGTCATCACTCCGGCGATTTCCGTCCTCTCGGCGATCGAAGGATTGAAATTCAGTCCCGGCGCCGCGCAATTTGTGGTGCCGGTAACGCTCGTCATTTTGATTGCGCTTTTCGCCATTCAATATCGCGGTACCGGGAGCGTCGGACGGTTGTTCGGTCCGGTCATGGTTATTTGGTTTCTCGCGATCGGGATTCTCGGTCTCGTCAACATCGTGCAAACGCCCGGGATACTGTGGGCATTCAATCCGATGGCCGCTATCCACTTTGCCGTCGCAAGCCCGCTGACTTTGTTCGTCGTGCTGGGCGGTGTTTTCTTGGCGTTGACCGGCGGCGAAGCGCTCTATGCCGATATGGGCCATGTCGGCACGCGCGCTATCCGGCAGGCCTGGTTCGGGCTGGTCTTTCCTGCGCTCATTTTGAGTTATTTCGGCCAAGGCGCGCACGTGCTGGTCGATCCGACGGCTGTCGCCAATCCGTTCTACAGCCTGGCACCTTCCTGGGCGCTCATTCCGATGGTCGTGCTCGCCACGCTGGCGACGATTATTGCCTCGCAGGCGCTGATTTCCGGGGTCTTCTCCATGACCCGGCAAGCTATTCAGATGGGGCTGTGCCCGCGCTCCATGATCGTGCCGACATCGAGCGACGAAGCGGGCCAAGTCTATCTTCCGACGGCAAACTGGCTCCTGATGGCCGGCACTCTTTTGGTCGTGGTCATGTTCAAGAGTTCGGACGCGCTCGCCTCCGCCTATGGGATTGCCGTCTCCGGCACCATGCTCGTCACCACCATGTTGCTGTATCGGGTGGCCGTTCATCGATGGAATTGGCCGCCTGTCGTGGCCGGTCTGGTGATCGCAGTGATCGGAGGCATCGAGGCAATTTTCCTTGTCTCCAACTCGCTCAAGATAACGCAGGGCGGATGGTTTCCGCTTGTCATCGGCGCGGTGATCGCAACGTTGATGCTGTGCTGGCGGAAAGGCACATTGGTCATGCGCCAGCGGTTGCTGGAAATGTCGATATTGCCGCTCGATCGCTTCCTCGGCTACGTCGACGATCTAGTCATCGGCCGTGCGCCGGGGCTCGGCGTTTGGCTTACCAAGGTCGAGCATGGCGCTTCACCGATGTTGATCCGCCATCTCCAGCACAATCGGGTTTTTCACCAGCGGGTGCTGCTCTTGGGCTACGCATTCGAGCGCCGCCCCCGCGTTCCATTTGCCGAACGACACAAAGTCGAGAATGTCGGACACGGCTTCTATCGCGGCCGAGTTCGGCTCGGGTTCATGCAGCCGCCCGACATTCCCCGCACGCTGGAGAATTTTCGGATGCTGGGCTTCGATTGCGACCTTGAACACAAACACTATTACGTCGCGCATGAGACCATTGTTCGGCGCGAGAAGGGGTCGGCGATGGGCCGAATTCCCTTTGCGATTTTTTCGTTCCTCAGCAAGATCGCGAGCCGTGCTCCGGACTATTTCAAAATACCCAATGATGGGGTCATCGAAGTCGGATTCCGCATCGAGATTTAGGCATCGCTTGACAAGAAGCCCCTAAAGCGGCGCACTTAGCGGCACAACCATGCTCGGGAGGAAAGCTGTGCGCTTTGCCGTCGCCTTTGGCGTTGCCGTCGTTGGCCTTGCATTCACTTGGTCGCTTGCATCCGCGGAAATGTCCGGAGGCAAGGTTAAAGTCGGCGTGCTGACTGATCTCTCCGGACCTTACGAACAGAATTCGGGCGTGGGTTCCGTCGAGGCCGCGAAGATGGCGGCGGAGGAGTTCGGCGGCAAGGTCAACGGCGTGCCGATCGAAATCGTGTCCGCTGATCACCAGAACAAGCCCGATATCGGCGCCGGTATCGCGCGACGCTGGTTCGACCTTGAGGGTGTCGATGCCGTTACCGATTTGGTCAATTCGGCAGTCGGCTTTGCGGTGTTGGAAATTGCCAAGACCGACAACAAGGCGGTGCTTCTCACCAGCGCCGGATCGGCCGACTTTACCGGCAAGGCCTGCGCGCCCAATAATTCTGTGCATTGGGTTTACGACACTTACCAAATGGGCTCGGCGATCGGCCAAGCTTTGCCGCAGCTCGGCCAAACCTGGTTCTTCATTACCGCGGATTATGTGTTCGGCCGCGCCCTGCAAGACGGCGCCACCGCGTTCATTGAAAAGAACGGCGGCAAAGTGCTCGGCGGTGTGCGCCATCCGCTCGGTACCAGCGACTTCTCGTCCTTCATGCTGCAAGCGCAGGCCTCCAAGGCCGATGTCGTCGCCATCGCCAACGGCGGCGACGACGCTATCAACGCGGTCAAGACCGCGCGCGAATTCGGCCTTACCGAGAAGCAGAAGGTGGTACCGTTCGGCTTGGATTCGCTGCCCGCGATCCACGCCACCAGCCTGCAACTGGCCCAAGGCATGATGTACGTGTCGCCGTGGCTGCCCGGCCGTGACGAAGCGGCGAAGGCCTTTTTTGCCAAATTCTTGGAGCGTCGCAAGACGGCGCCCTCGACCTTTCAGGTCGGTACCTATTCAGCGGTTCGCAGCTATCTCAAAGCGGTCGAAGCGACCAACTCCGACGATCCGAAAATCGTCATTGCCAAGATGCGCGAGACGCCGATCAACGACGCGTTCACGCCGAATGGCCGGCTGCGGCCGGACGGGCGCATGGTTCACGACGTCTACCTGGTGCAGATCAAATCACCGGCGGAATCCCAGGGCGAGTGGGATTTGCTGAAGCTCGTCGCCACTATCCCGGGTGACAAGGCGTTTCGACCGTTGGAAGCCGGAGCCTGTCCGGCGGTTGCGCAGTGATCAGGCGTTGGCGCCGATGCCTGATTTTTATGACGAGCTCGAAATGCGCCCGCCCGAAGCGCGGGAGCGCGAACAGTTCGCGGCACTGCCCGATCTGATTGCTCGCGCCATGAACGCGCCCGGATGGCGCGAGCAACTCGCCGGCGCCGTTTCAACGTCGATCACCTCGCGCGAGGCGCTTGCCAAACTCCCTATCCTGCGCAAATCGGACTTGAAGGAGCGGCAATCTACGCGCCCGCCGCTTGGCGGTTTTGCCGTCACCGCGCCGGGAAAGCTCAAGCGCCTTTTGGTGTCGCCCGGGCCTATCTTTGAACCTGAAGGATATGGTCAAGATTTTTGGCATGCGGCGCGCGCGCTTTTCGCCGCCGGCTTTCGCTCAGGCGATGTCGTCCATAACAGTTTTGCCTATCACTTGACGCCCGGCGGATTTATTCTCGAGGCGGGCGCGCACGCGCTGGGCTGTGCCGTCATTCCGGGCGGGGTCGGCAACACCGAGCAGCAGATTGAGGCGATCGCCCATCTCAAGCCGAACGGCTATACCGGCACGCCGGACTTTCTAAAAATCCTGCTCGATGCGGCGGACAAAACCGCCAAGGATTTGTCCTCGATCAAGCGCGCCTTGGTTTCCGGCGCCGCGTTACCGTCGTCGCTACGCAACGAACTCGGCTCGCGCGGCATCGCGGTGCTGCAATGTTACGCCACCGCGGAATTGGGCGTCATCGCTTACGAGACGCCGGCGCTCGAAGGCATGGTCGTCAACGAAAGCGTCATTGTCGAAATCGTCAAGCCGGGCACCGGCGATCCGGTCGGCGAAGGCGAGGTCGGCGAGGTGGTCGTTACGTCCTTCAATCCGGATTATCCAATGATCCGGCTTGCAACCGGCGACCTCTCCGCCGTGCTCGCCGGACGTTCACCGTGCGGCCGCACCAACGTGCGCATCAAAGGCTGGATGGGACGTGCCGATCAGACCACGAAGGTCAAAGGTATGTTCGTGCAACCTGGTCAGATCGCCGAGCTTGCCAAGCGTCACCCGGAACTTGGACGCTTACGTTTGCGCGTGACGCGGCAGGATGAGCAGGATGCGATGACGCTTGCCGCCGAATGCGCGGCGCCGACGGGCGCGCTAGCCGAGGCCGTGACGGCGAGTTTGCAAGCGGTGACCAAGCTCAAAGGCGCGGTGGAATTTGTTGCGCCGGGCTCGCTGCCAAACGACGGCAAGATCATCGCGGACGAACGGCCCGTGGGCTAGGGGCCCTAGGTCCCCCGAAACTTCGGCTTGCGCTTGCCATGAAACGCTTCGACGCCTTCGCGGAAGTCGTCGGATTGGCGTAAGCGACTATAGCCATGACCTTCCAGTTCGATCGCCACCGTTAAAGTTGCGTCTTCGGTGTCGTTGAGAAGTTTCTTGGCGGTGCGCTGGGCAATCGGCGAGAAGCCGCGCAATTCGTCGACCAGCGCGTCGGTGGCTTTCTCGAGTTCGCTATCGGGCACGTACTCGGTGGTGATGCCCCAATCGAGCGCTTGCTTGGCCGGGATACGCTTCGAGCGCATGACGATGTCTTTCGTGCGCGCGATGCCGACGATCTTTTGCAGCCGCGCCGAGCCGCCGGAGCCGGGAATCTGGCCGAGCCGCTGTTCCGGCAACGCATAGAAGCAGGTCTCCGACGCAATGCGGAAATCGCAGGCGAGCGAAATTTCGAAACCGACGCCGAAGCAGTAGCCGCGATTGGCGGCGATCACTGGCTTTGCACAGCGCGCCGGCGCGGCAATGTTCCAGGCAAGCTTCGACACGTGCTCGGGTGACGCCTCAAGAAAACCTCTGATGTTCCCGCCGGAGGAAAAATGTTCGCCGACGGCACGCAGCACGATGATGCGCACCTGTGGCTCCTCGTCGAGCGCCTCGAAGACGAGGCGAAGCTGGTCGCGTTGCCCCATCTCAATGATGTTGAACGGCGGCCGGTCGAGAATCACATCGGCGCGTTCGCCGGCGGCATCGATCTCGACACGGAAGCCGTCGAGGTTGGCGAGCCGCGCGTCGGTGAAAGTCATCGGAGTGCTCATTAATTGTGTCCTGTTTGAGGGCCGGAAGACTCCAGTCGGTATTCGCCGGCGACCAGTTTGCGGCGAAGCAATTTACCGACCGGCGATTTCGGAATTTCGGTGACGAATTCATAGCGCCGCGGACGCTTGAAATTAGCGATGCCGGAGCTTTTGCAAAAGGCGTCGAGTTCACTGGCCTCCACCGCAGCGCGGCGCTTGACGAAAGCACAAACGATCTTGCCCCAGCGCTCGTCCGGCAATCCGGCGACCGCGACCTCCGCCACCGCGGGATGCAACGACAGGCAGCTTTCGATTTCAACCGGCGAGACGTTCTCGCCGCCGGTAATGATCAGATCATCGACGCGCCCGGTGACGAAAAGGTCGCCGTCGGCGTCCATGCGTCCGGTATCGCCGGTAAAATACCAGCCGCCGCGGATGGCTGCCGCGTCGACTTCCGGACGCCGCCAATAGCCTTCGAAGGATTCGTCGCCGGCGAGCAGCGCGACGATCTCGCCGTCCTCGTCGACTGCCGCGATTTCATCTGCGCTTTGGGCGCCCAGTCGCAATACGCGGACCATCTGATTAATCCCGGCACGGCCGGCCGAGCCCGGTTTTTTGGCGGCGTTCTGGTCGACGGTGAAGGTATAAATCTC
>Ga0070766_10001843_pt1 | contig 10466 bp, 4 predicted proteins | sample HubBroMetageWFT6_FD_69782 | JGI IMG/M metagenome (GOLD analysis project Ga0070766, IMG submission 69782) | Warmed and freeze-thawed soil microbial communities from the Hubbard Brook experimental Forest, New Hampshire - Hubbard Brook CCASE Soil... | ecosystem: Environmental > Terrestrial > Soil >... | reverse complement strand
CTACGACCAGGGTTATGGGCGAAGCCGCTTGACTTAATATCCCCGAAGTTCCCATCACGGTAATGGTGTAGGTGCCGGGTTGTGTGCCTTGCTGCTGTCCGCCGCCCCCACCCCCTCCTCCGCCGGTGCCCGTTCCGCCAGCACAAGACAAGAGAGTGAATGCCAGCAGGAACAATCCCAGCAGGGAAGCCAGCCCGCCCAACCTTGAACGTTTTCTGCTTCGGGCCCCTATCAGGGCCATCCCAGGCAGAGCCAACCATAGCGCGTAGAAGATTACAGCGCGTCCCCTCGTTTGCGGAGACAAGCTTGCCGAGCCGGAAGTGGTGGTGATCGTCAAAACGACTGCGGCAGAGCTGCTGCCGGGAGTCACCGGGTTTGGCGTGAAGCTGCACAACGAAATCGCAGGACCGCCCGAGCAGGACAAAGTCACAGCGCCGGTAAACGCTGCCCCGACCGGCAGGACGCTGAAATTGTAGCTTGCGGATTGTCCGGGCGTGATCGTTTGAGTCGCCGGCGTGAGCGCACCGACCGTGAAATCCTGAATCACTGTGAGAGCGATCGTCAGCGCTGCACTGGGAGCACCAGTCACGTCCTGCGTGTTGATGTTGATGTTATACATGCCAGGGTTGGCGTTGTTTGGAACGTTGATGGAAGCGGTCAGAGCAACCACGGCTCCGCTTCCGACCACGATTGGGTTCGCCGGAGTGAGCGTGCATTGCGCCCCGGCCAGCGCCGAGGCATCGCAGGTGGCATTAACCTCGCCGCTGTAGAAGTTGGTCGAAGTTAGGCTGAGATTCCCCGCCGCCTGCCCGCCCGGCGCAGAGGCGAGCGTTGATGGCCCGCTGATCAAATACGTGCCTACGTCGAACGGTACTGAGAGAGAATTTGTAACCGGCCCGGATGTTCCCTGCGACGTCCCTTGCACCACAATCTGGTAGCTGCCTGCCGTGAAACTGGTTCCGTTGATGATCAGATTCACCGTAGCCGGGAACGAACTGACCGACGCCGGGCTGACGCTGCAACTGTTGGCGCCGAAGGTCGCCGTGTCGCAGCTCACGCTGACCGTGCCCGTGAAGCCGTCTTCCGCAGAAATCGTAATCGGACCGCTCGTGCCCATGCTTCCCATTTTTACGTTCGGAAAGAGACTCAGTTCGCTAAGAACGAAATTGGGATTGAGAGCAACGACTAATGTGAATGAAGACGTCAACGGCTGCGCTCCGGCGGTTACCGCTTGCAGCGTGACCGTATGGTTGCCGACGCTGGTTCCCGCGGGAACCGTCACCGTCGCCATCATGTTTGCGGGCAATGCAGAAGTTGGATTCACCGTTGCGCTCGGAGTAAACGCGCACGCCGCACCGGAAATGCTGGGAGTGAAACTGCAGGAGAGGGTTACGCTCTGGTTGAAGGAGCCCTGAGCCGTCAGTTGAAAGCTTACCGGCGGCGAAGTCGTGCCGCGAGGATCGGTTACGCTGCTGGGGGAAGGCGTGGTCAGCGCCAGGTTCACCACTTGCAAGGTAAGCGCCGCGGTGTGCGTTGTATTACTCGGGTCGGAACCCGCTGCCTGAACATTGAAATTGTAATTGCCGATCGTGCCGCTGCTCGCACTCACTGCGAATTCGGCTCCAGCAGAAGTAGGTATGAGACTCACTGGGTTCGCGGCGCACGAACTCGGAGGACCAGTTGAGCCCGCCGTGCAGCTCATCTCGACCGAGTTGTTGTAACCATTCACCGCAGTCACTGTGCCGTTGAATGTCGCCGTGGATCCCGGAAAGACGGTCAGGAGTGAGTTCGAAACCGCGATTTGAAAATCGGGAGTGGCCAGCAAATTAAACTGCCACAAGCCGCGCCCGTACGTGGACGCGCGCAAAATCTTCTCTCCCCCGGAGTTGAATAGCGCCAGCGCAGTCACCGCTACATTCGGCAGGAACCCAGCCGAATCGGCCGCCGGATTGGGAATCGGACCTACTTCGGTCCACGCCGCGCTGGCGGTCGAACTCTCGAATACTCCAACATCCGTCCCCACATAAATAATGTGCGCGCTCGCGTCCACAACCACCGCATTCGCAGGTGAGTCGGGAAGCGGCCCCGTGCCTCCGAAGCCGGTCCAGTCTGTCCAGGTGTTCCCCGCATTCGTGGTTTGCCATACATGTCCCGGACCGCCGGTAAACCCCATAACAGTGACATAGGCTGTATTGCCGCTCGCATCCGACGCATCGATGGCGACGCCGGAAATCGGAAACTGATTAGGATTAATGCTCGCGCCGCCGGGTCCGTTCAGAGTCACATTCGAGAATGTCGAACTCGCTCCTGCAACCGCCATTGCATTTGTCGTGATCCAAACATTTCCTCCGATCGGCGTGGAAAGTTCGTTCGGACCCAGGCCGTCGGTCGTGGCATAAATCACCTGCGACCCATTCGCATTGCTGGGTCCACCCGCTGCCAATGCCCGAACCAGATTCACCTCAGTCCCCGCACAAGTTCCGGTGCCGAGCGTATCGAAATTAAGGCTTAACAGCGTAAATATCCCCCCCAACCGCGGCCCGCTCCACACCCGGCAGGTTCCCACCAGCAGCGAGGTCGTCGACTGCGGGTCGAGCAAGTAAGGGAAATAAAAAGCCCCGTCGTCGCCGCCAACGCTGCTGCTGCTCACGACGACGTTGTCGCCGAAGAGGGAAGTAGTGCAGTTCACCCCCGCCGAACACTCCTGAACATTCAGCGTGCCCCCTCCTGTGTCAGGATTCGAAGCAAACCAATTCCCGGTGTTGGGATCGATGGCGTTATAGCCGCCGTCCCCGCTCAAAACATTTCCCCAACTCGTGCTGCTCGTCGCCGTCGCCGTCGCCGGAGAGCCGTTGTCCTGTGTTCCTCCCAACAACGTGTTGGGGTCGGTAGCGTGTTGCGAGAAGCTGACGAACTGCGTCATCGAACCCAGATTCTGATTGAGGTCGTCGAATAAATTCGAACCCGTGCACGAACCCGTCGTCAGTCCCGTAAATCCGTTCAGCGCGCGATAAATGCCGCCATCATTGGCGAAATACATTAGCTCCGCGCCGGACGATGGAATCGTATAAGCCATTGCGTGCTCGTCGGGATGCACATGCGCCAGCGCCCCCAGCGGATCGCATCCGTAGGCATGTGTGAGATTCATAAACGGAGTGCTGGCGCACGTCGGATTGATGGAACTGATGGAACACTTGTAGAGGTTGATCGCGCCGGCGTAAAGATCAGTCGCCGCACTCCCATTCGGAACAGCCAAAAGATCAAGATTGTAGTATCCCTGCTCCACGCCGCAACCGTTGCTGTCGCCGCAGTTGATAATGCCGCTGTCGTTAATCTGCGTCCAGGAAGCCCCGGAGTTTGTGCTCTGCCAAATCCCCTGATCGACCGGGTTGTTGCTCGAATCGAGCGACACGAACCACACATACATCTCGTTGCGTCCCGGCACGACGGTGATTTCCCCACGATAGATGGGGCAGGTCGTCGCGTAGTTCCGCGGACATGCCGCGGCACCCAACAGCCCCGCAGCCCCCGGCTGATTGGCGAGGAGCGTCCAGGTCAGACCGTCCGGTGAAGAATAGAAGCCGTGATAGCGCAGCGCCGCGAAAAACAATCCCGCGCTCGCGTTGTATATCACCGAAGTAGCCGAAGTCGCCTCGCTTGCTCCAGAAAAGAGCGCGTCATACGTCCACGTCTGCCCCGCATCCATGGAAGTGTAAAGTCCGCGAAAGGTATTGCTCGTCAGCGCGCCATCAATCACTCCCTCCGACGTCGCGGCCGTGGCTGCAACGATCGTTGTGGCGTTCGCGGTGCTGAAAGCCATTCGCGTAGTGCCCAGTCCGCTGAAGGAAAGCGATCCGCTGTTCGCGGTGGAGATCAGTGTCCAGTTACTGCCGCCGTCCGCGGAACGCAGCATACCGAGCCCAAAATATGAATCGGCGGAGTTGTCCGCCTCACCCGTGCCCACCAGGATCACGCTCTGCGCAGGATTGGAATTTCCCGGCTGAATTGCAATCGAGCCGATCGAAAGCGTCGCTTGGTTGTCCGTGACAGCGGTCCAGGTCACACTGTTCGCTGTGCTGGCCGCCGCGTTGGTCGATTGCCAGACTCCGCCCTGTGCACCGCCAATGTAAACCGTGTTTCCGCTCGGATCCGCAGGATCGATCGCCACCGCCGTTGCCCGGCCTGACACCTGGTTGTAGTTCTGGAATCCGTCGCCCGTAGCGTCAGAGGATAGCGGCACCGGACCTAAGGGCGTCCAACCGCCGGAAACTTGCGCGGACTGCGAGTCAGAGCGAACTGCACCGGAGAGAGCCATCCGCGCCGCGCGTGCCTGCATCTTGGCCTGGTAGGCGCGGCGCCGCAGTTCGGCGGAAGATTTTCCTGGAACGATACGCCCGTGCAGGAACCACTCCGCGCGTTGCTCCACGTGATCTGCATCCGCATCGGCAACGGGTTTGTCGGCTGTAGTCTTCTTTGCGCCTTGCGCTTGCGCGATTCCGATCGACGAGATTAGCAAGAGAGCGGGCAGGGAAGCGCGAACTGCTCGGCTGAACCTGGAAAGGGTCATAGACGCCAACCCAGAGTATGGAAGTGCTACGACTCCGGGTCAAAACAATAGAGCGTCTAAATGTGCGCCGCAGACCGTTTCGGGAAATAGGAAGGACAAGACGGCCCATCAGAAATCCGAACGTCTCCGGGAGATCATGAAATCGAGTCGCGATTTGAAGGCAACTCGGTGCGTCTAGACACAATCGAGCGTCGTGCCTGTACAATTTCCCAACGGATTCCTATATCGATTTGTATGGCTGCGAGGTGTAAGCGATGTTAAGACGACAGTTCGTATCCCTGGGTTTCGCAGCACTGCTTTTTTCCAGCGCATTGATCCCTGGCGCTCAAGCTGCCGGCGGCGAGATTAACGTCGCCGCCGCGGCCGACTTGAGCTCCGCTCTGCAAGAGGTCGCCAACAATTACGAGAAGCGCACCGGTGTCACCATAAAGCTTTCCTTTGGCGCATCCGGTGCATTGACCCAGCAGGTTCAGAATGGCGCCCCCTTCGACATTTTCTTCTCCGCCGATATGGATTATCCCCGGCAACTTATCGCAGGCGGCCAAGCCGAAGGCGCAACACTGTATCGCTATGCCATAGGGCGATTGGTGCTGTGGGTGCCGAAAGATTCGCCGCTTGATGTCGAACACAAGGGCGTGGACGTGCTGCTCGATCCATCCGTAAAGAAGATTGCCATCGGGAACCCGCAGCACGCTCCTTATGGCCGCGCGGCCGCCGCAACTCTGAAGCATTATGGCCTGTATGACAAGGTGAGCGACCGCCTGGTGCTGGGAGAAAACATTGCTCAGGCGGCGCAGTTCGTGGAGTCCGGCAATGCGCAGATCGGCTTCGTTGCCCTGGCTCATGCCATAGCGCCCGCGATGCAGGGCAAAGGAAAATACTGGGTGGTTCCAGCCGACGCGTACCCGCCGCTCGATCAAGGCGCGGTGCTGATTTCACACTCACCTCATCAGCAGGATGCCGCGGCGTTCCTGGAATATGTAAAATCCCCGGAGGCTGCCGCGGTATTGAAGCGCTACGGTTTCAGCTTGCCCGAACAGAAATAGGAACCGGCTGAAGCTGTTCTTGACAAACAAGTTTCAAAGAGAACCGCTTTAAACCGTGCCGCAAAGCGGCATTGTGGAATCGGGCTTTGGCACCTGAGGCGAGAACTGAAAAGAGAGCCATGCTCATCGATTGGCAAGCGTTCCGGCTCACGATAGAACTCGCGGTCGTAGTGTCCGCCGTTCTTCTTTTGATTGGCCTGCCTCTAGCCTACTGGATCGCTTTTTCACGCTGGCGCTGGAGATTTATCGTAGAAGCGATGGTCGCGCTGCCCATTGTGCTGCCGCCGACTGTGCTCGGGTTTTATGTGCTCGTCGCTCTCGGTTCCCGCAGTCCGCTGGGACGCTGGTGGCAATCTTTGACCGGCCACACTCTGGCGTTCACCTTCATTGGTCTTGTAATCGGCTCCATCCTTTATAGCTTGCCATTCGCCGTGCAGCCCTTCGCGGCCTCTTTTTCGTCGGTCGATCGCAAACTGCTGGCCGCCTCCGCCACGCTCGGAGCCTCGCCACTCCGTACCTTCTTCCGCATTGTTCTCCCGCTTTCCGTGCCGGGTCTGGTCACCGGCATTTCCTTGGCGTTTGCGCACACCATGGGCGAGTTTGGAGTCGTGCTGATGGTGGGCGGCAATATCCCCGGCATAACCCGCACTGTCTCCATCGGCATTTATGATCAGGTGCAGGCCTCCGACTATGCTTCAGCCAATGCTATGGCCTTGCTGTTGCTGGTCTTCTGTTTCGGCGTGCTCACGCTCGTCTATGCTCTGAACCGGCGGCCGCATCAGGGATCATGGACGGTGGGCCCAATCAAATAAGCGAGACTGATGCCGAAGCCCACCGAAACCACGCCGGCAAATCCAACTCTCACCGCACGCCTTCGCAAAAGCTTTCCCGCAGCGGAGCGCACATTCTCGCTTGATGTCGAGTTCAATGCCGCCCCTGGATTCACCATATTGTTCGGCCCCTCTGGGGCCGGAAAAACCACGCTGCTCGACTGCGTTGCCGGACTGACTACTCCGGATGCCGGGCGGATCTCCGTCGGCGAGCGCATCTTGTTCGATGCCGGCTCCCGCATCGACATTCCCGTGGCCAGCCGCGGTGTAGGCTACGTCGTTCAGGATCTCGCACTCTTCCCCCATCTTACGGTCGAGGAGAATACCGAATATGGCCTCTTTCATCTGCCGCGCCCAGCGCGCCGCGAGCGAGCCGCAGACATGTTGCGCGAGTTCCGCATCGACCACCTGAGCCGCCAGCGGCATGCGCAGATTTCAGGAGGAGAGCGCCAGCGTGTGGCCCTGGCGCGAACCTTGGTCACCGATCCCTGCGTCCTCCTGCTCGACGAGCCTCTCGCCGCTCTCGACGCCACAACCAAATCGAAAATCATCGACGACCTCCGGCGGTGGAATCAAGCCCACCGCATTCCCATCCTTTACGTCACGCACAGTCGCGAAGAGGTGCTGGCTCTGGGTGAACGCGTGCTCGTGATGGAACAGGGCCGCAGCATCGCGCAAGGTACGCCGCATGAGGTCCTGCGCACCCCACTTCAGGAAACCGTGGCGCAGTTGGCGGGCTTTGAAAACATCTTCGACGCCACCGTCGAATCAATTCACGAGGATCGCGGCACCATGCTATGCCGCGTGCTGTCTTCGGCACTAACGCGACCCGATGCAGGGAGCAGCGTCATTCTTGAGACACCGCTGATTCGCGCCGTTGCTGGCTCGCTCCTGCGCGTCGGAATTCGCGCCGGGGACATCCTGTTGGCCATCAACCCGCCCACCGGCCTGAGTGCCCGCAATGTGATTCCGGGCAACCTGATCTCGCTCGAACAACGCGATGTGATTGTTTCTGCACGGGTGGACTGTGGAGTCGAGATGGAAGTGCACTTGACGCTGGCCGCCAGAGATACCCTGCACCTCGCACCTGGCAAGGATGTATGGCTGGTGATCAAAACCCACTCCTGCCACCTGATGCAGAAGTGACGCCTTTTTTTACATTCCTTTGACAACCTGTTTCCGGGTCAGCGGTATTTTCACCTTTGCCCGCTGGAGGAAGCCTTATGCGCCATTCCGCAAAAGTTGTAAGCTCTCGAACCGTTGCATTTGTAGTCAGTCTAAGCTGCGCATTCTTTCCTCATAGTTCAGCCGCCCAGGTGGGCACGTGGCTCACTCATGCTCATGATGCGCAACACACCGCGGTCGCATCCGTGCCCTCGCAACCGCTGAATACGATTCATTGGAATGTTCCCGTAGACCTTAATCCTCCGAGCGGCGAGATCCTCATCCACTATGGTTCGCCTTTGGTCACAGCCGCCAACACCGTGATCGTCCCCGTGAAGACAGGTACGAACAGTTTCCGTGTCGAAGCTCACGATGGCGCGACCGGCACACTCCTCTGGACCCAGGACACCGGCTATGAGGCTCCCGAGGACGATTTTATTCCGGGTCTGGGGCCCACACTCCTTGGAAAGAAACTGCTTGTCCCTGATATTGCAGGCAGAGTGCTGGTGCGAAAAAATCCAGATTCGGCAACCGGCGCCCTCGCACGTCTTTACTTCTACGGGCAGAGCAACTTCCTTGCCGACCCCCAGGTCTACGAAAGAAATGTGCAGATCAACACTCCTCTCACCACCGACGCGAAAGGGAATCTCTTCTTCGGATTCCTGGTTCTGGGTTCTACTCCCATCGGCCTGCAGAGTGGTCTGGCCCGCATCGCACCCGATGGAACTGGCACGTGGGTCTCCGCGGCCACGATAGCTGGTAATTCAACGATCACCAATGTTGCCATGAGCTGCGCGCCCGCGCTGTCGAACGACGCGAGCATGGTGTACGTGGCCGTCGCCAACGAAAACTCCGGCAACGGATACCTCGTTGCGGTCGACAGCACCACTCTGGTGCCCCTCAGCCACGTTCTCCTGCTCGACCCTGCCTCCGGCCGTGATGCCGATCTCATCGAAGAAAGCAGCGCCGCTCCCACCGTGGGGCCCGATGGCGACGTCTACTTCGGCGTTCTCGAGAATCCCTTCCCCAGCCACAACGATCGCGGCTGGATGCTGCATTTCAACAGCGATCTTTCCGTCGAGAAGATTCCCGGCAGCTTTGGCTGGGACGACACTGCATCCATCGTCGACGCTTCGCTGGTCGCCGGCTATCAGGGCACGTCGAAGTATCTGATTATGACCAAGTACAACAACTACGCGGGAATCGGCACCGGAGACGGGCACAATCGCATCGCGATCCTCGACCCCAATGCGACCGAGAATGACCCGATCATTCCCACCACCAAGGTCATGAACGAAGTCATCACGCAATTAGGTGTCACTCCCGATCCCAACTACCCAAACTATCCCGGCGCCGTTCGAGAGTGGTGCATCAATACCGCGGCGGTTGATCCCTACACCAAGTCGGTCATGGCGAACAGCGAAGATGGCTATCTCTATCGCTGGAACCTGGCGACTAACAAACTCTCGCAGCGGATCAAGCTTTCCAGCGGCATCGGCGAGGCCTACACTCCAACGCTGATCGGCGAGGATGGAACCGTGTACGGCATCAACGACGCGGTTTTGAGCGCTATTGGAAAGTAGGCTACGGGAGTCGAGCCTGAAGAAGCCGAGCTTGAAGCGCCAATTCCGAGGGCGCTCTCTGTGCGTTCTCGATGCGCTCCATCTCGATCACCGCAATCCATTGTCCCTGCCGTTGCTCTGAAAACACAATACGGCCGCCGAGAATCTGCGCCGCCGCAGCCGGGGGCAGATCGCGGTGAAAGCCAAAAAAGCGAGTCTTCCATTCTGTCCAGCTTCGCCAATAAGTTCGCCAATAATCCCAACGCGCCGGCCCGGGCTCGTATTTCGTCGAAAAAATCAACACGACTTCGTAGTTCCGAAAGTCAGCTGCCGATAAAACTTCGTCAAGCGAAAAGTCTTCGATACGCACCACCTGCATCGGCCGCGTGATGTATCCAAGCCATGGACGTGTAATTTCATCCGATGCCGGCCACGCCGTCAGCACTCGCGCCATGGGATAGCGAGCTTCCAGAAATTGCTCTCCGTCCTGATGCAACACAATGTAATCGCGGTAAGCAAGATTATCCTCAGGCGAGAATCCATACGGAGGATTCCAGAACCAGGCTGCAACGAAGGCCAGAGCAGCGCACGCAATCGCTACGCTCCAATAACTCAGCCTCCGCCACAAGGTCGAAACAGAAACGATAATGATCAGTGGAACCGCCGGCAACATGTACCGAGCCAGAACCGCCCCCCCAATCAACGCCATTGTCACAACATAAGCCAGTACAACAACGTAGAAAATCATCTGGACCGGAATCGCGATTCGGGGACGCTCGGAGTCGGAATCGCGCTCCGGCGCGAGCATCCACATCGCAAGCAGCGTCGCCAAGGTCAGAACCCAAAGATGCAGATAGCCCACTACCTGCCAAAGCCGCAAGATGAAAGCCAACAGGAAACGCACAGGATTCAGAGTCGCAGCCACGTTGTAGCGAAAAAACTCCGGATTGCCGAACACATACCCCGTGTGCGCATAGTGATACCCGTACCAAAGCGCGAGTGGCAACACCGGGATTAGCAGCGACCCGATGCGCTGCGGACTTCGAAAAAGATCGGCAGGAGAAAGATCGGCAGGAGAAAGATCGGGAAGGGCACGATCGGGAAGGGCACGACTTCCAGTCGTGCCGATAGCGTGGAGAGCGGACATGGGCTTTAGTCCCGGGAGTTTCGCCTCGCCATCCAGCCACAGCTCTCTAACTGAACCTTTGCGGGCGAGCCAGCCGATGCCCTCCCATGCCGCAAGCGCCAGCGGAGCCAGAATCGCAGTCTCTTTCGTTAAGGCAGCAACAGAGAACCA
>Ga0070766_10001842_pt1 | contig 10469 bp, 11 predicted proteins | sample HubBroMetageWFT6_FD_69782 | JGI IMG/M metagenome (GOLD analysis project Ga0070766, IMG submission 69782) | Warmed and freeze-thawed soil microbial communities from the Hubbard Brook experimental Forest, New Hampshire - Hubbard Brook CCASE Soil... | ecosystem: Environmental > Terrestrial > Soil... | reverse complement strand
CCCATCACGCCGGCGCGGATGGTGTTGGACAGAACCAGCTCCGGCACCGGCTGCTTCACCGTGTAGGACGTCAGCGTGATAATCCGTCCCCAGCGCCGTTGCTGCATGTGCGGCAGAACCGCCTGGCAAAAGCTGATGGCGCTGCGCAGATTCAACTGCCACGCGCGTTCCCACTCCTCCATGGTCGTCGCCAGGAAGGGCTTCGCCGGCGGTCCGCCGGCATTCGGCACGCACACATCGATCCGTCCGAAGTGCGCGTGCGTCGCCGCCACGAAGTCGCGCACTCCCGCGTCGTCCGACACATCCAGGGGATGGCTGATGGCCTCCACGCCGAACCCGCTGCGAATTTCCGCGGCAACGGCATCCAGTTCGGTCTGCCGGCGTGCGCAGAGAGCCACATGCGCCCCCTCCGCGGCCAGTCCCAGAGCAATCGCGCGCCCAATCCCCTGGCTGGACCCCGCGACGATTGCCACCCGCCCTTTCAGTCCCGTTTCCATGCGCCCTATGATAGTGCACACGTTGGGACACAGTGACCGTCCCCGCGTACGGAGGATTACCTTTGTCCGATCATAACGATCTGCAGCACCTGAGCTTCAACACCATGCCCGTCGAGCAGCTCAATCCGCTCATCGACCGCCAGTTTGTCTACGGTGAACGCGCAATGCTCGCACGCATCATCCTGCGCAAGGGCGCTCTGGTGCCCCGCCACAGTCATGAAAATGAACAGATCACCTACATTCTGGAGGGTACGCTGCGGTTCACCATGGGCGACGGCCGCATCATCACCGTCGGTTCCGGCGGCCTGCTGGTGATCCCGTCCAACATGCCGCACCAGGCCGAGGCCCTGGAAGACACGGTAGACCTGGACGTCTTCACCCCGCCGCGCGCCGATTGGATCGCCGGAACCGATGCCTATCTCAGGAAATGATCGGACGCACCGCCGCATCGTGGCGGCGTACTCTGCGCCGCCGCGAACCCGGGCCGTGGCTGGGTGGGTGAATTCTGGATAGAACCAATTCGCCTGCAGGAGCCGCGTACCGGGGAGGACGGATCCGCGCTGCGTCAGGGAATTGATAAAGACCGCTTACTTCTTGGCGGCCTGTGCAGCCTTCTGTTTGGCCCAGCGCCTCTTCTGCGCAGCAGCAATACGGGCCCGCGCTTCCGCGCTCAATACCCGCTTCTTGCGGGGCCGGTTGCCGAACGACGGCGTTGCGATCCGGGTACCGCCTGTGCTTTGCAGGAGAGCACGAACTTTCTCCAGGCGGCCAATTTCTTCGTCAACTGCAGCAATTAGCTCTTCGCGTGTCATTTTTTTCTCTCTTATATTATCTGGGGTTACTTATCCAGGGAACGGATACAACGTTCTTACCATAACAAAATGGCGGGACTTGTTACAAAACAATTCCCTGGGGCCCGCAATGCGGAAAGCCTGCAGGGAGTCACTCATAATACAACTCTATAGCCGGATTTTGCATTCTTTTTGCGTCTGTGTAAACGCAGTTTGTCGATTTTGCAGCCCGAAGTACCCGTGCCGATTCCCCAGGATTGCCGCATGGCAATTAGATGCAGGGGAGCTAACCGGGAAACTCGCAGCCATGCGTCGTTGCAGGAACTGTGCAGCGGATGATAATCCCCAGCCCGGAAGAGAATCAGTTACTCGACTTCTTTTTGCGTCAGATCCTCGAGTTGCCTGCGCCAGTCCAGTGACTCGATAAACACTCTTGAGTCGCGCCAGTGTTCACGAACCAGCACGTGTAACTCGAGATACACCCGTGTGCCCAGCAGCGCCTCAATTTCGCGGCGCGCGTGCGTCCCAATTTCGCGCAGCTTACTGCCGCCTTTACCGATCAGAATTGCCTTCTGCCCGTCGCGCTCGCAGTAAATCGCAGCCGAGATCCGCGTTACCGGCAGTTTGTTTGCCTGGCGCCCCCGCACCGGCGTTACATCTGCCTCCGGCTCCTCAAATCGCTCCACCACCACGGCCGAGGCATACGGAACCTCTTCTCCCGTCTCCAGCAGAATGCGTTCGCGAATCAGCTCCGCCACCAGAAATCGCTCCGGCTGATCCGTGAACTGATCCTTCGGGAACCAGCGCTTTCCCTCCGGCAGATACTCCGCGATTTTGTGCAGCAGAACTTTCAACCCATCGCCCTTTTTCGCCGAAACCGGAATGACTTCGGCAAAGGTATGCAGTTTGCTCAAGTCATCGATCAGCGGCAGCAGCCGGTCCTTCGCAATCAGGTCGATCTTCGTGATCACCAGAAACACCGGGCAGTCGACCTTGCGGATCATCTCAAACGCCAGCGCCTCTTCGCTCGCGCGATCGAGCTTCAGCGGCGCCTCCTCATCGCGTGCCTGTCGCCGCACCGCATCGATCACCAGCAGCACCACATCGCGCGTCTCCAGCGCCTGCCAAATCTCGTGCATCATGGTGCGGTCCAGTTGCGACCCTCCCCGATGGACGCCGGGCGTATCCACAAAAATCGCCTGCGCCTGCGGATGCACACCCTTCCGCTCCGGAACCTCCACCATGCCATGAATGCGCGTGCGCGTGGTTTGCGGCTTGGCGGTCACAATCGCGACTTTCTCGCCAATCAGCGCGTTCACCAGCGTGGACTTGCCCGCGTTGGGCCGCCCGATGACGGAGACAAAGCCGGATCGCATCTTCATAACTTCTATTATCCGGCCTGAGGCAGGTATTCAGGGCAGGCGCGAGATGCGCAGCCTGTTCACGCGCCGGTCCGTCGACGCCACGATCTCAAAGCGCAGCCCAAAACCCTCCACCACTTCGCCCGCCTGGGGAATTCGCCCGGCTGTTTCGCTCACCAGCCCGCCCGCCGTCGTAGCTTCCACATTTTCGGGCAGGTCCAACTCCCCGAGGATCTCTTCGATGCGGGCAATTTCCAGGTCGCCCGGCACCAGCCATGTCCCGCCCGGCTCCTTAATCACCGCGGAGCTGTCTTCGGTCTCGTGCTCGTCGGTAATCGCGCCCACCAGCTCTTCCAGCAGGTCCTCAATCGTCACCAGCCCCGCCACGCCGCCGTATTCGTCGATCACCATCCGCATGTGCTGCTTCTCGCGCTGCATCTCGCGCAGCAACTCGTTCACCTTCTTCGTCTCCGGCACAAACGTCACCGGCCGCTGAATGCCGGCCACCGTCCTGGTCCGCGCATCGGCATCCGTAATCTGCAGCAGATCGTGCGCAAAGGCCAGCCCTGTCACGTTGTCCAGCGTTCCATCAAACACCGGCACGCGCGAGAATGGATGTGCGCGAATCCCCTCCAGAAATTGCTCCAGCGTCAGCGTGCCGGGCACCGCATAAATCGAAGGCCGCGGCGTCATCACCTCGCGCGTCACCTTGTCCCCAAACTCCACCGCCGACCGCACCAGCTCGCGATCGCCCTCTTCGATAATGCCTTCCTCTTCGCCGGCCTCGATCAGCGCGTCGACGGCTTCTGACGCCGCGGCCTCGCCGTTGTCGCTCACCGGTGGCTCCGCCAGCGCCGCAATCGACAGCAGAAATTGCAGAAACAGCGTAATCGGCAACGCCAGCCACAGCAGCAGTTGAATCACCCACCGCCAGCGGACAATCCACTCTCCCCGCGTGCGCGTGAAAAACGCGAAGGGCAGCAGCCGGTTGAAGAGCACGATCACCAGCACAATTCCCAGCAGTACCTGCGCGATTTCCGGCGCCGTCGGCTGATCCCCCGGCCCGTTGCGCGCAAAGAGCAGCATGCCGAACACCAGCGTCAGCAGCGCCAGCGACAGGTGCATCAGGATCGCCGCTGACAGCGCGATGCGGTCGCGATTGACTCCCAGCCGCGGCTCTACGTGCTGTTCCCACACGTCGATGTTTTCCTGGAACTCGCGGGAGAGAAACTTGCCCATTTCCGAATACAGGCGGTCGATGTAAGAAACCAGCGTCAGCACGGTGAGCAGCGCCACAATCGAAATGCCCGGCAGGAACGTCATCGGCGCTCGCTCCGTCCCGCCTTCGTCGCAGTGGTCTTACCCATCCTTGGCCTGGCCCGCATCTCTTCAGCTTTCTCGCCGCTGCGCTCGATCAGCCCCGCGCTCAAACCAAATCGCTTCCGCAGCGTTGCCTCCCTGCGCGCCATCTGGCCCGCGTCGGTTTCGTGGTCGTACCCCGCTAAATGGAGTACGCCATGCAGCAGCAACACCTGGCACTCGACCGACAACGCATGTCCGGTCTCCGTAGCCTGCCGATCCGCGGTTTCAACCGAAATCGCGAGATCTCCCGCCACGCCAACCGCGCCGTCCGCCGGGAACGACAGCACATCCGTTGCCTGATCTTTGTGACGAAACGTCCGGTTCAGCCGCCGAATCTCGGCATCCGTCGTCAGCAAGACCGAAACTTCGCCCCGCAGCCGCACCGCCGTTGCCGCCTCCGCTAAAAATGCGGCGAGGACACGTGCCCGCAGCTTGCGGCCGAATTTCGCTTGTATCGCAGGTTCCGTCAGGATCATGAGTCGCGATCACGGTATGCGCCTGCCGGGGGGCCCTTGTCGCCGGCGCGCAAAAAACTGCCCAGAGAACCGATTGTATCGAAACGTCATGCGCGGGCGTGTTGCCACCCTTGGGCACGCCAGCCGGATCATGCCCCAGGGTGTCGATACACCCTAAAATGTTTCGAAAGCATGCCCGAGCCCCTCCGCTTCCGCCTTGCCGTCCTCGAAGACGCCCCGCGCCTCAGGATTCTCATTGAGGCCTCCGTTCGCGGACTGCAGGCCGGAGATTATTCGCCCTCCCAGATCGACCAGGCCCTCGGCACGTGGCTCGGCCTCGATACCCAGCTCATTGCCGACGGCACCTATCTTGCCGTCGAGGACCCCAACGCGGACCGCGGCCCAGGCGAGCCGAGCCGCATCATCGCCTGCGGTGGATGGTCCCGCCGCAAAACGCCGTATGGCAGCGATCATCGTCCCGGCCGCGACGACACAAGCCTCAATCCCCGCACCGACGCCGCAAAGATTCGCGCCTTCTTCGTTCATCCCGATTACGCGCGGCAGGGAATCGGCAGCCGCATTCTCGCATTGTGCGAAGAAGCCGCCCGCGCCGAAGGCTTCACCCGCTTCGAGATGGGCGCCACGCTCACCGGCATCCCGCTCTATCGCCGCCATGGCTATACAGAGCAGGAGCGCGTGGAACTGCCGCTCGCGAACGGCGAGAGTCTGCCGATTGTGCGCATGACCAAGTCAGACTCACGCTTGTGATTCAGCAGCGATTCTCGCCTGCCCGAATCAACGCGAACCGCCCGTTCGCTGGCCGCCCTTTCGCTGCCGGCTTTTCCGCTTGGTTGCAGCCTTCTTCGCCGCACGAGCTCGCCGCTTCATCTCCTCCAGCGCGTACATCGTCTTCCGGCAATTCTTCGATCCGCAGTTGCACAGCGCCTCGTCCTCGTCGCCGTCGTAGAGGTTGTAATCGTAGGTCAGTTCTTCGCCCGGCCGAATGTCGCGGATGGCCAGGATCCAAACTCTGCCCTTGATTTCCTCCGTCTCGCAGTTCGGATCGCACGAGTGATTGATAAACATCGCCGTGCAGTGCCCGTCGATCACCATCGAGCCGTCACCCACACCGAACAAATAGGTCGTCGGCGAATTCTCGTACTTCGCGTCGGCTTCCGCTTTGGTAATCAGGGGTCCTGTGTACTCCAATACCAGCGTCCCCTTCAGAATGCGGGACGTGGTGTAACAACCGGCCGCGTGGATGGCCGAAGAACGAATCATGAGAGCCATATCGATTGCAGAATAGCAATTCTCCCCACGCTTTCCGGGGTCAGGACACTTTCCTGCCGTTTTCCGCGTCTAAACTGGATAGAGGATGCGGCTTTTTCCCATCGGCGCCATCTCCCTCCTGCTCACCCTCCCGGTGGCGGCGCAGCAGCAGGACAGTTCCTCGCAACAATCGTCCAGCCAGTCAGGCTCGCAGCAACAGGGCAACACCACCCCGCAGCAGCAAAATCCGCCCGCATCGGCAAAAAAGCCGGCGCCCCCGCAGAAGAAGCCTTCTGAGGCTGAGCAGAATCCCTTCCCCGAAGCGCAATCCGAAGCCGCCGCGCATCAGACCCAGCAGCCTGCGGACGATGCGACGCCCTCCGCGCCCGCTCCGCAAACCGCGCCTGCGGCGTCTGGCAAAGGCTCGGAGGCCGGCAAAAATCCGTTCCCGGAGTCGCAGTCGGAAAAAGCCGCGCAGCCCAGTCAGCCAAAACCCGCGCCGCCGCAGTCGGACACCCCCGACGCGAACTCCAGTTCCAGCCGCACCGGCCTCAAGGATCTCGGGCTTCCCGACGAAAACGGCGCGTCGGATACGAAGGAATTCTCACCCGGCCCCAATCCGGCGCTGGCAACGAAAGACACCCAGGTGGGTATGTTCTACCTGAAGACCGGCGACTACAAAGGCGCCTACGACCGGTTCGCTGAGGCTTCCAAAGTCGATCCCGGCAACGCCGACGCGGTCTTCGGACTCGCCGAATCCGCCCGGAAGCTCAATCATCGCGACGAGGCCGCGCGCAACTATCGCCTCTACCTTGCCGCCGTGCCCGACGGCCCGCATGCCAAAGAGGCGCGCAAGGCCCTCAAAGATCTGGGCGTCGGCTCCGGCTCGTAACCTGGGCCGGAGCCGACGCGCCGCGTTCAGTACTTCGACTTGAACGCGTACGTCAGCCCCATCGTGAACTGGAACGAGTTATGCTTCGTCGGCGGCTCCGTCGCCGGCGAATCGTTCAGGTAGCTGTCCAGGGTGCCTACCGAGAAGCTGAGATTCTTGTACGCCGGAAACGCAAACGTGTTCGTCTCATTGGCCGAATAGTCGTGCGGCGTGTTCCACGCCGGAATGAACGCCAGCCCCTGCGTCCACGTCACCAGCTTCCGCTTCATCACGTAGCTCGCGGAGAACGTCGACCCAATCAGGTTCTGGTCGGTGTCGCCGGATCCAGAGATGAAAGCCTGTTTCTCGTACTGGACCGTCGCCTTCAGGTCTGCTTCCTGGGTCGGTGTCTTCAGCGCCGTCCAACCCAGACCGCCACCGTAAATTTGCTGCAGGCTCAGGTCCTGGCTGTAGTTGTGGTCCAGCGCCATCTGCCCCAGCCCAAAAATCCGCGCCGTAACGTACTCGTCGCGCTCCGCGTCAAAGTGCAGAATCGACGACTTCGTCGAGGTGGCCGGCGTCAGGATGCCGGCGCTCGTGTAAGCCGGCTGGGTAATCTTCCCAAACGATTCGGTAAAGTCCGTCGACGTGCGGTTGCGCGGATCCAGCCAGCTCACCGTCGGCACCGCCCGCACCAGCCCCACGCTGGCCGTCACGGTGTACTGGTTCTGTGTCGCGGAAACCACCGTTGCACCCGCCGTCGCCGCGCCGTTCCACCCCGCAAAGAATCCTGGCTCGTGGTGGATCTGCTTTTCCATCGTCGCCTTGTCCACGATGAACTGCGCGTCCTTCACCGGAATCGCCGGCTGGGTCGCTGGTTCGTCGGCCGGATGCACCGTCACCGCCTCGCTGGTTGCGTCCAGCGCGCCCTCCGGCAACTGCTCCGCCGCATGTTTTCCCCGCGACTTCATGTTCTTGCTCAGCACCGCAAAGTTCTCGCCGGCATGCAACTCTTTGATCTTGGCCCACGGAACACTCAGGTCGCCCAAAGCGTCGCTGTGGAAGGTGACCGTGTCGCCGATTGCCTTCACCAGCTTGCCGTGCAGTGTGTCGCCGTTGGCCAGCACCAGAACGTCCGGTTCGGGAGCCGGCGCTTTCTTATCCTCCGCCGCGCAGCGCATGCCAGGAAGCAGCGCCAGCAGCAGCACCATCATGTCGACGGGACGAAGACGCAGAACTCTGCTCATAAATATCGATCCTTTTTCAAAATTTGGCCTGGAGCTATGGACGGTGCGATGCGCCGCCTGGCTGTCGCGTTGCAGCAGGCTGGACGGCCCGCCGGTTTTTCCTGACAATGGAGACATGCCCCTTTCGCGCGAGCAAGCCCTCGACTATTTCCGCTCCGACGACCTCATCGGCCTGGGCATGGAAGCAGATGCGGTGCGCCGCCGGTTGCATCCCGAAGGTGTAGTCACCTACATCATCGATCGCAATATTAACTACACCAACTTCTGCACCGAGTATTGCACGTTCTGCGCGTTCTATCGCCCGCTGAAGGGCAAGCAGGCCTCCGAGGGCTACATCCTCGACTACGAAACCATCTACGCGAAGATCGCGGAAACCCTTGAGATGGGCGGCACGGGCGTGCTCATGCAGGGCGGCCTGCATCCCGACCTCAAAATCGACTGGTTCGAGCGCTTGCTGCGCGGCATCAGGCAGCGATTCCCCTCCATCTGGCTGCATTGTTTTTCGGCGTCTGAAATTCTCGCCATTGCCGAATACAGCGATCTCTCTGTGCGCGACACCATTGCGCGCCTGCGCGACGCCGGCCTCGACTCCATCCCCGGCGGCGGTGCAGAAATCCTGGACGACGAAGTCCGCCATCGCATCGCGCGCCTCAAGTGCCGCACGCAAGACTGGGTGCTCGTCCATCGCACTGCGCACCAGCTCGGCATGCGCACCACGGCGACCATGATGTTCGGCGTTGGTGAAAATTACGATCAGCGCGTCAACCACTTCGAAGTCGTTCGCCGCCTGCAGGAAGAAACCGGCGGATTCACAGCCTTCATCCCGTGGAGCTTTCAGCCCAACCACACCGCGCTCGGCGGACGCGGCTGGGATGAGGCTACCGCGGTTGAATACCTCAAGGTGCTCGCGATATCCCGCCTCTGTCTCGATAACATCGAGAACGTTCAGTCGAGCTGGGTCACGCAGGGCCTGAAAGTCCTGCAGCTCGGCCTGCGCTTCGGCGGCAACGATGTCGGCTCGGTCATGCTCGAGGAAAATGTCGTCAGAGCGGCGGGCACGTCGAACTGCACCACGGAAGAAGAACTGCGCCGCGTCATCCGCGATGCCGGCTTCCAGCCTCGCCAGCGCGACACGCTCTACCGCACCATGTTCCTGAATTAGCGCAGGAAGACTCTGAGCGAAATAGCCTCAGGCAGCGGCATCCGGCGCGCGCTACTCTGAGCCCGCGCCCGCGTCGTTCCCCAGCAGATCGATCTGCCCGGTCAAAATGTGTGCGTACAGGCGATACTCCCCGCCGTCGTTCTTCTTCGTAAAGCTGCGAAAGAACCCGCCTTTGTTCACCCCATACGCAGCAGCATTCACTTGGCCGATATCCACGGACGCGTCAATCCGCCGGTAATCCCACTCGCGATCCGACGAAATCGTGATCTGTCCGGCGTACAGAGTGATCGCCTTGTCACCGGCGACGTCCTCCACCTTTACCTGGCCCGCGCCCATTTGCACGCGCAAATTCGTCTTGCGCGGAACCTCAATCCGAATCTGCAGATTGCCATGTTGTTCATATGGATCGGTAATCTTCAGGGTCGGCCCGCCAGCTTCGTTGTCCGTGCCGCCGGAGTATCGCAGCTTCACATGCCGCGCTCTCTCCGGGTCGTCGGTGGTGCAGGTCACGTGGAGCGTTTCTTTGTCCGTCCCCACAATTTCCAGCCCGGCTGGCCGTGAATCGATCGTGAGCGTCGCGCGCGCGTGCAGCGGCGCGTCCACGGCTTGCTCGCAGAGTGTTTGGGTCTGGCCAAACCCGGCCGGGTTGCATGCAAGCCATACCGTGCATGCAGCGGCGCAAAGTATCTTCATCCTGGCAATTACGCTGCCGGCTCACAGAATGTTCCCATCCCGCGATCGAAGTTATCAGCTAACTGGCCACAGGAAACCCGGTATTTCTGCTGATAAGGGCTGAGATACGAGCGTTCCCGTCGTTCGCATCTGGTTACGCCGCAGCCTCGAACTGGTCTCAACCTAAAACGAACAAACCATTACGGATGAGACCCGCCCCGAAGCGGGGCTCATGTCGAAAAATGAAACTGCAAATCGGATGATAAGATCAGTTCTCCTCGACCAAAAGTGACTTGACGGCTCTACAGCTTCCAAGTAATCATTCCCGCGTTGCCTCCGGAAGGTTGATGACGAGCAACCCCGTGACAGCCCGTGTAAGAATGCGGCTGACGGAGCCCCCCCAGGTCCTGTCTGCCACGGATGGCATACAACACCTCCTCGGCTTCCCGGTCACAGACTACCTCTCTGCCCGCATCGATCTCCTCCATCGCGTCCACGCAGAAGACCGCCATCTTCTCCCGCCGCTCCTCGCGCACGATCTTTCCAGCCCCGTTGGCTCGTTCAATTTGCGCCTCCGCCATCAGGACGGCCGCATCCGCTGCGTGCGCGCCGAGTACACCAAAGAACGTGAGACCGGCAGCCCGTGCATCATCCTCGATCTGATCCTGCAGTATGCGAAGATTCCCTGGGACAGCAGCCTCGGCGGCATCTTCTCGAGCTTTCGCTCGCTCATGGATGACACCGAGGACTACATGTATCTCAAAGATGCGAACCATGTCTTC
>Ga0070766_10001839_pt1 | contig 10481 bp, 8 predicted proteins | sample HubBroMetageWFT6_FD_69782 | JGI IMG/M metagenome (GOLD analysis project Ga0070766, IMG submission 69782) | Warmed and freeze-thawed soil microbial communities from the Hubbard Brook experimental Forest, New Hampshire - Hubbard Brook CCASE Soil... | ecosystem: Environmental > Terrestrial > Soil >... | reverse complement strand
CCCGTCCGTTCGACGATGAACAGGTCGGGGGCTATAACGCCGGCCCCGCAGCCCGCGATCAGGGCCGCGCTCGCCAGCGCGCCCAGGACGGCCACCGACGAAGGCCGCCTCACGCGCTCACCGCCACCCCGCCACGGCGGGGATCGCCCGCGCCGGTCATCCGCCCATCCGCGCTGTGCACCGCCTGGACGCCGCCGAAAAACAGGTTCAGCGAGTGAAACCGCACGATCTCCCGCTCGGGGTCGCGCTCGCGCAGCGCGCTCAGGTCGAGACCCGGCTCGTGGTAGACGATCCCGCTCTCCACGTGCGCGCGTGGAGCATCCACCGCCGCGCGAGCGCCCAGGCCATGGTCGACCACCCCGACGATCGTCTGCAGGATCGCCGAGCGGATGCGGTTCGAGCCGGCGCTGCCCAGCACCAGCTCGACCGTGCCATCGTCTCCCAGCACGACCGCGGGCGCCATCATGCTCGGCATCCGCCGTCCCGCGGGGTGGCGGTGAAAGCCCAACGGGTTCAGATCCTCCTCGCCCATCACGTTGTTGACGTGGATTCCCGTGCCCGGCACGACCACGCCCGAGCCCTCCCCGTTCGTGCACGTCACGCTGCACGCGCGTCCCTGCGAGTCGAGCACCGAGATGTGCGTCGTGGAGCCGAGCCGCGCCTGCAAAAACCGCTCCAGGAACCCGTCCTGGTCCAGCCCCTCCACGAACTCGGGGGTGCGCTCGGCCTGCGCGGATTCCATCGCCGCGATGACCTCCTGCAGCGGCGGCGGCGGCGAACCGCGATCGAGCAGCGCCAGCGAGTACGCCAGCAGCGTGCCCCCGGCCGAGGGAGGAGGGTTCGTGAGGACGGTGCGATCGCGGTAGGACACGCGCACGGGCTCGCGCTCGATCGCGCGGTAGGACGCGAGCTCCGCCGCACCCAGCGAGCCCCCGCGCGCGCCCAGCCAGTCGCATACCGCGCGCGCCACGTCGCCGCGGTAGAACGGCTCGGCCCCGTCCGCGCCCAAGCGGTCGAGCGCGTCACCCAGCTCGGGGTTGCGCAGCAGCTCGCCCTCTCGCAGCACGCTCCCCGCGGGCGCCCACAGCGCGGCGCACTCGGGTGTCGAGGTCAGCAGGTCGGCGAGGATCTCCGCGACGTAGGACTGCCCCGCGTTCAGCCTCACCCCCTCGCGCGCGGCCCGCGCGGCGGGAGCAGCGAGGGCGTACAACGGCATCGTCCCCCAGCGCTCGACCGCGGCGCACACGCCCGCGGGCGTCCCGTACACCCCGCACGAGGCCGGGCCGATGTAGAACACCTGCACGGCGTCACCGAACGACACATCCACCGCCTCCAGCTCCACCTCGCCGCCATCCTCCCGGCGCGCGGGGGCCTGCACGAAGAAGTCCAGCAGCACCGGCTCCTCACCGGCGCCCGCGATCAGCATGTGCCCGCCCGCCCCCAGCCCCGTAAGCAGCGGCTCGGCCGCGAACGACATCAGCATCGCCCCGACGGCGGCATCGACCGCGTTGCCCCCGGCGCGCAGCACCTCCGCCCCGGCCTGCGCCGTCAGCGGGTGTCCCGCCGCGATGACCCCGTGCTCAGCTGTTGCGCCCATAGCTGAGCGATACCACAGGAACGATCAGCGCGGCATGAACTCAGGGACGTCTAGCTCATCTACAGCCAAAGTCGCGCGGCGCTGGGCATGCGCCGGGCGCGGAGGCCCGCTGGTGCGGCGCACGCGCGGCTCGCCCGCGGGCTCGCGCAATCCGCCTGAGGCGTCGCGTGCGATCTGGCGCTTGGCGTCGCCGTAGCCGGTCGCGACGACCGTGACCCACACCTGATCGTCGAGCTTCTCGTCGACCATCGCGCCGAAGATGATGTTCGCGTCGGGGTGCGCCGCCTCGGAGACAGCCTTGGCGGCCTCGTTGACCTCCCACAGCGACAGGTCGCGCCCGCCCGTGATCGACAGCAGGATCGAGTGCGCACCGTCCATCGAGGTTTCCAGCAACGGCGAGGCGACGGCCTGCAGCGCGGCGTCCACCGCGCGCTGGTCACCACCGGCGCCCATCCCGATCCCCAGCAGCGCGGCGCCGGCGTCGGACATGATCGTGCGCACGTCGGCGAAATCGAGGTTGATCAGCCCGGGCAGCGTCACGAGGTCGGAGATGCCCTGCACGCCCTGGCGCAGCACGTCGTCGGCGACGCGGAACGCCTCGACCATCGCGGTCTGCTTGTCGAGCACGCTCAGCAGCCGGTTGTTGGGAACCACGATCAGCGTGTCCACCTCCTCGGCCAGCGCGTCGATGCCCTGCTCGGCCTGCTCGCCGCGGCGCGAGCCCTCAAAGCCGAACGGCTTGGTCACGATCGCGACCGTCAGCGCACCGACTTCGCGCGCGATCCGCGCCACGATCGGCGCCGCGCCGGTACCCGTGCCACCGCCCGCGCCCGCGGTGATGAAGATCATGTCCGAGCCCTTCAGCAGCGACTTGACGCGGTCATAGTCCTCCATCGCGGCCTGCCGCCCGACGTTCGCGTCAGAGCCCGAGCCCAGCCCGCGTGTGATCTCCGCGCCGATGTGCAGCGTGATGTCCGCGGTGGACTGCTGCAGCGACTGCTGATCGGTGTTGACGGCGAGAAACTCGACGCCCTCGACCTCCGCCTCGACCATGCGGTTGACGGCGTTCACGCCGGCGCCGCCCACACCGACGACCCTGATCCGGGGCTGTCCGGTGGGACTGTCGGCGAACGACGGGTGCTCGCGCTCGTAGTCGTCCATCACCGGTCGCGCGCTGCGCGTGGCGATGGTGTCATCCGCGCCCGCGGCGGTGGCAGCGCCCTCGCGGTCCATCAGACTGGCCGGAATCTCCGAGGAGAACGCCTGCTTGAGCCTGTCCTTGGGGGCACGCACGCCTGTACCGGAGGAACCCTTCTCGGCAGCGGACCGCTCCGCGGTGGCGCCCAGCGCTGGATGGGGCGCGCCGCGCTCGTCCTTCGCCGCCGGGGCCTGCGACGCGTCAGTCTCGGCGTCGGTCGACTCCTCGCCCTCGGTTTTGCGAAACAGGGCCGCGAGCGGTCCTTCGCGCATCGACGCGCGTTTGGGGTTCGTCATCGGAGCGACCGATCGGAACTAGGACTTGCCATTTGCGAGGACCTCCTGGGCGAGTTGCCGGTAGGACTGCGCGGCGACGCCGTCGGGCTCGTACTTGAGCACCGACATGCCCTTCACGGGAGCCTCCGCGAAACGAACGGTCTTGCGGATGCGCGAGGCGAACACGCGGTCGCCGAAGTTCTCCTCGAGGATCTCGATCGCCTCCTTGGCGTGGATCGTGCGCGAGTCGACCAACGTCGGCAGGATACCCTCGATGTCGACGTCGGGATTCAGGTTCTCGCGGATCATCGCGAGCGTGTTTTGCAATTGGATCAAGCCACGCATCGACAGATACTCGCACTGCACGGGGACGATCACTCGGTCGGCGGCCGTCAGCGCGTTGATCGTCAGCAATCCGAGACTCGGCGGGGTGTCGATGCAGATGAAGTCGTAGTCCTCCATGATCGGCTCGAACGCCTTCTGCAACGCCCGCTCGCGGCCGATCATCGTGGACATCGCGATCTCCGCCCCGGCCAGGTCGATCGAGGCGCAGGCGATGTCGATCTCGCGCTTGCGGATCACCTCGCGAATCGAGACGTGGTGCACGAGCACGTCATACATCGACTGCTCGATCGTGTCCGGGTCGATCCCCTGGGACATCGTCAGGTTGCCCTGCGGGTCCATGTCCACGCACAGCACGCGATGACCCTCCTCCGCGAACGCGGCGGCGAGGTTGAGCGTGGTGGTGGTCTTGGCGACGCCGCCCTTCTGGTTGGCGAACGCGATGACTCTGGCAGTGCCTTGCACGGGAGGCTCCGATGCTTAGTTTGCGGGAACGCGCCTTGTTCGGGGGTATTCGCATGCGAATACCGGATTCCTGCTTGGCGCCTACGATCCCGCCATGTCCGGACGGAACGGCGAACCGGGAGGGGGTTATGGGTGGGAGACCCGGACGCCAGTCCCTCTACAGCCTCCTCGGCGCCGGTCACCGCACCCGCCGGCATCGCGGGAGCGGGCAGCGCGGGCGGTGAGAACTAGGATCGCCGGATGGCCAAGCGCGGCGCGGGACACCTGCTGAAACGACTGCACGGCAAGCGCGTCGTGATCTGCGTCGGCTCGGGCGGCGTCGGCAAGACGACGGTCTCCGCGGCGCTGGCGCTGGGGCTGGCGCAGCGCGGAGGCAAGGTCGCGGTCGTGACGATCGACCCCGCCAACCGCCTGGCCTCGGCGCTGGGCCTGGACACGCTCTCGGGTGAGCCTCACCGGATCGACCCGGCTCTGCTGGCCGCCCAGGGCGTTCAGGCGAAAGGCGAGCTGTGGGCGATGATGCTCGACGCCAAGCGCACGTTCGATGAGATCGTCACACGCCTGGAGCCCGACGCGGAGAAACTCGCCGGCATCCTCGAGAACCCCGTCTACCGCGAGCTGTCCACGGCCGTCGCCGGCTCACAGGAGATGAGCGCGATCGCCAAGCTGTACGAGCTGCATGAGGAGCACGACTTCGACACGATCGTGCTCGACACCCCGCCCTCGCGCAACGCGCTGGACTTCCTGAACGCGCCCGCGCGCCTGCTCGGGTTCCTGGACGGGCGCGCGCTGCAGGTGTTCCTCGCCCCGAGCGGGCTGACCGCGCGCCTGTTCGGGCGCGGCACGGGGATCGTGTTCGGGATCTTCGCGCGCGTCACCGGCATCGACATGCTCGCTGAGCTGTCACGGTTCTTCAGCTCGCTGTCGGGCGTGATCGACGGCTTCGGCGCGCAGACCCGCGCCGTCGCCGAGCTGCTGCGCGCGCCCGGGACGGCGTTCGTGATCGTGACCTCGCCCGAGCCCGAGCCCGCGCGCGAGGCCTCCTACCTCGCCGCCCGCCTGGACGAGTCCGGGATGGCGCGCGACGGGCTGATCGTCAACCGCGTCCACACCGAGGGCCTGCACGGTCACACGCCCGAGCAGGTCACGGAGCTGCTGAGCGACGAGCTGGGCGAGCGGCTGGCCGCGCGCGTGGCATCGAACCTCGCCGACTTCGACGTCCTCGCGCGCCGCGACGCCGCGACCGTGAGGCGACTCTCAGACGAGCTGGGCGACCCGGCCGAGCCGGTGATCGTGCCGTATTTGGACGAGGACATCCAGGATCTCACCGGCCTTGCCCGCATCGCTGCATACCTGCTGGGCTGACGGCGCCTACCGATCGGAGATCGGCCAGCGTCTGACGGCGTCCTCGGTCGCTCGCGTACCGAAGTCGGGAGGACACTCGCCTGCGGCTCGCATCCCCGTTTCGGCCAGCACGCCACGCTTCCTGCGTCCTGGTCAGCCACCCCGATTCGCTCGTCAGGTGGCCGGAATCATGACCTGGGCGACGGCGGCTATGCCTCGACGAGGACCTGCTGTGCCTGCTCGGACTCGGCGGCGTGCGCAGTCTCCGGGTCCGGGTCCTGCTCGACCTCCGGCGCCTGCACCGGCGCCGTAAGCAGCTCGTCCGCGAGCCGTGCCAGGTCCGGTGTCAGATGGCCGCAGACCACGTCTCTGAGCAGCGCCCGCAGGTGATCGGCGACGTCCCGCGCGAGCGCCAGTCCGGCGGCGCGCTCGGCGGCTGTGCCCGCGATCACGGCGCGCTCCAGCTTCTGCGCCTTGATCATCCGCTCGGTCAGCTTGGCGCGGTGCTCCGGGGTCGCGCACAGCGCCGCGATCCGCCCTGCCAGCAGGCCGCTGGATGACCCCTCCGGCTCCAGCAGCGCGCGCAGCGCGAGCAGATGATCGCTCAGCGCCTCGTACGCGCTCGCGCGCTCGCAGCCCAGCTCGAACCGCCGCAGCGCCCACGCCAGCTCGTTGCCGACGGGCGCTCGTCTGGACACGAGGTTGCAGAACGCGCGCAGCTCGTCCTCCTGCTCGGGCGCGACGACGAGCATCCCGTGCGGGCGCCCGCCGCTGCCCAGCGCGACGATGCTCCACGCGTCTTCCCCACCCGCGCGCGCCCATGCCAGCGGGCCGAGCGTGACACGCCCGTCGCCGAACAGTCGCAGCGCGCGCAGCAGGTCTTTCAGCACCTCATGCGCGTCGGAGGACTCCTCGCACGTGAGCGCCAGGAGCAGATGCTCGGCCTGATCGTCGTCGCGGATACTCGCGAGCGCTTCCTCCGGCCCCCAGCGCAGCGCCGCGCGCGTGGCGATCGTCAGCCCCTGCGTCAGCTTGATCTCCGGGGAGGCGATCGTCATCCCGTGCAGCGTCGCCACCAGCGTGACCGTGTCGGGCGCGCTCGTCATCGTCAGCTCGGCGCGCTCCAGGCGGGCCAGCGCCGCCGCCAGGCGCTCGGGGTGCTGGCCGATCTTCGATCGGTCGAACTCGGTCTGTTCGGCGAACACATCGTCCAGCAAGCATTTCAGCGCTGAACGCGCGCGCATATGCTGGCCGATCTCCGATCGGTCCGCGCGTGCACCGCTTTTCAGAACGTCATCTCCACGACCGGACCTGGTCTCGCCGCCGCGCCCGGCGAGGTAGCGATTGAGCCCGTCGAATCCGGCCAGCGCGCTCACCGCCGCGGCGTGCTCGGGCAACCGTTCGAGCTGAGACTCGCGCTGGGCGATGAACCGGCCCGTCAGCGCCCGGAAGCTGTAGAACGGGGTCTGCGTGACCCCGCGCCCGCGCTGGGATCCCAGCTCGAGCTCGACCTCCGCCCCGGCGTCGATCTCCGCCTGCAGGCAGTCCGCCGCGGCCCGCACGAACTCGGTGAGCGCGGTTTCCAGCTCGCTCGACAGTCGGCTTGCACGCATGGTCCGCTGTGTTCGCCCTCGCGCCTGGTGCTCCTGCTCGGCGCACCCTTCGTTGCAGCCCTCACCCGGTCACAGCAGCCCTCACCCGTGCTCCCGCGCATGCGCGCGTTTCACACCACGCCCACCGCGATCAGCCCTTCGGACTAGGCGTGCCCCGCGTCGTACTACGCCACGGCGGCGACGACGGCCGCGGTCAGCTCGCCGGCCCGCGCGGCCTGGCGCTCGGTGCATTCCTCACCCAGCCACTGTTCGCCGTAGGAGCGCATGTCGTCGATGATCGGCAGCAGCGCCCTGCCCTTCTCGGTCAGCGCATACTCCACGCGCGGGGGCACCTCGCCGAACGTGTGCCGCTCGACGACCCCCTCCTCCTCCAGCGCTCTGAGCCGCAGCGACAGCGTGCGCGGACTGATCCCCGCAAGCGAGCGCTCCAGCTCACAGAACCGCGAGCGGCCCTCGGCCAGATCGCGCACGAGCAGCAGCGTCCACTTCCCGCACACCACTTCCGCGGTCCGGCACACCGGACACGTCTCGTCTACGACTACGGCCATGCTCTTTACTTTACCAACTGAAGTGTTGCTCCCCCGCTTGACACCGGGGATGAGACATCTTTTGAAAGCGCTGGTGCTCAGAACACGCGCTGGGCCGCGGTCACTGCGCTCTTCGCTGCCGGCCGATCTCCGATCGGTCGCGTGGGCTCGGCCCCAAGACAACCCGCGCTATGCGACCGTCAACGTCGGTTTCGACTCCGGCTCGCGGCGCGCCTCCACGGACGCCACGTCCTCCATCGTCGTGCCGCGTTTGCCGTCCGCCTGCATCAGCAGCTTGAAGTCGGCCGGGCTGGACGCGACCTTCATCGCGTCGTCGAACGTCACCAGACCCGCCTTCACGTGTCCGAACAGGGCCTGGTCAAACGTCTGCATGCCGTAGTACGCGCCCGTCGAGATGACCTCGTTCAGCTTGCCCGTCTGCGAGGGGTCGACGATCATGTCGCGCACCCTGCCGGTCATGCGCAGGATCTCGCACGCCGCCACGCGCCCCCCCTCCGCGCCCGGCACGAGCCGCTGGGAGATCACGCCCTTGATCGTGCCCGCGATCATGCTCCGCGCCTGACCGTGCTGGTGGGGCGGGAAGAAGTCGAGCATGCGATTGATCGACTCGGCCGCGTCCACCGTGTGGATCGTCGACAGCACGAGATGCCCCGTCTCCGCGGCCGACAGCGCCGCCTGGACCGTCTCCTCGTCGCGCATCTCCCCCACCAGGATCACGTCCGGGTCCTGGCGCAGGACACGTCTGAGCGCGCGCTTGAACGAGGCCGTGTCCATGCCGACCTCGCGCTGGTTGATCACCGAGCGCTTGTCCTCGTGCACGAACTCGATCGGGTCCTCGATCGTCACGATGTGCTTGCTCGTCGTCTCGTTCATGTGGTCGATCATCGCCGCCAGCGTCGTCGACTTACCGGAGCCCGTCGTGCCCGTCAGCAGCACGATCCCGCGCTCCTCCTCGGCCAGATCCCTGATCACCGCCGGCAGCTCCAGCTCCGCGATCGTGTTGATCTTGTGCGGGATCGCCCTGCACGCCATCGAGATCACGCCGCGCTGCTGGAACGCGTTCAGACGGTAGCGCGCGACATCGGGGATTTCGTAGGAGAAGTCGACCTCGTGCTCCTGCGCGAATTCCTTCAGCTTGGCCTCGTCGCTCAGCAGCACCTCCAGCGCGTGCTCGGTGTCTTCGGCGCTCAGCACAGGCCCGTCCGGCTCGGCCGCGAGGTTGCCGTCCACCCTGAACAGCGGCTTGCTCCCCACCTTCAGGTGCAGATCCGAGCCCTTTTTGGCAACCAGCTCGCGCAGCGCCTTTTCGACGTCGAACATGATGCCCACCTGATCGGCAGCTGCGGAGCGGAGCTTGAGCGCCTTGAGTGCCGGCACTTTGCACAATCCGCCCGACAGAGACGAATCTGGGATACAATAGTATTTACCGTTGTATGGAGGGGCGGATGGGAGGAGTGATGGGAGGAGGAGATGTCGATATAAAAATAAAACTCGGTATAACAATAGCTATACTGAGTTTTAAAATAGAAGTTATATCCGCCCCGCCCCCGCCCCCGCAAACAGGTCCTCAACCTCTATCGACTTTAGGCGACGTCGCGGAGCTTTTGCGCCTCCGCGAGTGACTGCAACTTCTTCAACGACTGGTTCTCGATCTGGCGAATCCGCTCGCGGGTCACATTGAACGTGCGCCCCACCTCGTCCAGCGTCCGCGGGTGCTCGCCGCCGAGGCCGTAACGCAGCTCGAGCACGCGCCGTTCGCGGTATGACAGGTTCTCCAGCGCCTCGCGCAGCGCCTCCTTGGTGAGAATCTCCGCCGCGCGCTCGTACGGGGACTCGGCGCGCTCATCAGCGATGAACTGGCCGAACTCCGACTCCTCCTCGTCCCCGACCGGCTTCTCCAGCGACACCGGCGCCTGCGCTGAGCGCTTGATCGAGTCGACCTCCTCGGGGTCGATGCCCGTCACGTCGGCGATCTCATCCGCGGTCGGCTCGCGCCCGAGCTCGGTCACGAGCTTGCGCTCGGCGCGACCGATCTTGTTGAGCTTCTCAACGACATGCACCGGGATGCGGATCGTCCGCGCCTTGTCCGCCAGCGCCCGCGCTATCGCCTGGCGGATCCACCACGTCGCGTACGTGGAGAACTTGAATCCCTTGCGGTAGTCGAACTTCTCTGCCGCCCTGACCAGCCCCAGCGTGCCCTCCTGGATCAGGTCGAGAAACGGCAGCCCCTGGTTGCGATAGTTCTTGGCGATCGACACGACCAACCTGAGGTTGGACTCGACCATCTTCTGCTTGGCGTCGAGATCGCCGCGCTCGATCCGCTTGGCCAGGTCGACCTCCTCCTGCGCCGTGAGCAGCCTGACCTTGCCGATGTCCTTCAGGAACAGCTGCAGCGAGTCGGTCGTCATGTCCGGCTTGAGGTCCAGCGCGGCTTTGGCTTTGCTGCGCCGGCCGCGCTTGTCCGGCGCGCGCTCGACCGCCTGCGCCGCCGCCGTCGCCGGGTCGATGTCCTCGACGAGCTCGATCTCCGATTTCTCCAGGAACCCGTGCAGCTCCTCGACGTCGGACTCGTCCAGGTCGATCTCGGACAGCGCCGTCGAGATCTCCGCGAACGTGAGCACGCCCACCTGCTGGCCTTTGGCCAGCAGGCCCTTCACCTCATCGAGCTCCTGCAATTCGACTACTGACATGGCTGATGCTGGTTCCGTTTCTCTGTGATCGATCCGACCCGGGGGCCACCCCTGGGGTCCTTCCGGTGTCCGGCTGAGGACGAACGCTCCCTCGGAGCACTACAGCCGCGGCCCTGCCGACGTTACAACGCTGAGCGCAAACTTCTCCGGGGCCTATGCTAACGCGCATGAGCGATTCTCCCGACGGCGATCCTCGCGCGCCCACCTCCGCCGACGGGTCCGGAAGGGAGCTCGGGGGCGCCGACGCCGAGGGTCCCGGCGTCCTCGCCGGCCTGCCCCGCACCCGCCCCCAGCGGGCCAGCGCACGACGGGATGCTTCGCGTGCGGCCAAGCCGAGCAAAGCCCCCGCCGCTCCGCGCGCTGCCGCGCAGCGCGCGGCCGCTGCCAAGAGCGCTGCCAAGGCTCCCGC
>Ga0070766_10001838_pt1 | contig 10482 bp, 9 predicted proteins | sample HubBroMetageWFT6_FD_69782 | JGI IMG/M metagenome (GOLD analysis project Ga0070766, IMG submission 69782) | Warmed and freeze-thawed soil microbial communities from the Hubbard Brook experimental Forest, New Hampshire - Hubbard Brook CCASE Soil... | ecosystem: Environmental > Terrestrial > Soil >... | reverse complement strand
GACCGACGTTGCGGAAACGTCTAGCCGCCTATGTCCGAAGGGTCCCGTGGACAAGGCTCGGCTCGCGGCGTTAGCCTGAAATCAGCCCGATGGGGCTGCTCCGACGGAAGCTGCAAAAAAGCTTTCGCGAGAATAGGAGGAAACGCCGTCAACCGATGGGATCCGGTGCGGTAGCTGAAACAAGAGGCCGCCTGATCGATGCCATAACAGAACCCTAGAACAACGTAACTTCGACCGGCTTCACGTTTCCGCACTCGTGCCCGTTCCCCTGGGTTGATCAATCTGGGAGAACGCCATGGCAGTAAGCTCGCCCGCGGCCCTGCCCGCCAATTCCGCGAGCCTGATACTCGGGCGCAAGCTCGACAGCATTCCGTTCAGCGCCTACCACGTGTTGATCATCGCTGTGCTCGCTCTCGTGGGTTTCATCGAGGGCTACGATCTGGTGATGACCGGCTCGCTGCTGGTGCTGGCCAAGACGCCGCTGCACTTGGCCGATTCCGATATACGCTGGCTCGCCGCCGGCCCGACCTTGATGCTGTGCATCGGCGGCTTCTTGTCCTCGGCGGTGTCCGACCATTGGAGCCGCAAGACGATCATGCTGATCGGCGTGATCGCCACGACGTTTTTCACCCTGCTGGTGCCGCTGGTGCAAAATGCCGAGCAGCTGATCATCGTCCGTCTGTTGACCGGGCTCGGGGCCGGCGGCGCCGTCTCGGCGGCGTTTCCGATCGCCGCCGAACTGATGCCGGCGCAACACCGGCGGACCTACGGCGCGATCTATGAGATGTCGCTGGCTGCCTCGTTCACGGTGGTGCCGTTCATCGCCGGCCTCCTCGCCGGCAACGAATACGCCTTTCGCTTTTTGGCATTGCCCGGCGGGCTGTCGATCGTCGTCATTCCGGTGCTGATTTATTTCGTGCTGCCGGAAAGTCCGCGGTGGTACTTGCGCAAGGGCCAGCTGCGGGCTGCGGTCGAGATCGTCAATCGGATCATCGCGCGAGCCGGCAACCGCGTGCCGCCCTTGACTGTCCAGGCGCTCGGCGACACCGCACCAACCTCTCGCGAGCAGTTGCCGCCTTACTGGGCCTTGTTCTCGCGCGGCCAACTGCGCTGGACCGTTGTCGGCATCCTGGGCAGCGTGTGCGCCGGGACGGCCTATTTCCTGATTTCGGTCCTGCTGCCGAAGGCGCTCAACGATCAGGGCTTCGCCGTGAGTTCGAGCCTGGCGCTGACCTCGATCGTCTATGCGGCGAGCTTTTTCGGCAAGGCGTTCACCGGCTTCCTGATGGAGGTCATCGGGCGGCGTTGGACGATCGCCTACGCGCTGACCGGATCGCTGCCGGGCCTCTGTCTGATGTTGCTGGCGCACTTTGCCGGGGACCTCGCCGGCGTCGTGATGGTGGCGGGAGGGCTGATCATCGGCTTTACCGTGCTGTCCGCCTTTACCGCGACCCGCGTCTACCTGTCGGAGCAGTTCCCCACGGCACTGCGCGGCCGCGGCCATATCTTTGGCGAGTCGTTCGCGCGCCTGTTCGCCGGCGTGCTGGCGCCGTTTCTGATGGAGCCGCATACCGGCTCGGCGACGATCTTCTTCGGGACGATCCTTGTCGTCGCGGCCATCGGCGCCTTTATCCCGCTGGCGTTCGGCCGCGAGACCGTCGGCCAGCTCGAAACTGTTACCGAAGAACGCAGCGAACCGGTTGCGGGTCCGATCCTCAGACCGGCGTGATATCCCGCCCGAGGCGGTGCAGGAGCGCCGCGGCGTTGCCGTGGAAGACCCGCTCCAGCACCGCCTCGGCATAGCCGAGCCCGCGCCAATCGGCGAACAGCCGGTCGTAGGAAAACAGCGGGTAGTCGGCGGCGAACATGACCCGCTCGGCGAGCCGGCGCGGGATCTCGCGCTTCAGCTCGTCGGTGAAGTATTTCGGCGACCAGCCGTGCAGCTCGTACCAGACATTGGGCTTGTGCAGGAGGATCGCGATCATCTCGCTTTGCCACGGCCAGGCCGGCCGCGCCGCGACGATCGTCAGATCGGCGAAGCGCGCGGCGACCGCATCGAGATGCCGCGGATGACACGCGTCGAGCGTGATCCCCATGCCGCCCGGCAACCCGGCGCCAAGGCCGGTGGTGCCGACAAAGATCAGCGCCGGCGCCTTCGCCTCGATGCAGAGGCGATAGAACGGGTCCCAGGCCGGGTCGCTCGCCGGCAAGCCTCCCGAGCCGGAGACGGCGAGGCCGATAAAGCCGTTGCCGGCGGTACTCCGATCGAGACAGCGGCGGAACTCGGCAAGGGCAGGCGCACCAAGCTCCGCCTGGAAGTGCACCCATTGGCCGAGGATCACATCGGCATGCGCGCGCTGTGTCTCGAAGCCGTAATCGTGGATCGGACGCGACGCGCCCGGCGGCAGGTACTTGGTGTAGCCGAAATCGACGATTGCGCGCACCCCGGCGCGGCGGAAATCCTCGGCCATTTCGGCTTCCGTGCGATAGTTCGGCCGCGAGCGCCAGGTCTTCTCCTGCTGCGCCAGTTCTTCGTCGCTCTGTAGCGGATAGCCGCGCCGCGTCGCCCAATGCGAATGCACGTCGATAATGGGCTTGGCCTCGCTCATCGAATATCGCCCCGCGCCCGCATGCGTTCGAGCACGATGTCGCGCAACGGGCCCTTCTGCGCCTTGCCGGTCGGTGTGCGCGGCAGCGCGTCGAGCAGTTCGAGGAATTCCGGCAATTTGTAGGTCGCGATCTTCTCGCGCAGAAAATCGGTCAGCTCGGCGAGCGAGATCGTCTCGCCGGGCTTCGGCACGATCGCCGCGCACACTCGCTCGCCGAGGCGCGGATCGGGGATGCCGACCGCGGCCGCCTCCAGCACCTTCGGGTGCTGGTACAGCACCTCCTCGATCTCGCGCGGATAGATATTGGCGCCGCCGCGGATTATCAGCTCCTTCTTGCGGTCGACGATCTTCAGATAGCCGTTCGGGTCGAGGACGCCGATATCGCCGGTGGCGAACCAGCCGTCCGAGCTGAAGCTGCGGGCGTTGGCGTCGGGGTTGTTGTAATAGCCGATCGTCACCGAGGGTCCGTAGGTCAGGATCTCGCCGGGCGCGCCGGGCCGGCAATCGCGGCCGTCATCGTCGACGATTCGGATGCCGATCTGCGGCAACGGCCGGCCGACGAGGCCGCATACCGCCTCCGGGTCCTCGTCGGGCATCGTGTGCGACTGGAACCCGCATTCGAGCATGCCGTAGAGCTCCAGCAGATACCCGGGCAAACGGGCGCGCACCGCGCGGATCACCTCGATCGGGCAGGAGGCGCCGCCCGTCGTGATCATCTGCAATGACGACAGGTCGTAGCCGCCGAGATCGGGCAGGTTCAGCATCGAAACGAGATGCGCCGGCGCGCAGCAGAAATGCGTCACCCGTTCGGCTTCGATCAGCCGCAAGGCCTCCGCAGCATCGAACACCTCCTGCAACACCACTCGGCAGCCGGCGAACACGCCCTGCAACACATTGAGCAGGCCCCAATTGAGCCCGACCGGAAGAAACACCAGCAGCACGCTGTCGGGGCCGATGCGATGCGTCTCGTTGACGAAACGCGCGGCACAATTCGTGGTGTTGTGCAGGTGCAGAACCGCTTTCGGGTCGCCGGTGGTGCCGGAGGTGAAGGCAGTGCGGCACAGCGCGTTGGCGTGCGGCCGCCGAAGCCGGAGCGCGTCGCGGTCAATCGCTCGGCCGTCGGGAGAGTCGAGAAACGCGCGCAGGTCGAAATAGGAGTTCGGCACCTCGTCGCCGACCACCAGGACGTGCTTCAGATGCGGCAGCTTCGGCCGCAACCCGGCGAGCATGCCGAGATAATCGAAGCGGCGGAAACGGTGCGGCAGGATTAGCGCCGACGCCTCGGTGAAGCCGAGGATGAACTCGACCTCGCGCGCCCGGAAATCAGCGTGGAACTGGCAGAACGGGATGCCGGCCAGCATCGCCGCGTTGAGCGCAACCGCGAATTCGCTCCAGTTCGGCAATTGGATCGCGACCACATCGTCGGCGCCGAGCCCGAGCCCGACGAGATGGGCCGCCAACTGCTCGGCCCGGCGATAATATTCGGCGAAACCGAGCCGCACTCGGCCGTCGGATATGGCAATCCAGTCCGGATTTGCGTGGGCCAAACGCTCCAGCGCATCGTTGCTGGTGTCCTCGGCCCACCAGCCCGCCGCGGTGAACTCGGCGATCCGCGCCGGGTCGATCGGTGGGTCGGGAATGCGCATCAGCTGGCGAGCTGTTTCTGTGTCGGCAGGTCGTCCTCGATAAAGAATTGGACGACCTCGTCGATGCTGCTGTCGCGGCCGAAGCCGAGCGCCTCGGCGCGCGGGCTCGACAGCGCTTGCGGCCAGCTGCCGACGATTGCCTGGATCGCCGGATCGGGCTGCCAGTGGATGCGGTCATAGGCTGCCTCGCCGCCGGCCCGGCGCAGCGCCGCCGCCATCTCGCCGACCGGGACCGAGAAGCCGGGCAGCTGCAGCGAGCGGCTGGCGCCGAGCGCCTCGCCGGGCAGGCCCAGCGCATGGACGAGCCCATCGACGATGCGGCGCGGCGACGCCAGCGCCATGACCGTATCGGGCGACACCGGGCAGACCGCGTCCCGGCCGGTAAGCGGCTCGCGGAACATCGAGGAGGCAAAGGTCGAGGCGGCGCGGTTCGGCAGCCCCGGCCGCACCACCACGGTCGGCAATCTGAGCGCGCGGCCGTCGATAAAGCCCTTGCGGCTGTAATCGTTGACCAGGACTTCGCCGATCGCCTTTTGCGTGCCATAGGAGGATTGCGGGGTCAGCGCGGTATCGTCGCCGACCGCAGGCGGCAGTGCGCCGCCATAGACCGCGAGCGAGCTGGCGAAGACGAGGCGCGGTACTGTGCCCAGGGCACGGCAGGCGTCGAGCACGGCGCGGGTGCCGTCGAGATTGACCCGATAGCCGAGATCGGTATCGGCCTCGGCCTGGCCGCTGACGATCGCCGCCAGATGGAATACCGCGTCGGCGCCGAATTTTGGTCCATCTGGCGCGATCAGTCGGCGCACCGTGTCGCGGTCGGCGATGTCGCCGGTGACGAGCTTGATTCGCCCGTCTTCGGGCAAAGGCAGCGCGGGCGCGGCGTTGTCGAACAGCACCAGCTCGTCGACCGGACCGAGCGCCGAGCCCCGCTCCAGCAGGCGCATCGCCACCCGCCGCCCGAGAAACCCGCACCCGCCGGTGATCACAATGCGCATTTGCCGTTATTTCCTTTCCACATTTACCATATCGTGATCGGACATCAGCCACTCGGGTTTGGTGCCGAAGCGGCCCGGCCTCCTGCGCGTTCACCGATAATGGGAATCGCTCTTGACGATAACCTCGGCCTCGTTCAGGCCGAAAGCCGTCTTCAGGGCGTCAATGACATCGGGCTTCTGCAGGCGCCGATCCGCGTAGAGGACGAAGCGCCGCCCCAACGTCTCGTAGACGATCCGACCGCGGGGCCATTGGTCGTATTCGCTCGACAAGATTAAATCGGGATAGCCGGTCGCCGTAAGCCGCGCGAGGCCCAGCATCTGCCATTCCTGCCAGCGTTCGTAGTGGCCGACCGCATGCGTGATGCAGTCGCCATAAGACTCAGCCTCGTCCAATGTTGAGCGGTCTATGACAAGGACGTCGTTTAGGCGCCAGAACATTCCTACGGCTGGCGGCGTGGGAGTGAGCGCCGCCTTTGGTGCGACGAGGATCATTACGGGATCGTCATCGCTTCGCCGTCTCCGAGGCGGCGAATTGCACCGAACCCGTGCGACTCCTCATCCCATTTTACGCCATGGACCGGTACTACCATCTTTGGGCGGATAGCTGTGGCAAACGCACGCAGATCGGCCGCAGAGGCGTGGCCGCTGGTGTGGATATGGGCGATCTCAGCTCCGGCCAGCCGGCACCATTCCAGCGCCTCCGAATGATAGGGATCGGAGAGGTAGCCTCGCCACATCGAGAAGTTGAAGGCGTCATCGGCGGTCGGCACGACTCCAGCACGCTGATAGTCGCGGATCAGCCCGCGGCGTAGCATCACGACATGGCGGCTGCCTTCGAGCCGCTTCGCGGAGATACCGTGCGCGACCATCCGCGCGACGAAATCCTCACGGCCCTGCTTGCGGTAGTTGCTGCCGAGGCCGCCAGTCACGACGACCTTTAGGTTCGGGAAGCCCGCGCGCGGGAGGCCGGTCCCTTCCGAGATGCGGTCGAGGACATCGGCGGTGTATAGGTCGATCACGAGCGTCCGCCCGGTGCGCTTGGCCGCACGGTATATGGACACCGTGCGGTCGATATTTTGGCCCGACCAGGACACGAAGACACGGCCTTTAGTCCGGTCGAACAACTCCGCGAAGTCGCGCTCGATCTCGGCCTCGGTCTTCACCGGTTTATCCGATCCGAGGTTCGTTCCCTCGGTCAGCAGCACGTCGATGTCCGCCGGCGGCTTTGCCATGATCCGGTCGACGAGCGCGGATTTGCGGCCGTGGCGGCGGAAGTCGCCCGTGTAGAGAATTCTTTTCCCGGCGCCGTCGATCAGCAGCATGTAGGCGTCGAAGGCGGAGTGGTCTATCAGCATCGGCGTCACGGTAAACGGCCCGATCGCGAACGGCCCCGAGCGGCTGTCCCATGTCTCGAACGTCCGGGTGAGCGGACGACGCGTGATATCGCCGGTGATCGCAATCAGCTTGGCCGATCCTGATCCCGTCCAGATCGGCCAGGTGGATGGAAGCTCCTCGACCAGCCCCCAATGGTCCTGGTGCGGATGGCTGATGAGCACGATAGCCGGCCGGCTCCGATCAAGCGATGCCGGCAGCAGGCCGGTGGCGCCCTCGGGCGCATCCAGCGGTCGCCCCGCGTCGAGGATGAGGCGGTCGCCGTCCGGATGGGCAATCTCGATGCAGCTCCCTCCGATCTGCTGAGTGCCGCGGTGGACGGTAAGGGTCAGGGTCAAGGAAGGGTATTCAGGGTCATCTGATCTTCGCCTTGGACCATTTGCACATGTAAGCCCGTCTTAAGCAGCTTCTCCAGGTGCTTGTTGGTGAACGACGTGTCCTTTCTCGTGTAAGCGTCGATCAGCAGGCGAGGCTTAACGTCAATCAAGGGGAGTGGGGCACCAGGGGTGGCAACCTCCCGAATGCCGGAGCCTAACTCCTCCACATCTGGGCGCAGCTGCCTTGCGATACTGTGCAACTCAACCAGCAGGCGGCAAGTGGATTGGTACGCCCGGGCCACAAGCTCCACATGGTTCGAATCATCGAGCCAGTCGGTATAGTGCTTCAGCTGATGGGTGATGACCCTAGGCAAGCCCTCCCGACAACGTGCACGCCGATCCCCGACAAGCTTCGCCTCCCAAAAGACGACCCGCCACTGATCGCCGGCGGGTTCGAGGCCCACCAGATCCATCCGGGGGGCGGTCCGTACCTCGGAATAGGCCGGTAGCCCCATCTCTAGATCTATGACGTTGGGATTGCGCGAGACGATCAGATCGACGAAGGGCTTCTCGTCGCCCCTCCCATACTTATAAGTTCGCGAGATCCATTCGCGGAGAAGCGCGGGACCTTCGTAGGGAAGCCACGGTTCGCTCGCGCGTTTCCGGTATCCCTCGGAAGTCAGCTTTACATAGTCCTGCCCGGTGCCATCGTCGTAAACATACTTATTGTGGATCTCTGCTTGAGGCTTCCTGCGGCGGTCGAAGGTCACTTTGGCAACCGACTGGCCGGCTCGGTAGAAGTTTAGATAGCCGTTGCGTATTGCCAGGCGGAGATGCCGTTCGCTCACTTGCTCCGGACGCTTGCCGATCGCGTCGCCGGAAGGATGCCAGTGGCGAAGCAGATCACACAGCCAGACATTCTCTCTGAGAACCGCCTCGCATAGGCGCCCGGTTGGGAACGCGCGGCCGAAGGTCGCCATTGAGTACGCCCTCTTCAGATTAAGAGCTCAGCCAATCCCATAGCGCTTCGCCCAGCCGAGGCCGGCAACGGTGTCGCCCTTCGGCCGGTATTCGCAGCCGATCCAACCCTGGTAGCCGATCTCGTCGAACAGGTCGAACAGGTAGGGGTAGTGGATCTCGCCGATATCCGGCTCGTGGCGGCCGGGATTGCCGGCGATCTGCACATGCGGGTAGCGGCCGGCCAGCGCGCGGATCTTGGTGGCGAGATCGCCCTCCATGATCTGCACGTGATAGAGATCGAACTGCAATTTCAGATTGGGCCGGCCGACCTGTTCGATAATGCGCATCGCCTGGCCGGTGTAGTTCAGGAAATAGCCCGGGATGTCGCGGGTGTTGATCGGCTCGATGACGGCGGTGAGCCCCGCCGTGGCGGAGCGGTCGGCGGCCCAGCGCAGGTTTTCGACATAGACGCGCTCGCCCTCCGCCTTGTCGCGCCCATCGGGCCACAGCCCGGCCATCGTGTGCAGCAGCGGGCATTTCGCCGCTTTCGCGTAGACGATTGCCTTGTCGACCCCCTCGCGGAATTCCTGCTCGCGCCCGGGCAAGGCGGCGAGGCCGCGCTCGCCCGCGGCCCAGTCGCCCGGGACGGTGTTGAACAGCGCCAAACTCAGGCGGTTCTCTTCGAGCCGCTCGGCGATGACCTCCGGCGGGTGGTCGTAGGGAAACAGGAACTCGACCCCCTTGAAGCCGGCGCGCGCGGCGGCGTCGAACCGGTCGAGAAAGCCGATGTCCTGGTACATCATGCTGAGATTGGCGGCGAAGCGAGGCATCGGGTCAGGCTCCGGGCTGGGATATTCGTTAGTGTTCCCCGACGCTTCCCCGAATACAAGCCCGGCGCCCGCCGGGTAATGTCTCAGTCTGAAATTCTGCTTCTGCCCATGTGAGCGGCCATTGCCAACACCAGCTGGGAGTCTCAGCGGGGTGACAAGCGTCCATTCTATGGCGCAAGCGGTCAGGCTGGCGTGCGGCGCAGCGGCGGTTAGGCTCAGCTGATCGGATCAGAGCTGGGAGCGCAAGGCGCGGCGGTCTACGTGGCGATCGCCCGGTATTTCGTGTGGCGCTGGCCCCATTCGAACAGCGCGCGCAGCACGGGGCGCAGTTCCAGGCCTTTCTCGGTCAGCACGTATTCGGCCCGCGGCGGGTGCTGCTCATAGAAACGGCGCTCGACAATCCCGGCCTCTTCCAGGCGCTTTAATCGCGCCGACAAGGTATTAGGGCTAATGCCGCCCAGAGAGTGGGCGAAATCCTGAAATTTGCGCGGGCCGAACCGGACCAGCTCGCGCAGGATGAGGATCGTCCAGCGCTCGCCGATGACGTCGAGCGAACGCGCTATTGGGCACTGAAACGGCGCTTCGATGGCCGATGGTTCGATCATCGTTTCAAGATAACCGATTTGTGATCAGATTCATAGTGACTACAATTTACATACTTGATACTGCTATGGGAGTTTATTGGGAGCCGCGATCATGACCGCAGCCACCGTTCACGCCGACATCTCGGCTGCCCGCCAGGCGAAAGGGGCTTGGCTCACGGTAACGCTGCTATTCCTGTTCATGCTAATCAACTTTGCCGACAAAGCGGTAATCGGGATCGCTGCCGTTCCGATCATGCAGGAACTGAAGATCACCCCGAGCCAGTTCGGGTTGATCGGTTCGAGCTTCTACCTGCTCTTCGCGTTGTCGGCAATCGTCACTGGCTTCATCGTCAATCGAGCGCAGACACGTTGGGCGTTGCTGGCGATGGGCGTCGTCTGGGCGTTGACCCAGTTCCCGATGATCGGAACAGTCGGGTTTGCCACGATCATGGCCTGCCGGATAGCGCTCGGCGCCGGCGAAGGCCCGGCTTATCCAGTCGCGCTCCACTCGACCTACAAATGGTTTCCAAACGAGTTGCGCACATTGCCGACTGCGATCGTCGCGCAAGGCGCCGGTTTCGGGATCATGGTGGCGCTGCCGCTGCTCAACTGGGTCATCGTCAATTATTCCTGGCACTGGGCCTTCGGTGTGCTTGGTTTCGCCGGGTTCGCCTGGGCGGCGGCGTGGCTGGTGCTTGGCCGCGAGGGTTCGTTGACCTCCGCCGCATCGACGGATGCGACGCCAATCCGCGAACGGATTGCCTACGGAGAACTGTTGCTAAGCCCGACGATCATTGCGGCGTGGTGCGCGAGTTTCGGCGCCCAGTGGGGGTTGTCGCAAGCCCTGACTTGGCAGGGGGCGTTTCTGATCAAGGGGCTCGGCTTTGCACAGGGCTCGATCGGCCTGCTGGGCGCGCTCCCGGCGGGGGCCAGTGTGATCCTGGTACTTGCCGCCGGCTGGTGGTCGCAACGCCTGCTCACTCGGGGGGTGCCGAGCCGGGTGGCGCGCGGGATCTTCGGCGGCGCCTGCGTGGCACTCGGCGGCGCGGCGCTGGCGATCATGCCGTATGTGCCGGGCGTTGCCGCCAAGATCGCCCTGACGACGATCGGGGTGGCGCTGCCTTCGGTCATCTACGTGATCGGGAACGC
>Ga0070766_10001836_pt1 | contig 10487 bp, 13 predicted proteins | sample HubBroMetageWFT6_FD_69782 | JGI IMG/M metagenome (GOLD analysis project Ga0070766, IMG submission 69782) | Warmed and freeze-thawed soil microbial communities from the Hubbard Brook experimental Forest, New Hampshire - Hubbard Brook CCASE Soil... | ecosystem: Environmental > Terrestrial > Soil... | reverse complement strand
CTGTGCGCGAGCAAGGGCACGAAGTGCGATTGATGGCAGCGCAATATGTCAAGCCTTACGTGCAGACTAACAAGAGTGACTTCCTGGACGCGGAAGCGATCGCCGAGGCGGTGCAACGTCCAAGGATGCGATTGGTGCCGATCAAGACGAAGGAGCAGTTAGATCTGCAAACCCCGCATCGGATATGGCCGTCGGGGATCAGTGGTCTCATCGCATCCACACTTCTGGCAAGCAGAATGTCGAAGCAGGATTTGGGCACAGGTCCGTTGGAGCAGCAATCATGCCGATTGTTTCTTTGATCCTTCCTGCTTCTTAACGGAGTCAATGAGCGCCTAATATTCAGTGGACAGCCCTCGAATATTTGCCAGGAGTGATTCGTATTCGGGAGCATCTGACTTCGTTCGCCCGAGTTTCCCCGAAAAGTTGTTGGATTCGCTGTAGTTCCACGATTGCTACGTTGGGTTCCTTCACTTCGTGGCCTCGGACGAACAGAATCATAGCATTCCAGCGATGTGCTTCGTCTTTTTTCCTTCTACACAAGCCATCACCGTCTATAGACCTGGTTGCATTGCCCTCGCTTAAAGGCATCACGAAGTTCGATAGGTTAGCTGGTAACGCTGGTATACGGACGTGCTCTTGCAATTTGGACAGACTATGCTCTGGCCATCGTCTGGAAATTTTGGTTTTACCACAGAACCTGTGAAGGGATCAGGGTCGAATGATCCTTCGGAGATCTCACTGTGAGTGAAATCCTTGTCGCAATCAGGACAAGCCAATACCCAGCGTGCCATGGTACCCTCCAAGTCCATTCCTCGGAGCGGTGCGCTTGACCCCTGGGGAACTATCAACTCTTATACGCGTGAAAACTCTATTAACAAATAAGGGAAACTGTGTATATCGCTGCCATTAATTGTGAGCGGTCCAGCCAGAGTCAAAGGAACAACATAGATCGGTGTGGTTTGAAATTGATGAATATCGTCAGATCACGCCTACCAGAAAGACCAGCCTCTTTCGCTGAAAATGACTGAGCAGGACGGTTTGAGGCCAATGTCAAGAAATCCAACGGAAGCTATCTCGCATTGCTCGCGTGTTGACTTCTCTCCGATTCGGAAATCACGGTGATCGGTATTGTAATGGAGACTTTCGTTCCTTTAGAGTTCGATTGAACGTTCATAACGCCTTTAAGGTGCCGAACACGTTCTCGCATCCCAGAAATACCAACTCCCGAACGCTGAGTTTGAATCCCGGCCAGCTTTTCGGCTGGTATTCCTTTACCCTCGTCCTGAATTTCTAACGAAACGTCATCGCCATCGGTCGAAAGCCGGATCGTCGCCGTCTTGCTACTAGAATGGCGATGAATATTCGTTAGACACTCTTGCACGATCCGAAAAATCGCTACTTCCGTGTCGCCGGGGAGCCTCCTGAAGTCCTTTGGAATAATTAGCTCAATTTTCAGACCGCTACGTTCCGCCAGCCCTTGGATGTACCATTGGATCGCTCCCGATAAACCATTTTCATCCAGCAGCGGAGGATGAAGCAAATACGACACCGTGCGGATCTCTTTGCTTAACTGCCTAACCATTTCGAGGCTCTCTTGAGCCGTCTTTCTAACCTGTGGTTTCACCGCATGTTGGGTAATGCTGGCAAGTTGCAACCCTAGCGCTACCAGGACTTGCCCGGCGCTGTCGTGAAGTTCACGGGCGATACGTCGTCGTTCATCATCTTGGGTTTGCTGTAATCGGCTCGACAATTCTCGAAGTTGGTCAGATTGTTGGAGGACTTCTTCGTTTCGTTGCTCAAGTTGATGAGTCCGAACGCCTACTTGGTTTTCGAGTCCGGCAGCAAGGGCACGCAGCCGCTCCTCACTGATTCGAAGCTCCTCTTGCGCTCGCTTTCGCTCCGTGATGTCGCGCGCAACCTTCGAGGCACCGACGATACGGCCGTTGCGGTCTCTCACAGGAGAAATCGTTAAAGAGATGTCCAACGCTATTCCATCTTTGCGCAAGCGAACAGTCTCAAAATGATCTACACGTTCTCCTCGCTTGAGACGATCAAGAATTGTTGCTTCCTCGTCTAGACGGTCGGGCGGAATTAACATTGTAATATGGCGGCCGATTGCCTCTTCCGCTGTATAGCCGAATATGCGCGCCGCGCCCGAATTCCAAGTGGTGATCGTGCCATCCAGATTCTTACTGATGATCGCGTCGTCCGAGGAATCCACGATAGCAGCAAGCGAACTCGCCGTCCGTTCCGCCTGCTTTCGTTCCGTGATGTCGTGAAAAAAGTTTACGACACCTACAATCTTGCCGTCTTTGTCTCGAATCGGATCAATATGCACCGAAACCGTAACTTGGCTTCCATCTGGCCTCGCGATGATGACTTCCTCGTCGTGTACCGAGGCACCCGTGTCTAACGCGAGGGCCACAGGAGTATCGCAGTGTGCCATGTAAGTGCCATCGGCGTGGTAGAGAGTGTGCGCCCCGCAGAAGCGTTCGTCCGTGTCACCAATCACTGGCGTACGCCCCCAAAGTTCTGCCGCTCGTGAATTGAACCACACGATTACACCATCAGGCGCTCGGACTGCATATGCCGCCATTGGGAAAAGTTCAATTAGATAGGATTGGCTGCCCAAATTGAGAAGTGGGGACGAAACCGGAAGCCGCGTCGCCATGGGACGTTCCGCCGCGTGCTGACGGAGTGGATTCAAGTCTTTTTGCCCGGCCATGAAGGAACTGAGCCTGTCCGATCTCATCTATTCCTATCCTTTCCTGCTGGTAGAATCCACGTCCCACGCGGCGCAAGGCAATTTATCAGCCGTCTCATTTTGGAGTCCCACTTATTGGCCGTGCAAGAGGAGACTACAAACGCCCGAGAAACACCATACAATATTTACTGTAGAGTTGTAACTTGGTTTCGCCTTGGGTTCGCCGGCGCCGACAATCCATAGCAGCAATGTCACAGTAAGCACGATTAAAACAAATTTTGTATCTCGATACCTAAGGCTCCGCGCCGCGAAGATCGCTACTACGAAATAACAGCCCCAATTATCTGGAAATTGAAAGTGTCATACATCAACCACTCGCCACAGGATGGACAAGGAAAGTTGTTCCGAAGTCGAACGGGAATCTCAGTGGGATGGATAGTCCTACCGCAAGCTGGACAGCATCGCGAAGTAGGTTCAACAGGAGTCAATGAGAGACAATTAGGCGCACTGTAGCTCATGACTTGTTTTGTAGGGCCCGCAATTCCCCACCCGTGTACACCGACGCCAAGTCCTTCCATGAGAAGGCCGGTTAGTGTCAAGTAGGTTTTTCTTTTTCTTACCAGTGAGTTTTGCGTTTGAGCCGGGCCGCCTCCGTCGCCATCCTTCCATCGCACCCTTTGGTGAGCGATCTTCGCTCGATGCCTGGTGGGTGTTCTCGTTTCAGTCCTTTAGGGCCTTCGGCCCGCGAAACCGCATGAAAAACAAGGGGATCGGGTTAAGCCCTCTGTACTCAGTCTTAGTTTTTTCGACCCAGTAGGTGCTGCTACCTGAGAATCGACCTCTCGTCCCACCTCTCCGGCGGGAGTTGGGCCCCAGGACTTAGTCGCAGTCACCTGGACTCGGCGGTTGAGCTCGGCTCTTCGTACCCAATTCTAGGCCACGGTGCCTACCGCTTCACAGTGCTAATCTTCTTCATAGCCGGTCTCCTTTCCATTGCGTCTTGAGCGCGTCAATCGTTGGGAGCGCATCGCATCCCGCCGGAGACCGGCCTTCTCATCCCATCTGAGAAACGGGATTATCGGAAACTGGCTTTTCCTGCCAGCTTCCTGGTGAGGTGTTCGGCGGGTCCCTCGACATGTGCTGTACAATAGAAATAGTTCGTTTGTGGAGAAGATGTCTTACGTGATATATCTATCCGAATGAAAATTCGGAAACACACACCATTCAGGAAAGACGGACGGCGGAAGCACCGTCACTGGCAGGCAACTGTGTTTTACGAGGACGGTGAGCGGTTTACTCGCATCTACACGGATCATGAGAAGGCCGCTAACTTTGCAGAGCGGCAGAAAAGGTCCCCAGTCGTGAAAATGGCCCGCGTCATCGAAATCAGCTAACCCCGCTCGTTCAGTCACCCCGATTATATGACTACGCCTTGGGCCTCATCACGATTGAAAAGCCACATTCCGATAAGAGGACTTCTCCGGCACAATCCTGATCTACTGCGATGAGAGCAACGAACCGTGGGCAAGATACCGGGGTCAGGCAGGTAAGCGCAGGGCCATTTCTTCTAGTGTTCTCCCAAACTCCGCAGGTCGGAGGGATGGCAATCCCAAGCATTTTTTTCCACCATCAATGGCGGGCACCCAAAGGCAGCTATTTTCGACTGGCACGCAAAGGAACGCGGTAACCGGAAGATGGGCCGAAGCCACCAGCAGGTCAAAGCCAGTTCCATCGGGCAGATATGTATCGCTGAGAACCAGATCAACCGGCTGCGATCTCAACAGATCGGAGGCCGCACGCATATCGCTGGCAAAATGACATTGGAATTTCCACCGGCGCAGCCTGTTCTTCAGGGCCCGGGCACTATTAAAATTCCGTCCGACTAACAGCACCTTCCTCCCGGAGAGTTTCATGAGCCGCCTCCCAACATATCGCCGCTTCGTGAGTGGGCTGTCACCCTACCAAGGGTTTGCGGGATAAGACTGTTCAAAAGTGAACAGCACGGCCCCAGGGGCCAGTGCAAGGGAAAAAGTCACATTCCGATAAGCAATTGACTGGGCTCCGCCCAGACAGAGACGGAAGAAAGTGGCTCCGCGCTTCCTTAAAGAGTGAATGATTTAGCAGCCACTTTCTTAGGAGACGACTTATTAGGGTGTGGCCGACCCGCGGTGCCGAGAGTCGATCAGAGAATAGCTTCCGAGTGGCCGACCATCCGGAAGTTATCGCGCGGCGGCGGGTCTAATTTGCGAACGGAACGCCAATGACTATTCTCGGGCTGGCTCCGCGTCCTACATTTCGCTAACGATAAGCACCCGGAGCCTTGCCCATCAGCCGTTTGAACGCCTTACTGAAGGAAGACTCGGAGTCATAACCTACACGTCGAGCTATGTCATAAATCTTGGCGTCCGTCGTCTGCAAAAGATGGACAGCCTTACTGAAGCGGTAGCGCTGAAGATACCGTTGCGGGCTGGCACCGACTCGCATCTTGAATCGGGCGGCAAACCCAGAGCGCGATAGATTCGCTTCATCTGCAAGTGAGGCCACCGTCCAAGAATGTTCCGGGCGTTGATGAATCAAGCTCAAGACGCGTCCGATTGAACGATCCCGCAGGACAGCGGGCAACCCATGGTCCCCATTGGGAGACGACAGGACATAATCGCGAATAGCTCGAAGCAAGAACGCCTCCGCCATGCGTGTGACAATCGCTTGTCCCCCAGGACGAGAGATTTTCAGTTCCGCTTCGATACATTGCGTCAATGTTCTTAATTGAGCCGAAGTGCTGTCACCTTTCCCCTTGATGTGAAGGAGAGGAGGCAGCAATATCCCCAGCAAGTTTAGCTTCGGGTCGTCCAGCTGGAATGCGCCGCAAAGCAAGGTCGTCAAGGACCCTCGACCTCCGTAACGGAAACGCTTGTCAGGTGTCATAGGATGTTTGATCAACAGTTCCTCTAATGGCCGAATCGCAGTCGCAGGGTGGTCGTTCATGGCGTGGACGTCAGCGCGCGGAAAAAGTATTGTATCTCCATAAGTTATCTGGACGGGTTTCGCGCCGTTGAAGCTAAACCAGCATCGGCCGCGCAGCACAATGTGGAAGACAGCCCTGCCCGGAAGATCCACGTGCAGACCCCAGGGGGCACGCAGCTGCGCACGGCCGAAAACCACGGTCTTTAGTGTGACTGACCGCAGGATCTCCGTTACAAGATCCTCGCCAGCGAAATTCGTGAGGAGTTTAATGCTAGAGGGCTTCATGGACGGTTGGACACAAACTCAGTTGTTATGGACATAGACTGAAGAAAGACACCCCAGTAGCATCGATTAGGTTGCGTCGTGGGTGGATTGTATCAAGAGTTCTTTAGTGCTTTCAACTTCCGCGTTATGGCAAACGCAGTTGCTGAGGGCTACCAACTTCGTATGCTATCTGAAACGTTAAACACCGAAAAAAATTAAACTTACTCAGGAGGCTGGCTCACAATGGAAACTCGAACCATTACTCACGAGGTCTTCTTCGACACTTCACCCCACGAAGTATTCGAAGCCTTCATGGACCCCAAACAGCATGCGGAGTTTACGGGTGCGTCAGCTGACATTGACCGGAAAGCCGGGGGGAAATTTTCGACTGGCGGCGGGCACGCGAGCGGCACAACGGTCGAGATCGTGAAGGATAAGAAGGTTGTGCAAGACTGGCGCGACGACAAATGGCCCGCTGGGCACTTCTCGCGGCTCACTCTCAATTTCAGGCCGATCTATGACGAGCGAGGAACTCAGCTCTCGTTGGTGCAGACGGGCGTTCCGGCAGAATCCTTCGAAGGAATAAATAACGGATGGCGGGACTACTACTGGACCAAGTTAGGGGAGTACCTGCGCGCTCGGAAGATCGCCCCGGTGCGGCGATTCTTGGAGGAGTTCAAGAACCACGCTAACATCGACATCGTGGATGAAACATGGACAAAGGACTCCGTCCTTCATTTGACTGGGTTTCCGTTACCGGCCGGCCGCGAAGGCCAAAAGACCATCGGAAGAACGATCTTCGCTGCTTTCGGCGACATTCACGTGGAAGTGATTGACACGATCGTTGAAGGTGACCGCGTGGTTGAGAGGCATTCAGCCACCGCGGTACACAAAGGTGAATTCAACGGAATCCCGGCGACAGGCAAGAAAGTTTCCTGGACAGAGAACCACATCTATCGCATCGCGGACGGGAAGATTGCTGAAACCTGGTCCGAGGCCAGCTTCCACGACTTGATGAAGCAAATTTCATCTGCTCCGCAATCGGCAAAGGCCTAGGTGCCTTATTCGAATACAGTTGGCAGAAGCCATTTACCGACAAGGAAGGCATTGCTCCGGAGTAGTCTCAGCCAGTTGGTCGCTGACAAGAGCAAAAAAGAGATGGCCAGGTATCCGGCACAGCGACAAATCAACACGGAGCAAGTCATGGCCAGCGCTTACCTTTGTAACACTCTAAAGGAGACCTGTAATGCCGATCTATCAAACCGGTGGCTATCAAGTGAAGCCGTCAGGTTCTTTGAAAACCGCGCAATAGTGATGCCGGCCATCCAAGGGGTCTCTTGGCGGGATCATCTGTAATAATGAATATAGAAGGAGCATTCACATGGTGAATGCAGAGGAAGCGCTTACGAAGTTCTACACCGCGGCCGTCAAAAGGGACCTTGCCCTGGCGCGCAGCTTCTTGGCGGACGATCTCATATTTGTGGGACTGTCTGAAACTTATCATAGCGCTGAGGAATACTTGCGCGCCTTCACCGGGCTGTTACAGGTTACTGTGCGACTGGACGTGAAGAAGATCATTGCGGACGGAAATGACTCCGCTATCTTTTTCGAATTGGAAACCAAAGCTCCAGTGAAGGCCACGACTCTGGTCGCGGAGTGGCACCAAATCAAGAACGGAAAGATCTTTCACGTCCAATCGGCCTTCGATGGCCGGCCCTTCGCTGCCATGTTCGGCGCAGGGAAGCGAACCTGACCTGGGATGCGCGTTCTCTATAGCCTCGGGTTGGAACTCGCTGTCGATGGCGGAATGAGCCGGCTCGTCAAGCCGAGCTAGTAATTCGATCACTGGGGGCGCCCCCTGTTGGACTTCATGACCCCGGAGCATTTACCGGAATTCTTGCCAGCTTACTAGGAGATGTGAACCCATGAGAAACGACGGCAGCATTGGTATCAAGAACCATCCAGTAGTTTCGCACGAGAAGTGGCTCTCCGCGAGAAGAGCATTCCTTGCGAAAGAAAAGGAATTTACGCGGCTTCGGGACGAGCTGAGCCAGCAGCGGCGCGATCTGCCGTGGGAGGCCGTAAGCAAGGCGTATGTTTTCGAGGGCCCCAATGGGAAACAAACCCTGGCGGAACTTTTTGACGGGCGAAGCCAGTTGATCGTCTATCACTTCATGTTTGCCCCCGACTGGGAAGCAGGCTGCCCGAGCTGCTCCTTCTGGGCCGACAACTTCAACGGCATCGATATACACTTAGAACATCGCGACACGAGTTTCGTGGCCATCTCTCGCGCGCCGTATGAAAAGCTGAAAGCCTACAGGCAGCGAATGGGCTGGAACTTCAAGTGGCTGTCAGCTTCCGGAAATGATTTCGCCTACGACCTCCATGCCTCTTATACGCCGGAGGAAATGGCAAGCGAAGCTTTGATCAATTACAAAATGGCAAAGCCACGGCCGCAGGGAACTGACGACGTTGCCATCAGCGTGTTCAGTAAAAACCTGGAAGGTGAAGTGTTCCACACCTACTCCTGCTACGCCCGCGGCGTGGATATGATGAACGGCGCTTATCACTATCTTGACCTTACACCCAAGGGGCGCGATGAGGCCGGCCGAAACCAGTTCTGGGTTCGCCGCCACGATGAATACGATAAATAAAGAGCAGATAGGGGATTGAGGCGGTGTGAACCTCCAAGGAAACTCATGCTCCAAGGTCTCGGAAACGTCGTGCTCAATGAGCGTATTATCTGGACCCACGAGCGGGAATTTCTAGGAGCCAGCTCTCTCCTGTTCCTTGCGAGCGCTGCAGCTACGATCTACTGGTGCACGCACATGCCCGGCGGCATGCCAATGCCCGGCGGCTGGATCATGTCGATGGCGTGGGTGAGGATGCCCGGGCAGGGCTGGCTCGGCGCTGCCGTGACATTCATAGGTATGTGGGTATCGATGATGGTGGCGATGATGCTGCCCTCTCTCGTGCCAATGCTTTCGATCTACCGTCGCTCCCTTCGCATGTCGGGCGAGACTCATCTGGGCATTCCGACTGCGCTTGCGGGCGCGGGCTACTTTTTCGTGTGGGCTGTCTTCGGCGCGGTTGCCTACTCAGTTGGTCTTACCGCGACGGCGATGGAGATGCGTTGGGCCGCACTTGCCCAATTCGTTCCCATCGCGATCGGCATCGTGCTGTTGCTCTCCGCGTCCGTTCAGTTCACTTCATGGAAGTTTCGCGAGCTCACGCATTGCCGAAACGCGCCAGCCCATGGGCCAGAATCTTCTGACGGTCGAAGCGCTTGGCGGTACGGCCTCCACTTGGGCGTGCATTGCAGTCTGTGCTGCTCCGGTCTCATGGTGGTCTTGCTCGTGACCGGCGTAATGAGCCTAGGCGCCATGGCTGTGGTAGCAGCCGCGATCACCGTCGAGCGGTTTGCGCCAATGCCGGAGCGCGCCGCCCGCGGCATTGGTGTCGTCGTCATTGCGGCAGGAATTCTCGCGATCGTCCAAGCGTTAGGCGTGGTGTGAACGAGAAGATTGTTGCCGGACAAGAATCCGAGGTTCCTGTCGTCGAATGATCACAATCCGATCCTGGAAGGAGTAACCGGTGCGGTGCATATTTCTGGGTTCGAGCTGGCTGCGTGTTCGGATGACGCTCAAACTCTCAACGCGCTTGGCAATTCTTTCATTTTTGGCGTTGGTCGCCACAGCCGCGACGTTTTCACACCCTACGGATGACACAAAAGAAATCCATCTATACACGCTGGATTGTGGCCATGCCGAGTTCCATGACATGGCTCCTTTCTCCGACACTGGCGAATATGATGGCCAGAGCGGTGGCGTCGCCGCGCCTTGCTTCCTGATCCGCCATCCTAAGGGCACGCTGCTGTGGGACACCGGCTTGGGCGATAAACTCGCGGAGAACAAGAACGGTGTCGATAAGGGCGGCATTCACATGACCGTGCCGTTCAGGCTTCTCGACCAACTCAAAACTCTGCGTCTCGCACCGGCGGACGTGACCTACTTGGCATTTTCGCACTTCCACTTCGACCATACCGGCAATGCCGATCTCTTCCGTTCGTCGGCCTGGATTCTCAACAAAGCCGAGCTCGATTGGGCCCTCTTGAATCCTACTCCGGATAGCGTCGATCCCAACTCATTCAGCAGCTACAAATTCTCGAAGACCAAGATAATAGATGGTGACTTCGACGTATTTGACGACGGTAGCGTCCGCATCCTGCAGACACCAGGTCATACGCCGGGACATCAATCACTCGAGATCCAACTGAAAAAGTCAGGAACAGTGATCTTGTCCGGAGATCTTTACCACCTGCGCGCCAATCGCGAATACCGCCGCATTCCGAGGTTCAATACCAGTCGCGCGGAGACGCTGGCCTCGATAGATCGCATCGAGAAAATCATCACAAATACCAAGGCGCGGTTGGTAATACAGCACGACCCTGCGGATTTCAAAGCCATGCCGAAATTTCCGGCCTATCTCGATTGAACTGTCGCCGCTCGCCCGACTCGCTCGCTTCTCCCTCCACCCTGGCCCAAACGCTCCACCA
>Ga0070766_10001835_pt1 | contig 10490 bp, 8 predicted proteins | sample HubBroMetageWFT6_FD_69782 | JGI IMG/M metagenome (GOLD analysis project Ga0070766, IMG submission 69782) | Warmed and freeze-thawed soil microbial communities from the Hubbard Brook experimental Forest, New Hampshire - Hubbard Brook CCASE Soil... | ecosystem: Environmental > Terrestrial > Soil >... | reverse complement strand
TTGGGTGGTGTATACGGGTTCGGGCTCGGGGAATATTTAGGTGCGTTGGCTGAATTCTGCGTTGGCTGCAACATCGATTTGGGCCTTCCTTGGTTCCGTGCGGCTTACTTCGAGCGCAGCCGCATGCGGCGCGTGTGAGATGGTGGCCATGGGCCAAATTCACTATCGCACGGGCTTTGGTAATAGAGGAGGTTACGGAAGAACACGACCGCGCGGAGCAAGGAAGGAAGTACTTAAGGAGCGACGTGACTGCCTTGGGGAAAGTTCGGTTTTGTCGTCCCAGGCAGCCTTCCCGCTCTTTGCCGATGATTTGTGTGGTGGTGTCGAAAGCAATGCGAGGATCGCCCTGGATATCGACCACTCGCGTGATCTTGATGTTGGGCGAGCGCTCGAGAGCGTCCTTGTAGCCGCGTTGACGATCCTGCATATTGGGCTGGGCGGGCATGCTGAAAATAACGACGTTGGCTTTTGCCCTTAAGTTCCTGCGCCAGACGTTGTCCGCCAATGAGGCCACCCTGGTAGTTGTTCGTGCCAATGAAAAAGAGCCGCTTGCTGGCAGGGGGCGTCCGAGTCGATTGTGAGAACGGGGATACCTGCTCCAACGGCCTTATCCATGCTGTCTTTGAGCAAGGCAGGATCCGTAACGGCCAACAGGATGCCCGTGGCTTTCTTTGCACCGCCTGATCCAGAGCTTCTCGCTCGGCCTTGGGGTCGTACGTCTGGGGGCCCGTAAAACTATTGCAAACCTTCCATTGGGGGCCTTTCCGGATGAGTCTCTAGTAGCGCCGGCATCCTGCCCTCGCCGGTGGGGCGGGACGCCCCCACGACAGCCGCCGGGACGGCGCCGCTACGACGGTGTCACAAGCGGGTCTGCCGCTAGGCTTCCAGTGACTGGGCCAACTCTTCCCACTCCATCATGTGGTTTTGCAATTCCGCGCGATGGCCGGCTAATTCTTGCGTACGTCGGGCAGTTTCCTCGGCGCTGACGAAGGTTTGTAGCGCAGCTTCGCACTCGTCGATCGCGGTCTCCGCGCAGGAAATCTCGGCTTCGAGTTCTTTGACTCGTTCTTCCATCTGCTTGCGCTTGATCGGATTCAGGCGCTTGGATTTGCCGTCGTCAGAGATGGCCTCGGTCTTATTGCCATTTATCGGTTGCACAATGATCGCCGAGCGGCTGACGGTTTCCTGCAGCTTTTCCGCGCCGCCTTCTTTCCTCCAGCGATAGTCTTCGTAATTTCCGGGATAGACTTCGACTTTTCCATCGCCTACTTCAAAAACTCGTGTCGCCAGTTTGTCGATGAAATAACGATCGTGCGAAACGAAGACCACCGTGCCGGTGTAATCCATCAGCGCCTTGAGCAGAACGTCCTTGGCACGCATATCGAGATGGTTGGTAGGTTCATCGAGCAAGAGAAAATTTGCGGGATGCAGAAGCATACGCAGCAGGGCATAGCGGTTGCGTTCGCCGCCCGAGAGCACGCCGATGCGTTTGAAGACGTCGTCCGCTGAGAACAGAAAACAGCCCAGCAGACTTCGCAGTTCGGTCTGGGTGGAACGCGGCGAGAGCTCGCCAATATCGTCCAAGATGCGCGCGTCCGGATTGAGTTCCTTGTATTGGTCCTGGGCGAAGTAGTCTGGCAGCACGTTGTGACCCAAGCGGAATTGGCCGCTGGTTAGAGGTTCTGTTTCTGCCAGCAGCTTGATCAGTGTGGATTTTCCTGCGCCGTTTACTCCCACCAGCGCGATGCGGTCGCCGCGCTCGATCATGAAGCTGACATTGCGAAATACTTCCTTCTCACCATACGATTTCGCCACTCCGATGAACTCGGCCACGATCCGGCCGCTCGGTTTCGGCTGCTGAAAAGAAAAATGGATTACCTTTTCTTCTTCGGGCAGTTCGATACGCTCGATCTTTTCCAGTTCCTTGATGCGGCTCTGCACCTGCTTGGCTTTCGTTGCCTGGTAGCGGAAGCGATTGATGAATACTTCCAACTGCTCGATGCGATCCCGCTGATTGCGATACGCCGCCTCGAGTTGTTCCATGCGCTGCGTCTTCGACGCCAGATATTTCTCGTAGTTGCCCGGATAAAGATGGATGCGCTTGTTCCAAATCTCGGCAATTTTGTTGACCGTGACGTCGAGAAAATAGCGGTCGTGCGAAATCAGCACAAACGCGTTGGGATAGTGGGTCAGGTACTCTTCCAGCCAGTTACGAGCTTCGAGATCAAGATGGTTGGTGGGCTCGTCCAGCAGCAACAGGTTGGGCTCCTGCAGCAGCAGCTTCGCTAATGCAATGCGCATCTGCCAGCCGCCGGAAAATTCTTCGGTCCGTCGATGCCAATCTTCCTTGCGGAAACCAAGGCCCATGAGCACGCTTCCGACTTGGGCCTCGATAGCGTACCCATCGCGAGTGCGGAATTCGTGCTCGATGCGCTGATACCGCTCCGCGACTTGCGCATACTCGGGAGAAGACTGGTCGAGTTCCGGCATGCGAGCGGTCAGGTCTTCCATCTCCTGTTCCATTTCTCGCAGCGCGGAAAAAACCGCCATGCATTCGGCGAACACGGTGCGTCCAGAGAGCATGAGCCCGTCTTGCGGCAGGTAGCCGGCGCTGATGCCTTTCGCTGTGCTGAAGGAACCGTAATCGAGCGTTTCCATCCCGGCGAAAATCTTCATCAGCGTGGATTTCCCGGTGCCGTTCGCGCCCACCAGGCCGATGCGGTCCCGGGGCGTAATCATCCAGTCAGCTGCCTCGAAGAGGAGTTTGTGGCCGTAACGTTTTCCGGCAGAGGACAACTGAATCATGGTGTCAATTCAATGGTCTCATGAGAAGGGTGGTTTGAAAAAGAAGAGAAGACCTTGTTTGGTAATACGGGGGGAATTCTGATGGAAGTTACTGCACATCCCTCGTGTACCTTTGTGTCCTTTGTGGTTCTAGCATTTGCACTTCATGAACCACAAAGGACACAAAGGTACACAAAGGGGCGGAAGGGCCAAAGAGGATCGGTTAAATTACGAAGTTCGATTCCCTATTGAGCAGTCGCGGCCTTCGCGGTGCCGAGGTGCTCGATGGCCCGGTCGATCACCGCCTGCATCTCTCTCGCGTACTTTACTTCGCGGCCTTTAGCCAGAATCTTTCTGGCGTCGTCGGGACTGAACCAGGTTGGGTTCCGATCGGGCTCGTGGGAGCCATTGATCAAGTCCACTTCCATCAGGAAAGCCTTGATCACAAATTCGCGCACTCCCGGAGGTTTCCAGAAGACGCCCTTGGAATGTAAATAGAGATGAAAATGCCGTGGCTCGATGTGGCCGCGAACTCCAGCTTCTTCCCACGCTTCGCGCTCGGCCGCCTGGCTGTGCGACATCGCTGGCTCAGGAGCGCCTTTCGGAAACGTCCACTTGCCGCCGCCGTTGGTATTTACCAGCAGAAACTCGATCGAATCCCCTTGCCACCGGTAGCACACGGCGGCTACCTGCAGCGGGAGAGCGAAGCGTAAAAGTCGGGGCGATGCCACCTGCCACTCCTCAATCGAATGTCCGGCTTTTCCCATGATAGTTGGAGAATATTGCAGGAATGTTAAATTGCATCAAAAAAGGTGCACAGGTAATGGTTACTGAAGTACCCATAAAGGAACGGGGTCGGCTTCAGAGCCCGCGGCCATAAACCGGGATGACCGCTCCATTCACGTCTTTGCCGGCGTCGTTGGCCAGCCACACAATCAGGGACGCGACCGAGGCGGGCTGCACCCATTTCGAAGTGTCCGCGCCCGGCATGGCTTGGCGGTTGGCAGGAGTGTCCATGGTCCCGGGGAGAATTACGTTGGCGGTGATTGCGAGGTCCTTATTTTCAGCGGCGACAGTTCGGAGGAGCGAAACCAGAGCCGCTTTGGAAGCGCTGTAGGCGCCGACTCCCGACCCAGGATCTTCGGCCGCCCGACTGCCAATCGCAACGATGCGGCCGGTGCCAGCGCGTCGCATGAGCGGGATCACTGCGCGCAAAACGTAAAACGCGCTATTGAGGTTGAGGTCGAGCATGCGTTGAAAAGTCGCGGTATCGGTTTCGGCAATCGTTTTGCCGCCGGCAAATCCGCCCACCAGATGAGCCAGAATATCGATCCGGCCGAATCGGGCGACGATTCCATCCGCCGTGCTCTTCGCCATCTCCGCGCTGGAGAGATCCGCGGAAAGAGCGACGAGGGTAGGCGTATCAGAGCTCGACGGCTGAGCGGTTCTGGAGACGCCGATTACGGTTGCTCCGCTATCCCGCAGAGCCTGGGTGACGTGAGTTCCAAGACCCCCATCCGCCCCGGTGACCAGCGCAATCTTGCCTTGAAGAGATTTGTCCATAATTGTCCGAATCGAGATCGTCAGAGTCGTTAAACGTTTACCGGCGCTCGTTCCAATGCGTGCATGGTTGTCAGAATGGTGGAGATCACACTCTCATTGCCGACAGCTGTATTGATCATCATGTGATAGAGACAACGCGTCGGCCAGTCGGCATCGAAGTAGCGCTTCACAAATGTGATTCGATCGCGGTCGATCGTGTCCAGCAATTCTCTTGCTTCTCTCTCGCTCTTACCCAGCCTCAGCAACCGGCTGAGCTTCTGCGCGTACGGCGCATAAAGAAAAACGTGAAAGGCGTCTGCACGCTGGCGCAGAAAGTATGGCGCACCCCGGCCTACGATGACGCAATCGCCGGCCTCAGCGACTTTCTCCATGACCTGTTCCCCCACGGCCACAAAACGGTCGGTGTCAAATGGCTCTGTGCCGGGTAACGGCATGCTGCGCTCCTGACTGCCGCGCAAAAAGACTTTGACCAGCCGCTGAAAGGTGCTGTCCACCCGTTCCTCACAACGCTCGACGGTCGAACACTCCACCTTGGCGACCTTGGCGATCTCTTCAGTCAAGGCATGGTCCCAGACCTTCCAGCCGAGCCGCTTGGCGAGCTCGCAGGCAATCTCGCCACCTCCACTTCCGTATTCGCGTTCGACCGTGATGATGCGGTACATCCACTCTCCCTGCTAAATTTTCATTTTACCCAGACTTTAGGCTCAACCGACATTCCCGGACGAAGAACGTGTTCTCGGGTCTCGCCGGGATCAAAGGTGATCTTCACCGGGATGCGCTGCACCACCTTAACGTAATTGCCAGTCGCATTCTCGGGCGGCAGCAAGCTGGTGATGGCGCCGCTCGCTCCGGCAATACTCTGCACGTGCCCTTTGTAATCCTTGCCATTCGTATCCACGCGGATTGTCGCCCTTTGGCCGACCTGCATGCTCTTGAGCTGGGTCTCCTTGAAGTTCGCTGTCACCCAGATATCGTCGAGGTTGATCACCTTCATCAACTCTTGGCCGATGGAGACGTTCTGTCCGACTTCCACGGTGCGGTTGGTTACAACTCCGTTCACCGGAGCAGCAATAACCGTGTATTGCAGATTCAATTCGGCCTGCTCTAGGGCGGCTCGTTTTTGGTCAGCCTGCGCTTGGGCGGATTGCGCACGCGATCGGAAGGTTTCGACTTGCTGCGGACCGGTGGCCGCTGCGCGCAGATTCGCTTGCGCCTGCAGCAACCTACTTTGCGCCTGCCGCACCTGGTCGTCGGCAGCCGACGCTGACGCTCGAGCTGCATCCACTGAGGCGGTGCCCGCATGGGCCGCGGCCACGGCCTGGTCATATTGCTGCTCTGAAATTTCCTGCTTATCGACTAATTGCTTGTAGCGCACCTGATCGTTCTGCGCCTTCACATTGTTGGCTTCGGCCTCGGCCAATTGTGCTTTGGCTGCCGAAAACTGTTGGCGGGCGGCAGCGATTCCGGCGTTTGCATTCTCCACATCCGCTTGTGCGCTCGAGGTCTGGCTATTCGTGTTGACAGAAGTGATGGGCACATTGACCCGCGCAGCCTCCGCCAGGGCCACGGCGTCGGCGTAATCTGCCTTGGCTCGATCCACCGCCACCTGATAGTCCTTGGGATCAATCTCGATCAGAGGAGTTCCGATGGGCACGTACTGGTTATCATCGACCAGAAGCTTTAAGACGTGGCCGGAGACGCGGGCGCTGATCGAGTTCAGATGGCCGTCGATCTGCGCGTCGTCCGTATCTTCATAGCTATCGAAGTAACGCCACAAAAAGAAGCCCGCCACGAGCAGTACGATGATTCCTACGATAAGAAACACGCGGAATCGGGGATTACCTGCTCGAAAGCTCTTCCAGCGGAGATCTCTGTCCGACGCGGGCAGTGGAGCTGGCTGATTTGCAGGCCGCTGGGCTTGAGGCTGATTTTCTCGCACCGCCGTGTCTGTATTTTCCGCCATGATTTTTTACTTGTCCTTACTCTGATTCTGGAGGTATTGCTTGACACCCTCTTCGGCAACGCCGATCGCCTTCGCGAGGGATATCTTGGCTAAGTTATGGGCGTAGAGGCTGGAGATATAGCTTTCGTTCGCTGACACCAGAGACTCTTGCGCCTGAACTACTTCCAGGTTGTCCGTGACCCCGGCGGCAAAGCGGTCTTGCGCCTGCTGCAACGTCTGGCCGGCAAGATCAACCGAACTGCGAGCCACCTCCACCTGCTCCGCCGCGGAGGTGAGATCCAGACGAGCGCTGCGGACCTCATAATCGATCTGGCCGCGCAGGTTCTCTAATTGCTGGCGGCTTTGTCGCAGCGAGGCTTCCGCCTCCAAAACATCTGAATGAATTCTTCCGCCTGCAAAGATTGGGATGTTCAATATGGCTCCAACTTCAAACACGCCGTGCGAGCTGCCCGGGCGGATCCCCGCCACGCCGTAATTCCCAGCCATATCAAGCGACGGATAGTGTTGCGCTGTCGCCGCCCGGCGAAATTCTTCCGCGGACCGCACTTGCTGTGCCGCAGCCAGGTAGTCCGGTCGCGATGCGTATGCGCGCTGCAGATCCTCCTCTAGTGGCGCAGTCGCTAACGGCTCATAAGGGGCTGCGGTCGCCAGACTAAACTCCTGTCCCGGCGGTAAACCAATTACGCGCCCCAGCGTCAGTTTCTGTTTCGCATAGTCATTGCGGGTAGAGATCAACTGCTGTTGCCGGCTCTGCAGTTCGACGTGCGCGCGAAGCGTATCGATTGCCGGATTCACCCCGGCCTTCTGCTGGTCCACCGCCTTGTCGTACAGCGCCTGCGCCGTTTGCAGGTCGGCCCGCGCCGTCTCCACTCGAGCTGCTCCGGCTATCGCTATAAGATATGCGTTCCCCACCGCCAGCACCACTACGTCGCGAGCGTTTTTCAAAGAGTATTGCGCGGCCTTCACATTGTACGAAGCGCCACGATTGCGCTCGATGGCATGATAGTCGAACAGCGACTGCGTCAGGTAGGTGCCAGCTTGAAAAACTCCGACAGGGCCGATAACGGTAGGTATCCCCGGGATATTGAAGCGGAATCCTAGAGCTGCCAGATCGATCTGTTCGGCACTTTCGCTGACGGTGGCGTTCACGTGGGGAAGCAGTTCGCTGAGTTCCTTCCACTTCTCTCCCCGAGCGGTCAGAGTGGTGTCACTCTGAAGCAGGAGGCCGAGATTGTTCCTCAATCCGCGGTCGAGCGCATCCTTGAACGTAAGGGGTAAAACTCCGGGAGTCGCTTTGCCTTCAGGAACGCTGCCGGAAAACGGCGTTTGGCCTAGGGCACCAGCCGGGTTGTTGGACTGGTCGGAACTGCTGGGTGAGTTGCTGCTGTACGAAGACGAGGTGGACGGTGCAGGTGGTGCGAGCGTCGGAGCCTGGGCCGACGCCGGCTGGCAAAGAAAAACAAAGTTAGCGACAACACATAGAACCCCCGCACAAGCAAAACTTATCCTGTCGTGCCGCAATTGCTTCCTCGGGCTCAGGTCGTTCATAGATGATAAGCAGGGGCATGAGCAGCCCAATAATAATGCTATGTTAATTCAAGCTGCCGCAGTATAGATGCAAACCATTGTAATTGCGTAGCATCGCAATGGTGCGATTGCTTCTTCATTTTAGCGAAAGAGTGAGTAGAATAGAGAGAACCTAGCCCGTAGTGGCCAATGTTCTCGCAACTCCATCCCGCCGCTCCGAAACGCCAAGCCGCGTCGCTAAGCATTTCATTGGCGATCCATTTGCTTTTCCTCGGTTGGCTTCTGCACAGCCCGGCGCCGATCTTCGTGGCTCCGTTGTCGGTGGCGAAAGGCGAATCCGGCAGTTCGTTGACGCGCATTTATTTCGGGGGCGACTCCGGAGTTACGCAGGAGCAGCCGAAGCCGCTTACCTTGCAGCGACCTCCGAAGATCGCAAGCCCGCACCGTCTGGAGCCGCCTGCGGCCAAACGAGAAGCGGGTAATGAGATTGCTACCGCCCGGCCGGGAGGACCCGCTGCGGGTTCTCTCTACGGATCGCTCTCGTACGGAACCTTCACCGGCCCTGAAATTCGACCAGCGCTGCCGATCGTTTCTCCTGATCCGGCATTTGGATCGGACGCGGCCGGGATCGAAGGAGATGTTATCGTCGAAATCACGATCGACGAAGCGGGCGCTATTGTGCAGAAGATCGTGCTTCAAAGCCTTGGCCCTGCCGTCGACCAGAAGGTGCTCGCGGCGCTAGAGAACTGGCGGTTCATTCCCGCGTCCAAGAACGGCGTGCCGATTCCATCCAAGCAGGACGTCTACTATCATTTCCCGCGCTGACCGGTCGTACTTTTAATTTCTGCTGTTGGCCTGCACGCGGAAACGCTTCGCGCGCAAGAAATGACTCTCGAACTCGATCCAGCGAACACCCGGATCGAGTTCACATGGGGAGCCATTCTCCATGCTGTGCACGGAACTTTCGCGCTTAAGAGTGGGACAATTCATTTCAATCCATCCAATGGCGCGTCATTTCAATCCATCCAATGGCGCGGCCGGCGGCCCGGTAGTCGTGGATGTTACCAGCGGAGACACCGGAAATACGGGTCGCGACCGCAAAATTCACCAGGAAATCCTGGAAAGCCAGCGTTACCCCGAGATTATTTTCACGCCCAGCAGAATGTCCGGCAAGGTCGAACCTGAGGGAGACTCGAAGGTGCAGGTTGATGGCATTGTCAGATTGCATGGAAGCGACCACGTAATGACTCTGGGGGGCTGAAGAACCCAAGCACGTTCCTGCTTCACGTCGGCGACAAGGTGGAGGCCGACGTCACCGCGGTGGGCCGGGTTCTAGCGCGGGAGAGACATCCTTGAGCTTGTCGGTCGTTGCTTTTGTACGTACAGAAAAAAACGCTCTCTTCCGCGCAAAATCCAGAAAACAAAGGCTCGGAATTTCTCTTGCCTCCTAGATCTATCTATGGTTCTAAGCACTTACAGGCAAATGTTGAAAACATGGAAGTTGTGATGTGTGTCCGCCCGCCTTTCGTTCCGTTTTGGAACTACCGCGTGGAACCTGGACCGAGGGCGAAGTTTTGCGCCTTCACCATGGTTGTTGGGTTGTCAAAGATCTAAATTATCTTATAGATAACCAATATGCTTGCGCATTATCATCCGCAGGAGTGTGAGGTCAAGGAAGAAAGCGGCGGACGGGGGCTCAGTTCCCAATTGGGAATGCCTCACAGGTTGCAATTGCAGGTTTCCGAGGCCTGCTTTTGCTGTATCATTTGTTCAACAGCTTGCTGAAAAACTCGAGTCGGTTACCTCAGCGACTAAAGCCTTCGCGGATTCGAGAGCATTTACCGCAGCGCTCGAAGCGCTGCGCCACCCAAACGCGGAGTTTTTTAGCAATCTGTCAAGCCGCTAGCCAGACAACCCGGGGTGCCAGTTGAAGATCGAACACCGTATGCGTGATATTTTGCGGGTTTTCGTGTTGACGTCCGTCTGCAGCGGCTGGGTCGGGGCTCAAACCCTTGCTACCAGACCGGCAGAACCTGTTGCGCCGTCTTTCGTTCTGTTACCAGCGCCGGCCTTGCCCGAACTGTCCAGTTCCATTCCCTTGACGGTGCCCGCGGGTACGCCGCTGAAAGTGGTGCTGGATCAAGAAATCCGCATTCAGGAGGTTGGGCAGGCAGTTCATGGAAAGGTGGTTGAGCCGGTTTACTCCTTCGACAAAATCGTAGTCCCCGCGGGTAGTGAGGTTACCGGCAAGATCTCCAGCATCGACGGGGTCCCGAAGATGAAGCGCACCGTCGCGGCCATGAATGCGAACTTCTCTCCTGACCGGCAAGTGCACATTGAGTTTGACGAACTGGTGATGGCGGATGGCCGCCACGTCCCCTTGCACACGGTTGTCTCTCCCGCGTCCCAGGGAGTTCTGCAGTTCGTCCCGGCGAGTGCCAAGGAGAATACGGGCGCAGCCGCTGAAGCCAAGCATGCGGCCTCGCGCAAGATCAGCGAGGCTCGGCAGGAAGCCAAGCGAGAATGGAATAACGCCATGCAGCAATTGCATGAGCCGGGAAAGATGCACCGTCTGGAAAGACTCGGCGTGGCCCAGCTTCCATATCATCCCCAGTACATGGACGCGGGGACAAGCTTCAACGCGGATCTGCAG
>Ga0070766_10001832_pt1 | contig 10492 bp, 7 predicted proteins | sample HubBroMetageWFT6_FD_69782 | JGI IMG/M metagenome (GOLD analysis project Ga0070766, IMG submission 69782) | Warmed and freeze-thawed soil microbial communities from the Hubbard Brook experimental Forest, New Hampshire - Hubbard Brook CCASE Soil... | ecosystem: Environmental > Terrestrial > Soil >... | reverse complement strand
CGAAGATACTCGGGATCAGCTATTGGGGAAAGGATTATGAAGACACGCAGGCAGTGGTGGACCTGGGCTGTGATGGCGACGGGTTTGGCATTCATGCTGCAGTCACCGCTTTCGGGAAGAGCACAGGAAGCGCAGGCAGAGGCAAATTCGCAGGGGCCATCCGATACGCAAGATGCGGAGCAGCAGGATCCTCCGAGCCGGGTTGGCCGGCTGAATTTTATGGAGGGATCAGTAACACTTCAGCCCGGCGGTGAAAACGACTGGGTTGGTGGCGTGCTCAATCGTCCGCTGGTGACGGGGGACAATCTTTGGGTGGATGAAGGTTCGCGGGCTGAAGTGCACATTGGATCGACCGCGCTATACCTGGGTGCGAAGACCGGGATTACCTTGCTCGATGTGAGTGATGTTGCGGCGCAGATTCGTCTGGTGCAGGGGTCGTTGATTGTCAGGGTGCGGCATGTGGACGATGAAGACGCGTATGAGATTGACACTCCGAATATCGCGTTCGTGGTCCGGCAGCCGGGGGAGTATGAGATCGATGTGGATGGGGACGGCAATCGAACGGATGTGACGGTATGGCACGGGCGTGGCGAGGTCACGGGCGGCGGCGATTCCCGCATGATGATGGCGAACCAACACGCGGCGTTTACCAATAACGGCACTGGCGCCGGCAGCGGGGCGAACGGTCTGGACTATGAGGCAGGACAGGTTCCCGACCGGAGTGGCCTGGATAGCTGGGCGCAGGGTCGCGACCAGATGGATGATCAGTCGGATTCGGCGAACTATGTTTCGCGCGACATGACCGGATACGAAGATCTCGACCAGTACGGCAGCTGGAGCAACGTTGCGGGCTATGGCATGGTTTGGCAGCCTGCAGGCTTGGTAGCGGGGTGGGCGCCGTACCGCTACGGGCACTGGACATGGGTGGGACCGTGGGGCTGGACCTGGGTGGAGGATGAGCCCTGGGGATTCGCACCATTCCACTATGGACGATGGGCGTTTGCCGGCTCCAGGTGGATGTGGGTGCCGGGGCCGAATGTAGCGCGTCCGGTGTACGCGCCTGCTCTGGTGGCGTGGGTCGGGGGAGGGCCGGGATTTCGTTGGTCAGGCGGCGTGGGAGTGGGATGGCTCCCGCTGGCTCCTGGGGAAGTTTTTGTTCCGGGCTACAGGGTGAGCCGGGCTTACGTGAACAATGTGAACATCAGCAACACTGCAGTCAATGCCACGCGAGTCGGCAACATCTACGACAGCGTTGTCAATCACCGCAGCGTAAACGACATCACTTATGCGAACCGGAATGTGAACGGAGGCGTGACCGTGGTCTCACACGCCACGTTTGTGAATGCGCGGCCGGTCGCGCGGAATGTGGTTCCGGTTCCAGCGCGAGAACTTGCAGGCGTGCCGGTTTCGTCCGCGCTGGCGGTCGAACCGGCTCGGAACAGCAGACTAGGTGGAGGAACGGCGGTGACGAATAAGCCGCCGGCAGCGGTGATGAGCCGTCCTGTAGTGGCGGTGAGAACGCCAGCTGCGATGCCGGGTTCGTTCAATCAAACATTGGTACGGCCAGCGCAAGGCGGAGTCCATTCATTTGGAGGGGCTGCTGGGGTAAGCGGCCAGGCGAAACCGAAGCCTGTGGTGTGGGAGGAACAGGGAAGTCCAGAGCCGGAGAAGAGTGCGCGGCCGGGGCCAGAGAAGCGGAATCCGCAATCTTCCGGCTCGCGTGCGGTGAAGCAAGCCGCGGCAGCGCGGTCACAATCGAGTTCGGTGGCTAAGCCGGGAACTTTTACGCAACAAAAAAACGTTCAGCCGAAGGAAGTAGAACAAAAGACGGGCGACTCGCAGCAGCAGAAGCCGGCGCTTCCGCCGCCGCAAAAGCAAAATCCGCGTGCACCAGCGCCGAAGGTGGAGAGCGCTCCCAAGAAGTAATAGCGAAGTTTGGCTTACGCGTGAGGCCGGTTCAGTGGGAGATTCTTCGCTCCACCTGAAGAACGGCTGCGCTCAGAATGACATTCGCCGTTTAATAGGCAAACCGCATCACTACATCCCAAGAAGTGACATTGACGTGACCGGGCTGCCTGCGGTCTGATAGGGTTCGCATGCGATGCGATTTGCAGGCGGGCCGAAGTGAAAGCAGAGAAACGACGATAACGCCGGGAAATCGGGTGATCAACCCGCTCCCGGCGTAGTTATTTTTCACGGTCTTTTCGTGAACCAAGTCATGAACCAGTCGATCATCAGCAAACCCATGAGCCAACCGATCAGGAACGAAGCAAATCGTCCGGCGCTCAACTGGATGGATGGCTTGTGGCTGCTGTTTCTGGCCGGATTGGCGGCGCTGCCGCCGGTGGGCGAGATCCACAAACAGCTGACGCTGCTGGCGTTTGGCGTGGTGCAGCTGACCGAAGGTTGGGTGGTGACAAAAACGGCGCGCCGCGGACCCGCCTACGTGGTGTTGCTGAAGATTGCGTTGGCGACCTTGCTTATCGATCACACGGGCGAGGTCGGAATCAACAGCAGCTACTGGCCGATTTATTTTCTGCCGGCGGTCACGGCGGCGGAATACTTCAGTCCGCTGGCGACGCTGTTGTGGACGGCATTAGCTTCGGGTGCCTACTGTTCGTATCTTTATCCTGCACTGCAGGATTATGAGATGACAAGAGAGGGATACGGAATCCTAGCCATCCGTATTCTCTTCTTCTTTCTGGCGGCGATGGTGGTGAACCGGTTTGTGGTAGAAAACCGGCGGCAGATCAAGCTGTACCAGGAACTGGCGGAGACGCTGGCTGAAACCAATCGCAGGCTGGAGCAGGCGCAGGCCGAGGCGCAGCGTTCGGAGCGGCTGGCGGCTCTGGGGCAAATGTCGGCGGGGCTGGCGCACGAGATTCGCAATCCGCTCGGGGTGATTAAGGGATCGGCGGAGATGCTGCATCAAAAACTCGGCGAAACGAATCCGCTCGCGAGCGAACTGGCGGGTTACATCTCAAGTGAGACGAATCGGTTGAGCGCGCTGGTGACGCGGTTTCTGGATTTCGCTCGACCGCTTCAAGCTGAGTTGGTTCCGCAGGAGATAACTCCGGTGCTGGATCGGTCGCTGCGCTCGGTTGCTTTGTCCTTGCAGGGAAAGGACGGGGGGGTGCGGGTGGAGCGGCAATACGGGGCAAACCTGCCGCTCATTCCGTTGGACGAAAGCTTGTGCGAGCAGGCGTTCGTTAATCTGATTCAGAATGCATATGATGCGATGGGCAGCGGTGGAGGAATTTTGCGGGTGACGGCGGCGCGTGCGAACAGCGCGGGCCGGGATGGAGTGGAAGTGAGGATCGAAGATACCGGCCCGGGGATTCCCGCGGAGTTGCAGGAGCAGATATTTAATCCGTTTGTGACTACGAAGAAAACCGGAGTGGGACTGGGCCTGTCGATCGTCTCGCGAATTATTGACGGGCATCACGGAACGATCCGGGTTGAGAGCGACGGGGAGGCGAGCGGTCAGCGAGGAGGCCGATTCGTAGTATTTTTCCCGGCGACTAATGAGGTTGCCAGCGAGGAGGCATCGTAGTTTGTGGTTAATATTATGCCGACCATTCTGATTGTCGAAGACGAAGCCAAGATGCGGCGATTGCTTGAGTTGAATCTTGGCGAGGACGGGTTCACGACGCTTTCCGCGGGAGACGCCGAAGCTGGGCTGAAGCTGCTGCGAGAGAATGCGATCGATCTGGTGGTCACGGACTTGAAATTGCCGGGAATGAATGGGCTGGAATTTCTGCAGACGGTGAAGCGGCAGAATGCGGCCCTGCCGGTGGTGGTGATGACGGCTTTCGGGACGGTGGAAACGGCGGTGGAGGCAATGAAAGCCGGCGCCAGCGATTATGTGTTGAAGCCGTTTTCGCTGAGCGAAATGCGGATGGTGGTGCGCAAGGAGCTGGACGTGCGCAACCTGCGCGAAGAGAACCGGTCGCTGCGGGAGGCGCTGGGAAAACGGTACGCGCATCCAAATGTGGTTGCGCGCAGCAAGAAGATGCAGGAGGTGCTGGCGACGGTGGAGCGCGTCGCTCCGACCAATTCGACGGTGCTGCTGGGCGGCGAGAGCGGCGTGGGAAAAGATCTGGTGGCGCGGGCAATTCATGAGAAGTCGCGGCGGGCGTCGGGGCCATTCATCAAGATCAATAGTTCAGCGATTCCGGAAAATCTTCTGGAGAGTGAATTGTTTGGTTATGAGCGGGGCGCATTCACGGGCGCGAATGCGAGCAAGCCGGGAAAGTTCGAGTTGGCGGACAAGGGGACGCTGTTTCTGGATGAGATCGGCGACGTGCCCCCGGCGATCCAGGTAAAGCTGCTACGCGTGTTGCAAGAGCGCGAGTTTGAGCGGTTGGGCGGAACGCGAACCATTAAAGTGGATGTGCGGCTGATTGCGGCCACGAACCGCGATCTCCGGGAGGCGCTGGAGCAAGGGACGTTTCGAGAGGATCTTTATTACCGGTTGAACGTTGTGCCGATCGATATTGCGCCACTGCGGCAGCGCAAGGAAGATATTCCGGAGTTGGTGAATTTTTTTATTTCACGCTTCGCGGGCGACTCCGGCAAGCCGGTGGAAAACATATCGCCGGAGGCGATGCAGGTTCTGGTGAATTATCACTGGCCGGGAAATGTGCGCGAGCTGCAGAACATCATCGAGCGGGCGTGCGCGCTGGCGAAGGGGACGGTGATTGAGGCGGCGGATATTCATCTGGATGTGCGTCCGGCGAAGGCGGCGAATGGGGCGAGCGGATTTCTGCCTGAGGGTATGACTCTCGAACATTGGGAGGATGAAATGATTCGGGAGGCTTTGCGGCGGGCAAATGGAAATAAGAGCCAGGCGGCGCGGCTGCTGGGTTTGTCGCGGAATGCGCTGCGGTACCGGCTGTCGAAGATTGGGATTGCGGATGAGGAGAAAGAGGCGTAGTCCAGTGGGAATATTCAAAGAGATGCACGAGGCGAGAGAAGTTTCGCCAGGTTCTTACAGGAGCTTACGTCGGATGCTGTCTGAGGCGATTTCCAGAGGGCACGTCGAACAGATTCCGGTAATGAAGCCTCACCCATTGGCCCCGCGTCGGGAGTGGTACCGGGATAAGGAAACCGGACAGATTTGTTCTCTGGATCCACCGGGCGAGCGTGGCGGCTGGTGGGCGGAAGTTGACCTGGAGGATCTGATTGAGCCGGGCCAGAAGGCGCAGTGAATCCACGTTTGGGGCGGTGTGATACGATGTGTTCATGGCGAACACACGGAGTGCAACTCTCAGCATCCGGCTGAAACCGGAGGTCAAGAAGCGGCTGGCCAAGCTGGCCAAGGTTTCCGGGCGGAGCTCGAATTTCCTCATCTCCGATGCGGTTGAATCCTATGTGGCGGACCAGGAGAGAATGCTGGCGGAAATTCGCCAGGCAGATCGCCAGGTAAAGTCGGGACACTATGTTAGGAACGAGGATATGAAGGCGTGGCTGCTTTCGTGGGGTACCGAACGTGAGTTGCCTCCGCCGAAGTGCGCTTGCGGAAAGGCGCACGACGATGAGACTTTGTGCCTGTAGAAATTGTCTGGTCTCCGCTGGCGCGGAAGCGTTTGCAGGAGATACTAGATTATGTGGCCCGAGACAAGCCTGACGCTGCGGCGAGATTGGCGACGCGGATCGTTGCCTTGGCGGAGGCTTTGAAAGGCCATCCTTACCTGGGCCGCGCTGGAAGCGAGCCGGGAGTGCGGGAGTTGGTGGTGGGAGGGAGTCCGTACTTGATTTTCTACCGAGTTCGGGCGAACCGCGTGACGATTACGACGATTTGGCACGGTGCGCAGTCCAGGCGGCGGCGACCAAAGTCACGTTGACGCCCGTCACTCTGGCTGAAAAGCACCACTCCGGCTGAGGGTGGCCACCGGCCTCAGATTTCGGCTTTCATCTCGGTTGAGACCTACCGGCTTCGTCTCTGAAAACAAAAGAGTTAACTGGCTTCCCGGCACTTCTTGTTTGGCATGGCAGTTGCTTTGCCTTCTGTGGACCAATCCTTGAGATGACCGGTTTTATAGGAGTAGGGGAACGTAGTAGAGGGATTCGCTATGAAAAATAGATTCGTTGCGAACTTTGCACTTCTGGCTTTGGTGCTTGCTGGAGCGTTGTCGATCAGCTTGCAGGCGCAGACTACGGAAGAGACTCAGGCGCCATCGGATCAGCCCAGCGCGCCGATGGAGATGGGTCAACCCCAGGCTCCGCAGCCGCCTCCGCCGGGTCAGATGCCTCAACCGGGACAGCCGCCCCAACTTGGGCAAGAACCTCAGCCGGGTGGACCGTCGGGCGAGGGGCCGGCGAAGGTAGATCAGGGGGTTGGCCGCATCAGCATGATTCATGGCGCGGTCTCGACGCAGCGCGGGGACTCGGGTACATGGGCAGCCGCGGTTTTGAACCAGCCGGTGGTCAACGGAGATAAAGTTTCGACTGGGCCGGACGGGCGAGGTGAGGTGCAGCTCGATTACGCCAACATTCTCCGGTTGGGGTCGAGTTCGCAGGCGAACATCGCGAATTTCACGCATAAATACATTCAAATTCAGGTTGCGCAGGGGTTGGCGAATTACTCAGTGTTTGGCGAGAGCGAGGCTGAGCCGGAGATCGATACGCCGAACGTGGCGGTGCATCCCGCGCATCAGGATGGAGTGTTCCGCATTGAAGTTCGGCCCGATGGAGATTCAGTGATCATCGTGCGCAAAGGCGAGGCGCAGATCTCGACTCCGCAGGGTATTGGTGAAGTGAAGCAGGGGGAGATGGCGACGGTGCGCGGGTCGGGCGCGGATGCGCGATACAAGATCGGCCCTGCTCCGGAGCGGGATGATTGGGACCGGTGGAATACTGATCGCGACCGCATGATCCACGAGGCGGCGGCGTGGCACCACACCAACAAATACTACGTTGGGTCGGAGGATCTGGACGCCAACGGAAGCTGGGAAGATGCTCCGGACTACGGACAGGTATGGGTGCCGAATGAGCCCAGTGGTTGGGCTCCGTATCGCGATGGAAATTGGGTTTGGGAGCCTTACTACGGCTGGACGTGGGTTGGATATGAGCCCTGGGGCTGGGCGCCGTATCACTACGGGCGGTGGATGTGGTATGGCGGAGCGTGGGCGTGGTGGCCCGGACCGGTATGGGGCGCGGGATTCTATCGTCCGTTTTGGGCGCCGGCGTATGTATCGTTCTTTGGCTTCGGAGGCGGGTGGGGATTTGGCTTTGGTTTTGGATGGGGCGGATGGGGCGGCTTTGGCTGGTTGCCGATTGGGCCTTGCGACCGGTTCTTCCCGTGGTGGGGTGGATATGGCGGGCGCTTCGGAGTGGTGGCCTACGATCGATTCGGTGCGCTGAACCGCTTCGGTGGAATTGCGCCGCTGCATGGCGGTACGGAGTTCTCAAATGTGGCGCACATCAATGATGCGCATATTGCAGGAGCGGTATCGTCGGTTGGTGCGGGCCGGTTCGGAGCGGGAAGAGTGACGGCGACTGCGGCTACGCATGCGCAGTTAAGTAGTGCGCATATGATGACCGGCAATATGCCGGTGGTGCCTACGCGGGCGAGTTTGTCGGCCAGCGGCAGGGCGGCTGATCCTTCGACCATTCACGGCGGCGCGTCGCAGCACTTTGTCGGTACGCAGAGCGCGTCTCATCCGGAATCGTTCCAGCAGCAGACGGCACATCTGCAGCAATCGATGCAGCAGAGCCATTTCTCGCCGACAACGGCGGGGGCGCGTTCGACCAGCCTTGCATCGCGCGGGACTTCTTCCGGCACTCCCGCCGGTACTTCTGCGACGGGCAGGGAAACGAACAGCTCGGTATCGAGGAGTGCGGGGGGTCAGAGCGCGGAGTCGGCGGCACATGGTGACGCGAACGGCGAATGGAAGACGTTTAGTCCGCAATCGCATGGTGACGAGACTGCGGGGCGCAGTGTGGGCACAGCCGAATCTTCCGGTAGAAGCGAAAGCGGCAGCTACTGGAACCGCACGACACCGAGCTCGAGTGCTTCGCGCACCGGTTCTGCGCACACCGATTCTTCGCACACCAGCGGTTCGAGCAGCTACGGGGGCAGCGCGTATTCGCGTCCGCAGTTGAATATGAGGCAGCCCATCGTGCAGCCGCGGTCCTATGGCGGCTACCATCCGCCGAGCTACAGCGGCGGCTCGCACAGTGCACCAAGTTCGGCCGGTCATGCCGCTGCCGGAGGCGGACACTCGGGCGGAGGGCACCACTAGACCGGCAGAGTTTGCCAGTGACCTCCGCGCGACGGGAAATCAGCGGAGTGATGTAAGACGAAGTGAAGGTCAGAGGCGAGAAGGGCGTGCTAAACGGCACGCCCTTCTTAATTTTGCCGAGGTTTTTTGCCGGAGATTACGTGCCGGAGATCTCGAGCTAAGAGCCTAAGGCCGAGCGTAGGCCGGGCTCTCGGGATCGGGGCGGTCGTAATCGCGTCCGTATTTGTTCTTGTGGGCAAGTTCCAGATTGGATTCGGCGAGGCTGAAAGTCCCGAGGAATGTATTGCCGGGAGCCACGGTGACCTCGCGTTCCGCAGCCTCAAGCGCTTCAGGCGAGACCGAAGGATGAAAGACGTGCATCTGGTAGCGGCCGGGGAGGACGCCTGCGATGTCGACTTCGCCGCGCCAGTTCGAGATGGCGTAGTAGGGAGTATTCAGAGCAATGACCACGGCGCTCATCTGGGCGTGAATGTTGCAGAAGATGAAAGAAATGCCGGGCTTGTCGAATTTGACAAATTGAGTTGAGCCGCTCTCGTAGAGTCCGAGATCGAAGCGTTTGCCGTCGAAGAGGGAAAATACATTGTGAAAAAAAGGATCGTGGTTGGGAAACTCGACCTGCCCGCCGGCCGGGATTACCACGAGCGAGGGATGGAAGCTTTTATCTTTCTGGATCAACTGCGGGATAGGCGCGGTTTGCTGCGGTGGCGGAGGTGAGGGGGTGGTTCCCAGCGGAGTGAGCCAGACCACAACTTTCGAAGCGTCGTTGATGCGGCGTCCGTTTTTGGTGAGCTGGGCTTTGCCCTTAAGATCAATGCCCTTGAGATCGGGGTTTTGCGCTGAGGCAAATGCGGACGCCAGCAGTAGCGTGTACAAGATAGCGCGGCAGTGGGCGAAGCGAAACATATTCAGAAAAGAACCCCCATTGATAGATTGACCTGGTTGGTAATGCTTGGACTGTCATAGATGGGGAAGGTGTGCAGGCGACGAAATTCGGCGGAGAGCAGCAGGTCGGAGCGCGGGCGATAAATCAGATTGCCGAGCTGACCGCGGTTCCGTCCAAGGATGGGACCGAAATTATTGGCGTCGGTAGCGAAGCCGCGGATGTCGCCGGCGAAAGCGTTGTCTTCAGCGAAGACGCCGTTCACTTCCAGCTTGGGCGTGAGTTGGAACTTGACTTGGGTCCATCCTCCAGCGGAGTTGAGGCCGCGAATGCTGGTGGTGGCGTAGTAGGGATTGCCGCCGTACACAATGGTTTGGCCGATTGCGCCGTTGAGGCCTCCGATTGCGCGGCCGCGATAGAATTCACCGGAGAGAGAAAGCCGGCGAAGGATAGGAATCTGCCAATCGGTCATGCCAGACCATGCGTCGACGTTACGGTCCCAGGACCATTTCTGACTGCCGTAGTAACCCGCTACAGCGAAGCTCAAGGGATGACCGAACACGGGCCGCGACCATGCGGTGCGCATGGCATAAGCGGGCTGACCGGATTGTTCTCCGGCTTGCGCGGAGCGATAGTACGGGTCGGTGGGAAATTCCCAGTCGAGGTTGTCGAGAATTCCTCCCTGCAAGGTTAGCGTTTGCTGGTCGGTGAGATCGAAGCGATGCTCGATGCGAACCTGCGGCGTCCATCCCCATAGGTTGCCAGCGTAGGCAAAGGCCGGAATGGCAAGAGATGCAAACGATGTGGGAGAAAGCGGCGAGATGAAAAGGGAATCCTGACCGGCGATCACCGAGGTGTGTTCCCAATCGAGGCGCACGGCGGCAGTCTGCATGCGGGCGATGCCGAAGTTGACTCCGTTCGTAGTCGCGGGGAAGCCTCCGGCAAAATCGAACTGAACGTTGGCGGAACTTCTCGCGCCGGCCACAGTTGGGCCGAAAATCTCCAGGCCGATTTCGGTTTGGCGCAGGGTGGCGCCGAAGCTGGTGGCAGAGGTGCCTGGCGAAGTGGGCTCGGCATAGTCGGGAAGGTCGAGGTTGTCGGAGGCTCCGACGTTGTGAAAGGCGTTCATCAGAACAATTCCGGAGAGACGGGCGCGATACTTGCCGGCGGTTTCAACTTTGGTTTGGTATTGCTCGTCGATCTTCGAGCCCAGCAATTGGGCCGATTCTTCCAGCTTCTGAACGCGAGTGGCGAGATCAGGTGCGGGCGGCGCAGCTGTAGCGGCTTCTGGAGCGGGCGAGGCAGGATTTGAATTTGGAGCAGCCGCGAGCGGCGCCAGGAGCTTGCGCGTATCCTGCAATTCCTG
>Ga0070766_10001831_pt1 | contig 10493 bp, 9 predicted proteins | sample HubBroMetageWFT6_FD_69782 | JGI IMG/M metagenome (GOLD analysis project Ga0070766, IMG submission 69782) | Warmed and freeze-thawed soil microbial communities from the Hubbard Brook experimental Forest, New Hampshire - Hubbard Brook CCASE Soil... | ecosystem: Environmental > Terrestrial > Soil >... | reverse complement strand
GCGTGGCTTCCGTCTTCGCTTCCGCCTGCCCCACGGCTTCGCGTCGGACCTCTGATAAGGACGGAATACTGTCCGCGGCTCCGCTCGACGCCGCCTCCAGATTTACGGGAGCCCGATTCTCCGAAACCTGATCTTCAGAAACGAGATTCTCAGGAACGACAAGCTCAAAAACTCTATTCTCCGGAACCGCCTGGCTACGCTCAACCACCGCGCCCGCCATCTGTATCTGCGCCGCTGCCGCCGCAATCGCCGCCACCTCTTCCGGAGTCACATCCTTGGGCAAGCCGCTCTGAGCAAATGCCGACACGGCCACCGTTTGGGCAGCCGGTTGGGTCTTCGAGGCAGCCGCATCCGTGGCGGGCTTCTCCACCACCGTGCGGAGATCGCGGTTGATGGGGTTATAGATGGAAGCCTCGTCCGCCACTTTCTCTTCAGGCTCGGTTTTCGGATGGGGCATTCCCAGGCGGCTCTTCCATCCGTCGTCGGTGCCTCTTTCGTCCCGGCTGCGGTCGGCTTCTTCCACCGCTGCCATCGCCCTGGCAAAGCGCCCGCCCTTGGAGGCTTCGGCCCGCGGCACCACCCGGTCTTCCAGCTTCGACAGGGCGCTCAACAGTTCGCTGGCTTCAAAGGGCTTGACGATAAAGGCATCGGCGCGCACCCGCTGCGCCTCTTCCGGCTTGAAAGGTTCCAGCTTGCCGACGCTCAGCAACACCGGAATCCGCGATGTTTCCGGCGATTCTTTGAGGCGCTGACACACTTCCAGCCCGCTATATCCGGGCATATAAACATCCAGAATGACCAGGTCGGGCTTAAGCTCCGCGATCTTCTTTAGCGCGGCCGAGCCGTTGTTAACGGCAATGATCTCGTATCCCGCGTCCGCGAGGATCTTGCGCCCCATGTTCTGGGCGGTCACGCTGTCGTCGGCGAGCAGTATCTTCCTGGCCAAAGAAATTCCTCTGATGAGGGGAGATATGGCGAAGGTAACCTGCCCTCGGACGTAAGTCAATGATCAGGCGGGATGTTACCTGGTTACCAGTGGTCAGCACCTACCGCGCACAGAGGGGCATCGGCATGGTCGAGAAAGTTAGGCCGCGCTCGAACCGCCTTTGCGGTGTCTAACCTTTTTAGCGAAATTATTCGTCCAAGAGTTATAGTAAGTGAAACACAACGGAGGACGCGCCGTGTCCCCAACCGTTCGCTCCCGCATTGTTGGCCTTGTGCTTCTTTGCCTCGCCCTGTCTGCGACCTTCGGCGCGCAGAGCCAGCCCCCCGATCCCAATCTCACGGCTCCCGATCTCGCCGCGCACGAGTGGGGCACGTTCACCTCCATCGCTGGCCGCGATGGATTAGCCGAGAAATGGTCGACCCTTAACGGATCCGCCGACCTTCCCAGCTTCGTGGAGCATTTCAACAGCGCTCAGTTCAAGGCAGGTCTGCAAGGCACGATTCGCATGGAGACGCCGGTGCTCTACTTCTACTCCCCGCGCGAGACCTCAGTCTCAGTGAAAGTGAGGTTTTCCAGGGGATTGATCACGGAGTGGTATCCCCGCGCCAGCCAGGTCGAGCCGAATCCCAATAAGGTTGTTGACCGGGATCTCTACAAGAGGCATGGCAGCGGCAGCATTGCATGGAATTCCGTAACCGTTTCGCCGAATCTCGCCGCCAGCTTTCCACGCGGGACTCGTCCCGAGGACGAAGACGGCAACCAGTACTACGCCGCTCGCGAAACTTCCGCCGCCCCCCTGATCGTAAAGACCACAGCAGGCGATCAGCAGGAAAAATTTCTCTTCTATCGTGGCGTGTCCACTTTTTCCCTGCCTATCTCAGCCACAGTGTCTCCTGAAGGCGCGCTACATATCAGGAATCTTACCCAGGAAGAAATCCCCAGCGTGATTCTGTTCGAGCGCCGGGGAGACAAGCTCGGCTACCGCCTGGGTGGCGGACTCCAAACCGAATTGTCGCTCGACCCTCCCGAGTTGACCTCGAATCTCGATTCGCTGAGCCGCGACCTGCAGGACGTATTGACCAGCCAGGGCCTGTATCCCGATGAAGCCCATGCCATGATCGAGACCTGGAAGCAATCGTGGTTCGAAGAGGGCAGCCGCCTGTTTTACATTGTGCCGCGGGATTTTCTCAACACGATTCTGCCGTTGGCCATCAATCCCATGCCGTCGCAAACCGTGCGCGTCCTCGTAGGCAGGCTCGAATTAATCACTCCCGCGACCACCCAGGCGCTGGAAAAGATACTGGCCACTCATGACCTCGAAGGGCTGCAAAAATATAACCGCTTCCTGGAGCCGATTCTTGATGAGATTAAAGCGGAGAATCCCGCCCGGGTTCCGCAGATAGAAAAGGATTTGCAGCTGACCTATCAGTCGCCGATGCCGCCACAGACGGCGAAGTAACGGTATCCCAACTTCCTCTCGCCGCTTCAGAACGGCATAATCTTCTTTAATCCCTTCTTTTTCTTCTTCTTGCTGCTCGAGATGTCCTTGTCGCTGGCTAGATCGGAACTGGAACTCGCACTGGCGTCAGCCGTCGTTTGCCCCTGCTGAATCTCGTTGATTTGCACCGGCGCCGGCGCGGGCGCATCGCTGGCACTTGTGGCATCCGGCTTCAACTCGTTCGGATCGGGCGGCCCGCTGGGCTTCAATTCATTCGCATCCGTCGTTCCCGCCGGCTTCATTTCGTTGGGATCGGCCACATTTAACGTGTTCGGCCGCGCGAACGGATCGGCGTTTGCTGCAGCCGCAGCCGGAGCATCCGACCGCGGAGCCGCTTCATTCGCCGCCGGCGGTCCGCTGCCCGCCACGGTTTCCACGCTTACACTCTTTTGCCCCAGCGAAAGTCCTGTGACCTGGCGCATGGTGGTCTGCGTCACTCCTCTAGCGTCCACCGGCGTGGGATCCACCAGCGTCGGCTCTCCCACTTTCGACGCCTGCTCCACGTCAGGGCCCCGCTTCACCACGCTCATCAAAAGGTCGAGTGGGCTGGTTTCCAGCCGGCTTTCTTCTTCCGCCTTGTTCTGCGCCACCGCTGCCTTGGTCGGCCTTGGAACCGGTTGATGCAGCGCTTCCAAACGTTTCTTCGCATCATCCTCGCGCACCATCACCGGATACCGCGTAATGATCTGGGTATACGCCGCCGAAGCTTCTGCGGTCAGCACCGAGATCATATTTCCTTTGACCGTTTCCCCCACACAGCCTGGCGGAGTGTTGAACGCCTTGCACGCCGGTCTGGCGCGAATCTGTGCGATCTGCCCTTCGCGGTCCTGGCCTATCAGGAATAGCGCTTCGTCGGCCTTGCTGTACAACGGATATTTATCCACCAGCGACTGCAAACGCGCAATTGACGCCGGAAAAGACCCGCGCAGGTAGTAGAACCTGCCAATCCCGAACTCCCGGTCCGCCAACACTTCCTGCACTTCCATCAGCCGCTGCTTGCCTTCCTTGACCAGCTTGGCATTGTCCGGATACTGCATGATCAGGTTCCGGTATTCCTCCTCCGCCCGCTTGGCATGGGTATAGTCGCGGTCCGACTTCTCCATCTGCTGGTACTGAATGTTCGCGATCTTCAACTGCGCCTCGGCCGCTTCCGGCATGTTGGGAAAGAACGTTTCGAAGTCGCGGTATTCCTGCTCGGCCTGCGCCAGCGATGCCGTCCCACCTTCCGCATACCACGAATCTCCCACCGCCAGTTTCGCGCGGGCAATGTACTCCGAGTCCGGATACGTGTTGATCAAAGTCTGCAGCGTCATGCGCGCCACGTCGAAGCGATTGTGCTTCATGGCGTCCATCGCCTTGTCGAACAACACTTTATCGGGTTGCTTCGACGCCACGTTCGCCAGCGGATTAGTAGACCTCTTGTTGGTACATGCCGCCGTGATTATCAGCAGCACGCACACCAGCAGGACGATTGAAATTCGACGTGACATTAACACCTCGACTCAGAATTTCCGTTTATCAGCTTTTCAATCGCCGACTTGGAGCTCTCGCAGTCTTCTTCAATTCGAAAATGAGCCCTGGCAATTGAAACTTTCTAGACCTTCACCATTGCCGCTTCCGTTGCCGCCTTCAGCAAGGCCTCTGTATTCTTCCTTGGATCATCTTTCTTTGGATCACCGCTACCGAACACCGCGTTGCCCGCGACTAGAATTTCTGCGCCCGCTCGCACCACGTCGCCCACCGTGCCGAGCGCCACGCCGCCATCCACCTCGATGCGGTAGTTCAGCCCGCGCTGGCTGCGAATCTCCGCTAACCGCCGCATTTTGTGCAGCGTAGAAGGAATGAACTTCTGCGCCCCAAAGCCCGGATTCACCGACATCACCAGCACATAATCCACAATGTCGAGCACTTCCTCGAGCGTGTTCACCGGCGTCGCCGGATTAATCACCACGCCGGCCAGGCAATCATGGTCCTTGATGTGGTGCAGCACGCGGTTCAAATGCCGGCAGGTTTCCTGGTGCACCGAAATCCAATTCGCCCCGGCATCGGCAAACGCCGGAATAAAATCGTCCGGATTCTCGATCATCAAATGGCAGTCGAGCGGCAAGTCCGTAACCTTCCGCAACGACTTCACCACCGGAGGCCCCAGCGTGAGATTAGGCACAAAATGTCCATCCATAATATCTACATGGATTACACTCGCGCCACCTTCGCCCGCGGCGCGCACCTGCTCGCCCAGACGCGCGAAGTCAGCCGAAAGAATCGAAGGTGCCAGCTCAATCAAGGTGATCTCTTAGAACCTGGGAAATCTGAGCTCTAGTAGAGGAAGCGGCTCATGAAATTCTAACACGCAGATGCCCGTGTGGCAGTGCTCGTGTGGAGCGGACACTCGCGTCCGACAAAGTCGGTAGCGCCCCCTAATGTGGGTGCTTTCGCCGGTTCCGCGAAAGCTGGGAGTCTCCGACCTCAATAGCTTGGGCGTTCGACCCCGACAATCATCCTCGACAACCCGCCTTCATTGCTGAACGGAGCCCTGAGCGCCCTGCGCCGCGCCTTTTTCCATTTCCTTAACCTGTTGCCGCACGCGCTGCTTCGAATCCTCCATATATTTGGTCATGATGGGCATCATCGCCGTCATGCTCTCGCCAGTGATCGCCGGCATCTCTTCCAGAACTTTCTGGCCGGTGGGCGAGGAATAGAACTCAATCAGATGATCGATGTCGCCCTTGGTGAAATGTTTCTGGTACACCGGAATCATCGCTTGCGCCATCTCGTCGAGCGGCATGCCTTTGATCACTTCGTCCATGATGCTGTTGAACCGCTTTTCCGCGTCTGCGGGCGCTGTCCTTCCATCTTTTTCGAACTGCTCGGAAAACATTTGACGCAGGGATCCCAGCATCGCCTGCATCGTCTTTTGCATCATGTCGTGAGAATGCATGGTGCGGAGATAAAGGATGACGTCGTCTCTCGACGCGGGATCGGTGTCGGCATTCTGCGCCAGCGCAGGCGCGCTGAAAGCAAGGCACAGAGTTGTAAGATAGAGAGCGGAAACCAGAATAGCTCGCATAGATTCTCCTGCAGACTGCTTCAGGCTATCTCATCGACCGCTTCTGAGCAATTGGCAAAGTGTTCGGGTTCGCGCCGCTCGTCGATTCCATTCTGCCGCATGTTACCCTCGTCGAACATGTCCGCAGGCCCACAATTCGCAACCGCTGCCTATGGACTCGCCGCAGTCCTGGCCTGGGGTACCAGCGACTTTCTTGGCGGCTACGCTACCCGCCGGGCCAACGCCTTTCTCTTCACCACCGTCGTAAACCTCGGCGGATTGCTTCTGGTCGGTTCTCTCGCCGCCGCCAGCCATGTCACATTCCTCTCGGGACGCAGCGCAGTATGGGCTCTCGCAGGCGGCATCTCCGGAGGCGCATCCCTCGCCATTTTCTATCGCGCACTTTCCTCGGGAAGAATGGGGCTCACCGCTCCGGTCGCCGCTGTCCTCAGCGCCGCCATCCCCGCCATCTTCTCCATTTTCACCGAAGGTGTGCCCGGGATCATCCCGATTCTCGGTTTCGTCGTCGCCGCCACCGGGCTCTGGCTCATCACGCGGGCAGAAGACGGCAGCACTCCTGAAGGCATCGGACTCGCCGTCCTCGCCGGCATCGGCTTCGCCGGTTTTTATCTTTGCGTCCGTCAGGCCGGCAACGCCTCAGCCTTGTCGATCGCATCGCTAACCCGTACTGGCGGCTTGATCGTCACAGCCCTGATCGTCCTGTTCGGCGGCAAGTTTCGCGACATCACCGCAGCCGGCATAGGCTGGGCCGTGCTTGCCGGTTGTATCGATACCCTCGGGACCATTCTGTTCGTCCGCGCCAGCCAGACCGGACGCCTCGACGAAGCGGTCGTCATCTCATCACTCTACCCCGCTGTCACCGTTCTCCTGGCTCGCATCCTCTTGAAAGAACGCTTCACCCGCTGGCGTTTTGTGGGACTACTGGCTGCGCTCGCGGCAGTTCCCATGATCGCATCGCAATGAAAGCCGTTCCACATTCTAGAATATGAAACATAAGCCGATGCCGCTCATCGAAATCCGCAATCTCACCAAGATTTACCCGCATGCAGAATCCGTGCTCGGCGCAAAGTCCACAGGCGCAGGCGAAGTCCGCGCCGTCGACGATGTTTCTCTCGACATCCACTCCGGCGAAACCCTCGGACTGGTCGGCGAATCGGGGTCAGGCAAAAGCACACTCGGACGCTTGCTCCTCCGCCTCATCGAGCCCACCTCCGGCAGCATCACCTTCGAAGGCCACGATCTGCTCGCCGCCAGTTCCGGTGAAATGCGCCGCCTGCGCCGCGATATGCAGATCATCTTTCAGGATCCCTTCGCTTCGCTCGACCCCCGCTACCGGGTCGAAGACATCATCGCCGAACCGCTCATGATTCACGGAGACTCAACCGCAGAGGGTGCCCCACCTTTCGCCGGTGTTGCGAAAGGTGGGATAACGAACGTCCGCCGCTCCCGCGTGATCGAACTTCTCCGCGCCGTCGGCCTCGACGAATCCATCCTGCGCCGCTTCCCCCACGAATTCAGCGGAGGCCAGCGCCAGCGCATCGGCATCGCGCGCGCCCTGGCCTTGCGGCCCAAATTCATCGTGGCCGACGAGCCCGTCTCCGCCCTCGACGTGAGCGTCGGCGCGCAAATCGTCAACCTGCTTGCCCAACTACAGCGCGACTTCGGCCTGACCTACCTCTTCGTCTCGCACTCCATGCCGGTCGTGCGCTACCTTTCAACGCGCATCGCAGTGATGTATCGCGGCAAGATTGTTGAAATAGGTTCGACGGAGCAGATCACCGAACGGCCCCAGCACCCCTACACCCGCAGCCTGCTCGAAGCCACGCCGGAAGTCGCAGTTTAAGCGACAGGCTGTGCTGAACCGTAGAAGAGCGGTGGAGGAAACGTGGAAGAGCGGCGCTTTAGCGCCGCGTAAGCCTCCAATTACGAAACCGGGCTTCAGCCCTGGTGGCCATGCCATACTTTCCTAATGTCAAGCGACCCTCCCAGCCGCACCCGCGATCTCATCGAACTGATCTTCGGCTACGGACTAATCGTTGGCATCATCTGGACACCCGAGCACCTGCAGCGCTTTCTTTCGCCCGTTGCTCTCCTGCTTACCTTGACCGTCGTCCTGGCTCGCGGCCAGACGCGCGACGAACTCGGCCTCGGCTGGCGCGGCTTCATCCCGTCACTCTGGATCCTGCCCGCCGCTATCGCGCTCTCTGCCGTAAGCGTGTTCGTCGCTGCGAAAATCGGCACGCTGCATCCGCTCTACAAAGCCGACTTCGCCCACATCTCCGGCTACGTGCTCTGGACCATCTACCAGCAATTCCTTTTGCAGGACTATTTCATGGACCGCCTGCTGCGCCTTGTCGCGAACAAATCCGCCGCCGTATCTCTCGCCGGCACGCTCTTCGCCGCCGCGCACCTGCCCAATCTCGTCCTCACTGCCGCCACTGTGGTGTGGGGCATCGCGTCCTGCGCGCTCTTCCGCCGCTATCGCAACCTCTGGGCCCTCGGCCTCGCCCAGGGACTCCTCGGCCTCATCTTCGCCATCTGCATCCCAGACGCGCTGCATCATCACCTTCGCGTCGGCTTAGGGTATTTGCGCTATCACGGAACGTAGCCGGTCAGTGGCGGGAATGAATTCGCCGGCGAACACCAACGCACGCTGATCACTGGCCACTACCCACTGCCCTAAAACCACAACCCCCACAACCAATCCACGCTGGCATGAGTAATCGTCGAGGCCGCCACGCGCCGGTTTTCCCGCCATGCCCGCCCGTAGAAAATTCCCGCAATGGTCGCCAGCAACACGTAGCGCCAATTGAAATGCACCGACCGTTTGTTGAAGTGCGACAAGCCAAACAAGATCGAAGCGATCGCCAAAGCTGCCCGCCGTCCCACGCGCCGCTCCAGCAGGTTCTGCACCCATGCACGAAAGAAGAGCTCTTCCGGCACGGCAGTTAAGAAAAATATCCCCACCCAGCGCAGCAGCGCACTCCCAACCCCCGGCAGGTTCCGATGAGGATGGATAAACCCCAGCGCCAGCCCCAGCACGATCACCGGCGGGGCAAAGAAAACCAGCTCCCGCAGACCGGTCCTCCAGTCGCTCCATCGAAAATGGAAGTCGAATCCCGTCCCGCTCAGTTGCCGGATCGCCAGAAAACCATACAATCCCGCGTCCACCAGAAACAATTCGTTCAACGCCCGCACCCCCGGAGGCCAGGCGCGGTCGAACCAGCGCAAATCCACAGCCAGGCCCACCACCAGCAGGATGAACGCATCCCTCCAGTCGCCACGCTGCCCCTGATCAGCGGCCGCGGCGCGCAACAACAGCCACGCAATCGCCACCGGCAGCGCCGCATAAAGCGCAAACCATCCCCAGCGAAACATGTGCTGGGAAATCGAAACCATCACGTAGGGCGCGACCAACAATGCCGGAACGCTCAGTCGCACAGCCACCGGCCATCGCCCCACGCCGCGCGCAACTCTATCCGCCACACAGCCGAATAAAACCGCCGGAACCAGCTCTAGCCCGAACGCTGCAATCGCAACCGGCGTCACGTTTTGCATGCGTCCATCTTAACCGTGGCTTCGCCCGCCTCGCCCGCAACTCCCTTGTTTTGCCGCCTCCTCCCAGCTAGAATGCTCCCGCGTCAAACAGGAGACCAAACATGGCTGCCGCTCCGCTCCCGCCAATGTCCGCACCCGCATCCACGCCCGAAACGCCTGCGCTTTCTCAAGGCGCCCGCGTCGTCGACACTTTCATCGCGCCCTCGAAAACCTTCACCGACCTGCGCCGCAGCGCACAGTGGTGGCTGCCGTTTCTGCTGATGACCCTCGTGGGATGGGGACTGGTTTACGTTTCCTCGCAGAAGATCGGCGTTCAGAAGATGTTGGAGAACGATCTGCACGCGCGGCCCAAGGCCGAGGCTCAATACGAAAAGGCAACTCCTGAACAGCAGCAGCAGCAAGTGAAAATCACGGGAATTGCCTACTACGTCGCTATCCCCCTGTTCACTCTGGTCATTTGGGTGGTCATGTCGGGATTGCAGTTTGGCACCTTCAAGTTCGGCGCCAACGCCGATATTTCGTACAGCAAATCGCTCGCGGTGGTGGCCTACGCGGGATTGCCGATGGTGCTGAGGAATTTGGTAGCCCTCGTTTGCGTTGTCGCCGGCGTGAGTGCCGACGGATTCACCTTGAACAACCCGGTCGCGTCCAACCCCGGATACTTCATGAATGCGGCCGACAGTCCTTTCTGGTACTTCATCGCATCGCAGCTGGATATTTTCCTGCTTTGGACTCTGGCGCTGACCGCGATCGGGTTCGCCACCACCGGCAAGGTGAAGATGGCCACTTCGTTCGCTATCGTGATCGGGTGGTGGGTGGTGATCACGCTGACATTCGCAACAATATTTTCGTAGGGGTCATAGATAGGGGTCATAGAGTGGTGGCCCTGTTGGATTGTCATCCTGAACAAGCGTTCTTTGCGCAGTGAAGGATCTGGGCGAGCCGCGCGAGTCCACGGAGCCTGCCCTGAGAGAGCGAACGCGACCGAAGGGCGCGTTTGGCTCGCTTCCCCGTAAAACTGAGCCACCAATCATCGGCCAGGAGTGACGATCCAGCCTCCACTGGTTTATCCTTAGGGACGCCTGAGGAGGCCCTCCCGTGAAATCGATTCCCGTCGTCCTGTTTCTTGCCGCTTGCATGACATCCGCGGCGCAAACTATGCCGTCAGCATCTGCGCCCGGCCCGGTTCCGGTGAAGGATCCGGTGACAACTGGTCTGCGCCTTCTGCTCACACGCTCACGAACGAATACACTCGGCGCCATTACCGCCATGCCCGCCGATAAATTCAGCTACAAGCCTACATCCGATCAGATGAGTTTCGCGCATCTGGTCGTTCACATCGTGGGCTTCAACAACGGCCTTTGTGCCAAAGCAGCCGACATCGCCGAACCTAAAGTCGAGGAAGTCAAGGAAAGCGATTCCAA
>Ga0070766_10001829_pt1 | contig 10501 bp, 8 predicted proteins | sample HubBroMetageWFT6_FD_69782 | JGI IMG/M metagenome (GOLD analysis project Ga0070766, IMG submission 69782) | Warmed and freeze-thawed soil microbial communities from the Hubbard Brook experimental Forest, New Hampshire - Hubbard Brook CCASE Soil... | ecosystem: Environmental > Terrestrial > Soil >... | reverse complement strand
CACGCTTCGCGCCGCCGAGCGAGAACTTGCCCGCAGGAACGTGAAACTCGAAGCGCCCGTCATCGCCGGTGATGACGGATTGCACCTTCCGCTGATTTTTCGCGTCGGCGATGGTGACGCGGCAACGGCCCAGCGCATTTCCGGCTCTTGCATTCGCCGCCATCCCCGCAATGCGGTACGGGCCGGTAGGAATCAGCATCCGCTCAGCATTGCCCGCCTGCGCCATCGCCGAACCGCAGATCACCGCTAAGCCCGCCATTAATAACCCAAGCCACCGGATTGGCAGTCGCGTCTGCATTCGATTAGCTCGCCGAAGATTCCCGGTGGCGCACGGTTACGCGATAGCTAGCGGTCCGTGGCGATCATTGGAGTTGACAGCGTCACGCGCTCTCTCTGACCGCTGGTTAAGTGAACCACCAGCCCCTTCGCATCATAAGCCTGCATTGCTTCAGGATTCCGATATTCAATCTCCGTTGGATCCATAGTCGCGCCGTCGAATGCCAGCAAACGATATGCCCCTGGTGGCACTCCCGGATGGTCAAAACTTCCATCCGGCTGCACTCCTATTTCGGTGAAATTCCCGCTGCTGTCCCCAAGGGGGATGCAATAAAGACGCACCCGCCTTTGCTCCGTGCCGCCGGGCCCCTGCGCGGGCGGGGCAACCCCGTCAATTGTGCCGCTGATCTCCGCCGTATCGTCGCGCATAGTGATCTCGATCGGAGCTGTGGCGCCTCCCGCACCGACCACCAGCGGCTGATGCAGAAGGTCGAGGTTGCCGGAACGGATCGAAGCCGCGTAGCCGCGAGACGAATAAACTTTCACCCAGTAGCTTCCCGCCGAAGCTCCCTCGATGACCAAAGACTCGTCGCCCGGCCCGGTCGGGTTCCGCAACGAAACATTCCTGCCCGTTCCAAAGTCTTCGGCCGTTTCCAGCGTCACATTCAAATAGCTGCGCGGGCCTTTCAACACCATGCTGTGACTTGCGCCGGAAAATGCCCTCAGCGGCAGTTGGTCGGCCGCCGTGAATTCCTCCTTCACATTCACCGCGATCAATCCATTCGGCGCCAGCACCATGCTCGGACCCTCTATCGGCCCTCCCTTGATCGTGATGGTTTGCAATCCAGTCATGGACAGCCCGTTAGGCCGGAAGACCGTGGCTTCGACCGTATAAGTTCCGTTCGGCAACATGCCTTCAATCGCGTGATGGAGTGGGTTCTGGCCCAGCGAAAAACCCGGCCCCTTGTGCCGCTGCGCGTAAACCGTAACCTGGAGTCCATATTCCGGTTGATCGCTTCCCGGCACGATCACCGGCACTTTCACCCGGTAATACGCCTGCTTCACCAAAGAAAGATTGACCGTTTGCGTCTGACCCGCAGCCAACTGAATAACAGCAGCCGATTCAAAGTCGGATGCGCCCTGATAGTAGACGGGGGGATATCCGAAGAGCCGTCCACGCCCGACGGAAGCGTCGCCGCGCGGCGATAGGGCGGGATCATCATTGACCGGGTCGGAATCAAGCAGTTCGCTGGTCAGCAATTTATAGCTGCCAGCCTGAAGGTCGGCGAAGCGAAATTGGCCGTCTGACATGGACCGGCTGGCGCCAATCTGAACCCAGCGAGCGCGGCCATCCTGCAATTGCCGCCGGAAAAGCTCAAGAGTAATGCTGTCCGGCGCCTCTGATGTGGGCAGGGCGACCGTCCCAGCAAGCACGGCCTCAGGCGTAAGTGTCAGCGTCAGATCTTTCGATCTTTCTAAAGATGTGTCGTTCCGGAGATTGTTGACTGGCTGGTTGTGATCATCGAGAAAGCCCGGCTTTCGCGCCATCAGCGAATAGGGACGATCGGAACCTCCGTCGGCCGGATCGGCCTTCGCCGAGGCAAATTCAAAACGCCCCTCGCTGTTGGTCAGAGTGGCAAAGCGGTTGTCAGGAGAAAAAACCAGGGCGCGGTCAATCGGCTCATGAGTAACGCTGTTGATCAGTACGCCGTGGATGCGGCCACTATCGTCGGACGTAGACTGCGCCCAGGATAAGTCGGACAGCGACGCGCAAATAAACAAGCAAGAGATTGCCCAGGGAGATATTCGCCGCAATAAGCGATGGTGGTCGCAGTTCACGTGGCCTACTCCAACCCTGATTTATTGTGGCCCAAAATCAGAGAGATGCAAAACGCGGGCAACCGGGTGCCTCAGCTGCAGCGGTTTTCAACACGCGGGAGAGAGTTGACGACAAAATAAAAGGCCGCTCCGAGTGAGTGGCCTCGGTGAGCGGCCTTGCATTTTTGGCGAACCGCTAGAAGCTAAATTGCTGGCCTCTAGTCTCCCGCAACTGGCTCGCCAACATCCACAGGTTTCTTGGCGCCGCCATTGGCTGGAGCGATCGTTTGAATCAGCGCGGGAGCAAGCAGCGATCCGAGCGGAATGAATCCACCTTCATTCGAGGTAGCCGGCTTCTCTTTTAACACTACTTCGCGATAGAGCTGGGCCATGCGCGCATCGTACGCCGCGTCGTTCTTCACTCTGTTGCTCTCGGCCTTGCTATCGCGAGCGCGTTTCTTTTCCTCGCGCGCCGTCTTCGCAATCCCCAGCTTGTCGAGATCGTGCTGCACTTCATGGGTGACGATCTCATCGCGCAGGTAGAGCGCGTGCTCGGCGTCTTCCATCTTCACTTTCTTGCCACCGGCGAAGATCTCGTGCCGCCCATGCTCCTCGTACCACTTGGTCAGGGTCGAAGTCATGTGCATCTTCTCGATAATGTTGCGCCAGCCCACGCCCGTATTATAGGCGCAGAAGCTGATCTCGCCCTCTTGCGTGGCATACGGAATGATGCACTGCTCGGTGCGGCGGAAATCGTAGTTAAAGAGATCCTGAAACCACATGCCGGCGATGAACAGGAAGTTCCACCGATCCTGGCGCCGCTTCATCACATCGTCGATCGTGCGGTCCGGACCAACCTTGCCATAATTCTTGCCGGTGGCATTGAAGTTCTTATCGAACTTCTTCAGCAGGTCAGTCATCTTGAAGTGCGTCGGCGACTGGAAGGGATCGTAGTTCTTCATCAGGCAAAGAGCCATGCCGAACGCGGTCCAGAACTTCGATCGAGCCGCATCGTTGACCTTGGCGATGTCTTTGGCGAGCTGATCGCCCTTCAAGAACGCGGTCACAGGTACCGCTTCTTTCGTCTCTTTGTCGATCATCATCGCCATGCCGGTGCCGCAGTTCGGATGGCAGCCACAAGAGAGTTGGCCCCAGTCGTTGTTGTTGTCCTGGGAGTGCAGCACATCGGCCCAATCCGAGAACGTGCTCATGAAGCTGATCGGGAACCAGTCGCGCGTCGGCTCGCCGAAGCCGGTTTGATTTTTCACGTCATGCGCCAGGTGCGCCAAGGTGTAGCGCTGCGCCTGACGGCGCTCGTCGGTGATCGCCTCGTCGCGGCCCGTAAACGACACCGGCTGGAAGCTAAGGAAACCGATTTTCTTCGGATTATCCAAAGCAAACTGAATGATGCGCCCGACTTGCTCGTTGTTAATGCCATTAACAATCGTCACAACCGGAACAATCTCGCATCCCGCCTTGTGCAGGTTGTCGATGGCCTTTAACTTCACATCGAACAGATTGCCGACCATGCGGTGATCGTTGGCGGCGTTTCCGATGCCGTCAAATTGCAGGTAGGCGTAGCGCATGCCGGCTTCGACTGCCTGCTGCGCAAACTCAAAACTCTTGGCGAACTCGATTCCATTGGTGGCTGCCTGCACGCTGTTGTAGCCAACCTTGCGCGCGTAGCGAACGGCGTCCAAGAAATACGGAGACAACGTCGGCTCGCCACCCGAGAACTGCACAGACATCTGGCGCTTCGGCTTCACCGTGATCGCGTTGTCCAGCACCGTCTTGATCTCTTCCCAAGTCAGCTCGTGCACATAGCCGACCTGGTTCGCATCCATGAAGCACGGATCGCACATCATGTTGCAGCGATTCGTCAGGTCGACCGTCAGCACCGCGCCGCGGCCATATTTCACAGTCGACGTGCCATGATGATGCAGCTTCTCGTCGTTATGCGCCTTGATATCGCGTCCCGGGAACACGTCTTCCAGATGCTTCGAGAATTCTGTGTCGATCGACATCAGGTCTTCGAAGTGGCCGTGCTTGGGGCAATCCTTGACCATCCAAATTTTGCCGTCGCGCTCGACGATCTGCGCCTTGATCTCGCCGACCTTCTCATTCATCAGCACATCGACGGGAAGATGGCCATCGAGAATCTGTTGCCGAATCTCCGGCACGCACTTGGGACAGAGCGAATCGGTCGACCGCGGCCAGCCGAGCGGCGGCTTCGACTTCTCCCACGACTTGAGCAGGGGCTTGTCCGACCACTTGGGCACCGGCGCGTTATTCGGGGCAATCCGGTTCAGCCGCGAAAACACCGCCCACGCGCCCGTAGCGGCCACCGTCACCGCTTTTTCAACATATTTAATCGGCTTGTGCATTCTGCTCTCTCTTTCTTACTCCAGGAGTTAAAAACGTCCCGCGGCCCGGCATAACCCACACAACAAAGTCCATGTAAAAAACCTATCCACAAAGAAACCCGGTCGAACCCAGAAGTTTCGTCAAGTGGAGTCTGTCAGATTGATGCTATTGAATCCGCACCGGTTACGCACGAACAAGCCAATGAACAGAAGAAAAACGGGGTTAAAAGGCAATCTAGGGCATTGTTCGGAGCTAAGTTGTTGAAAAGGCAAGGAGGCAACCCAACGCCCCTTACTTCTCCGCCGTTTCCAGCAGCGGATCGGCCTCCGCCTCCGCCTCCAGCTTCAGGTCCGACATGTCGAGTTGAAGATTTCCGGGATTGGTGGCATAGGCCAGCCCGGTATCCATATCGAGTGTGCCATTGCGGATCAGTCTCTCGATGTCGCCGTCGAAGGTCTGCATGCCTTCCTGTTCGCCGACGCGCATCGCGTCCAGCAGGGTCTTGCCGTCGGTCTCGCCTTTTTCGACGTACTCGCGTGTGCGCAGGGTGGACTTCAATATTTCGATCACCGCGATGCGCCCGGCGCCATCTTTGCGAGGCACCAACCGCTGCGAAATGATGTAGCGAAAACTCTTCGCCAAGCGGTTTCTCAGCGTGTGCTGTTCGGCCATCGGGAAGGCCCCGACGATACGCTCGACGGTCTTCGAGGCGTCAATGGTGTGCAGCGTGGACAGGACGAGGTGACCGGTTTCGGCCGCCTCCATCGCGATTTCGATGGTCTCTTTGTCGCGCATCTCGCCCACCAGAATCACCTTCGGGGCCTGCCGCAGCGCCGCCCTCAAGGCCAGCGCAAAGCTCGGCGTATCGCTGTGCAATTCACGCTGATGGACAATGCAGTTTTTGTGCGCGTGTAGAAACTCTATCGGGTCCTCGATGGTGAGCACGTGATAGAACTGCTCTTTATTAATCTTGTCGATGACGGCGGCGAGGGTAGACGACTTCCCCGACCCGGTCGGTCCGGTCACCAGCACGATGCCATTGCGCAGGTCGACAATCTTATTCAGTTCAGCCGGCAAATGGAGCGATTCGAGTTCCGGAACCTTGGCCGGAATGACCCGCATTACCACGGCGCACGTGCCGCGCTGCATGAAGACATTGACGCGAAACCGATTCGCCCCCGGCATACTGTAGGACACATCGCAGGAACCGCGTTCCTTCAAGTTTTCAATAGCATGCTGGTTGCCACCCATCAGATCGGCGGCAATGCGCCGCGTGTCGTCGGTGGTCAGCGTGCGAGCCGCTCCCGCCGGCGTCAGCTTTCCATTAATCTCGACCAGCGGCGGCTTGCCCGGAGTAAAGAACAGGTCGCTGATCTTCTCGGAGGTCTTCAGCATAGCCGCCAGGAGCGCCGGAGTAGAAAATGGCGCTGCGGCGGGGGCAGCGGCAGCCGCTCCGGAGGTGGTCGCCGGGGGAACGGGAGGAGCGAAATTCGGTGCGCCATTAGTAGAGGAAGACATAGGGGCAGTGTGTCCTTTAAAGAGGAACTTTCAGCTGGATAAGAATTCTGAATCGGATCGGAGGGTCACTAACCTTGAGGCTACACGTCGGGTCCCGTCTCGTGAAGATTACCGAAGATACAATCTCCCGCGATCGCCGCGGAGCGGGGAAATCCTTCACACCAATTCATCCCGCTTCACCCCGCCTCCATGGACCTCTTCCCACTCTTGCGGCAAGATGCAATCACTTCCCCGCTGAGCTCATTAGCTCTCGGAGGCTTTATGAAGCACGCAAATTGGTTAGTGGTCGTAACACTCGTAGTGCTCTCGGGCATGGCGGCTGCGCAGTTCCACAGCAACACTAGAATCGTGGCCCAGGTACCGTTTGAGTTCGTGGTCGCAGACAGAGTCGTTCCGGCCGGACAATACTTCGTCGAGACTGCCACCATCAACGGCGACATTCTGATGATCCGGAACGCCGGTTCCAAGGTGAGCCTGTTTTCCACCTCGTCGCGGACCGAGGGCAAGCAGGGCGCTACTCGCTACGCGCTCGTTTTCCATCGGTATGGAGACCGTTACTTCCTGACTGGAGTCGAACTCGCGGGCAGCAAGATCGCTTACCGCGTGAGCAAGAGCAAAGCGGAAGCCGAGCTCGAAGCCGAGAACGTATCCGCCACCAAAGAGAGTGTCCTCGCCTACCTGAAATAGCGACGCAGGGCGGGCTGTCACGGCCTATTGCGGGCGTTGGAAATGCGAAACAGGAAATAAGAAACAGGACCCCGTCCAGGCTCAGCTTGGCCGGGGTTTCTCGTTGGCAGGGGCGGCGTGGGAGGGCGCCCGGTCTGGTCAAGCAAGCATTTGGCTAAACCGGTCCACCTGCCAGTTCGCCACTCGCAAAAACGTAGGTCGTCGACTTATCCAACTTGATATTGGAGTGCTTGGAGGTGAGGGCGACGGCTCCATCGCGGGCGCGTGTCGACTCGACGTCTTTGATTAGTACGCGATGCGGCGCGGCGCTGGAGGTCGCAGTCGGAGCCGGCTGCGTGGTGCTGGCCGGGCTGTCCGGACTATCCTCCGGCGCTGGAACTCGCCTCGTGGTCGGAGGCGGGTAACCCAAGCGAGTCAGATTTCTCGAGCTGGAAACATCCGGGGATTGGTAGAAGGATTCGGGAAGCGGTGTCGACGTCGTCGGGTAAGACCATGCAGTCAGGTACACCTGGTGAATAAGCTTGAGTACTTGGGGCGAGCCGTGAATTTTCCAGCGCGCGGAGTCCATGCGAATCGCCAGGCGGGATGGATCGGTGGCGGACTTCGCGGCCGACTCGGTTACTTCTCCTGACAGAATGGCGTTTTCGGGAACGACAACGCCGTCGACTAACGTGGCCACCGCGAGATTGGCCTGCACGACCGTTCCAACGGGAGTGACGCCGGCGACAATCTTCTTTCGCAGGGTCACGGGGAATTCGAGGCCGGCGGAGGAGGTCAGCGTCGATTGCGCAAGAGTGGATTGATCGCAGACAGCAACAAAACCGAGAAAAACGACAGCGGCCTTGGCGACGAACCTAATGGTGGCTTTAACGGCGGAGGTTTGAGCCGAGACTTTCGTGACAGGAGCTTTTCCAACAACTGACCGCGCGCACGAATTGGCGATCATGCGGAACATCGGCGTCCCCTCGGGGAGCGGACGGATCACACTCAAAAACTCGGACGTTGAAAGAATGTCTGAGCGGGCAACCAGGGTGAATACCATTGTAACTCCGCGGGCAAGCGAGCAATGCTCAAGCAGCTTCTGAAGCGCAGCCTTCGGCGGCCGATGTCTTGTCGAGCAAGGCGAGCATGCGCAGGGCATTCGAAATGCGATCGAGTTCCCAGCGCTCGTCGGGGAGTTTCGGGTCGAGCTCTCGCCAGCGTTCGGCGAGATTTCTGCGAGCACACTGCACGCGGCCAGGAACCTTGAGGCGATCGGGTTCGAGGATCGCCGCCTGATAAACGTCATGCCAAGAGGGGTGCGGTCGGGTAGACATAAAGCTCGATCCGTTTCTGAAAGGACGTTCCGGTACAGGACCCTACCGAGATGCTCAATGGAAACCTTACAATACCGCGCCTGCCTCTGAGCAGGCAATACAGTGGATTCCCTAGCCCGTTTTCATCGAGTTAGCAGGCTTGTGGAGTGGCTAGACCACTCGACCGCTGTCGAGGAGATCGACCGCATAGAGGGCGCCTTCGGGCGTCTCCTCGTGCTTGAAGTAGGCGAAGACGTCGCGGCCGGCGGCGAGATGTTCGTGAATGCGCGCGACCATCGCCTGGCGTTCTTCGGCGGTGTAGCTCGGTTTGCGATAACGATAGTAGGCGTAGTCGGCGGTGACCACGTCGGGAGTATTGCGCTCTTCGGTCTCGGCTACGCAGAGCGCTATGTTGCGGTCGCCGAGGGTCTCCCAGGTGGCGTCGGTCAGCCATGATTCATGGCGGAATTCGAAGGCTGCGCGCACGGTTCGCGGCAGGCTTTTGAGAAACTGGGAGAGGACAGCCTGGTCGGCTTTGAAGTTTGGCGGCAACTGAAAGAGCAAGGGGCCGAGGCGTCTGGCGCGCTCTAGACTTTCAAGGGTGCCGAGAAAGCGTTGCAGGAATTCGTCTGAGTTCTTCAGGCGCTTGATGTGGGTGAGCACCTGGTGCGCCTTGATGGTGAAGCGGAAATGTTCGGGCGTACCGGCGATCCAGTTCTGAACAGTCGTCTCTTTGACCAGTTGGCGGAAGGTGTAATTGACTTCGACGGCATTCAGCTTGGTGGCGTAGAAATCGAGGAATTTTTTCTGCGCCAGCTTTTCGGGATAGAAGGCGGGCTTCCAGGTTGGGTAAGCCCATCCGGAAGTGCCGACGTAGAGAGTTGGCATAACAGCGGGGATTATAACTTGCGACGCTTGGCCGTGGCTGACTTGCCTTTTGTCGCCGTGCTGTTCTTTCTTGCCTTTTCTTTTGCCTGTGTGGGCCGACCGGCCTCAGGCGCGGCGCGCTCGCTGCCAGCTTTAGCTTCGGATTTGCCTACTGTTTCTGACGCCGCAGCCAGGCCGGCTAGCTGAGGCAACTTCTGCTGCAATCTCAACACGGGCTCGAAGAGGTCGCCCATTTTGTCAACGCGCGCCAAAACGTCTTTGGCTTCGAACACGAGGCGCGCGGCATCTTTTTTCTTTAACGCCTGCTCGACTTCGTCCCAGGTGATCGGTGTTGACACAGTGGGATGCTCGCGTGCCCGCAGGGAGTAGACGGCGATGGTTGTTTTGTGGCGATCGTTCTGGCTCCAATCGACGAAAATTTTATCGTTGCGCACTGCCTTTTTCATGTCAGAAACGACCAGGTCGGGATGCTCCTGCTCGAGCAGGCGCGCGATGGCGTTGGCAAATGGCTTGGTCTGCTCGTAGCTGGTTTTGGTATGCAAGGGAACATAAATCTGCATGCCCTTGGAACCGGAAGTCTTGGGAAAACTTTGCAGCCCGAAGTGGTTGAATATCTCGCGCACCCAGAGGCCGACTTGGGCGCACTGCACGATGTTGGCGGGAGGGCCGGGATCAAGATCAAAAACAATCATCGTCGGAGTCTCGAGATCGGCCGCCAAAGAGAGAGAAGGATGCAGTTCGATGGAGGCAAGGTTGGCGATCCAGACCAGCGTGGGCAGATCGTTGGCGAGAATGTAGTTGACGGTGCGGCGATTGCCCTCGCTCCAGACGGGCGCAGTCTTCACCCAATCGGGGCGGTGCATGGGCGCATTTTTTTCGAAGAAATATTCCTGATCATCGCCGACGCCTCCGGGATAGCGCTTCATGGTCAGGGGACGCCCGGCGAGGTGCGGCAGCAGCACGGGGGCGATGCGGACGTAGTAGTCGACCACTTCACCCTTGGTGAATCTGGTCGAGGGATAGAGGATCTTGTCGAGATTGGTGAGTTTTAGTTTGCGACCTTGCACGTCGACGATGGTGGGAGTGGACATGGAGAGTCGATGGTCTGTAGTCGTTCGTCGTCAGTCGTTCGTCGTTAGTCGCCAATCGCTAATCATTAGTTGCTTATCGCGGATCGTTCGTCGCTCGCGATCGAGCCCCGAACGACTTCGGACGATGTACCGGTTTTCGTCTTCCAGTATAGATTCCCGCCTTCTCAAATGGAGTTCAGATCCCTCTGGAACGGTACGACCGGAAGCCTTGAAGCAACTGGAGAAGGCCCGCATCCCGACCGACGACCTGCGCAGTAGGAGCTGGGATGAATTTGCGCGGACTGGCGCTCCCACGATGCATTCCGTCTTTACGGTTTGCGACCACGCTGCGAAAGAAACCTGCCCGCTGTGGCCGGGACAGCCAATGACGGCGCACTGGGGAGTTTCCGATCCTGCCTCGGTTCAGGGAGAACCGTCCGCGATCGAACGGGTTTTTCGCGATGCGTTTTTTATTCTTGCGCGGCGCATCAGTCTTTCTCCCCCTTCCCGTGGCGGTGTTTGATCGTCTCGCGTTGAAGAGAGAAGTAGATCGCATCGGAAGAGAGTGACCATTCCGCAGCGCGC
>Ga0070766_10001822_pt1 | contig 10515 bp, 9 predicted proteins | sample HubBroMetageWFT6_FD_69782 | JGI IMG/M metagenome (GOLD analysis project Ga0070766, IMG submission 69782) | Warmed and freeze-thawed soil microbial communities from the Hubbard Brook experimental Forest, New Hampshire - Hubbard Brook CCASE Soil... | ecosystem: Environmental > Terrestrial > Soil >... | reverse complement strand
CGGTGACGTAGCGCGTGTAGCGCGCCTCCCTGGTGACGTCGGCCGGATCGTAGCCGAGGGCGTCGTAGTTATCCGCGACCGGAACGACGCGCGGGCCGCGGCACCATCGCACGAGGCCGGGGGGCGGACCGGGGTGGCTGCATCGGCGGTCGAGAGCGCGGACCGCGAGGTCGGTCAGCTGCTGCATGGCATGCTGACCGTCGGCCGGGTCACTGAGGTCGCGGATGGCCAGATCACGGGCAAGCCGGTCTGGGGTAATGCAGGACTGACTGGGCACGGCTGCTCCCTGGATGCCGGGTGGGGACTCCTGGACGGATCTCCCGCTCCGGCGCCTGGCGCAGGCGCTAGGGCATGCCCGCGCCTCCCGATCGCCCGTGCCGGGGCGGGAGGCAGCTAAATCGGCGGGTAGCCATGGGCTCACTGTAACCGGGCAGTTACCGGCGGCCAAGTGGTTATCCCGGCGCCGCCGGGCGCGGTTGGCAGGTCGCCCTCCTCGCGGCGAGCACAGGCTGTGCCAGACTGGCCACGAACTGCAGCGGCGGGAGGTCAGGCATGGCACATGCGGTGGTGCACTTCGAGATCGGCGGCCCGGACGACCAGCAGCTCGCCGAGTTCTACTCCAGGCTGCTCGGCTGGACCATGCAGCCCGTGCCGCCGGTCGACTACACGCTCGTCGACACCCAGGCCGGCGCGGGCATCAACGGCGGCATCGGCAACAGCCCGGATGGCGCGCCGTCGGTCATGTTTTACATCGAGTGCGACGATCTGCAGGCCGTACTCGACAAGGTGAACCTGCTGGGCGGCAAGACAGTTACCCCGATTACCGAATTGCCGGGCATGACCACATTCGCGAAATTCGAGGACCTGGACGGGCTCGTCATCGGACTGGTGCTCGGGCCGTCAGGTCCGGGCGGCGCTCCCGAGCTCGGCCCGACGGCGGGTGCCGGCGCGCCGGTGGACTGGTTCGAGATCCTCGGGACCGATCCCGGCCGGAGCCAGCGCTTCTACTCCGAGATCTTCGGCTGGCAGCTGTCGGATGCGGGACCGGGTTACGGGATGGTCGACACCGGCACCGCCAGGGGCATCCGCGGCGGCATCGGCATCGGGCAGCTGGGCCCGTGGGCCACGGTCTATGCCAACGTCGGCGACGTCGAGGCCGTGCTGACGCACGCCATCGAGCTGGGCGGGACACGCGAGTACGGGCCGGTGGCGGTCGACGACCACATGCAGACCGGGGTGCTGCGCGACCCGGCAGGCAATGTCTTCGGCGTCTACCACCACCCGCGCCACGAGTAGCCGCTAGGACCCCGCCGCCGCGTCGATCAGGCCCCGCCGGTTCCTGATCGCCACGTCCGCCTTGGTGAACAGCCCGTCGACGACGACGCCGATGATGAGGATGACGATCATCACCGAGATCGCGCTGGTCAGATCGAGCTGCTCCTGGTCACCCGCAAGCAGGACGCCCAGCGAGAGCGAGCCTGCCACCTGGACCACGAGCTCGCCCGCCATGAGGCTGCGCCAGGCGAAGGCCCAGCCCTGCTTCATCCCCGCGACGAACGACGGCAGCGACGCCGGGAGGATCAGGTACCGGTACAGAGCGAAGCCGCGCAGCCCCATCATCTTCCCGGCCCGCAGGAGCAGGGGCGGCGTGTAGTCCACCCCGGCGATGAGACCGTTGGCGATCGACGGCGCCGAGCCGAGGATGATCACGAACAGGATCGCGGAGTTGCTCAGCCCGAACAGGATGATCGCGAACGGGAACCAGGCGATCGACGGCATCGTCGTGAGCCCGGTGATGATCGAGCCGACCGCGGCCCGCAGCGGCGGGACACGGGACACGACCGCCCCCACGACCGCGCCGACCAGCACCGACAGCCCGTAGCCGATGACGCCGCGCTCCATCGTCGTGCCGATCGCGGCCACCAGCTGGCCGTGCACGAGCTGATCCCACAGGTTCTGGACGCCGGTTACCGGGCCCGCCACGAGGTGATCGGCGGTGTCGCCGTGGTAGTTGCTCAGGTAGAACAGCTCCCAGGCGCCGAGCACCAGTGCGACCGCCAGAAGCTTGGGCCACGTGCCGGCCCAGGTCCTGCGCCCGAGCCGCGCGAGCAGGCTCTCCTGGCCGCTGAGGGGGCTGAGCTCAAGCCGGTCGAGCCCGTGCAGTGCCTGGTCAGTGGCCATGCCGGCCCATCTCCTCTCGCAGTCTGTCGGTCAGCGTCGCCGCCATCTGCGCCACCTCGGCCGAGTCGATCCGGCGCGGCCCGGTGCGCGGCACCGGGTACTCGCCGATGACCCGGCCCGGCCTGCTGCTCAGGACGATGACCCGGTCGCCGAGGCGCGCGGCCTCGCGGACGTTGTGCGTCACGAACAGGACGGTCAGGGTCCGCTCGGCGCAGATCCGCTCCAGCTCGTCGTGCAGCAGGTCACGGGTCATGGCGTCGAGCGCACCGAACGGCTCGTCCATGAGCAGCACGTCGGCGTCATGAGCCAGCGCCCTGGCCAGCGCGACGCGCTGCCGCATGCCACCGGACAGCTCGTGGGGTCGCTTGTCGCGAAAGCCGGTCAGCCGGACGGTCTCGAGCAGCTCGGCTGTCCTGGCCCGGCGCTCCTCGCGGGGCACTCCCCTGGCTTGCAGGGCGAGCTCGACATTGCGGCCGGCCGTCAGCCACGGGAACAGCGCCGGCTCCTGGAACATCAGGGCCACCCGGCGGCCGGTGGTGTCGACCCGGCCGGCGGAGGGCTTGTCGAGGCCCGCTACGAGGCTGAGCAGCGTGCTCTTGCCGCAGCCGGAGGCGCCGATGATGCACGCGAACTCGCCGGCGCGGACCGACAGGGAGACCTTGTCCAGGGCCAGCAACTCCGTCCGGCCTGTCCGGTAGGCCTTGCTGACGTCGGTCAGCTCGACGACCGGCTGCCCCGCCGCCCCGGTCCCGGACAGGGCAGACGCGCCCGGCTCGTCAGCCGGACGCGTCTGCTGGGCATGCCCGATGCTCACGAGCCGACCTGCGGCTGGCCATCGGCGGTGAGCAGGTTGTTCAGCGGACCGAGATCAAAGATGCCGCTGAGGTTCGAGACCGAGCTCAGCAGGCCGACCGACTCGGCGTGCTGGGCGTCGGTGAGCAGCGACGACTCGATCGGGTCGTTGGTGAACGTGACCTGCTGGAAGGCGGCCGCGAGGATCGCCGACTTGAGGCTCTTGCCCGTCAGCGACGCGAGCTCGGCGTTCGCGGCGGCCTCGGCGGCAGCCTTGGTGCTCGGGTTATTGATGAAGGAGTTCGCCTCGATCTGGCCCTTCAGCAGGTCGCTGACCACCGACGGGTGCGCGGCCAGGAACTTCTGCGTGACCACGAGGTTGGTGGTGACGAACTGACCGCCGGGCCAGGTGCTGGCCTCGTTCACCAGCACATGCCCGCCATCGGCCACCATCTCGGCGTCGTAAGGCGCGGGCTCCCAGCCGCCGGCGATCTGACCGGACTTGAATTCCAGCACGGCGGCAGAGTTCGGGCTCGTGGGCGCGATGTCGACGTCGCCGCCACCGGTCGTGGTCGTGGTCAGGCCCTGCTGCTTCAGCCAGTAGCGCAGCGCCACGTCCTGCGTGTTTCCCAGCGATGGGGTCGCCAGCCGCTGTCCCTTGAGCTGCGCGGCGCTGGTGATCCCCTTCTTCACCACGAGGGCAGCGCCACCCGAGGCCGCCCCGGAGATGACCTTGATCTCGGTGCCCTGCGACTTCTGCCAGGTGCTGATCGCGGGATTCGGCCCGACGTAGGCGGCGTCGAGCTGGCCGGCCAGCAACGCGGTCGCCTCCTCGGTGCCAGTGGAGAACGACTCGAAGTGCACGGTGACGTGGCTGCCGAGGTTCTTAGTGAAGAAGCCTTCCTTGATCCCGACCAGCGCGGGCGCGTGGGTGATGTTCTGGAGGTAGCCGAGCCGCAGCACGACCGTCGGGTCCCCACCACCGTTGGACCCGCCGGCCGCCGAGGCACAGCCAGCGCTCATCAGACCGATGCCCGCGGCGGCTACTACGGCAAGTACTCGTCTCATCGTCCACCTTTTCCGATCAACTAACTAGGCTTTGAACGAAGACAAGTCTACAATATCGAGAGGGATTGAGGAGTCGCTTCGGCCGGAATGCCCGGTTCGGGGCTTCAGGCTCCGTCTGCTTACCTGCGTGCCGCGCCCGCGGGACTATGAAGCCTGGCGTAGACGCCCGGCAGCACCCGGCGCCAGAGCCCCCCGGCCACAGCCGGTGCTGTAGCCCGCTCGCGGTTATGCCGCAGGTCAGCGCCTGGGCCCTCGTGAGCACGCCGCCCCCGCAAGGCTGGCACTCAAGACCGGCAAAACGCTCCATGATCGTTCCCTGGGGGCGGCAAAGCTATCGCTATGGCAGTAGCTACGCCGCACCCACGATGCGGAAACGGCCGCTGAGCCGGGCGAAAGCGGCAAAACGACGGCCGTCGGTGCTGCCGACAGGGCAGGCGGCGGCGTACCGGGCGCGGGCAGCGGCATCCGCCTCAGGGCAGGCCGGTCACTCGGACGGCGGCAGCCGCAGGCGGTCCTTGACCGCCACTCCGGTGACTGCCGGGAACCGCCGCAGGCAGGAGTAGAACGTAGCGAGGTCGTGCGCGCTGACCTGGCTGTCCTGGTAGACGAACGTCACCGTGACCGCCTTGCCATCGCGGGAGATGTGCGTGCGCAGCTTCAGGGGGGCCTTCGAGCACCCCTTCGTGACCTGCTGCTTGTCCAGTCGCGACGTCTGCGGGCGGAATACGACGGTGCCCGTCTGCCTCGTCAGCACCGAGTCCGCCTGGCTACACCCGGTCACGGTAAGCAGGACTGCCACCACGGCGGATGGGCCGGCGAGCCGGATCAGGCGGCGGGCAGCCGGCAGTCGCGCGAGCACGCGCCTGATATTACCGGTGGCTCAGTCGCCCTCGTCACCAGCGTCCTCGGGGTCCACCCCGAGGACCGAGCTGAATTTCTGCAGGCAGACCTGCAGCTGAGCCAGGTTGGCGGGGCTGGCGTTAGTGGTGTCGTAGCGCACCCCGTACATCACGTTGACGACGGTGTGCTGGGCCGGCAGCGACATCGGCGGGGCATTCTGGATATGCGAGCATGCGGCCCGCACCTGCAGCGCCATGGCCACGGTCGTGTTGGGCTTAAAGTCGACAACCATCCACTGCTTATCCAGGGCGGCATCCATTTTGGCGCATCCGGCCAGGCTGGCCAGCGCGGCGGCCGCGCCTGCCAGCGCGACCGGAACCACTACCCGCTGTCGTTGTCGCACGGACGCAACTCTACGTCGGCCCGGGCAGTCCGCGGGGACGCGGTCGCCCGCGGCCGCCTTCACTTGTCCGCTCCGCGCACGCGACGCCGCGACGTGCCAGTCTTGACCTTGCGGGGCCTGCCGGCCGCGCATGGCCTCGCATTGCCGCTGGGCGGGCAGACCACCCGGCGGCGCGGGTCCGCAGGCTGGACATGGAGGTCCGATGGCCGACCGGATTGAGGATTACGCCCTGATCGGGGACATGCAGTCAGCGGCGCTCGTCGGCCGCACCGGCTCGGTGGACTGGCTATGCCTGCCCCGGTTCGACTCCGATGCCTGCTTCGCTGCGATTCTCGGTGATGAGCACAACGGCCAGTGGCGGCTCCGCCCCACCACCGTCGACGGCCCGGTCACCCGGCAGGGCGAGGTCAGCCGCCAGTACCTCGGAGACTCGCTGATCCTGCAGACGACCTGGAAGACCATGAGCGGGGTCGTCCGGGTCCTGGATTTCATGCCGCCGCGCACCGACATCGCCCCGGTCCTGATCCGGATCGTCGAGGGCGTCGAGGGCGCGGTCGAGATGGAATCCGTGTTCCGGGTGCGCTTCGGCTACGGCAAGATCACCCCCTGGGTGATGCGGCACGACACCATGGTGCGCGCGATCGCAGGCCCCGACTCGGTCTGCCTGCGCACGCCGGTGCGCATGCTGGGCCGGAACATGGCCCACGAGGCGACGTTCACCGTCCGCGCCGGCGACCGGGTCCCGTTCGTGATGGCGTGGCAGCCGTCCCACCTCGAGCCCGGCGCGCCCATCGACGCGGAATCAGCGCTGGTGGCCACCACCAGCTTCTGGTCGGGCTGGTCGGCCGGCTGCACCTACCGCGGCCCGTACCGGGAGGCGGTGATGCGCTCCCTGATCACGCTGAAGGCCCTCACCTACGAGCCGACCGGCGGCATCGTCGCGGCCGCGACCACGTCGCTGCCCGAGGACATCGGCGGGGTGCGGAACTGGGACTACCGCTACTGCTGGCTGCGCGACGCCACCATCACGCTGGAGGCTCTCCTGCGCACCGGCTACACCGGTGAGGCCGACCGATGGCGGGAGTGGCTGGGCCGCTCGATCGCGGGCGATCCGAGCGACGTGCAGATCATGTACGGCGTCGCCGGCGAGCGCAGGCTGGCCGAGTGGGAGGCGGACTGGCTGCCCGGCTATGAGCGGTCGGCACCGGTGCGGATCGGCAACGCCGCCGTGAACCAGCGCCAGCTGGACGTGTACGGCGAGGTCATGGACGCCCTGACCCTCGGCCGCCAGGCGGGCCTGCCCTTCGACCTGCACACCTGGAGCCTCCAGCGGCAGCTGATGGACTTCCTGGAAAAGCACTGGCATGAGCCCGACGAGGGTATCTGGGAGGTCCGGGGGCCCCGGCGCCACTTCGTGCACTCCAAGGTGATGGCCTGGGTCGCGTTCGACCGCGCGATCCATCTGATCGAAGAGGGCCAGAGCGGCCCGCTGGAGCGCTGGAAGTCGATCAGGGAAGAGATCCACGCCCAGGTGTGCGAGCAGGGCTACGACGCCAGCCGGGGCACGTTCACCCAGTACTACGGCAGCTCCGAGCTCGACGCCGCGGTCCTGCTCATGCTTGAGGTCGGGTTCCTGCCGCCGGAGGACCATCGGATGATCTCGACGGTCTGGACCATCAAGCGCGAGCTCATGCGCGACGGCCTCGTGCTGCGCTATACCCAGCCCGCCAAGGCGGTCAGCGGCGGCATGGCCGACGTCGACGGCCTGCCCGGCGCCGAGGGCGCGTTCCTCGCGTGCAGCTTCTGGCTTGTCAACGCGCTGCACCTGATCGGCGAGTACGACGAGGCGGTGGCGATGTTCGAGCGCCTGCTCGGCCTGCGCAGCGACGTCGGCTTGCTCAGCGAGGAGTATGACCCCCGCTACGGCCGGCAGGTCGGCAACACCCCGCAGGCCTTCAGCCACGTGCCGCTGATCCAGACCGCGCTGAACATCGACGACCACGCCCGGCACCACACACGCCGGCCGGCCCGCCCCGCCAAGGGCCCGGAGGTCGGGGAATCGCCCTGACGTCTCCGGTCCCGGACAGGCCGTGGCCTGGCCACCAGCCGACTGACGGGTCATTGCCTGGCCGGGCGCGGGCAATGTCACACTGATGGGTAGCCATGCCACCCCGTCCGCACATTCTGGTCGTAAACGGCCGTAAGGTCCGCCAGCCGGTCTTCGTCATCGGCGCGCCCCACTCGGGCGCGGACCTACTCGGGCGCGCGCTGAAGCAGTCGCCAGGGTTTCACCTGACGATCGGCCAGGACGCGGTGCAGAGCGTGGTCTACGCCTTCGCCCGCAGCCCGTCGATCCAGCGCGGCCGCAGCGACGCGGCCGCGCGGGTGCTCAGGGACGCCTTCGCCCAGTCCTGGCAGGTGACCGCGCACTGCTGCCTGACCTGCTCCCCGATCTGCCGCGAGGCCGGGAAGGTGAACGGCGCCTCCTGCTGCGTCACCGAGCGTGACATCGTGCGCTACGGCGACGCGAGCCCCGACCTCATGTACTGCGCCGACGCCCTCCTCGACGCGTTCAGTGACGCCAGGCTCGTGCAGATCATCAGGGATGGCCGTGACGTCGTCGCCGCGATGCTCGCCGACCCGCAGGCGCTGGCCTGGTTCAAGGACAGCATGATCAACGTCGAGGCCGAGTTCCCGAACCCGTTCTACGGCATCGAGACCGAGCAGGATCAGGAGGCCTGGGCGACCCTGTCCGCGGCCGGGAAGTGCGCGATGCGCTGGCGCGGCACGGTCCGGGCGATGGCCAGGCTGCGCACGACCCTGTCGGCCGAGCAGCTCACGACGGTGCGGTACGAGAACCTCATCAAGCACCCCGCGCCAACCGGCGCCGGGGTCGCCGACTTCATCGGCAGCTCGCTGGCGCCGGTCCAGGTCCGCCAGGCGCGCCGGGAGGGTGTGCCAGGCCCCGAGCCGGGGTCGTGGCGCAAACTGCTGACCGGCGCGCAGGTCACCGAGATCGAGCGGGTCGCCGGCCCGGAACTGCTCCGCGTCGGCTACGGCACCTGACGCGCTCCCGACCCTCGAGTCGGCGAGCAGGCCGGCCCGGAGCCGGCCGGCGGACTCAGGCTACGACCGGCTCCTGCCGGGCGAACTGAGTCTGGTACAGGTCGGCGTAGAGGCCGCCGGTAGCGAGCAGGTCCGCGTGCCGGCCGCGCTCGGCGATGTGCCCATCCTCGACGACGAGGATCTGGTCGGCTTCCCTGATGGTTGACAGCCGGTGGGCGATCACCACCGAGGTGCGGCCGGCCAGCGCGGTCTTGAGGGCGCGCTGCACCGCCGCCTCGGACTCGGAGTCCAGGTGCGCCGTCGCCTCGTCAAGCACGACGACCGACGGTGCCTTGAGCAGCAGGCGGGCGATCGCGATGCGCTGCTTCTCCCCGCCGGACAGCCGGTACCCGCGATCGCCGACCACGGTGTCGAGGCCGTCCGCCAGCCCGGAGACCAAGTCCCAGATCTGCGCGGCCTGGCACGCGAGAACGAGCTCGTGCTCGGTCGCCTGCGGCCGGGCATACAGCAGGTTCTCCCGGATCGTGTCGTGGAAGAGGTGCGCGTCCTGCGTGACGACTCCGACCGCGTCGTGCAGTGAGTCGAGCGTGATGTCCCGCAGGTCGTGGCCGCCGATCCGCACCGAGCCTGAGGTCGGGTCGTAGAGCCGGGCCACCAGGTGGGTGATCGTCGTCTTGCCGGCGCCCGACGGGCCGACCAGCGCCGTCAGCTTGCCGGCGGGCGCGCTGAAGCTCACGTGCGAGAGCGCCTCGGTCTGGTGCGCCCGCTCCGGCGCCGGCAACGCGATCGACTCCAGCGATGCCAGCGACACCTCCGAAGCCGCCGGATAGCGGAAGCTCACATCGTCGAACACCACATCCGGCGCGCCGCCCGATGCCGATCGCTGGCCATCACGCTCGGGCGCCGGCAGGGGCTGAGCGCCGGGGCGCTCCGCGATCAGCGGCTCCAGGTCGAGCACCTCGAAGACCCGGTCGAAGCTCACCAGCGCCGTCATGACGTTGACCTGGACGTTCGACAGCGAGGTGATCGGCCCGTAGAGCCGCGACAGCAGCAGAGCCAGCGCTACCAGCTCGCCGATCTTGATGTCGCCGCGGATGGCCAGCCAGCCGCCGAGTCCGTAGACCACCGACGTGGAGAACGTGGCCAGCAGACCCAGCCCGGTCACCAGCGCGCTGCCCCACAGCGCGGTGAGAACGCCGATGTCGCGCACCCGCCCGGCGCGCCCGTCGAACAGGCTCTGGTCCTCGGCCGGCCGGCCGTAGAGCTTGGCCAGCATCGCGCCCGCCACGTTGAAGCGCTCGGTCATGGTCGAGCCGAGCGCGGCGTCGAGCTGCATCGACTCGCGCGTCAGCCGCTGCAACCGCCGGCCGACGCGGCGCGCCGGGTACAGGAAGATCGGGATCAGCACCAGCGACACGACCGACACCTGCCACGAGATCACGAACATCGCGGCCAGGACCAGGGCCAGCTGGAGCACGCTCGACACCACCGACGAGAGCGTCGAGGTGAGCGCCTGCTGCGCGCCGATCACGTCGCTGTTGAGCCGGCTCACCAGCGACCCGGTCTGGGCCCGGGTAAAGAACGCGATCGGCTGCTTCTGCACATGCCCGAATACCTGCGTACGCAGGTCAAAGATGAGGCCCTCGCCGACCCTGGAGGTGAAGTACCGCTGGAGGACGGACAGGAAGGCGTCAAAGATCGCGAGCCCGGCGACCGCTCCGGCCACTCCGAGCACGACGCCAACGTCCTTGTGGAGGACGCCGTCGTCGAGGACGATCGCGAGCAGCAGCGGGTAGCTCACCGTCACCACCGCGTCCAGCGCCGCGGCCAGCAGGAAGACGACCAGGTCCAGGCGATACGGCCGGGCGTACCCGGCGATCCGCTTCACCGTTCCGGGCTTGAGCTTCTGCTTGGTCACCGACGGATCCCGGGAGAACCCCCGCATCGTGTGCCACTGCGCCTGCATGGTCATGTCCCGTGAACCCCCTGGCAGGCGCAGATCATCCCCCGCCCACTCCGCTTACGGCGAACTCCGGCAGGAACGCCACCCGCCCGGGGCCAGCCTGGTCGTGCCGGGCGCAGAGCCTCGGGCAGAGGCGGCCCGCCCAGGATAGCCGCGTTAGGTAGCCGGCGACTGGGCCGAGGCCCTGGCCCGCAGCAGCCGC
>Ga0070766_10001821_pt1 | contig 10515 bp, 13 predicted proteins | sample HubBroMetageWFT6_FD_69782 | JGI IMG/M metagenome (GOLD analysis project Ga0070766, IMG submission 69782) | Warmed and freeze-thawed soil microbial communities from the Hubbard Brook experimental Forest, New Hampshire - Hubbard Brook CCASE Soil... | ecosystem: Environmental > Terrestrial > Soil... | reverse complement strand
GGTAGTAGCGAGCGCGGCGGTTGCCAGCAGTCGTGCCCCACTTCGCAGTCACCCATCCCTTGATGAGCATCCGCTGCAACGCCGGGTACAACGAGCCTTCTTCGACTTGAAGAACATCAATCGATATCCGCTGAATAGAATTGGCAATCTCATATCCATGCATTTCCCCGGAGCGCGCCAGAGTTTTCAAGATCAACAGATAGAGCGTTCCAGGAGGAATCTCGTCTCGATGCAAATCATCACCCCGTGACATAGTTAGACTATGTCAGTGTGGATTGGTTAGCAGCGTCTGTCAAGACGATCAGCGGCCGTGATTCCGGTCTGCAAACGGCGTTTTGGGACGCGAAAAAGGAGATTCTGGGCGGATCGTCGGATCCGGAAGTTGAAGCGGGCCACCACCATGCACCCGGTGCGCCGTAACGCATCACATTGCCCGGCAAGGCACAACCATGTCGTATATTCTTAGGAGTTCCTAGTCTGGAATGGGCGCAATCGTCGAACCGGGCATTCAAATGACTGCTGCCACCGCGATGATTTCTTCAAGCGCGACCTCTGTTACGAACGAGAAGAAGGACAGGGTGCTATCTCTGTATTTCGTGGCCTCGCGGTGGCAGGAATGATTCTAGTGACGGACCCTGGGAGCTATAGCGCGGTGTACTGGCCTCTACTCCATGCGCAGTGGGATGGCTGGACTCCGACAGACATGATCTTTCCAGGGTTTCTTTTCGCCGTCGGCGTTGCTATTACACTGTCCTTCGCTTCGCGCATCGAGAGGGGTTTTGACCGTGCCAAGCTCGCCCGGCACGTGGTCATCCGCAGCGCGGTCATCTTTCTAATTGGTCTGGCCGTTAACGGTTTTCCGGATTACAACCTGCATACGATCCGCATTCCGGGAGTGCTACAGAGAATTGCCCTGTGCTACCTGTGCGGAGCGCTTTTCTATCTCGGCATCAGCCAGACGGAGCAGGCGGGTGCAAGTGAGCCGGAAAGGCCGCGACGGATCGCGTTTGTCTCCGGTGCTGCAGCCGCACTCCTCGCGATCTACTGGGCTTTGCTGAAACTGGTTCCTGTGCCCGGCTTCGGAACTGGCCAGCTGGATTCGCTTGGAAACATTGCCGCGTACGTCGATCGCTCCCTGCTGGGAACGAACCATCTGTGGCCTTGGGGCCTCACTCCAGGGCATGGTGTGACATTCGATCCAGAAGGCCTGCTTTCTACGTTGCCGGCGACTGCATCCCTGTTGTTTGGCGTTATCGCGGGGGAATGGCTGTTAATGGAATACTCGAAAAATCGCAAGGTTCTCGCACTTGCGGGAGCGGGATTGGTTCTCGCGCTTGCCGGATGGGTTCTTCATCCGCTGCTTCCAATCAACAAAAAACTTTGGACCAGCACTTTCGCCCTGTTCAGCGGCGGCGTTAGTCTCCTCATTTTCTCTGCGCTGTATTCTGTTCTCGATATCAAGGGTTGGAGGTGGTGGACGTCACCGGGACTTGTGTTTGGCACGAACGCGATTCTCGCCTTCGCCCTCTCTAACGTCATTACCGGGTTGACAGATCGGCTTCACGTAAAGCTCCGAAGCGGGTCCGTTGCCACGCTGCATCAATGGAGCTACGACAATTTGTTTGCGACATGGCTCGAACCCGTCCACGCATCGCTTGCATACGCGATCGTGATCGTCATTCTTAATATGGCGCTTATGTACCCGCTCTATCGCCGACGCATATTCTTGCGAGTTTGAGCATCGCGGTTGTGTGGTCGGCAAACCGCAAGTTATTCTGAAACGGGTCTGAGGAATTCAGTAACTCGGCCAAATCTGGGTACAATAGAGGGACGATAAGAGGTCCTACACCGGCACAACGAGCTACTCATACAACCTGGATGGCTCGATCAACACGCTGACCTACCCCGGGTGAGTAGGCCGGCGGGATTGCGGGGTAGGCCCGAGGAATTGCACCCCGAGCCTCCCGCAGATCCGGACGCGAACCTCTCGATTCATCCGGCTCCTGCCACCCAACGAAGGCTGCCGCCTTCCATCAAGACAAAGAGTTCCTCCGGTTGCCCGTTGACTCAATCTCGACGCGGGTAGACCTGCTCCCTTTGCTCCGCGGGCATTACCCCGTTTCATCGCTCTTACGAAGCAGTGTGCCCTGGTCGGTGCATCAATACTTTCGGCCGCGGGGTGTCCACTTGTGCCTTTTCCCTTAGCATCGCCGACCCGGTTCTCAAGTTCCATTCGAAAGCCCAGCGCGCCGCGACTCCGGCTACGCACGTACCGCGTGGTGTTCTCGAAGTTCGCACTGCCGCGAAGAGCAGCACCGATCGCGCGCCCCAGTACACATGTGGGCTCTTCGACTGAGAGCCCGCCTCGGAAGCGATCAGAAGGTGAAACGACCACCGACTGTCGGAGCAAAGTTGCTGTTGTAGTTATAGGGGACGCCGGGACCATGAGGAATGGCGATGGCCAGACCGCCGCTCACGTAGGAATACGCAATTCCGGCAAACGCGTCGAAACGCTTGGTGAAGTGCTGATCCACATAGAACGATGTCTCGTTGAGGGTGCCCGCGCAGGAAGCGCGGAAACCGGCAGCGGGCGAGCAGGCCGGCGGAATGCGGAAGTCGTTCTGGCGCTGTTGATACCAGGAGAAAGTGAAGTCGGTTTTGCTGCGGTAGGTGTACTTCACGCCCGTCCACCAGATCTGCACCAACTTTTCAGAATCAAGATTGTTGTCTTCGACGCCGCTCATGATGTAACCGCCCTGGTCCGAGGCGCCAACGCCCAACGGGTTCTTTGGGTTATTCTGCCAGATGTATTCGTAGCCAGCAAAAAACTTGAACGGGTCCCAGGCGTACTTGGCAGTGACCATGACGGCGTTGTTGTCGGTAACGATGCCATATACGGTGTTGTTCGTGTCGATGAGATTGACCCCGGTGATAGGGTTTGTATTGATGCTGTTAGTGGTCGACTGATATGGTGCCGACGGACTCTGAGGCCCTAGCAAGGGGTTCAATACGCTGATGGCCTGGTTGTAATGTTGGTAGACGACGTCGGCGGAGAACTTGCCGTAGTTTCCGCCGAGGTCGAATCCAAAGGCGTCGTTATGCGGCGCTACCGGCGTACAGTTGGCAGCAGTCCAGGCTGCGGAGGCCGAGTAGCAACCGCCAGAACCATTGGCGAATTTATACATCGCGCCGAAATGGACCGGGCCATAGGTCAAGCGATACTTCAGGGCGTCGTCCCAACGGGAGTCCTCGGTGTCGCCACCGCCGGCCATGGTGCCGTTATACCCGATGTAGGAAAAGGCATAGGCGCCACCGGCCGGATCGTAAAGGAGCATCGTATCGGTGCCGAGAGATCGCTGACGACCGAAGGTCAGCGTGCCGAAATGAGCGGACGATATACCGGCATAGTATTCGTCATTGAAGGGTTGGCCCGCGCGCGCGCCGTCGATGGCTTCCGAATAGCTGCTCCTGGGAAGGCCGTTGTTGGAGGTGTCGGTGGCTGACGCGTTGGCGAGCAGGCCGGACTGCGGATTGATGCCGGTTGAAGCGTTGAACACAACGGACCAGCCAGGCAGAAACTCTTCCTTGCCCCTGACGCCCAGACCCGTCTGCTGCAGGTTGTTCGGTGCGATGATGAATCGAGATTGATGGCCGTTTCGGTTCACCAGAGATTCGCCTTCATAGTTATAGCCGTTTTCCGGTAAGCCGTGGCTGACCCAGCCGACGCCGACGTCATACGCACCGTACACCGTGACGCCGTGCCAGGTCAGCGAGCAATCGGTGGTGGCGAACTCGTGGCCGCTCGCGCACGCGTCTGGAGCGCTCGTCTGCATCTTAATGTCGACCGTAGCGTCCTGGCCAGCCGCCAAGCTGATTCCCGTGCGCGTTTCATCGGCGAACCCTTGTTTTGCCGCTCGAATCGCGAAGCGCCCCGGAGGCAGGCCGGACGCCTGAAAGTGCCCAGCGCCGTCGGTTGCGATCGTGCGCGTTGCACCTGAATCGAGGTTCTTGATTGTGACCGCGACATCGGGAAGGGCTGCGCCAGTTTGGTTCGTCACCACGCCAGAAAGGCTCGCTCCCGTTTGGGCCCACGCCGGGAACACCCCCATCACAAGCCACAAAAGCAGCAGGAAGGGTGGGGCCAGCGGCAGTGAGGCAGCCGTCGGCAGGTAGCCGGCGCGCGTCAAAGTTTTCCATCGCCTCCCGTAGCGGAAGAGGGTCTGCGAGGGGTCAGAGCGTTTCACGATGGATCACCTTTCTTAAAAGCCGACGAGAAAATCCCAAAGTAGTCACGCCCGGATCAATCAGAAATGGAAGCTAGCGTCGGGCGACACTTTAGCCCGTATTGATACATTAAAGCAATGCGTTTTTATGTGATTTGATCGAGGCATCCTGCGGCATGCTTGACTTGTCGCACGCCTCGTACAGGCCAGGTTTGCGTATAACCACGTTGCGCGTTCCGTCCGTGCCAAGCGCTACATTCCCTGCCTGATTCAGGCGCATCCTCGCCGCCCCGTATACCTCAAGCGAGATGGTGCGCGGATCGGCTCCCGGGGCTATGTCGAAGTCGAATTCGAGCCGCTGGTTGTCGCCATGGAAGACTGCGTCCACGCCGGAATAGATGCCGCGATATTCGACCGCGGAGTAATTTGGCACGTTGGTGTGCCACTGCTTCGGGTCGTTCCCGATAAAGCAGTTCGTCTTGCCAGGTAGTTGATCCCTTCCCGCGATTGCCGGTGCGCCGCCGTCGACGAACTACAGTCGTACGACGCGGGCAGGCTTCGGGGCGCAGCGTGCTTTAAGACGCCTGAATCCACGGCCCTCTGAGTGTTGATGCGGTGACGCTGGCGCCGGTCAGCCGGCAGGTAGCGATAGAACAGCCTCTTTATCCGTGAGAAAGAGAGTGTAGCCGGGCGCATGGGCGAGAAATTTCACGCGTGAATCGGTCTGGCCATTGTTTGCCTCGAACATCATCGGCAGCGCGACGAACGTTTTCATGGTGCGCGCGCGGAATTCAGGCGATATTGCCGGCGGGGAGGCAGCAGCGGGCCGCGGAGCCGAGGCGGCTGATTTGGGAGCAGGCGTGAGCTTCGACACGTGCGAGATCGCTTGAGGTTGTGGAGGGGGTGCGAATGAAGACTGTACCGCACGCAATTCTCGCCATAAGCGTCCGGTGATCCTTGCTTCGATTTTGGCCGCTCATTTTTCAGCCTTCTGCGCTTTCACACTGTCGCCGCTGCTTGCCGCCGAATCACTCGAATCCGGCTGCACGCGCAACTGTGCCGATCGCGCTGCCCAGATGGCAGAAAGCAATTCTTCGAAGTCCTTCTCGGCGTTGTTGGTCCCGACTAAAACCATGGGTGTGCCACTCCTGAGCAACATGCGGGCCACTTGGGTGGGATGGCACACCGGAGGTCAATTGACGGAAGTCGGACTTTTGCTGAACTGTTCCCGGACGCCTAACCCGCTGGCTCAGCACAAGTTAGAAACTTACAACGCCAATCGTTGACAACCAATCGCTACCAACCTTGCGCTTGGCCGGGCCGGATGCTAGCATTCGCTTCGCGTCCCCAATCAAGGGTTTGACCACTTCCATGCACTCGTCAAAGGGGTCTCAGCCCTCATTCGTCTTCGGTCCTTATGAAGCCGACCTGCCTTCAGGAGAACTCTGCAAGAACGGTACCCGCATCAAGATCCAGGACCTACCTCTCCGCTTGCTGAGTGTGCTGGCTGAAAAGCCGGGACGAGTTGTCACTCGCGAAGAAATCCAAAAGCGCCTTTGGCCGGAAGACACGTTTGTCGATTTCGAAGATGCGTTGAACACCGCTGTCAAGAAGCTGCGTGAGGCTTTGAGCGACGACGCCGAAACGCCTCGGTACATCGAAACGATACCGCGCCGCGGTTACCGTTTCGTGGCAGACGTGAAGCAGATTTCGCCGACAGCGCGGGGAGTTGTTTCTGTGGCGGAGACGCCCTCGGCAGAGGCGGCTCGGGAGACCTCAGCGGCGATCCATGGGCGGCAGAGCCGAGTGAAAACTTGGGTGGTCGCAGCCGCGGCGGTTCTAGTCATTCTGGGCGGCCTGGGCTTCTGGCTTCTTTATGGAAGACCTGCGTTTTCCTTTAGTGCGCGCGATTCCGTTCTCGTGAGCGATTTCGAAAACCAAACGGGCGACCCGCGCTTTGACGAAGCCCTTCGCACGGCGTTCATTGTCAGCCTTGCGCAATCCCGCCACGCCAATGTCTTCCCGCGAGTCCGTGTTGGCACGGTCCTTCAGATGATGGGCAAGTCGCAGACGGAACGAATCACGCCTGCAGTGGGACGCGAGATTTGCCAGCGCGAGAATATTCGCGGGCTGATCACCGGGAGCATCACTCGCACCGGCCAGGAGTATGCACTTTCCGCCGAATTGATCGACCCGCAAACAGGCGCCACAGTGCGTTCCTACCTAGAACGCTCTTACGGCGAGGATCATGTGCTGGATGCCCTCGACGTTATCGCAGCGGATGTTCGACGCGACCTCGGCGAATCGCTTTATCAGATTCACCGCGCAGACCGCCCGCTCCCGCAAGTGACGACAAGGTCGCTGACCGCTCTCAAGCAGTATGCGGATGGCACCACACTGTGGCATCAGGGGAACTACAAGGATGCGGGGACTCTGCTTCGTGCCGCGGTCCAGACGGACCCGGACTTTGCTATGGCCCATGCAGCTCTGGGAAACGACTATTTCAGCTACATCGTTAACGCGCCGGTCCAGGGGAAAGAAGAATACGACAAGGCCTTGGCGCTCTCCGCGCGAACCACTGACCGCGAGCGTTTGATTATCCAAACTAGCTACGCGGCTGATCAAGGGCATATTGTCGACGCTGACGTCCTATATCGTGCCTATTTGAGCCAGTACCCGGACGACTGGTCCATGCTCTCCGATTATGCGCTCCTTCTGCGTAGGCACGGACGCGCCCCAGAGGCCATCGCGCAGTACAAGGAAATTCTCAGGGTCGCCCCAGACGATGCCAAAACTCATGTCGAGATGGCAACAGCCTACCGGAGCCTGAATCAAGTGCCGGAGGCTCTCAGAGCCTATGCGGAAGGGTTTCGGCTGGATCCCCTTCGGCTCACCGCAGGGGACACCGCCCGGGAATATGGGTTTCTGCTCGTCCAAAATGGCGAGGACAAGAACGCAGCGGAAATCTTCTCAGGCATGTTGGATAAGCCGGAAACGCGGGAAAGCGGCATGCGTTCATTGGCATTGCTCGACACATATCACGGCCGCTTCGCGAGCGCGCGAAAACGCTTCGGCGAGTGTATGACCATCCTACAAAATCAACAAGCAGCTCTGAGCAAGGCGCGCGTCCATCTTTGGCTGGCCATTCTTGCGGATGGCGAAGGAGACCTCCGCGCCGAGCGGCGCGAGCTCGACGCTTCTTTCGACAACTTCGAGGCGCTCGGACCAAAGGTCGTCTTCGGCGCGTGGTTGGGCCGACAGTACGCGAGTGGCGATGCTTTGGACAAAGCAGAGAAGATAGAGAGTCTCATCACCCCGCTCACCGACACGAAAAGTGCCGAACAAAGAGCCTATTTACAGCTCTTGCAAGGAGAAATTGCATTGGCTCAGGGACACGCTGACAAAGCGATCGAACTTTTCAACCTTTCCAACACGGAGAACAGCACAGCTTTTAGCGTTGAAGCACTCGCGCGCGCCTACCAAAAAGCCGGAAAAACGGACGACGCCATCAGCTGGTACGAAAAGTTTTTGAGTTTTCCCAGTCGGGCGATTGGGTGGGAGCCGCAACAACCGTGGCTCGCGGCTCATTGCGTGCTCGCTGCCGACTATCTTGCCAAGGGTAATCGGGAAAAAGCCAAACAGACCGTCGACCGCTTGCTCGTACTGTGGAAGGACGCCGACCCCAATCTCGTTCTCTTGAAACAAGCTAAAGCCGAATACGCAAAGCTGCAATAGTTTGCCGGCTTCTTTACCAGACAACTTGCAATAGAGGTGCGCTCGGAACCTGGCTTACTTGGCGCACCGCGGTTTCTGCCGCACCACAGAAGCTACTGCACTGTTGCGTTCATCCCACGGCGACCGGAGCGCACGGCGCTGTGAATCTCGGCGGCTAAAAACAAATCGCCCGAGTGCATCCCCGCACGCCGACTGAAACCGTTGCCTGGGGGCCCTGCCTGAATATACCTTGACACGTATATGCTCTGTGGAGTATATCAAGAGCATGGAATCTGTGTTCGAAATCATTGCGGAGCCGAACCGCCGCGCGATACTGAGCCTCCTGGTCTCGTCGCAACAGTCGGTTGGAGAGATCGAGCGTCAACTTCGTATGCCGCAGCCGACCGTGTCAAAGCACCTGCGAGTGCTGCGCGAGGCCGGTTTCGTGGAGGCCACGGTGGACGCACAGCGCCGCCTCTACCGGCTGAAACCGGAACCCTTTCAGGAGGTGGATGCCTGGCTGGATCAGTTTCGCCGGTTCTGGTCGGATCACGTGGATGCTCTGGAACGGCACCTCGACCGTATGCAACGTTCAAGACCAAAGGGCAACACCAAGGAAAAGCAAGACAGTGAAAAGACGACGCGGCCCAAACCGCGAACGTGACAAAGGAGAAACGAAGTGAAAATCAAACTGATCAGCGTATACGTGGACGACCAGGAGAAGGCCATGCGCTTCTATACGGAGGTACTCGGCTTTGCCAAGAAGACCGATTTCAGTCAGGGCCCATATCGCTGGCTGACCGTGGTCTCGCCTGAGGATCCGGACGGCACTGAGCTGCAGCTGGCGCTAAACAATAACCCCGCAGCCAAAGCGTATCAGCAAGCGATCTTTCAACAGCGCCAGCCCGCGGCCATGTTCTTCACCGACGACGTCAAGGGCGACTACGAACGCATCAACGCTCGCGGCGCCGAGTTCACTATGCAGCCCACCGACGTCACCGGCTCGACCATTGCGATGCTGAACGACACCTGCGGCAACCTCATCCAGCTCACCCAATTGGCACGCCATTCACGCTAAGGAGAAGAACGTGAGCTATCTCGAACAGTACACACCGAGTCCCGCAAGCGGGGCGCAGATACGAAAGGACGGAGAGAAGTGGACGCTCATTCTCGTCAGAGAACTGCGCCACTCACCGGAAAAAGTCTGGCAGGCGCTTACTGACCCAGCTCATCTGCGTGAGTGGGCGCCTTTCGACGCCGATGGGAGCCTGGGCACGGTTGGAGCCACGGTGAAGCTCACCACGGTGGGAGCACCCGCGCTTCACGTTACGGAAACAAAAGTGAGGCGTGCCGACCCTCCCAGGGCGCTTGAGTACAACTGGGGTGGCTTCGATATGCGGTGGGAACTCGAAGCCTTGGCTGGCGGCACACGCCTGACGCTGTGGACCAACATCGGTCACCGCTTTATCTCAATGGGTGCTGCCGGGTGGCATATTTGTTTCGATGTTCTGGATCACCTTCTCAGCGGAAGTCCCATCGGCCGCATCGTCGGACCAGCGGCCATCAAGTTCGGGGGCTGGCAGCGGCTGAACGCGGAGTACGCTAAGCAGTTCGGTATTGAAACGCCCAACTGGCCGCCTAAAGCGTCTCAAAATTCGTGAATCAAGGAAGATCGCAAACCATGCAACAACCACGCTCTATCATGAATACCGCACTTTGGACTGTGCAAGTGTTGTGGGGCATCTTCTTCAGCCTCAGCGGTTTCGGCAAAATCTCATGTTACAAGTCGGCTCTTTGGAACCAAGGGCTCCAGGAACTGCCTTGGTTTTCCGCGGTGCCGCAGGACCTGTTCATCTTCATCGGGGTCTGTGAGTTTCTTCGAGGCGTCGGCCTGATCCTGCCGGCGATGACCATGGAGGACAATTAATCATGAAAGAAGCTACCAAACGTTCGATTTTTCGCTGGATTCACATCGTCTTTGCCATTCCGATAGCCGGTTATATTTATAGTCCGTTTGAACAAATTCCAAACTACGCGCCCGCAACTCGGTTTATCTTCGTTCCCGTACTCGTCCTTTCGGGATTATGGATGTGGAAAGGCCATGTCGTTCGACGGCTTATTTCGAAGAGTTCGGCCTACTCCCAGGAAAACGGAGGCATAAAAGCCCAATGAATCCATCGGAACGTATTGACCAACTGATCGCAGGACTCACAGACTGGCGTGGCAAAACGTTGGCCAGCATCCGCAAGAATATCCTTGAGGCCGACCGCGAGATAGTCGAGGAATGGAAATGGATGGGAAGCCCTGTGTGGTCTCACGACGGAATGATCGCGGTTGGCAACGCCCACAAAGATAAGGTGAAGCTTACCTTTTCCCACGGGGCGAGCCTTCCAGATCCTGACAAGCTCTTCAACGCGGGCCTCGAAGGCAATGCGAGACGAGCGATCGATTTTCTCGAGGGCGACAAGGTGAATGATCGCGCCCTAAAGAACCTCGTCAGCGCCGCCATTGATCATAATCAGCTCAGACTGAAGAAGAGAGCCGTAAAAAGCAAAGCGACATGACGCGCGTTTGCAAT
>Ga0070766_10001820_pt1 | contig 10515 bp, 9 predicted proteins | sample HubBroMetageWFT6_FD_69782 | JGI IMG/M metagenome (GOLD analysis project Ga0070766, IMG submission 69782) | Warmed and freeze-thawed soil microbial communities from the Hubbard Brook experimental Forest, New Hampshire - Hubbard Brook CCASE Soil... | ecosystem: Environmental > Terrestrial > Soil >... | reverse complement strand
ACTGGCCGAACCACAGCCGCTGGAATCCCCGGTGCGCGATGAGCTTGCTGCTGCGCTTGCGGTGGGTCCCGCGGGGGTGCGGGGGTGCCTGGGCTGCGGTCACCGGTTGAGTGTTGTCAACTGGTTGAGAGTTGTCAACTGGTATGGTTGAGGCCATGCCAGACCCAGCCGTGGCCCGAGCCGAGCCGGCCGAGCCGGCCGGCGGCGCCGCCTGCGGGAAGCACCCGGCGACCCTGCAGGAAATCAGGGCGCTCGCGCACCCGCTGCGCCTGCGGATCCTGCGGCTCTGCCTCGACAAGGCCCGGACGAACTCCGAGCTGGCCGCGCTGCTCGGGCAGAAGCCGGCCACCATGCTGTATCACGTCCGCACGCTCCTGCGAACCGGGTTTCTCGCCGAGGAGCCGTCGCGCCCCGGCCCGCGCGGCACCGTGGAGAAGCCGTACCTCGCTACCGGCAAGTCGTGGCACCTCGATGACAGCGCGGCGGACGAGAGCGTGATGCTCCGGGTGATGTTCGAGGCCGTGGCGGCCGAGGTCGCCGAGGCCGGGCCGGACGCGATCCTGGAGAGCGCGCGGATGGCCCTGCGGCTGCGGCCCGACCAGCTGGCCGACTTCCGGACTCAGATCAGGGCGCTGATCAGGCAGTTCCCCAGTGCGATGGAGTACTTCCGGGCCGACGCTCCCGGCACCGACCCTTATGCGCTGATGCTGGTCCTGCACCGGCGGCACGTCCCGGAAGATGTCACGAGCTAGTCGGTGCTGGCCCGGGGGGACGACCCCCCTGGACCCCCCGCGGATACGATCCGGACGACGTCCTCGCGGCGCTGGCCGAGATACCAGTCGCCGCAGTCGCCGGTGTCGATGACCACCCGCAGCAGGCCCGGCTGGGCGGGCGGCAGCTCGCCGAGTACCTCGCCGCGCGGCGAGATCACCGCGCTCGGGCAGTGCTGGCGCGGGTCGGCCACATTCGCGGCGACGACGAACCGCTGGCTGGCCGCCGCGTGGCTCACCAGGTGACTGCGCCACACGCCCGCGGGCACCGTTGGGTTCGCCGCGTAGGTCGGATAGACGAACAACTGCGCCCCGGCGCCGGCCAGGTACCGCCACTGCTCGGGGAACAGGATCTCCCGGCAGAGCTGGACGCCGGCGCCCACCGGCCCGCCGGGCAGCTGGACGGGGAACACCGGCAGCGCGGAGCCGGCCGCGAGCCGCCCGCGCTCGTGCGTGGCCAGGTTGACCTTGCGGTAGATCTGCCGCGAGCCGTCCGGCCCGAGGTACAGCGCCGCGTTCAACCAGGTCCCGTTCTCGGGCAGCAGCGATCCGCAGAACAGGTGGATCTGCCGCTCGCAGGCCTGCTCGGCGACGCGGTCGATGGCGGCGGTGATCACGTCGGGATCGAGCCGGCCCAGGCCGGACAGCTGATCGTCATACCCGGACACGGCGGCCTCGGGGAGGACGGCGACCTCGCCGGAGCGCGTCCCGGCCAGGGCGGCAGCGATGGCGGCCAGGTTGCGCTGGATGTCCCAGCTCACTCGCGTCTGCGCCGCCACAACCGTTAGCTTCATTGTCCCTTCCGTCGCCAACCGTACTCCGCCCCTGCGGGCTCGTCCGGGACTGCCGGGCCCGCCGTTGATCTTTCGGCGTGTTCGTGGCGTCATCGGCCATGTGATGAAGCAGCGCAATATCAGGCCAGTCCATTCGGCCAGGAGCAGGCTCAGGCCGTGCCGCTGGCGACGCCGCAGCAGCCTATATCGTGGCAGTTGCGCAGCATCATGTCCTGACGCGGTCAGGCGGCCTTGCGGACGGCGGCCTCCAGCGCCGACACGGATAGCCATCCGTCGTGGTGCCAGGCGATCTTGCCGGACGCGGTAGTGAGGACGAACCACGGCTGGTCCTGGACGCCGTACCCGTCAGCGATCCGCCCGGTCGTGTCCAGGGCGACCGGGTAGTCCAGCGGCACGCCAAGCTGCCGCAAGAACGCGGCGGCCGAATCCGGCGATGGCTCGGTGACTGCTTCGTCGATCGCGGTCAGGGGCGGCAGGCCGCCGGTGCTAGCCGCCTTGGCGTAGGCGTCGAGCGCGGTCATCTGGGCCCGCAAGTCCGAGGTCTCCGTCAGCCAGGTCGCGAAGAACAGGATTAGGCGCGACCGGCCTGGCCCCAGCGGCGCCGTTCCGGACGGGACCGTCGGCAGCGTCGTCCGCGTCCCCGGGCCAATGCCGCTGATGTAGGCCAGCGACTCCTGACTGGCCAGTCTGGGATGGCTGGGCAGCAGACTCGCCACCTCGCTGGCGAGTACCTCACCCTCCTGGCTGCCGTTGGCGTACGCCATCGTGGTCAGGTAGACCTTCTGTTCGCGGCCCTCCGGATCGATCACGAACAGGGCCGGAGTGTGATCGACCTGGCCGGCCTCGATCTGCACGTAAACGTGATAGGCCTGCCAGGCCGCTCTCAGTTGCCCGATCGACCCGGTCAGGAAGTCCCACTGGTTCACCATGCCGTGCACCCGGGAGTAAGCCATCACGTCTGCCGTCGATGTGGCTGCCGGGTTCGCGTCGATCCCGACGAGCTGTACCTTGTCCCCGGCGGCACCGAGCAACTGGCGGGCCTGAAGCATGCTCGCCGTCGTGAGCGGGCAGATGGTGGTGCACTGCGAGTCGACGAAAGCCAGGATTACTACCTTGCCGCGGAACTGGCTCAGCGATACCGGCTCACCGAACTGATTGGTCAGCCGGAAATCCGGCGCCGGGCGGGCGCCCAGGGATGTGCCGGGATCCAGGTCGGGGTTGGCTGCCTCGGCCCGGGCCTGGCTCTGGCTGTCGCTGGAGCCGGCAGCGGGGCTGCCGCAGGCCGCAGCGAGGATTCCCGCCGCGAGAATGCCGGTCAGCCCGAGGGCCTGCATGGCCGGCCGACGCCGGCTGCCCGTGTCACCTCTGTGCACGCCTCGCTCCTCCGATCAAGTGAGGCAAGGCTAAGCTGAGCGGTCCAGCGAGCCGGGTCGTAAGGCGAACTTGAGAGCAAAGTCTCAGCTGCCGGCCCGGCCCGAGCGACATGTCGGCAGCCTGCCCTCAAAGGTACGGTTGCCGATGTGACCCTGGATGAGCTGACGGCGCGGGTGCGGGAGTTCGCTTCCGCACGCGACTGGGAGCAATTCCACACGCCGAAGAACCTGGCCATGGCCCTCGCCGGCGAGGTCGGCGAACTTCTCGCGGAGCTGCAGTGGCTCACACCCGAGGAGTCGGCGCGGGTGATGGCCGACGCGGAGTCCGCGGCCCGGATGCGATCGGAGTTGGCGGACGTCACTATCTACCTAACCCGGCTGGCCGACGTTCTGGAAGTCGACCTCATTGAGGCGGCCCGGACGAAATTGGCCGAGAGCGAGCGCCGTTATGACGTGCGGGAGTACCGCGGTTCCGCCCGCAAAGCCCCGCCATTGTCCTGAACCGTAGGTAGGTGGACGCCATGGATCACCACGAACTCCGCGAGCGCTTCGACTCGCTCACCACCGCTCACCTAGCCGACGGCTGTATCCGGGCCCAGGTTCCGGTGCGGTGCGCCGCGCTTGTGCGGAGCGTCGTTCCCGAAAGTCGCGTAGCTGGGCGCGTATGTCCGGCCCGGCATGCCGGCAGCGTCGATGTCTTCCTGGAGGCGTTCGAAACGGCGGCCGCCGGGGACGTGCTGGTGGTCGACAACGCCGGGCGCATCGATGAGGCCTGCGTCGGCGATCTCGTTGCGCTGGAGGCGCAGGCGGCCGGGCTGTCCGGCATGGTGATCTGGGGACTGCACCGCGACACGGCCGACATCCGCGCAATCGGCCTGCCCGTATTCAGCCTTGGCGCAATTCCCACCGGCCCGCTGCGCCTCGACCCCCGCCCGCCGCACGCGCTGGAGTCCGCTGACGTCGGGGAGTGGACGGTGACAGCGGAGGACCTGGCCTTCGGCGACGACGATGGCGTGCTGTTCGTGCCCGCTGCCCAGGCCGGTGAGGTCCTCGCGGCGGCCGAGGCGATCCGCGATACCGAGCGGCGGCAGGCCGAGCGGATCCGGGCAGGCGCGTCGCTGCGGGCGCAAACCCAGTTCACCGCCTACCTCGCGGAGCGGGAGAAGCGGCCCGACCTGAGCTTCAGGGATCACCTGCGCGCGGTGGGCGGTGCAATCGAGGTGTGACGGGGCTGGGGTCAGCTGGCTTTGGACTGGCTGATCTCGACGAGATGGCCATCTGGGTCTCGCAGGAAACAGCGGATCTCCGAGCCCCAGTCATGCGGCGGCGTGAGGAACGCGGCGCCCCTGGACCGCAGTGCCTCGTAGGCTGCCTGGCAGTCAGCGACGCGCAGCGTGATCGCGTGGCTGACCAGGTCGGCGTCCCCGGGCGGCTGGAAGGTGACGGTGGGCTTGTCCGCAGTCGGGCCGCCCCCGCTGACCAGCAGCAGCCAGGTGCCGGCGAATCGCAGCACAACGCTGGTCCCGCCGTACTCGCGGTAGAGCTCGGCGCCCATGACGTCGATCCAGAAATCTCGCGACCGCGCCGGATCGGCGACCACCAGGATGTGAGTGACCGCCACGTCCGGCCCGAGCGGGCCCGGCGACTGCTCGTTCGCCATAATCCTCCCGGCACCTAACCGGCCTGATCGACCGCCGCGACCTGCGGATCTGTCGACTCCCCCCACAGCTGCCGCAGAAGATGACCGCGACGTCGGGCGCAGCGCAGCAGAATCAGCGTCTGCCCTCTGGGTCGATTTCGACAGTCATCAGGCTGTCACCGTGTCGATGGACTACCTTCCAGAAGCCGTCCTCTCGCCGGTAGATAGACGTCGCTCTCAGCCTCATTTCCTCCGTCTCACCGTGCACATGCCGAGTGAGCCGCTCAAGCTCGACTGTGAAACCGAACGTATCGTCGAAGCCGGTGACGAGGTTCTCGGCGCTCCAGGTCTCGTAGTTGAGCGTCTTGGCTGCTGCGGTCAGGAGCGCGCTCACATCGTCAATACCGACCTGGTGACCGCCGACCCCTCCCATGAGCGATACGTCGTCAGCGTGTGACCATAGCTCAAGATAGGGCCGCGGGTTGCCGCCGGTGTGCTGCCTGAGGGCGCCATGACACCGCTCGACGAACTCCAGGAACTCGGCACCATCTGCATCCGATGTACCGGTCGTAGGATCCACAACTTCTCCTTCTGTTGCAGAAATTCGGTCGGTTTACGATCCGTTGTGCTCGCGCCCCTCGTTGCCGGTCGCTGGCTGTCTACCACCAGGAAGGGTTGCGGCGGGCACCGGTAGCGTCGAACGGCGGGCTTACCCGCAGGCAGCCGTGAATTTCAGGTTGTCTTGAGGTGGGCGCCGTCGATGAGGGACTCGGAGCTTACAAGCCCTGCTCGTCGAGCCAGGCCAGGCACTGGTCGGCAACGGCGCGCCAGCCTGAGTCAATGGTCAGGGAGTGTCCGCGGTCCGGAAACTCGGTCAGCTCGGTGGTTGCACGGGAGTGCCGGTACAGCTTGAGGGTCGCTTTGGTGATGGCCTCGGGCACCGTATGGTCGCGGCCGCCCATGACGAGCAGGAGCGGCCCGCGATTCTCGTTGCGGGTGTCGACCTTGTCTGGAGAGTGCAGCTCGAAGTTGGCGGCCGCGGCCTCGAAGAGGGGGCGTCCGGGCGCGGGTATGGCCCACCGCTGGTAGAGCCCGTTAGATTCCTCCTCGCTGATGGCGTTGCCGAAGCTGTAGCGGAACTGCTCGGCCGTTAGCATGACGGCCCTGTGCTTGTTGGCTGGATTCTTGAAAACCGGCAGCGTTGAGTGCAGCGACGACAGCGGCAACGGCAGCACCCCCTTGATCTGGGCGGCATCGATGGCGATGGCGCCAGTCCCGTAGCCCTCGCCAAGCAGCTTTTCGGCGATCATGCCGCCGAAGGAGTGCCCGACGAGAATGGGCCGCGCGGGCAGCTGTTCGATGATCTTCGCGTAATGGTCGGTGACTTCGCTGATGCCGTGGTCGGCCAGTGCCTCAGGGTTGGCACGGGCTGCTTCGACGGTGTCAGGGTCGCCGGGCCATCCGGGGGCGATCGGCTCGTAGCCAGCATCGCCGAACAGCGAGGCCCACGTTGCCCACGAGGTGGCGTGGAGCCACAGTCCGTGGATAAAGACGACGGGCGTGCGGTATGTGCTGCTCATGGTCGTGAGATCCTCTCCGTGCTCTAACGGATTCCCTGTCATTGCCGCCGAAAAGTTCATAGACGAACGCCTGGACTACAGCTGGCTCACGGGCATGTCCCACGAGCTCCGGGGACTTATAAGAGTCCGCGCACGGCCTGGGAAGATTCCGAGCCTGCCCTCCGGCAGAGCAGACCCGGGCAGTCGCAAGGCGAGCTCGCACCGGCCGTTTCCCATGCATTCAGCCAAACAGCGCCGTGACGCGCTGAACAGGCAGAACCGTGTGCAGAACTGACGGCAGAGTTGTGCGGTCGAGCTTGACCGCTAGCTCTGTGCCGGAGCTGCCGCAGGCCTCGAGTGCCATCCTGATCATGCCCTGCGCCGTTTCGTTGCCGTGCCCGCTCGTCCTCCTAGTCGATCAGCACGAGCGCCGCATTCTGCGGCGTCAGCAGCTGATCATCGAGGGGCGGGCGCGATCAGACGCCGGAAGGTCCGTTTGCTCGAACCACCCGAGCCGCCTGCGCGCCTCAAAGCGCGGGTTCGACAGGGCTGGGAGCGTCTCCGTCAGGCTGTAGGTCCGTGGCGTCCGCTGCGCCGATTCGCTGGAAGATCTGCACGGCCTGCCGCATTAGGTGCCTGGCCGGGACGTCCCGCCCGGCGGCCAGGGCGCAATGACCGAGGCCCACCAGTGCTGCAGCCTCGTCCCTGGGGTTGCCGACGGCGCGGGCCAGTTCCAGGGCTTGTTGATAGCACTCGCCCGCTCGCGCGAGTTCACCCCTGATTCGGTAGAGCGTCCCCCGCTCGGTGAGCGTCTCGCCCTCACCAGAACGGCTGCCGAGGTCACGGTACATGCCCAGCGCCTGCTCCTGGGCCCGGCTGGCGGCCGGGTAATCGCCGGTTAGCCGCCGTACGACTCCCAGCTGGTGGAGTGCGTTGGCCTGGCCTAGCCGCTGACCAAGGTCGTGGAATATGCCCAGCGCCTGCTCCTGGGCCTGGGCAGCGGCCGGGTAATTACCAGTCAGCCGCCGCACGATCCCGAGCTGATGGAGTGCGTTGGCCTGACCGCGTCGGTCAGCGACGTCGCGGTAAATTTCCAGCGCCTGCTCTTCGGCCCTGGCGGCGGCCGGATAATTGCCAGTCACATACCGGACGGCCCCGAGGTAGTGCAGGGCGTTGGCCTGGCCGAGCCGGTCGCCGAAGTAACGGCAGATCACCAGCGCTTGCTCATGTGCCTGCGCCGCCGCCTGGTAATCGCCCGTCAGCCACCGCACGGCCCCGAGGTAGTTCAGGGCGTTGACCTGGCCGCGCCGGTCACCGATTTCTCGGTAGGTGGCCAGTGCCCGCTCCAGAGCCTGGGCCGCGGCGGGATACTCATCCGTCACATACCGGACGGCCCCGAGCTCGGTGAGAGCATTAGCCTGGCCGTGCCGGTCGCCGAGGTCGCGGTAGATGTACAAGGCCTGCTCTTGGGCCTGGCCCGCAGCCGGGTAATTGCCGGTCAGGCACCGTACGATCCCGAGGTAGTGGAGTGCGTTGGCCTGGCCGAGCAGGTCGTCGAGGTGACGGTAGATACCTAGTGCCTGCTTGAGGGCCTGGGCTGCGGCCGGATAATCGCCTGTGAGCCACCGAACGTCCCCGAGGTTGTGGAGGGCGTTGGCCTGGCCGAGCCGGTCACCGAGATGCAGCGCTGCCTCGATGGCGGCGGTGTGCAGCGGGATGGCGTCGGCCCGGGGACCATCCCGACGCAGCAGGCTGGCGATGCCGGCGGTGAGCGCGATGACGCGGGCGTGCTGGCCGGTGCGGGTGGCGTGGTCGAGGCAGGCGAGCAGGCTGGCGCGCTCGGCTCGTGCCCAGGCCAGCGCCTGCTCGGTGTCGGCAGGGTCGGGGACGACGGCCGGGACCGCGCGGTGGGCGCTGGCCCGCGCGGGCCGGGTCTGGCGCGCTATGAGGGCGTCGGCGCGGGCGGCGGCGTGCTGGTAGTAATCCAGCAGGCGGGCAGTGGCCCGAGCCCTGTCCGCCCCGGAGTCTTCGCGTGTGGCCAGTGCGCCGGCGTATTCGCGGATCAGGTCGTGCATCCGGTACCGGCCATGGGCCGGTTCGGTGAGCAGGTGCTGGTCATACAGGCCCTCCAGCCCCCGGCGGGCGGCGTCGAGGCCGGTGCCGTCCAGCGCGGCGGCAGCGTAGGCCTCAATGTCAGCGCCTGGGTGCAAGCCCAGCCGGCGGAACAGATGCTGCTGATCTGAGGCGAGGGTGGCATACGAGAGGTCGAACGCGGCGGCCACCGACAGGTTCTCGGTCGCTATCAGCTCGAGGCGGTCCACCGCCGCGCCCAGTTCAGCCGCCCGACTTGCCGCCGACCAGGCGGGGTGATGGCGCAGCTGGCGGCCCACCATCCCGATCGCCAGCGGCAGGTACCCGCAGAGGCGGGTGATCTTGGCTAGCGCCGGGTCGTCCGGGCTCAGCCCGGCCCGGCCCGCCAGCCGGACCAGCAGCGCGATGGCCTCGCCGGGGGGCAGGACGTCCAGGCTGATCGCGGTGACGTCGTCGAGCGCAGACAGGTGCCGGCGGCTGGTGACCAGCACCAGGCTGCCGCCGCCGCCGGGCAACAGCGGCCGGACCTGCTCGCTGCTGACCGCGTCATCGAGCACCAGCAGCAGTTTCTTGCCCGCGGTCCGGTCTCGCCACAGCGCCATCCGCGCTTCGAGGTCCGCGGGGATCTGCGCGGCCGGAACCCCGGTCGTCAGCATCAGGGCGGCCAACGCATCAGCCGGACCGGCCGGCTGACGGCCGGGCGTGTGCCCATGCAGCAAGACAAAGATCTGCCCATCGGGGAACACCTCCGCCAGCTGGTGTCCGGCGTGCACCGCGAACGCGGTCTTACCGACCCCTGCCATCCCGCCGATCGCGTGAATGCTCGCCACGCCGGCCGCGCTCGCCGCAGCCTGGGCCAGCTGTTCTAGTTCCCGCTGTCGTCCGGTGAACGAGGCCACGTCCCGCGGCAGGGACCGCATCGCGGCAGCGGCCTCGGACGCGCCCGGCAGCGGACGGCCCCGCGCGACCGCCTCGAACTGGGCCCGTTCCGGCCCGATCAGATGCAGCGCATCAGCCAGCAACCGCACCGTGTCCCTCTGCGGAGTGGTCGCCACCGCCCGCTCCAGATCGCTGACCGCTCGCCGGCTCAGCTTCGCGGCACTGGCCAGCTCCTCCTGCGTCAGCCCGGAGCCAGCTCGCAATCTGCGCAGCAGATCGGAGAAAGTGGCCGGCGCCTCAGCCACGTCCGCTCCTTCCGCTAGCAGGCTAGGAGGATTGTGCATGATCCGGCCCAGATGCCGCCAGCAGGCGGCCGCACACCACCACCGGCCAGGCAACCATCAGCGTTGCGACGCTGGCCAGAACCCCCCCGCCGCCCAGGGGTCAAATTTCGGGTGCCGCTGACAGCAACGAGTCGGCGGGTCATCGGCTGCGTCACAGCCTGCATGGACGGCTTCCGGGACGACCTCGCCACGATCAGCGCGCCGTCCTGGTAGTCCACGTCAACTATGGCACCTACCCCAGAGGTGGCCCACGACAGTGCCGGGGCACTCAGTGCAGGGCAGCTAGCCGACCGCTACCTGGCCACGACCCCACTCATGACCGTGTCAGTGCCTGGGTACGCCCACCAGCTCGGCACCTGTATGGGCTAGAGCAGTCCGGCGGGTGGCTGATCATCGAGGTAGGCGGCGAGGGCATCGCCGAGTCGCCGGCTGGCCGCTGCGAAGTAGTCGCTGGTGAGGGAGGCGGTGTGGGCGGTCGCCACGATGCCCTGGTGGGTGACCAGTGGTCCGCCGGCAGGGTAAGGCTCGATCGGGAACACGTCGAGACCGATGCCGCCCAGGTGCCCGGTATTCAGGTGCGCGATGGCGGCGTCGGTGTCGAGGAGGGCGCCGCGGGCAACGTTCACCAGCCAGGCGCCGGGGCGCATGGCTCGGAGCACTGTGTCGTCGACGAGGGGCGGCTGGCCGGCCTGATAACCGGCCGAGATGATGACCGAGTCGACATGGGCGACACAGTCGAGGAGGCGGTCGGCGGCGTAGACGGCCGCGAACGGCGGTACGGGCCCGCCGGGGGGATGGCGGCGCACGCCGGTGACGGTCACGTCGAAGGCAGCGAGCCGGCGGGCGATCTGGGTGCCGATGGCCCCGGCGCCGACGACGCAGGCCGCCGTACCGGCCAGTGAGCGGCCAGCGGGCTCTCCCCATCGGCCTGGCTCGAAGCCCTTCGAGGCTACGGGGAGGCGCCGCGCCAGCGCGAGGAGGAGAGCCATGGCGTGCTCGGCGACGGGCACGGCGTTGAGGCCGGCCATGTTGGCGACCCACACCCCTTCGGCGGCGGCCGCATCAA
>Ga0070766_10001815_pt1 | contig 10523 bp, 9 predicted proteins | sample HubBroMetageWFT6_FD_69782 | JGI IMG/M metagenome (GOLD analysis project Ga0070766, IMG submission 69782) | Warmed and freeze-thawed soil microbial communities from the Hubbard Brook experimental Forest, New Hampshire - Hubbard Brook CCASE Soil... | ecosystem: Environmental > Terrestrial > Soil >... | reverse complement strand
CGGGAAGACGCGGAGGAAGAGCGGGGCCGGAAGCGTCGGCGACGGCGACGGCGACGGCCGGACGAGGCACGCGAAACCCGTGCTGCTCCGGCCCCGGCCACCGCCACAGCCGAGGAGACCGGCGGGCCCGGTGGCGGCCCGGCGCGCAACGGCGAGGATCGCGACAGCGATGCGGAACGGCGGCGGCGGCGGCGCGGCCGGCGCGGCGGGCGTGTGCGTGGTCGTCGCGAAGGAGCTGAGCCAGTAGCCGCTGAGACCATCGAAGTTGTCCCGCCCACCGAAGAGGAGCGCATCCAGCGCGAGGCGGCCGAGATGCCGCCGCTGGAGCCTTGGCCCGGAGATGCCGGGCTCGAAACCGCGACCATGGGCCCGCTCGCCGGCGATGTTGTCGGGTCAGGCCACGAGCACACGCAACATAAAGAGCCGGTGGCAACCCCGGCACCGACAGCGGAATCGGAAGAGGGTGTGCCCTTTGTCAGCGACAGCGAGCGCCTACTCGATCACTTGGACAGCCCTGCTGCTGCGGAAGCTTCCGAGACGGAGCGGGAACTCGAGGGTGCGGTGGTCGGTGCGTCCGCGCAACCGGGCACCGCTGTCTCAGAAGCGGAGCCGGAGCCTCACTCGGACGACAATGTCCAGACAATTACCGAGAAGCCGGCAAACCCTCGGCGGGGCTGGTGGACGCGCCTGATGAATTCCTGAGACGTGACGCGCCGCGGTTGTGCTCGCCAGCGCTGCCGCGGCATCGCCGCAATTCGGGCGTATCGACCGGGACGTTCTTTTTGCGGCGCTGTCGGCGCTCCGGTCAATGCGGAGGAATGGTGAGAGCGGCGCCGGTTGCCTGCCTGCTGCGCGTTGTCGTGATCGCGGCGCTTATAGCGATCGGCGCCCCTCGCCCGGCATACGCCGACGCCGCGTCGATTCGCGACACCGAGATCGAGAACGATATTCACACGATGGCGACGCCGATCTTCCGCGCCGCCGGGCTCGAGCCGAACGATGTCGGCATCTACCTAATCCAGGACAATCAGATCAATTCCTTCGTCGCCGGCGGGCAAGCGATCTTCATCCATACCGGACTCATCCAGCGGGCGGAAACGCCGAACGAGCTGATCGGCGTGATCGCCCACGAGACCGGGCATATCGCCGGCGGGCATATCCTGCGGTTGAAGGAAGAGCTGCACAACGCCAGCATCAAGACGATCATTGCGATGGTATTGGGTGCCGCGGCGTCGGTGGCGGGGCGCAACGGTGCGGCAATGCTGGGCGCTGCGGGCGTGGGCGAGCGCTCGTTCCTGCAATTCTCCATAGCGCAGGAGGCCACCGCCGACCACGCCGCGCTCAATTTCCTCGACCGCAGCTGCCAATCCGCGCGCGGCCTGCTCAGATTCTTCGAGATCCTGCAGACCAACGAGATGCTGTCGGGTTCGCACCAAGACGCCTGGGCCAGCACCCATCCGCTGACGCCGCAGCGGATCGAATACGTGCGCGACCACGTCGAGCATGCGCGGTGTTCGGATGCCCCGGACCGGCCTGACTCGATCGAAATGCTTCGCCTCATCCAGATGAAGCTGCATGCCTTTCTCGACCCGCCATCGGCCACGCTCGCCGACTACCCAGCGTCGAATACATCGGTCTTGGCGCGTTATGCCCGCGCCATTGCCTATTACCGGATCCCGGATCTGGCCAAGGCGTTGCCGGCTGTCGATGGCTTGATCCACGATTTTCCGAACAACCCGTATTACCGCGAGCTCAAGGGCCAAATGCTGTTCGAAAACGGCCGGATTGGAGATGCGATACGGCCGTACGAAGACGCGGTGCGGTTGGCGCCGGACGCGGCGCTGCTAAGGATGTCGCTCTCCCAGGTCTACATCGAGACTGGCGATCCAGCGCTCGATAAACGCGCGATCGCCTATCTCAACGATGCGAGCCGTGCCGAAGGGCGCGACAGCCAAGTCTGGCACTTTCTGGCGATTGCCTATGGCCGCGACAAGCAGATCGGAATGGCAGCGCTGTCCCTGGCGGAGGAAGCGCTCGCCGACGGTCGGAAGAAGGATGCGATCCAGCAATCGAATCGAGCAAAGCAGCTGCTTGCCCGGAATACGGGGTCCTATGCCCGCGCGGAGGACATCCACCGCGAGGCCGAGAACCTCGACAACTGATCATCACCAACTCTTCGATATGGAGTTTTCCTGGCCATGAGCTTTCTTGCCCGCCGATCGCGCACATCGGCCGATCCGATCCTGCCGCGAGCGCGCGCCCGATCCTGCGCGTTGGCCCTGTGGCTCGGTGTCTTTGTTGCGCTGCTGCCGCTGCCAACCGCGTTGGCAGCCGATTTCACCCCGGAGCAGCGGCAGGCGATCGAGTCGATCATCCGGGACTACCTGACCAAAAACCCCGAGGTCATGCTCGAAGCGCTCGAGGCAGCGAAGGACAAATTGTCGAAAGAGGCGCAGGACAAGGCCGGCGCCGCCCTCGTGTCGCGGCGGCGCGAAATATTAGAGGACCCGGCGACGCCGGTTGGCGGCAACCCGAAAGGCGATGTGTCGCTGGTTGAGTTCTTCGATTACCGATGCCCCTATTGCAAACAGGTCGAACCGTCGCTCGAAAGCCTGCTGGGCGAGGATCATCAGCTGCGTCTCGTCTACAAGGAGATGCCGGTCCTCGGACCGGCGTCGGTGGTGGCCGCCCACGCCGCGCTCGCCGCGCGCAACCAGGGCAAATACGACGCCTTTCACCGGGCGATGATGGCTGCCAAGGGTCAGATCGACGAGGCCACGGTGTTCAAAGTAGCCGGTTCGGTTGGGCTCGATATCGACCGCCTGAAGCGCGATATGGCCGCGCCAGAGGTCGAGCAGACGATCAAGGCCAATCTGGACCTCGCCGATGCGCTCGACATCCGCGGCACGCCCGGTTTTGTTATTGGCGAGGAGATCGTGCCGGGCGCGGTGGATCTTGGCACGCTGAAGCAGCTGATCGCCCAGGCCCGTAAAAAATAGCTATGGAAATAGCTACGCCGGCGTGAGGCCGGCGAGTTCCTCGCTGCTGAACTCGTAGCGCGTATTGCAGAACTCGCAGGTTACGGTCGTGACCTCGTCCTTGCGCAAATCCTCGATGTCGTCGGCCGGGAATGAGCGCAGGATGTTGCCGATGCGCTCGCGCGAGCAGCGGCACCGCGCCTCGAGCGGATGGGTCCGGAAGACGCGCACGCTTTCGTCGTGGAACAGCCGGAACAGGAGCCGGTGCGGCGACAGTTCCGGGTCTACCAGCTCCGCTGACGTCGCCGAGCTCATCAGCACGATCGCCCGGCGCCAGGCGTCCTCGACGTCATCGGCGATGACCGCATAGCCGCCCTCCGGCGGCACCCGCTGCAGCATCAGTCCGCCGGCGCGCCAGGCGCCCTCCGGCCCGGATCGCGCCACCGAGAGCTTGATCCCAGCCTGGATCTGTTCGGACTGGCGGAAATAATGCTGGGCACACTCGGCAAGGGTCGCGCCGACCAGTTCGACGATCGCCTGATAACGCTCGGTGTCCTCCCCCTGGTCCACCGTGAAGGCGATATAACCCGACCCGATCAGGTCAGGTACCGAGGGGCTGTGACCCCGACGCACCCCCCGCGCCATTGCCGCTTCCAGCCGCTCCGAATCGTATTGCGCATAGCCGCGCACCGCGCCTGCGGTCGAGACGTCGGCGACGATCAGGCGCACCGGCCCGTCGCTCTTCGTCTGCAAGGTAAAGATGCCGTCATATTTCAGCGCGCCGGCAAGAATGATCGCCAGGGTGATCGCCTCCCCGAGAATGGCGGCCACCGGGTCGGGATAGTCGTGTTGAGACAAGATGCGATCGACGGTCGGCCCAAGCCGAACGAGGCGGCCGCGCAACGCAAACGGGTCGAGGCGAAACGGTTGGACGAGATCGTCGGATCTCGGCTGGTCGGTAACAGGCAAAATCACGCACTCCGCTGCAGCGCCAACGTTAAGTTACATCGATATCGGCTCAGCCGGCGATGCGGCGGCCGCAGGCCTCAGGCCAAACACCAGGCGAGAATGCCCTTCTGCACATGCAGCCGGTTTTCCGCCTCGTCCCAGACGACCGATTGCGGGCCGTCGATGACCCCCGCCGTCACCTCCTCGCCGCGTTTGGCCGGGAGGCAGTGCATAAAGATGGCGTCGGGCTTGGCTTTTGCCATAAGGCGCTCGTCGACACGGTACGGCGCCAGCAGATTGTGCCGGTTGACGCTGGCTTCGACCCCCATCGACACCCAGGTGTCGGCGACCACGCAATCGGCGCCGGCGACCGCCTCGTCCGGCTCGACCGTCAGACTGACCCGGCCGCCTTCGCACGCTGCCCAGTCTAGCACTGCCTGCGGCGGCGGCAGCTGCTCGGGGCAGGCCAAGCGCAGGGCAAAGCCAAACCGCACCGCGGCATGAACCCAGCTGACCGCTACATTATTGCCGTCGCCGCTCCACGCCACCACCGTGTCGCCGACCGGCCCTTTTTTCTCCTGTAAGGTCATCACGTCGGCCATGATCTGACAGGGATGCGAGGAGTCGGTCAGCCCGTTGATCACCGGCACGGTCGCGTGCTGCGCCAGCTCGGCGAGCTTTTCCGCGTAGTTGGTGCGGATCATGATCGCGTCGACATAGCGCGACAGCACCCGCGCGGTGTCGGCGACGGTCTCGCCGCGGCCGAGTTGGCTGTCGGCGGTGTTGAGGATGATCACATCGCCGCCCAGCTGGCGCATCGCCACCTCGAACGAGACGCGGGTGCGGGTCGACGGCTTCTCGAAGATCATCGCCAGGGTCTTGCCTTCGAGCGGGCGGTCGCGCCGCCCGTTCTTATAGGCAACCCCGAGGTCGAGGATGCTGCGCAGGTCCCCGGTCTGGTGCTGGTCGATGTCGAGGAAATGCCGCGGCGGGCCGCTTTCGCGCCGGCCGCCGAGCAGCGTCGGGCCGCGCGCGACCGCTCTCATTGCGGCGGCCATTCTTTGGCAACCTTGTCCATGATCGCCAGCGCCTCGTCGATCTCGCGCTCGCCGACGATCAGCGGCGGCAGAATGCGCATCACGTTATCGCCCGCGGTCAGACAAAGGAGGCCGTTGGCGCGCAGTTTGGTGACGAAATCCCCGGCCGGAATATGGCAGCGGACGCCGAGCAAGAGGCCCGAGCCGCGCAACTCGGCGAACAGCTTCGGATACGCGTCGACGAGCTTCTGCAGCCGGTCCTGCAGCAGCTGCGACATCCGTTGCGCCCGCTCGAAGAACCCGGGCTCAAGCATGACGTCGAGCACCGCGTTGCCACAGGCGACCGCCATCGGATTGCCGCCGAAGGTGGAGCCGTGCGAGCCGGCGATCATGCCGACAGCGGCCTTCTCGGTGGCGAGACAAGCGCCGATCGGAAAGCCATTACCGAGCGCCTTGGCCACCGCCATCACGTCGGGTGCGACGCCGGCCCATTGATGCGCGAACAGCTTGCCGGTGCGGCCCATGCCGCACTGCACCTCGTCGTAGACGAGGAGCAGGCCGAACTCGTCGCAAATGTCTCGCAACCCCCTCAGGTAGTCGGCCGAGGGGGCGCGCACGCCGCCTTCGCCCTGCACCGGCTCGACCAGGATCGCCGCCGTCTGATCGGTGACCGCGGCACGCATCTCGTTCAGATTGTTGAAGGCGACGTGGTCAAAGCCGTCCATGACCGGTCCGAAGCCCTTCAGGTAGCCCTCTGCGCCCGCGGCGGCCAGAGTGGCGAAGCTGCGGCCGTGAAATGAGCCCTGGCAGCCGATTACCCGATAGCGCTCGGGGTGGCCGATCTCGCTCTGGTACTTGCGCACGACCTTGAGCGACAGCTCGACGGCCTCGGCGCCGGAATTGTTGAAAAACACCGTGTCGGCAAAGCTGTTGGCGATCAGCCGCTCGGCGAGGCGCTGCTGGCCGGGAATCTGGAACAGGTTGGAGGTGTGCCAGAGCTTTTGCGCCTGTGCGGTCACCGCCTCGATCAGATGCGGATGGCAATGACCGAGCGAGGTCACGGCGATGCCGCTGGTGAAGTCGAGAAATTTGCGGCCGTCGGTGGCGTAGAGGTAGAGGCCTTCGCCCCGCTCGACGGCGATATCCCACCGGCCATAGGTCGGCATTACAGCTGGAATCACGGGTGTTCTCCTGCGCGATAGAATTGCGGAAACGTGCAACGATCGATGTTGTCGATTATCGTCGTCGCCGTTCCGCCCGCGCGATCCCTCGCACCAGGCCGAAGCGCCGGCTCGGTATGCCGGGATCCCGCATCATCGCCAATCTCCTCGCCGCGCCGGCCGTCCCGGTCCCGCGGCATTGGCAGGAAAGCCGCAGACTATGGGGTCGGCTGGTAGTGCTGTCAATTCGCGCCATCACAGCTGCTGCAGAGAAACGGACGGACCCTTGCCTCTAAGGCCTTGCCGATAAAACGGCGCCACCGCATTCTTGCCATAAGGGATTGGGAGGAGCCGCCATCCCTTGATGGTGCAAAGCACGCCAGTAAGCGCCGCTAACCCGAACAACGGAGGAAGGCATGCGCAGGGTCGGACCGCACAGCTTCACCGAAATCTATTTCGCCGGCTGCAATCCGAGTTACATCGAAACGAGCGACGGCTATGTCATGATCGACTCGCCGCAGCAGCCGATCGATGCCGTGCGCTGGCGCGAGCGCCTGGAGGAAAAGGCACCGATCCGCTACCTCGTCAACACCGAGCCGCACGGCGATCACATCGCGGGCAACGCCTATTTCCCGAAGGTGACCGTGGTCGGACAGGTCAAGCTGCAGGAGTGCTTCGACCAGTATCTCAACGCCTTCGGCTCGCTCGACGAGAAGCGCGAGCGGTTCAAGCAGATGGATCCCGACAGCGTTTGGCTGGTCGGCCATCCCGATTATCCGGCCTCGAACCCGCCGAGCCTGACCTTCACCGACACGCTGACCCTCAATGTCGGCGATCACACCTTCAACATCATCCACATGCCCGGCCACACCGCGCCGCAGACCTCGGTATACGTGCCGGAGGAGGGGGTTGTTTTCACCGGCGACAACGTGTTCCACAAATGCCGCACCTGGATGCTGCGATCCCTGGGAGTGGCTCGGCGCGCTCGACCAGATCGCCGCCCTCGATGTCGAGACGATCGTGCCGGGCCACGGCGAGCCATGCGGCAAGGGTTATCTCAAAGAGCAGGCGCAGATCGTCGAGAACTGGGTCGGTTTTATCGAAACCTATGTCGACCGCGGGGTCGACCCCGAGGGGATCCTGAAAGAACCGCTTCCGGTCACGCAGCAGGACCCGTACCCGATCGGGCAACGCCTGTTCATGCATGACGAGCGGCTGACTGGCATGATCGTTCGCAATCTGCATCGGCGGATTTTGGAGCGAAAGGGTGCCGCGGCTCCTGCGCCGCCCGCCTAGCAGCCCGGGGTCTCCTCCGCCAATTGCATTGCGTTCCCGGCGCTATCGCTCAGCGGGAACGGAGAATTTTGCGCGGGGTTATATCGTTCTTCGATGTAGGTGCGCCGCCACGGTATCGCGCCAGAGGCGTGGCGCATGCTCTGAAACGTCGGAGGAAAGAACCATGAGCGTGATTACCATTACCAAGCAGACCGGCCGCAGGCTGGCGGTGACCGCCGCGCTCGTCGGCGCGGTCGCGCTGACGACGCCGACCCCGGCGCAGGCGAGGATCGGCACCGGGGCGGCGGTCGGCATCGGGCTCGGCGCGTTTGCGGTCGGCACTGCTGTCGGCGCCGCGGCCAGCCCGTACTACAACCCGTATTACGGCGGGTATGGCTATGGCTACGCCCCGGCCTATTCGTATTATCCGCAGACGCCGTATTACGCGCCGAGCTATCCGTCTTACGGCACCTCGTATGGGCCCGGCTACGGGTATGGCTGGGGTTACTAGCCTCGCCGGTACCTTCGTAAAGGATTCGGCTCAGAACCGGGCGGCGCAAGCCGCCCGGTTTTCATTGTGCCCTACAGATATTTCGCCGGCCGGATCATCGCCCGCCACATATGCGCGACCGGGCTGTTGTCGTAGCCGAGCCCTTCTTTCGGCTGGCGGAAGTTGCGGCCGATCACGTCGGTGAACTCCTCCAGCTCGACATGCACGTTCGGGTCGAACGAGTAGATGTCGTGGACGGTGATCATCCGACCGGACATGTACCATTTATGGTCGCGCATTCGCTTGTAGTCTTCCTCGACATAGGGGTCGGGCCGGTAATCGGCGCCGAATGCCTTGACGTAGGATTGCGGATATTCGTAGCCGACCGACTCGTCGGGGTAGAAGCGCAGCACCTGATGGGCGCGGATCGCCCAGGTGACCTCCTCGTCGACATAAGGCTCGACCAGCTGGGCGCCCCAATAGCCATGGTCGCCGCGGATCAGGCCCATCGTCGAGATGTCATGCAACAGACAGGCGAGCACCATCTTCTCGGGCAGGCCGGCGTTGACGGCGTGCCGGGCGCTTTGCAGGACATGCGTCGCCGGGCCGAAGCGGTACTTGAAGAAATCGATCAGGGTCGGTTTTGCGGGCATCGGCGGCAGCCGCGGGTCGTCACCCATCAGCACGCGCGCGTTCGGGTTTTTCGCCATGATCGCGCCGGCGTTTGGCGGCGGGCTCATATCGCCTTCGGCCAGGCTGTATAGCCGCGACTTGATGACGATGTAGTCGAGTTCGCGGCTCATCTCCGCTTCGAGCGCGTCAACGCGCTGCGACAAGGTCATCGCATCATCCATGGCATCTTTTCTCCCCAGCGGTCTGGCGAAAGCCTAGCAGATTGCGCGCGCAAGACGCATGTCCTCTTGGTATGCGGCGGGCCCAATTTCGCCTACAGCTCCGCGGGAGACCCTAGCGCCCGGTCAGCAAAGCGACCGCGATCGCGATGAGAGCGGCGGCGGCCAGCCATAAGGGGATCACCAGGAGCGGCAGCAGCCGCGCGCGATGCGCTGCCTGAACGGCGAGGCTCTCGGCGTGCATCACCACCCCTTCGCGCGACCAGTCCTCGATCATCTTATCCAGGTTGCGCAACAGCCGCGGCACCTCGTCGATTGCTTCGACGATTGCGTCTATCCGCTGCCGCAGCCGCGCCTCGGGGCCGCGATTGTCGCGCATCCAGGTTTCGACCAGCGGGCGCGCCAAGGTCCAGATGTTGGCTTCGGGATCGAGCCGCCGGCCAACCCCTTCGACCAGCACCATCGTCTTTTGCAGCAGCAGCAATTGCGGCTGCGTCTCCATCTCGAACTGCTCGGTGACATGAAACAACTGCCCCAGAAGGCGGGCAATCGAGATCTCGTTCAGCGGTCGGCCGAGGATTGGCTCGCCGATCGACCGGCAAGCCTGGGTGAAGGCGTCGATCGAGCGGCGCCGCGGCACGAACCCGGCATCAAAATGGACCTCGGCGACCCGCCGGTAATCGCCCGACAGAAAACCGAGCAGCATGTCGGCGAGGTAATATCGGGTGTCGCGGTCCAGACGGCCCATGATGCCGAAATCCACGACGGCAAGTGCGCCGTCACTATCGACGAAGATGTTGCCCGGGTGGAGATCGGCATGAAAAAAGCCGTCGCGGAACACCTGCTTGAAAAACGCGTCGGCGGCCTTGCGCAGAAGATCGTCGATCCGGTGCCCCGCGGCGAGCAGGGCCTCGCGGTCGTCCACGCGGACCCCGGCGATACGCTCGGTGGTCAGCACGGTGCGCCCGGTGCGCTGCCAATCGACTCGCGGCACGCGGAAGCCCGGATCGCCGGCGAAGTTTTCCGCCAATTCCGAGGCGGCGGCCGCCTCGAAGCGCAGATCCATCTCCAGCTCAACCGACTGCGCCAGCGTCTCGACCACCTCGACCGGCTTCAGCCGGCGCAGCGCCGGCCGCGTCCGCTCGGTCAGCCGCGCCAGCCACATGAACAGATCGATGTCGCGGGCGAAGGCACGTGCGACTCCAGGCCGCAACACCTTGACGGCGACTTCGCGGCCATCGGGGGTCACGGCGAAATGCACCTGCGCGATCGAGGCCGCCGCAATCGGCGCATCGTCAAAGGATCGGTAGAGCTCTTCCAGCGGCAGCTCGAATTCCGCCTCGATCAGAGCCCGCGCCCGGCGCCCTGGAAAGGGCGGCAGACGGTCCTGCAGCGTCGCCAGATCCTCGGCGATCTCGTCGCCGAGCAGGTCGGCGCGAGTGGACAAGATCTGCCCGAGCTTGATGAAGCTCGGGCCCATCCCGCCAAGCGCGGCGGCGAGCCGCTCGCCGGGGCGGGAAGCGGCGCCGGGGCCGCGCCGTCGAATCAGCCGGGTGAGGCGCAGCAGCGGCGCGGCGCTGGCGGTGCGGTCGAGCGGAAACAGCGCATCGTGCCGCGCCAGGCTGAGCAGGATCCGGACGAGGCGGGCGAGATTGCGAATGCTGCGGAAAAGCCCGAACACTGCCCAGAAACTCCGATCGCTCGGTCAGATCCGCCAGGCAGAATGCAGCGCGGCGATGCCGCCGGTCAGGTTGCGGAATTTTGCCTGACCCAGGCCCGCCGCG